>ERZ808054.91-NODE-91-length-113002-cov-6.246039_pt1 | contig 113002 bp, 114 predicted proteins | sample MGYA00380201_ERZ808054 | MGnify/ENA primary metagenome ERZ808054 (study PRJEB31490, sample SAMN06133419) | mouse gut metagenome | isolation source: Z5_2 | host: mice | place: China: Chengdu | collected 2015-05 ...
TATTGATTGCTCCTTTGCTTATTGGTTTTATACTATATGACCTTAAAAAATCTGTCCAGTTTATTGTAGCCTATCCATGCTGTTTGTGACGGCAAGCGTGTATTTGTCCCTGGCATTATGGAGCTTGTAGAACGAACTGGCGTGCATTCGGGAGACTCTATCAGCGTTTATCCGTCCTACAGTCTTTCGGATAAGGTAAAAAAAACTATCCTTGACTACACTAAAAAACTGGGACTTGGTATCGGCATTATCGGTCTTTTCAATATTCAGTTTATTGTAGATGAGTACGATAATGTGTATATCATTGAGGTCAACCCGCGTTCATCAAGAACAGTGCCGTTCCTTTCAAAAGCCACAGGTTTCAGTCTTGCGGATATTGCAACCCGATGTAACCTCGGTATGTCTCTGCCCGAGCAAGGAATCTTTGACATCTATCCGAAGGAAAAGGAGCGTTTTTATGTGAAATCACCTGCGTTCTCCTTCTCAAAACTGCGCGGTATGGATGCTTATTTGTCTCCCGAAATGAAATCTACGGGCGAAGCTGTCGGCTATGATAAAAAACTGCACCGTGCGGCATATAAAGCTCTGGTTGCATCGGGGCTTACACTTCGCAGCTACGGAACGGTAGTGGTGAGCGTTGCCGATGAGGACAAAGAAGAAACACTGCCGCTTGTCCGCCGTTTCTACAATATGGGCTTTAATATTGAAGCCACAACACTGACGGGTGAATTCTTAAAAGCCAACGGAATCAGAACCCGAATCCGCCATAAACCCAGCGAAGGCAGCGAGGAAGTCTTGGATTCCATTCGTGTCGGTTACGTCAGTTATGTAATCAATACTCGCGCCATTCTTTCGGGTAAGCATTTTGGAGACGGTATCGCTATCCGTCAGTGTGCAGCACAAAATAATATTACTATGCTGACTTCACTTGATACAGTGAGAATGTTGCTTGATGTGTTGGAGGAGGTCACGCTGGGGATTTCTACGATTGATGCAAATTGAGGTGAATCTGGTGAAATTTACAAAAATGCATGGCCTCGGTAACGACTATCTGTATGTTTACGGTGAAGTGCCTGAGAACATTTCAGAGGTTTCGTAAAAACTTTCTGATCGGTATTTCGGAGCTGGTTCGGATGGGATGATCTATATTTCAAAATCTGACATTGCTGATTTTAAGATGCGGATATTGCACCCGATAACACCGTTCAAATGACCAGACCGGCACAAACCATATATGAAGGAGAAACAGAGATATGTTCAAACCAAACACGAGCTATAAGAAGCTGAAAGATACCTATCTGTTCAACACGATTTATCGTAAAACCAATGAGTATCTTACGGCAAATCCAGATAAAAAGTGTTGCGGATGGAACTTCGACATGCTATTGAGGGATATTATGGCAATATGAGTACTGTAGTAACCGAAAAAGAGATTTTTGTATCCAGCGGTGCCTGTGATGACTTTGGAGATATTCTGGAACTCTTTGATCAGGAAAATACTGTTATGGTAATCGAGCCGGCATATCCCGAATATGTGGATACAAATATTCTTGAAGGCAGAAAAATTTGGAGCTTGTTTCCAATGTTTTTGACTTATTTAAAAATTCAATTTTCGCAGAGCGATGAATAATAAGGGGGAGTTGGAGTTATTTGGTTATGTATACTTTTGAAAAGTATGATAAAATAGCAGAGAATGATATAGAAGGCAGGAAATGTTATGCGGGTAGTAATGTGTGATGATATACAAAAGGACATGGGGACTATTCGGAGAGAGTTGGATGCTTATTCAGCTGCACACCCGAAATGCCATGTTGGAATTGATGAATACGATGCGGAAACAGATGCCCTGCACAGAATGGAAAAAGGAGAAACGCAGGGCGGCACGAAGATACCTGTTCCGCGGAGGAGTATTAGGGAAGTATGGCGTGTTGCTGGGGAGGCGGTGAGAAAATGAGTGTAGCGCATCGGATTCCGGGACTGTTTCTTATGGTATTGTGCCATGTGGTTGTCATTTACCATTTGCTGGAACGCAGACATAGCAAAAGGAAATTTGCGCTTTTAAGCTGCCTGTATGCGGCCGGCTTTGTCTCCATGGGCGCGTACATGTATATGGTGAGTGGTATAACCATGTTACTCACATATTTGGGAGTTGCGGTATACCTGTTCCTTTTTTTCCATATTGTCTCAAAGGAATGTTTTCCTAAGAAAAGCTTTTTGTTTCTTACTTATTTTGGCCTGTTTTCCATCATAGACAACAGCCTGAAGCTTATGGTAACATTGTTTTTGCCGCATCTGTCCGTCTTGGCAGAGTTTTATCTGGTAAATGTGCTGCGTACTGCAGTGCTGTTTCTGGCGCTGGCATTGTATAAAAGATATGCGGCACCGGTGATGCTGTCCCTTGCAGAAATTAGAAAAGGCAGATGGTGGAATTTGGCGCTGATCGCCCTGTTGTTCTATCTGCTGCAGGCGGCAATCACCGTTTTGTATGTAGGAAATGCCATGTCAGACATATACCTTCTTTTCTTGTTTATCACGATCAGTCTTGTGATGTGCGCAGTATATGCCGTTGTATTCAGCAACATTAGTTACATGAAGAGGGATGCGGAGGCGGCGCTGATCCGCCAGAATGCGGAATATTTTTCCAGCCGTCTTTCCGTCCTGCAAGATGCGGAGGATAAAAACCGTAGGCTGCGGCACGACATGAGGCATCACATCAATGTGATTGCGGCATATGCGAAAACAGGAGACAATGCCGCAATCCTTTCTTATATTGGGGAATACGAAAGCGAGATCTCAGAAGCGGCGGTAAAGCAGTATTCCGTAAACAGAACGGTAAACAGCATACTTTCCGCGTATGCGGGCAAGGCAGAGGAAAACGATATTGTTTTTTCAGTTAAGTGTAATGTGACAAGAGAACTGGGGGTGCGGGAAATCGACCTGATCGCTCTTTTAGGAAACCTGCTGGAGAATGCCTTGCATGGATGTCAGGAATCCGGAAAAGAAAACAAAAGTATTGAAATCCATATCCGGTTACAGAACAAAATACTGATTATCCTGTGTAACAATACCTGTTCAGAGGATTTGGAGCTTGCGGACGGTCTGCCCGTAAAGAAAAGCATCGGCATATCCAGTATCCTTTCTGTCTGCCGGAAGTATGACGGAAATCTGGACTACAGAATAGAAAATGAAACCTGTTCCGCCTACACGGTTTTGAATCTACAGAGTTGTCAATAGAATTGTCAGAAAGCGGCAGGGAAGGGACGGCTGGATGCCGGTTCCGGCTCGCACACGCTTACGGAGATTTTCCCATAGTCTCGGCGGCTTTATATTCGAGAAGCTTATTCACTTATGTCCCATTCTTAGTCTTGACACATGTGACAATCAATAATATTTGAGTTAAAATGTATAATATCAAGGCCGTCAGATACCACGGATTAGCAAATAGATTCTGTTCATAAATCTTCTTAACGACCATATGGTATCCCATATTAATCTGAAAAAATGCTAAGATTAAATAAACTGCATTCTTTCTTTTCATCAGCTTTTCTTTTGTATACATATGTAATATGTATATTCCACTCATACATATTGAAAAAAATATACAACCGATAATTTCCATGTTCATTTCACTTATTCTCCCACAATACAATAGAAATTTGTCCTGCTTCTTTGTAAACGATATTTATAAATTTATTATATCTTACACTTCTGGATTTATCAATCAGAAACTTTCCCACGTTCTTCCTTTAGAAAAACCATAATTTCATATTGACATTTTTCGATTTGAGGCATATATTTAAATCAAGAAATTTGGATTTGAGGTGAGAGCATGGCAACCATTTATGAAGAAAGAGCAAAAATCTTTAAGGCTTTAGCTGATGAGCGTAGGTTACGCATTTTAGAAATTTTACAGAAGGGGGAAAAGTGTACTTGCACTTTAACCGATGAAGTGAATATGCCTCAATCTTCGCTTTCCTATCATATGAAAATTCTATGTGAAGCAGGTATTGTGACAGGCCGTGAGGACGGTAAATGGACACATTACCAAATCAGCAAGCAAGGCAGTGAAAAGGTATTGGCTCTATTGAAAGAGGTTATAATATGCAGACAGTAAAAAGTGTTTGGGATTTTTTTCAGAATGAAATCCTCGGCATGAAATGGCTAAACCGACTGGTAGGAAATCTGTTAGAGACATGTGGTTTATCTACTGAAACCCGGTTGGGCGGAAGCGTTCAGTTTTTCATCTACGATACGATAAAGATTATGGTATTACTGGGCGTTTTGATTTTGGCAATTTCGTATATTCAAAGTTATTTCCCGCCGGAGAGAACCAAAAAAATATTAGGAAGATTTCGAGGAATAGGTGCAAATATAATAGCTGCCCTTTTGGGAACGGTTACGCCGTTTTGCTCTTGTTCGTCCATTCCGTTATTTATCGGATTTACCAGTGCCGGGCTGCCGTTGGGTGTTACATTTTCCTTTTTAATTTCTTCCCCTATGGTAGACCTCGGATCGCTTGTACTCCTTATGGGCATATTCGGATGGAAAGTGGCAATCGTGTATGTTCTGCTGGGACTTATCATTGCCGTTGCAGGAGGTAGTTTGATCGAAAAACTACATCTTGAAAATGAAGTGGAAGAATACATTAGAAATGGAAAATCCGTTGATATTCCGCAGGAAGAATTGCACTTCAAGGATAGACTTCATTTTGCATGGGAACAGGTGGTATCTACCGCAAAAAAGGTTGCCCCTTATATCTTAATCGGTGTAGCTATCGGAGCAATGATTCATAACTGGATACCGGAAGAAATCATTGTAAAAATACTTGGAGATAACAACCCATTTGGCGTAATTATCGCAACTATTGCCGGAGTACCCATGTATGCAGATATTTTTGGAACAATTCCGATTGCAGAAGCACTACTGGCAAAGGGAGCATTGCTGGGTGTTGTTTTATCTTTTATGATGGGTGTTACCACTTTGTCCCTGCCTTCTATGATTATGCTTCGTAAAGCGGTAAAACCTAAACTTTTATGGATTTTTATTTCAATATGTACGATTGGAATTATACTGGTTGGTTATTTTTTTAATGCCATACAGACAATACTCATTTAAAATGAGGTGGAAAAAACAACCGAAATCATTATGAGGTTTTGAAAAAACGATTGGAAAGCGAAAAATAAATGGAGGTATTCATCATGGCATTATTTAACAGAAAAAACAAAGAAACCAAAACATCTGCTTGCGCTTGTAATACCGGCTGCCAGGTAAGTAAGACAACGGAAATCAAGCAGGAAAAAGAGTGTTGCGGGAAAACAGTGGACGGGATTTGCTGTATTAAGGTTTTAGGCGCTGGTTGCAAAAACTGTCATGCACTGTTAGAAGCAACGCAGAAAGCGGTTCATTCCATGGGATTTACCATTGAGGTTGAATATGTTACAGACATGGAAAAAATCATGCAGTATGGCGTAATGAGCATGCCGGCTCTTGTTATAAATGAACAGGTTGTTTCTATGGGAAAGGTATTGAAACCAAAAGAAGTAGAAACACTTTTGAAAAAATCGATTTAGCCAAAAGTGCTGCCGCGCTTCTTATGGCACAGCTTATTAAATTATCATTGATCGGAAAGGCAGGGAGGAAATGGAGAATAATATTTTGCTGAAATATAGAGTCTTATATGCAGAGGAAATTTGCCGGGAGCTGTTCAAGGACTTTGCCCGACATCAAATTGTTGCCAAATGTTGGCGTAAAGAAAATGGCAAATGGATCATCAAAGACGTGCCTTTTGTTGATGACTGGACGGAAAAGGATTATCAAATTTTGATTTCCTGCTTGAAAAATACAATTCTTTCGAATGGCTTAGTGTACGCTGCTTTTTGCGATGGGAAATTAAAGGGCTTTGTTTCAGTGGAACCAGAAATATTTGGTGGTGAACAGGGATATTGCGATTTGTCCAGTATTCATATATCAGAAGACATGAGAAATAAGGGAATCGGTAAAACGCTTTTTCTCCAGGCGAAGAAATGGGCGAAACAAAAAGGAGCGAAAAAACTCTACATATCTGCGCATTCAGCCGTTGAGAGCCAAGCCTTTTATAAATCAATGGGTTGTGTTGAGGCGGAAATTTATAATCAAAAGCATGTCGCGGATGAACCATATGATTGTCAATTAGAATGCAGTCTTTAGGGGACATCTCCATGGTTTTTCCGCAGCATAAGCCATTATATGCCCTTACCGTGATATATGGGTCTGCGCTAAGAAGCTGAGAGGATTTACCAACAATACGACGCTTCTGCATACCCGCGACTGCCGCCTTTATGATTCCGGGGCGAAAAGCTTTTCCCGGGATTATAAAAAGCAGAAGGACGGGGTAGATTTCCTGTATTCATGAGACTGCCGATGTCGTGAAAGTTGTGTTTTTTATGTTTTCAAATTATAATAATAACAATGGATCACAGCAGGGAAGACTGTCTCTGTGAAGAATATTGCTGGTTATATTTTGAAAAAATGTGTTACTTTGCTGATTCCTTATTTTTTATGGAACCTGTTGTACGGGATCCTGGCGCAAATACTTCGCGAGACGGGATTTTCTTTCGGCGAGGATTTATCTTTTCGGACACTTTTTCTTTCGCCGTTTTCCGGCAGGCATCAGTTTTGGATTAATTTCGCGGCATGGTTTGTTCCGGCGCTGTTTTTGGTTGAGATAGTAAATGTATGCATGAGGAAAGTGCTGGGATTGCAGTACCGATTCTGGTTGGAAAAGGAATCGAAAAAGGAAAGGCACTGTAGGAAAAATAATGGAAAAAGTAGCATTTGGAAAAAAGATATTGAAAATCCTAGTGGTCATTCTGGGGGCGTTTGTTTTTTTTATCGGGATACTTAGCGTGTGTGCGGTCATGATGAATTGGGAATTCAGGGCCTGGTTTACGGACATACTGGTAACGATAGCAGGTTTTATTGCGGCAGGATTTGCCGCAGGTATTGTTTACCTGATAGGGGCATATACTATGGGGCCGGAAAAACAGGCGGCCGTAAAAACGGCTGGTATCGTATTGATCATCGGCGTGATCATGGGAAGTATGCTTTTTTCTGTTATCGGCTTTTTCTATTATACTTTTACGAGAAGAGAGGAGCGCACGGCATATATAGAAGGTCAAAAATATGTGGTGCGGAGCGAAACACGCGGCCTGAAGACCGTGGGCATGTCGTATCATAAGATGCATGGTATCTTTTGTGAAGAAGAAGGCTGGGAGGTTGGATTCGATTATAAATTATGGAATTCCTATCAATAGGGATGGCGGCGGATTTTGTCCGCCGGCTTATGCAGGACTACTGTTTATTCTTTTGTTTTCTCCGCAATCGTTTTCTCTGCAATCAGCGTGTCCATGCAATGTTTATGAAGAACCCCGCTGCTATTGCAGTCAAAGATTTCTTCTTTCATGCTGTGAAAGAGCCAGTCGTGGTAAAGGGTGAATAATTCGCCGGAACGCCAGCCTGGGCCGGCCATTTCAGACGGTTCCATATCGGGAGCGGGCGCGAGGAAAGGTTTTTCCACGAATACATTGACCGCATGGATGCCTCCCGGGGAAGTGTGTTCTTTGAAAGACGATATCCACTCTTCCCGCAAGTGCAAGGGGATATAGTGGAACACGCCGCTGCTGAAAATAATGTCGAAACAGGCGTCCGGCCTGTAATCGAGGGCGTCTGCCCGGAAGAAATCGATCTGAACCCCATGGGCGTTTGCCAGGGCGCGGGCTTTTTCCAGCCCTGTTTCCGCAGCGTCGAAAGCGGAAACAATGTATCCGTTTCTGGCGAGAAATACGGCGTCTTTTCCTTCGCCGCAGCCGATGTCCAGAACTCGGTATGGCTTGGTCGGAGGCATGATTTTCATAATTTCATAGCATAAGTGGCTGGGGTTAAGGCCCCAGTAATATTCTTTTTCTTTATAGCGCTCTTCGTAGGCGGTTGCCGGTAAGGAGCGGTATCCCAATAAGGCATCCGTGGTAGTTCCCAAAATGTGTGCGATTTGCGGCAGCAATGTAACATCGGGGCAGGACGTGCCCGTTTCCCTTAGTTAAAGAAACCACACCAGCAGCCCACGCTGATATACTTGCTTACTACTTGCTATTATAAAAGGAAAGAACTGAAAAAGAAAGCAGAAAAAAAGACGGAAAAGAGAACGGGAGAAAATCGGCAGGATAGCCGCAGAGCAGTTTGTCAAGGGGAACGTGGAATAAATTGGCGCACCGCGCCGCCCTTTTTATGCCGCGAAAGCCCCTTTACAAACGGTAGACTGCCAGAACATAATAGAGCAAGGGGGCATTGATAATTGCTCTTCTTATCAATGCTCCCTTAACTATGCCCTTTAGAAACTGGAATATAGCGTAAATCTAACGGGCAGCCGATATCCCTATGATGCAACAAGCAAGCTATTCCCAGAATTTTATTATAGTAAAATCTGCATGATGGGCAGTAAAAAAGAAAGTGCCGAAACACTTTCCTAACTTGCGAAAACAGAAAAACTATTTGTATCGCATTTTTTCAGTGATACAAACAGTTTTTCGTCACTTGCCAGAATGTGGATTCGTTCCAAAATTGAGCGAGCCGCAGCGAGCATGTTTCAATTTTGGCGATGGAAACCCAGAGCCGCCGCACGCAAGCTATTCATCAGTTGGAAATCTTACAATATCGTTAGGGGTACAGTCCAAAGCATGGCACAGCTTTTCAAGCGTCAACATGGTGATGTTGTTGTTTTTCCGCAAGGTATCTAATACCCTGTTGTCCAACACTTTATCTTTTATCAGCTTATATTGTGTGATTTCTTTCCTTTTCATGGTCTCCCATAACGGGCTGTAATCAATCATAAATAGCGACTGCCTTTCTTTGCATCCTGTTTCTATTATGAATGAATAGCCAGAAAATGAACATTGCACATATATGTGCCATATGCTATAATAAATATTGTAGTAAAATAGATTCGTAGAACAAAAGAAAGGAAAATCCTGATATGAAAAACAAGATAATTACTATCATTTTATCATCGCTATTAGTTGTGAGTATTGGCTTCAATATCTACCAATTTAATAGCAACAATTCATTAAATGAATCTGTAGCTACTCTACGGAATGAATTAGATACTTTAAAATCGGATATGGATTCTTTAAATAATACAATAGCAGAAAAAGATTCAGAGATTGCAGATTTATCCGCAACTATCACAGAATTGAATGCTGCTATAGAATCATACAAAACTGATATATCAAATAAGGATAAAGAAATAGAGGAACTACAAGCAGAGATAGAAACATTAAAGCAGACCGCAGAGACCAAGCCCCAACCCCAATCCAGTAGTGGAAGTAGCAGTTCCGGTGGGGGTACTACTACCACACCAAGTAGTGGAGGCAACGGTGGTTCCGGTGGAGGCAACGGAGACTCCGGTGGCTCCGGCGGTTCCGGTGGTTCTGGCGGAGGACAACCATCTGGTGGTGACCCAGACAGTGTAGGAATGGGAGAAGCAGGTGGAATGTTCTCAGGCCTTCCTGTAGGTGGAGGTCCAGGCTCAAATGGACAAGGACCCGAGTTAAACTGGGAATAAACAAATAGGTAAAAACATGTTTCAACAGGGTTAGTTTGATACTAACCCTGTTAAACCAATTACACATATAAGTGTATCAAATATTTCTTAAATTTATACTAGCCATATTTTCTTGTACATCTTTTAAAGAAAGATATTACACAAATAAGTGTATCAATAACATAAATAGTAAGAAAGGATATTATGGACTTAAATAATATAACAGTTGAGCAATATTATACAGATAATGCAGATTCAAAAGATTATTATATAGTTTTATAGTAACCTCTCTCCTATCACATTTTTTAAAGAAGGATATTACACGCATAAGTGTATCAATAAAGATTGCCGAAAGCACAAGGCGAGAATGGCTGGCGATGTCGGAATGAAGCGAAGCGGAATGGAGACGGAGCGCCATGAGCCTGTGCTGGCAATCCAGAGCGGAGCGGCTTTAGGGGTTTACCATTGCCCCTAAAGCCCATTATCCCATTTTCCCACAAGTCCAGTATATATCAGTATTTCTAAGCCCTATTTCTGGGATTGTCTAAAATCCCATTTCCCTTTCCCCTATCCCATTTTCCGTTCAGAAAAAAGTTGTATTTTTAAAGCTGTGTTCATTATTGCAGTATAACTATATTTATGATATTCTACCGGAAAATAAAGAGGAGGTATTCAGAATATGAATCAAAATAGTGGCATGGCTTCAAAGGGAGCATACGAAAGAAAATTTGATGCATCACCAAAAGTTGATGAAAATTTAAAGCGCAATCTCCTATTGATTAGAGAAGCGTTCAGAGCATTTCAGCATGTTCCAACCTATTCTACAAATATCGGTATGGAAATTTTTTACAAAGCATTGGGTTTATATGTTTATGATGAACCAGAAAACGCAAGTGACGAGGAAATTAAGAACGGACAAGCCAAAGCACTCAGAAAGGCAAGCGATATCTATTCAAAATTTATTGATGGTATACCCAATAATAAATACTTTGGTACTATACAAAAAAGATTGATTGATGCAGGACTGCCAGAAAGATTCATCAAAAAAGACCGTACCGCCAGAATGTTGGTCGATATGGATATTGATATTATAGTTGACAGGTATTTTATAGAAGAAACTAAAAAAGGGACTACAGAACTTGCAAAAATGATACAGTGGAAACTTATGGAAAAATATATAAAAAAAGACGAAGAAGCTTGCAGCTTGGTCATGGTCGTTTATAAGCTTATCAATCTTGTGATTCCTAATGAAACGCAAGATTTGTATACCGCAAATGAAGTGCTTGAAAAGGTTCTTGAAAATAACTTGCCAGAGGATGTCAAAAACTCGTCCACTTATGCAAGATATATCACCACACTTGCAAAAAGCGTAATAAGTGTTGAAGAAGAGTTCCCAAATTTCTATGCCCTCACCCAGCAGATGCGGCAGGAAAAAACTCCGCAAAGCATCATGGACGAGACAACCAAAATATTGAAACAGCTACAGGACGCTGTGGAAATATCAAAATCTGATGCCGAATCCACCTCCTGCCAGAACATGATGAATGAAATCGCAAAAGTAATGCTCAAAATCCAACAGGTTTTAAAAAAACCCATTCAGAAAAATCCTGTAAAATAACAATTTTATTCCCTTTGATTTACCCCTGTGTATTTATTAGTTTGAATACACAGGGGTTTTCTAATTACAAAATCATTTTAAATCGTTCAGAAAATCCATGCAAAACAAGCCGCCCATTCAGCGTGCCATTCAGTTCCATTCTTTTTATAATGAAGCCACAAACACACGGAAAGGAGACAAAATGAAAAATCCAACACTTATAGAAACAATCAGAATTCTTGAAAGATACTTTTCAAAAATGAATGAACACTTTTTTGAAAATGAACTTTCAAAACCAGTTATAACAGTTACGCCAGACAAAACAAAAAAGTCACTCGGCTGGTGTACCTCATGGAAAGCATGGAAAGAATCTGGCAACACAGAAGACGGCTATTATGAAATCAATATCTGTTCCGATTTTCTAAACCACCCCATTGTAGAGATTTGTGAAACGCTCCTGCATGAGATGGTGCATCTCTACAACGTTCAAAAAAATGTGAAGGATTGTTCCCGTAGCGGAACATATCACAATACAAGATTTCGTGATGCCGCTACAGCGCACGGATTATTAGTAGAGAAAGATGAAAAATACGGCTGGTGCTATACGGAACTAAATGATGAAGCAAAAACATTTGTACAATCCTTTGCTGATTCATCCATCAATTTATATCGTACAGAAGGAGACAAGCCCCAAAAGAGCGCATCAAAGTCAAGAAAATATTTTTGCCCGAACTGCGGAAACTCTGTACGGGCAACAAGTGAGGTGGATATAATCTGCGCCGGGTGCAAGATACCATACGAGTTAGAAAAAAAGTGAAGCACGGGGGAGATTCCGCTCCCCCACCATTCAGAAAAACTGTGTAAAATCAACCGTCTATTCAGTTAGGTTTTGAGAACCGCACAGTGTATCTTATAGGAAAACAAGGAAGTGGTGCATCCTTGAAAATAAAATATCAAAATCATAAGGAGGAAAAAAGATGGCAACAGTTCCAATCAAGTACTGGAGGATGCCGATGGGGTGCATAACCCCCAAAGCATCCGATAGGGATGTAGAGGTACAAGGTACTTCTATCAGATATAAAAGAGGGGAGGATGGAAAAGCCACAATGGAAATAGAGGGCTACAATCTTGATTTCTTGGCAATCAAAGGCTGTAGCCAGACCGTGAAGCTACCTCTAACTGCCAAAAAAGCTGTGGAGGAACTTCAAAAATTGCTGGCGGACAAGCAAACGCTTGTACATGTAAAGCTTATTGCCCCCGTCCTGCGCCCCTACTCAATGTACCGAAACGGTGAATTATTTACGGGCATAAGCGTAACCGCTGATGGATTTGAGGTCACATCAACGGAGAAACCCGAAGTTGATGATGATTTAATCGACTTTGAATAACAGAAGATAAAGCAGAAAACAGGGGGGAAAGCACCACCCCCCTATTATCTGCAAAACTGAATCTTGAAAACTGAATAAAGGAGGAAAACAAAATGCTGTTAGAGACAACACAGCTTGTCTATTACAAAATCCTTTTTGTGATATGGCAAGCAATAATATACTATGCGGATTTGCTGGACTTTGAAACCCCAGAGAATCCGCTTGATATGTACGCAGAAATTTTCCACATCGGTGAATGGTCTTTCGTCCATATCGAACTCTGTGCAGATATGGAGGAAGGGGCATATGATACGAACAAGATAAAAGAAACTCTACGGGAGTACATGGCAATCGTGCTTCTGCCAGAATCAGAAATCCCACCGTATAGCAACGGTGACGAGATTGTAGAATCTGTTCACTTACACAGTGTACGGCATGATGCAGAAAAAGGAAACCTAAATCTGGATTTCCTTTACATCAACAATTCTGCATCTTATCAATTATATAGGAGGATATAAGATATGAGACCAGAAACAGTTAAGCAGTTATTAAAACAGGCAGCACAAGCCGTCTGCAACTTCTTAAAAGAAGTTGGAAAGAGTACAAAAGATATTGCTGTAGCACTCCATAAGGACTACAGTGACGCACAGCAGATAAAGCTGAACCAGATTCAGCAGGACAACAGCGTTAGAATGTTGAACCAGATTCGTTGGGAATTATTCTGCGTTATCTGCGGCAGAAAATACCCCTATCTGCAAATTGTACAAATTGTAGAGGACATTGTACCACTCCGAATCAGCCCTCCACAAGTGGGGATTTTGTTGGGCGAATCCCCCCAACAACGTCCATCATTTGCGCTGCCGCAGGTGAAGGATAAAATAAACAGTGACATAGAAGCCTTTCGGCAATGGATAATAATGAACCATCAACAGTCATTGTACCCCTGTATCATGGCAGGTATGTACATAGCAGACATTAAGCCAAACGGCATTTATGCCGTGCTTACTGTAGCGTTTCCACAAAGATAAGTATAATTCTGGCATCCGAAAGGGGGTGGTCTAAAGATGCCAGAACCATCAGAAAAAAATGCAGACAAGAAAAAAGCTGGTTATGATAAACAACGAGACCAATTCTTATTGTGTATAAACCATCCAGAAAAGCACGCTTATTCGCATGAAACAATCAAGCAGATTATCCGCCAGAAATTCAAGCATGTATTATTTTACTGCATGGCTGATGAAATTGCAGAGACGGGTACACCCCATATCCATCTGTATATTCTGCTGTCAAAGAAAAAACGCTGGTCTGCTGTACAGAACGCTTTCCCACATGCCCACATAGAAGCAGAGGTACGGGGCACACCACAGCAAGTTGTGGCATACATAAAGAAAGAAAGCCACAGTGACAAACAGCATACGCAAGTAAAAGATTCCTATGAGCAATGGGGGGAACTTCCGGCAGTCCTCCCCACTGCAAATAAGAATGAGATTCTGCTACAGATAGAATCCCTCATAGCAGAGGATTTAAAGCCGGAGGAAATTATGGAGAAGTCTATACTTTTTCGGCAGTATGAAAATATTATCCGAAAAAGTTTCTTTTCCAGACGTTACGCAAGGACACCCCCAAAGCGTGACATAAAAGTATACTGGCATGTGGGGGCTTCTGGTTCTGGCAAGTCCTATACATATGTTCAATTATGTGAACAGTACGGGGCTGATGAAGTATTTTTCACCAGTGATTTCACTAATCGCTGCTCTGCCTTGATGGACGGATATCAGTCCGAAAAAATACTGTTTATTGATGAACTGAAACCCTATTGTATGCCATATGAAATGATATTGCAGATGTTAGGGGGTTACAGGACACAGCTGCACGCAAGATTCTCAAACGTGTATGCGCTCTATGATGAAGTCCACATAACGAGCATATATACACCCGATGAAATATACAGCAGTATTGTTGAGCGGCAGAATCAAGAGGTTGACAGCCTGTACCAGCTTATGCGCCGCATCACAAAAATAATATACCACCACAAAGACAAGAAAGGTTATCACACCTTTGAGCTGCCGCCGGACGAGTTCATATCCCACACGGATTTACAAAAGAAAGCACAGCCAGAAAGTGACGGATTCAAGCCGCTGAATGAGCCGTCACCATTTGACGAACCAGAAAAACCAGAGTTTAAACAGGAATTTTTAAATCTGGACGAACCGGGCGGTATGCCATTTGATTGAAAAGGAGGAGCATATGGCAGCAACATTAAATTTCAGCAACGGGAATCGCATCCCTGTCTATACGAATGGTAATTATTATATAGTGAATGGCGAGGAAAGAATAGATATATATGATGAAAATATCCCAGATATGAGTTTTGAGGTGTCCTCTGGGGATACTTGGATAATATTCAGAGGCTATGAAATCGAGTTTTCAGATGCTGGTGAATATGTGCGAGAAACCCATATAGGCTCTCTCGAAATCGAAACAGAACAATGGGGTATCATGCTTCTTGATACAGAAGCAGAAATATTCATAACAAGAAATTGGAATGTATTCCGTATTCCATTCCGTTCTCTTTTGCAGTCTCGCTCAAAAGATTATTTGCGTTACAATCCTGAATTTCTGGGAAATTATACCCCTAGCGTGGAAGAACGGGTTATTGGCATAGCGGAGATAATGGGGAAGGAATACGAGATAGACAGATTATGATTAAGGCAGGAATGGAATACCGCCACAAAAGATATATACTATACAGCTATACCATATCGGGATTCCAGTCTTTATGATTGGAGGATATTATGGAACAGAAACCAACTCCCCATGATGGACAATATTTCATCATGGGAAACAACAAAATAATCATAAGTGAGCATTTTCGGCAGGATGGAAAACCGTTAATATCCATTCTGGAAAAGGTGATTCTGGATGCCGGAAAAATGCCCGAAAGCCGCATAAATACAGCATAAATCATTGAAAAAAAGCCCATCCTGTGCTATACTATAACTAAGCAAGTGGTATAGAAATCAGCGTGGGCATTTTTTAATAAGGAGGATAAAAAATGAAGCCCACCGCAACACACAAAACAATATATAACACAGCGTTATATTTACGCCTATCCCGTGACGATGGCGAGTCGGGAGAGTCAAATTCCATAGCTACCCAACGTCTCATGCTGCGCAAATATGCAGAACAAAACCATTTCAATACTGTAGATGAATATATCGACGATGGATTCAGCGGCACAAATTTTGAAAGACCTAGCTTCAAGCGCATGATATCGGACATTGAAAACGGAAAAATAAATTGTGTGATTACAAAAGACCTTTCCCGTTTAGGCAGGAACTATTTACAAGTGGGAATGTATACAGAAATGTTTTTCCCACAGAAAAACGTCCGTTTCATCGCTATTGATAATAACGTGGATAGTGAGAACCAACAGAGCAGTGAATTTGCACCATTCCTTAATATCATCAATGAATGGTACGCAAGGGATATCAGCAAAAAAGTTAAACGTGCTTTCCGTACAAGGAATGAAGCTGGCGCACACTATGGCGCATATGCCCCACTTGGCTATATCAAAAACCCCGACAAAAAAGGGCATCTTCTGATTGATACCGAAACAAGGTGGATTGTTGAGAAGATTTTTGACCTTGCTGTTCAAGGACGGGGGGCAGCCAGTATCACCCGGATTCTGACAGAGGAAAAAGTACCCACTCCCGGATGGCTCAATTATCAACGCTATGGCACGTTTGCAAACCACTTTGCAGATGCACCGCCGGAAAAAGCCTACACATGGACTATTGCCATAGTCAAGGAAATCTTGAAATCAGAGACCTACATAGGCAACAGCGTACACAACAAGCAGACCAACATTTCATTTAAGGATAAACGTAAAGTGAGGAAATCCGAAAGTGAATGGTGGAGGGTGGAAAACACACATGAAGCCATAATCTCAAAAGAGGACTTCCAGACAGTGCAAGGGATGATAGCAAGCCGCCGCAGGAAACAAAAGGACGGAACAACACAGATTTTCTCTGGTCTGGTAAGTTGCGCTGATTGTGGCTGGTCTCTCGCTTATGGGATGAATAAGCAGAACAAGAATCCCTATGGCTATTATCGTTGCAGCAAATACGGGCAGGGGTTGCGCCAATGCTCCATGCACTATATCCGTTATGATGTCCTTTACAGTTATATCCTTTCCCGTCTGCAATACTGGTTCAATGAGGTACAGCAGAATGAAAGCCAGCTTTTGGAAACGCTCTTGAAAAGCAGTGACAGCGAGCGCAGTTCAGCAAGAAAGAAAGCTGCATCCGAATTGAAAAAAGCCCAGAAAAGACAGGCAGAAATAGACGCATTGTTCAGCCGGATGTATGAGGACAGAGTAACAGGCAGAATCACAGAGCGCAATTTCTCCATGCTGTCGGACAAGTACCAGACTGAACAGGAAACGCTGGCACAGGCTATAGATTCCTTACAGCAGCAGCTTGCACAGGATATACAGGATTCGGCAGACGCTGAAAAATGGATTGCACTCATAAAGCAGTACAAAGCCCCCACGGAACTGACCGCCGAACTGCTGAACGCACTCATTGAAAAAATCCTAGTCCATGAAGCATCCAAAGATGAAAACGGAAACAGGGTACAGAAAGTAGAAATTTTTTACCGCTTCATTGGCAAGATTGATTGAAACACTTAAATATCCCTGTGACAACAGCCACAGGGAAACACTTCTAAAACAATATCTTTAACTATGTGACACTCCATTTTCCCATTTCGATACTGCCTGAAAGGAAACGTTCAGATATTCCGCAATATTCTGCTGTGTGTATCCCATTAATTTTCTTCTTTTCATAATGGCTGTTCCAAGATGATTGTCCATGTCCGATCTCCCTATTCTAATATCTTTTTCTACTATATTATCAGTATAGGAATCATATCTCAATCACCGGTTTGTTGAATCGCGGGGGCGGTTTCAACCATAAAAATTAATTTGTGCCGGTTCCTTCATGCGGTATTGACAATGTGGTCTGCCATAGTATAAATAATTAATGTAAAGAATATATCATGCCGTTGGTCTCTTTTTTAAAGAGGAGGGAGGATGTTGAAAATGAGCGGAAATAAGGCGGAACTTTTTTTGAAAATGCTGCGGGAGGATGATTGGGAAGGGGGGATGGAAGGAAACAGGGGACGGAATTTAAAAAGGGGGAAAATGAGAGCTAAAATGGAAATTCGCTCGTTGATGAATATCCGTATGCCAAGGGAGGTTTCGGAGGAAATGCTGGAGGCGCAGGACGCATATTTGCAGGAAGAACTGGAAGAGAAAGGCGTGGTATCCCTGGCGGAAATTCCTACTGTCGAGGAACAATATGGAAGTTCTCACCTGCTGGCCGGCAGAATATCCATCTGGCAGGGGGATATTACGAGGCTGAAAACGGGAGCTATCGTCAATGCCGCCAATTCGCAGCTTCTGGGATGCTTTGTACCCTGTCACCGGTGTATTGATAATGCTATTCACAGCGCTGCCGGCATGCAGCTTCGGGAAGAATGCAGCCATATTATGGAAGGAAGGCGGATGCGGTATGGAGACGAATACGAGGAGCCGTCAGGAACGGCTACCTTGACAAAGGGTTATAATCTTCCCTGCGATTATGTGATCCATACGGTGGGGCCGGTCGTATATGGGGGACTGACAGACGCTCTTTGTGAAGACTTGCGGAATTGCTATCAAAATGTACTGGAATGCTGCATGGCCCATCATATTTCCAGCGTGGCTTTTTGCTGTATATCTACCGGCGAGTTTCATTTTCCGAACGACGAGGCGGCAAGGATCGCAGTAGATACGGTCATTCGTTTTCTGAAGGGACATCAGAATGCTATGGACCGGGTGATTTTTAATGTATTTAAGGATGAAGACCGGATCATATATGAGAATTTAATCGGAAAGGAGCGGGGATAAAATGAGTATTGCAGGAGCATTTGCGGGGGCATTTGCGGGGGCATTTATGCTTCCCCATCCGCCATTGATCGTGCCGGATGTGGGAAGAGGGGAGGAAAAGAAAATAGAGGATACGGTCTGCGCCTACCGGGAAGCAGCCAAAAGGATCGGGGAAATCAAGCCTGAGACGATCGTGCTGATATCTCCTCACCAGACGATGTATGCGGACTATTTCCATATATCGCCGGGGAAGAAGGCCAAGGGGGATTTGGGACAGTTCCGGGCGGGGGGAGTGAAAACAGAGGTTTGGTATGATACTGAATTTGTGGAAAAATTGTGCAGACTGGCGGATATCAGGGGACTTCCGGCGGGAACTATGGGAGAGCGGGAGAAAAAGCTGGATCACGGAACCATGGTGCCTTTATATTTCGTGGAACAGTATTGGAAAGAATACCGGCTGGTCAGGATCGGCCTTTCCGGTTTGCCGCTGATCCGGCATTACGAGCTTGGGCAGTGTATCCAAAGAGCTGCGGAGGCTTTGGACAGAAAAACGGTGCTGATCGGCAGCGGGGATCTTTCCCACCGGCTGAAAGAGGACGGGCCTTATGGGTATCGGGAGGAAGGGCCGGCTTATGACAGGCGGATTATGGATGTGATGGGAAGAGCGGCCTTTGGAGAATTGTTGGAATTTTCGGAAGATTTTTGCGAAAAGGCAGGGGAATGCGGGCATCGTTCCTTTACGATGATGGCGGGAGCTTTGGACAGGATAAGGGTTGAGGCGGAAGTTCTTTCTTATGAGGGGCCTTTTGGCGTGGGCTACGGCATTTGCTGTTTTGCGCCCTGCGGCGGTGATCCCGGAAGGAACTTCGGAGAGCAGCACGAGGAAAAAGAAAGAAAAGAGATGCGGGAACGGAGAGCAAAAGAGGATGCTTATGTGAGCCTGGCCAGGAAAACCATAGAAGAGTATATACGCAGCGGAAAAAGAATAGAAGCGCCGGAAGGGCTGCCGGAGGAAATGTATGGCAGAAAAGCGGGAGTCTTTGTTTCTATTAAAGAAGATGGGAGGCTGCGGGGGTGTATTGGAACGGTCTGCGGGGTGCAGTCCTGTGTTGCGGAGGAAATTATAGAGAACGCCGTCAGCGCTTCCACCAGAGATCCGCGGTTTTCTCCTATAGAACCGGAAGAACTGGATCGGCTCGTGATCAGTGTGGATGTACTGGGGGATATGGAACGGATCAGTTCCCCGGAGGAACTGGATGTAAAGAAGTATGGAGTCGTTGTAACTAAAGGATACAAACGCGGTCTGCTGCTCCCGGATCTGGACGGAGTGAATACTGTGGAGGAGCAGATAGCCATAGCGAAGGATAAGGCCGGGATTGGGACAGGGGAAGAAGTGGAACTGGAAAGATTCGAAGTGATCCGGCATTACTGATCCGAACGGAAAGAGGGAACTTTATGAATACATTGTTTACGGAAACATCATCCATGAAAATAACATGTCATACATGTATGCACCGCTGCTGCCTGTCGTCGGGGCAAAGAGGGATCTGCCTGGCGAGAAAGAACTCAGACGGGCGGATCGTATGCGATAATTATGGGATGGTCACATCCCTGGCACTGGATCCTATAGAAAAAAAGCCTTTGAAAATGTATCGTCCCGGAAGCCTGGTTTTATCCGTTGGGAGCTTCGGATGCAATTTAAAATGTCCCTTTTGCCAGAATCACGAAATTTCCATGGTGGGAAGGGAGGAGGCGGAGGAAACAGTGGGTGCGGTTTTTCTCTCCCCTGAGGTTTTGGCGGATAAAGCGCTGGCATGTAAACCTATGGGCAATATAGGAGTTGCATTTACCTATAACGAACCGTTGGTTGGTTGGGAATATGTGCGGGATACGGCGAAGCTGGTAAAAGAGGCCGGCATGGACAATGTGCTTGTAACGAACGGATCGGCATCCCTGGAAGTGCTGGAAGAAATTCTTCCTTTTATAGATGCGATGAATATTGATTTAAAAGGTTTTGATGAGAGCTATTATGAGAAGCTGGGCGGAGATCTGGAGTCGGTAAAGAGATTTATTGCCAGAGCTTCCGGAGATTGCCACGTGGAGCTGACTACATTGATCGTACCCGGGGAAAACGACAGCGTAGAAGAGATGGAAGAGGAAGCCGGATGGATCGCATCTCTTGCGGGCGGAGCGGAAATGCCGCTGCATATCACCCGTTTTTTCCCGCAGTACCGAACCAAGGATAAGGAAGCGACTGACGTGGAGCTGGTATACCGCCTTGCCAGAACCGCAAAAAAATATTTGAAAAACGTGTTTACGGGAAATTGCTGAGTAGGGGGGATTTTTGCAAGTTTTCTTTTCCAAAGAGAATATGAAAAAAACAAAATCTTCCGGCTCCTGGAAAAACTGTCTGCCCGGAGCCGGAAGAAAAATCTGGCAGGAATATGATTTATTTGCCGTCGCTTTTGTTTTTATATTGGGATGCGAGATGGTTCGCGCCCAATAATCCGGCAGTATTGCCCAAAGCGGCGGTTTTGATTTTCACATGGGCAAAGCTTGGCATAATGCTTTGGCCGATTTTGGAGTTGATTTGTTCTATAATATAAGGCTGTACCATGATGCCGCCCCCGAGAATAACGCATGAGGGGTTAAAAATATGGATCAGGCTGGTCAGGCCGAAAAGGATCTCATTGATCCAGCAGTCTACGATAGCTCGTATTTCTTCGTCATCAATCCGCTCGAAGATTTTTTTCCCGTTGTCAAGGGAAGGATCATGGGCGGAGACGGAGTTGACAAGGGCTGTGGTAGATGCATAGCGTTCATAGCAGCCATCAAAGAAATCGGAACCGAAGGCTTTGGCTGTTCCGTGGGTTACGATAGCGCCGAATTCCCCTGCGGAAAAACTGGAGCCGTGGTATATTTGTTTATCATGGATAATAGCTCCGCCCACTCCGGTGCCATAAGTGAGGCAGAGAAAATCAGGATATTCTTGTCCGGCTCCGTAAATAGCTTCGCCGATGGCAGCGGAATTCACATCGTTTTCTACCATGACCGGAAGGAGGAAAGTATTTTCCAGTTCCTGGCGTATCCGGGTGCCCGTGTAATCAGGGAGATTGCTGTTGGCGTAAATGATGGATCCTTTGGATGCGTCCACTTGTCCGGCCGTGCTGATGCCGATGGCATCGCATTTTGTTTTTTCCATGATAGATCTTATAAGACCGGTCAGAGTATCCATAACATGCCTTCCGCCCATGCTGGCGTGGGTGGGGATTTCGTTTACCTGGAGCAGTTTATCATTTTCACAAATGCCATATTTAATTGCAGTACCGCCGATGTCAAATACGAGATTTTTCATACCAGAACCGTCTCCTTTCCAAATTGATAATGTTTACAGACTATATATGTACTTTAAATACACATTTTTTTAAGCGGGTATCATCCGATACGGCAATTCCGGGTTTGTGTGGTTCTTCCGCCATACAGAGGATGAAATTGCCGGGGCCTATGGTGCAGGAAGCCAGATCGGGACACTGGACTGAGCCAAAATCCGATGCGGCGTCGTAGCTTTCGACGGACATAGCGCTCATGTCTCCGGTATGGATGGCCTCCGTGCCGGCGAGATCGATTTGTATATCCATATATTTCTTATGAATCTCATACTTTCTTGTTTCCAGAGGGCCGGCGGCTGCTTCCATTACATTAATATATACATTGTCGCCGTCCAGTTCTGTCCTGCCCGAAGGGAGGGAAGAAAGGTCATTGTGCAGAATATAGTCGATGGCGGTATCCAGATGTTTGTTCATTCCTTTATACCGGCCGATATTTTCAAGCTTATCATAAATCATGGCAGTTCTCCTTTCCGGTGCTGGCCGTTGCATGTTCCGCTTCGGGTCATCGCTATTCAATCGCTTTATAAAAGCGCTGGGCGATTTCCAGTGGTCTCGTGATGGCGCCGCCTACAACTACGGCGTGAACGCCGAGTTCCAGCATTTTTTTCGCCTGGTCAGGATAATGTACTTTGCCTTCTGCAATGACGGGAATTTCCAGATCGCGGACAAGCCGGGAAACGAGTTCAAAATCCGGGCCGTCAACTTTAGGGGAATACGGGGTATAGCCGCTTAAAGTGGTTCCTACCAGATTGACGCCGCATTTCCATGCGTTTACGCCTTCTTCATGAGTGGAAACATCTGCCATCAGGACGATATCCGGGTATTTTTCGCGGATCTGTGCCAGAAATTCATTAATAGTAGTTCCGTCGCCCCGTGTGCGCAGCGTGCAGTCCAATGCGATGATGTCGGATTCCGCTGCGACGAGTTCGTCGATTTCTTTCATGGTGGGTGTAATATACGCGTCATAACCCTTATATACGCGTTTGATCAGGCCGATGACAGGCAGACCGGTCGCTTTTTTGATTTCTTCCACGTCCCTGACGCTGCTGGTCCGGATACATTTGCAGCCTGCCATCTGTGCAGCTTTTGCCATATAGGGCATCAGCGACATTTCTTCATAATATAAAGGTTCGCCGGGAAGCGCCTGGCAGGAAACGATAATGGAATGACGGGTTGCAGCTAAGATTTCTTCCAGAGTTTGTTTCATCGTAATCAGATCCTTTCATAACTTTTTACTGATTATAACATAAGTGCCTTTTGGTGTCATTAAAATGAAAATAAATTTCTGCAAAAAAAATATTTTTAAAAAATTTTCCTGGAAATATATTGACAAAAGGAAACGCATATTGTACAATTTTAACAAATAGCGGTTAGGCTATTGAAAGCAATTCATAATTTTTAACAATTTGAAGGAGGAAAGAGAATGAAAAAGTTAGTAGCATTACTTTTGGCTGGAGCCATGACATTTTCATTAGCAGCATGCGGTAGTTCACCGGCTCCTGCTGCTGAAGAACCGGCAGCTCCCGCAGAAGAAGCAGCTCCTGCAGAAGAGGCAGCTCCGGCAGAAGAAGCGGCTCCTGCTGAAGAGGCGGCTCCCGCGGAAGAGGAAGCTCCTGCAGCAGAAAGCGTAGCGGCAGACATTACCTTATGGACATATCCCATCGGTAAGTTTGGCGATGCAGCAACAGTGGAAGGATTTGTTACAGCATTCAACGCAGTATACCCGGATATCAATGTATCGGTAGAATATCTGGATTACCAGTCCGGCGACGATCAGGTAACGGCAGCTATCGAAGCAGGAACGACGCCTGATGTTATTATGGAAGGACCGGAGCGTCTGGTAAGTAACTGGGGCGCAAAGGGCAAGATGGTTGACCTCGCAGATCTTTGGGATGAGGAAGCATTAGCAGATATCTCCGCAACGAGCGAAGCGGTAGTTGCAGCTTGTAAATCCGAAAGCGGCGCTTACTATGAATATCCCCTTTGTATGACGACTCATACGATGGCGGTTAATCAGGAATTGTTCGAAGCAGCAGACGCTATGCAGTACATAAATGACGACCGTACATGGACGACCGAGAACTTTGAAAAAGCTTTACAGGCTTTGAAAGATTACGGCGTTGATACAACCGGCGTTGTATATTGCGGCGGCCAGGGCGGCGACCAGGGTACCCGTGCATTGGCAATGAACCTTTACAATGCAGAATTTACAAATGCAGAGCATACAGAGTGGACGATGAACAGTGAAGCGGGCGTTAAGGGCTTGCAGCAGCTGGTTGACTGGTCAAATGCAGGATTGTTAAGCTATGACGCAGGTGCGGTTGCATCCGATGAGATCCAGTTATTTGCAAATGAAACGATCGCAATGAGCTTCTGCTGGAATGCAGCAAACCAGCTGACATATGCAGCAGAGACAGCATTCACTCCTTATCCGGTAGCATTCCCTTCCGAGAGCGGAACACCTGAACTTTGCGGTGGTATCTGGGGATTCGGTATCTTTGATAACGGCGATGCGAATAAGGTCGCAGCAGCAAAACTCTTTATCGAATTTATTTGTGACGATGCGACACAGGGTCCTGCCAGCGTAGCAAGCACAGGCTTCTTCCCAGTACGTTCCTCTTACGGCAATATCTATGCAGGAACAGAAGATGAAGAGCGTATGGCAATGTACGCAAGCTTCCAGCAGTGGTTGGGCGATTACTACAACGTAACGCTCGGCTGGGCAGAGCAGCGTACCGCATGGTGGAACATGCTTCAGCAGATCTTTGACGGTGAAGATGTTCAGACAGCAGCAGATACTTATGTAGAGACATGTAATACGGCTACGGCAGACGCTTCTGCAAACTAAAGGATTTTGTCAGGTTTTGGTTAACTGATATTTCATAGGGGCTGTTGCACCAATGATTGGAAAATCAGGGGTGCAGCAGTCTTTCTCGTAAGACAGGCAAATGCCACAGCGTTGTGGACAAAATTAGTTCAGGAAGGAATGTTGATATGGGGAAAAAAAATGTGACGACACGAAGCAAAGTGCTGGTTATGCGTGAAACCAGGGCTGCTTACCTGTTTCTTCTACCAAGTTTGTTTTTCTTTATAGGTTTTGTTATCATTCCTATGTTTATGTGCCTTTTTACCAGTTTCTTCAATTATACAATGAGCGATTTTAGCTTTGTTGGAATTGGAAACTATGTGGAAATGTTCCAGGATGAAATTTTCCAGCGGGCATTTTGGAATACAGTGCTTATCGTTGTCGTAGCGGTTCCTACGGTAACTATATTTTCACTGTGGGTAGGCTCATCAATTTATAGGATGCATGCGGTTACCAGATCTTTTTTCCGTTGTATATTTTATCTGCCAGTCGTTACCGGTACGGTTGCGGTTGCCGTAGTATGGAAATGGATGTTTAATAAATACACGGGACTGTTTAATACGGTTCTGTCCGGTGTAGGCGTGATCGATCAGAATGTCAGTTGGCTGGGAGATGAGAAAACGGCTATCTGGTGTATTATTCTGATTTTATTTACAACGTCTATAGGACAGCCGATCGTACTCTATATTGCCGCTTTGGGTAATGTGGATCCCTCTTTGGTGGAGGCGGCGGAAGTGGACGGGGCAACTGATGTACAGACATTCTGGAAGATTAAGTGGCCTTCCATTATGCCGACAACATTGTATGTTTTAGTTATTACAACGATCAATTCTTTCCAGTGTTTTGCATTGATCCAGCTGCTGACATCCGGCGGACCGAAGCATTCTACGGATACGATCATGTATTATATTTATTATGAAGCATTTAAACTGAACCGTTATGGATACGGAAATGCGATGGGAATCTTCCTTGCGGCGGTTATTGCGATATTCTCCGCATTGCAGTTTAAAGTAACCAAATCAGGAAGCGTAGATTAAGGGGGTGAATAAATAATGAATAGTGGAGTAAAACGTACAACTGCTTATGATGTAATAGTAATGATCATTATGATTGTTCTGGCTATCTTATTTATTTTCCCTGTATATTGGATCGTAACAGGATCTTTTAAGGATCCGGCTGCAATCAATGCGGCGATACCGGAATGGTTTCCTAAGAATCCGACAACGGATAACTATGTAAGACTTTTTGATAAACCGGCGATACAATGGTTGTTTAACAGTATATTCATTGCGCTTATGTCCATGGGCCTGACTTGTATTACCGCGGCTATGGCCGGTTATGCGCTGGCGAAAAAAAGATTTGTGGGAAGGGGAATGCTGTTTACCTTTTTGGTATGCGCTATGGCATTGCCGAAACAGGTCGTTCTTGTTCCCTTGTTAAAAGAAATGTCGTTTTTAGGGATGCATGACAGCGTTTGGGCGGTAATCCTGCCTACTGTCGGCTGGCCTTTCGGTATATTTCTTATGAAACAGTTTTCGGAGACGATACCAACGGAAATGCTCGAGGCGGTAAGGATCGACGGTGCCGGTGAGATTCAGACATTTTTGACTATAGTGCTGCCGATTGTAAAACCTGGTATCGGAGCGCTGGCGATTTTTACTTTTATTACGACCTGGAATGATTATTTCCTGCAGTTGATCATGCTGAATTCCAGCAAGAACCTGACGATCGCGCTTGGTATTGCCAAGCTGCAGGCAGAAATGTCCAACGACTTCGGCCTGATCATGGCAGGAGCAGCGCTTGGTGCGATTCCTATTATTACGATCTTCCTGCTATTCCAGAAATACTTTACGCAAGGTATTACGATGGGTGCGGTTAAAGGTTAGTGTGAAGAGAAGTTCTAAGGCTCGCACCAGTGGGTGCCTCGCCAAGAACTTCTAGGGTTCGCATCGCGAACCGCTCTTCACACCGAAAAATGCCTGAAAAGCGGCATTTTTCATCGCAGCTTCAGCTCCGGGGGATTGGAGGATAGTATGAGAGGATAAAAAGAGGAGGAATTGTATTATGGACATAAAAAAATATCAGGGGGTTATTCCGGCGTTCTATGCTTGTTATGATGAGGAGGGAAAGGTTTCTCCTGAACGTGTGCGGGCATTGACAAAATATTTGATCGGGAAGGGAGTTACCGGACTCTATGTAGGCGGTTCTTCGGGGGAATGTATCTACCAGAGCGTCGAAGAACGCAAGCTGACGCTGGAAAACGTTATGGAAGAGGCAAAAGGAAAGGTGACGGTGATCGCTCACGTTGCCTGCAATAATACGGCGGACAGCATGGAACTCGCGGCTCATGCGCAGAGCCTTGGCGTGGATGCGATCGCGTCCATCCCGCCGATCTATTTCCATCTGCCGGAGCATGCCATCGCAAAATATTGGAACGATATTTCTTCTGCTGCAAAGGATACGGACTTTATTATTTATAATATTCCGCAGCTGGCGGGAGTCGCTTTGACGGTGTCTTTGCTGAGAGAGATGAAGAAAAATCCAAGGGTGATAGGAGTGAAGAATTCTTCCATGCCCGTGCAGGATATCCAGATGTTCCGCGATGAGGATGTGATCGTATTCAACGGACCGGATGAACAGTTTGTTTCGGGGCTTGCGGCTGGAGCCGTAGGGGGAATCGGCGGTACGTATGCCGCTATGCCGGAATTGTTTATCAAGGTGAGAGAGCTTTTCTACGAAGGAAAAATAGAGGATGCAAGAACAGTCCAGAACGATATATGCAGGATTATATATAAGATGTGTTCTACGCACGGAAATATGTATGCCGTGATCAAGGAAATTATCCGCATCCAGGGAGGGCCGGACGTTGGAAGCGTCAGGGCGCCTCTGGCGGAATTGGCGGAAAGTGACAAAGGGATTGCACAGGAATGTGCAGACATGATTGCGGATGCGGTGAAGAAATATTGTTGACCTGACATAAGAGACATGGGCAGCCCATGTCTCTTTTATCAATACGGAAGTGTCTTACGGCAAAAGGGAGGAATATGGTGTCATCATCCAGTCTTTTACTAGATATACAACTATTATATAACCAGTTTACCAAAACCGAAAAAAAAATTGCCGATTATGTGGCTGAAAATGCCGGTGCAGTTCTTTTTATGTCCATTACCGATCTGGCGGATGCCTGCGATGTGGCGGATGCCAGCGTGCATCGCTTCTGCCGGGCGGTGGGAGTAAAAGGATATCAGGAATTCAAAATGAAGCTTTCCCTGAGCCTTACGCCGGGTGAAACGGCGGAAAAGCTGGAGGAGGGAAACATGGAAGGATCGGATTCCCTTTCCGGTATGCTGGATAGCATATTGGAGACGCATATCAGCGCTCTCAGGGAAACGAGAACGCTGCTCAGCGCGGAGGCGGTGGAAAAAACGGTGGAGATGATAGAAGCGGCGAAGCAGATTTACTTTTTCGGTATCGGGGACAGTCTGCTGACGGCACAGGAGGCACGCAATAAATTCCTCCGGATTATGAACAAAGTAAGCTGCATCGAGGATCCCCATATGCAGGCGATGTCCGCTTCCATGGCATCTCCCGATGATTTGATCTTTATTATCTCTTATTCCGGCTCCACGAAAGACAATGTATATGTGGCGGAGATAGCGCGCCAGGCCGGAGCAAAGATCGTTGGAATTACCCGTTTTTTGAAATCCCCGCTGACGAATTATACGGACGTCCTTTTGACTTGCGGTGCAAACGAAGGACCTTTGGAAGGCGGATCCATGAGCGTAAAAATGAGCCAGCTTTATATCATTGACGTTTTGTTCCGGGAATATTATAGGAGAAATCTGGCGGTTTCCAGGGAAAACAACAAGAAAACGTCGAAAGCAGTGGTGGAAAAGTTGTATTAATGCTATAATTGACGTGGATAGGAGGAATATGCCATGGCAGCGAAAGCAGGGAGAAATAAGCATTTGAATGTAAATGCGGGAACAGGAACAAAGACAAAAATAAAGAAAAAAGAAATGGATTTTCAGCTGAACGTGAATTTGAAAGTACAGCTGTTGATCGGTTTTTTGGTTCCCATATTTTTTGTTATATTGGTAGGTGTTATTTCTTCCAAAAAGGCGGAGGAAGGAATGGTTGCTAATTTTGAGGAAACAGCCAGGACTTCCATCGAAACGCAGATGCAGTATTTGGATTTTGGCATGTCTATGGTTAGCGCGGAAGCGATGCAGATGCGTTTGGATACGGAGTTGCAAAGCCTGGCAAACGGTCTGTTCAAAAACGACCTTTCCAAAGCGTCTTCCATCTACAGAAAAAATGCATCCAATATTAAAGTAAGGCAGAGATCCAATGAACTGATCAACGCTATTTATATTATACCGAAAAGCGGAAGCAAGGTCATGAGTACGCTGGAATCTTCCGACCAGAGTGCGGACGGCTATTATGAAAAATGGGCCGAAACGGAAGAAGGGCAGAAGGTGATATATGAAAAGAATGTGATTGACTGGCTGGGGAAATCCACTGCCTGGGTGGGGAGCCATCCGCAGATGGACGCGTTGACGGGGTATCATCAGGACGATTATGCGATATCTTATATGAGCGCTTTTCCGAACCGGGCGGCGGTTTTTATAGTGGATATTAGTAAAGAGGCGGTAAAGAAGAGCTTGTCAAAGGTGGATACCTCAGACGGTTCTATCCTTGGATTCGTGACAGGGGATGGGAGGGAACTGGTAATAAAAAATGAGGAAATTACGGAGGAATTCGCTTTTTATGACAAGGATTTCTTCAGGAACTGCCTTGCGGCGGAAGAATTGCAGGGTACGGAATACGTAATTTATGACGGCCAGGAGTATTTCTTTACTTTTGCAAAAAGTGAAAAGACAGGAGCCGCATTGGGATACCTTGTGCCTGTCCGCCATGTGACGAAAGGCGCCGAAGCCATTAAAAGTATTACGGTGATGCTCGTGGCCGTGGCATGTATCGTGGCGGTCATTATCGGCTTTTTGATCTCTCTGAATATCAGCGCCGGTATGTCAGGAATCATCAAACGCCTGAAAAAAGCGGCGGAAGGCGATTTGACCGTGTGCCTGAAGACAAAAGGCAAAAGCGAATTCAGTATATTGTCCCGGTACATTATGAATGTGATCACCAATATGAAAGGATTGATCCAGCAGGTGGAAGGGATTGCTATGCTGGTAAAAAATGCGGCGGGCGGCGTGGAAGAGGTTTCCGCAAAGATCGAGGAATCTTCCCAGGGAATTAAGGCGACGTTGGCGGAGATAGATAAAGGAGTATCTCTCCAGGCTTCGGATGCGGGGGATTGCCTGAATCAGATGGATTCCCTTTCCAGGAAGATTGAGGAAATCGGCGGAAGCATCGAACAGGCAGCACGCGGCTCGGAAGCCACAAAGGGGATTGTGGAGAAAAGTATCGAGACGATGGAAGCTTTGTCGGGAAAAACCGAGGCTACGATCGAGGTAACGGACAGGGTAAAATCGGACATTGAAGAATTAGCAAGAAAATCTATGGTGATCGGGGAATTCGTGGAGACGATCAATGATATTGCGGAAGAAACCAATCTGCTGTCGTTGAACGCGTCGATAGAAGCGGCAAGAGCAGGGGAAGCAGGAAAGGGATTTGCAGTAGTGGCGGAAGCCATCCGAAAACTGGCCGACGGCTCCAGCGAGGCAGCCAGCGAGATCAACAAAGTAGTGGATGAGATCGTAAAACAGACGAAAGACACTGTTTCCACGGCTGAAAGGGCTGGGGAGATCGTAGGAGAACAGGCGCTTCTTGTAAAACATACAACGGAAGATTTCCGCGATATTGCGGAAAGCACCAGGCAGATGCTGGATACGATCCGGCGGATATCGGGGGATATTGAAAGCATCGATGCCCAGAGGCAGGATACGCTGGATGCGGTAAGCAGCATTTCCGCCGTGTCGGAAGAAACGGCCACGGCTTCGGGAGAAGTATTCAACATTTCCCAAAAGCAGATGGACGTAGTGGAATCGTTGAAACAGGCGAGTGCGGAGCTGAAAGAGAAAATGGCGGAATTGGAAGGGGCGTTGGCAGCTTTCAGGACGGCGGAAGAAAAATAAAAAACAGAGTAAGAAAACAGGAAAAAAAAGAGCAGGAGGCTGTCACAGGGAAAATGCATGTGGCGGCCTCTTTTGATTAAAATAAGAGATGGCGGATATTTGATGCCGCGCAAAAAAAATTTTTAACTCTAAAGTAATCGCCCAAAAGTCCGATAATAATAATAAGACATCAGTAAGCTCATGGAAGGAGGAGTGGACAATGCGTATTGAGGCATATACACAGGTTCAGCAGATATATAAGACATCGAAAACTGATAAAAGCCAAAGGAAGCCCGGCGTCGGTGCTACCGATCAGCTTCAGATTTCCAGCATTGGAAGGGAATATCAGGTGGCAAAACAGGCGGTAGCTGCAAGCAGCGACATCAGGGAAGAGATAACTGCTCCTCTCAAAAATAGTATTCAGGCAGGTACTTATGGAGTGGAAGCAGGAGCCTTTGCTGACAAATTATTACAAAAAATGAAAGAAGTGGGGTAGTTTCGTGGCAAGTTTGATGGAAAACCTGATTACAGTATTAGGTGGTATATGTGACGAATATGAGAACTTGCTGGAGCTGTCCACAAAAAAGAAACCGGCAATTATTTCCGGCAATTTAGAAGAATTATCAAAAATCACGGATGAAGAACAAATCGTTGCAAGCAGAATCAATCATTTAGACAATAAAAGGCGGGAAGTGATTCAGGATATTGCCAACGTAGTAAACAGGGATGTTGAAGATTTGATATTGACGAATATTATTCAGATGCTTGAACCAAGGCCGGCGGAACAGCAAAAGCTGGCAAAGGTACATGACAAGCTCAAAGCGGTGGTGCATCAAGTACGCCAGGTCAACGAGCAGAACAGGGATCTGATACTGAATGCATTGGAAATGATCGAGTTTGACATAAACATGTTTCAAGCGATGAAAGCGGCCCCCGAGACGGCGAACTATAACAAAGGAGCATATAGTGCGGGAAGCGCGATCGGGGTAAGCAGAAACGGATTTGATGCAAAACAATAATCCCAGGGAGAGGTGATATCATGCCATTATTTGGAAGTTTATATATAGGAGCATCTGGATTGCAGACCAGCCAGAATGCGATGAATACCACAGCGCATAATATGACGAATGTGGATACGAAGGGCTATACGAGACAGCAGATTCTGCTTAATACGAGAACTTATCAGACACTTTCTGTCAACGCCTCCGCTGTTGCATATCAGCAATACGGCTTAGGCGTATATTATTCCCAAACAAGACAGGTCAGGGATATGTTCCTGGATAAGACCTATCGCAAGGAGTCGGGACGCAGCGCGTTTTATGAGTCCAATGTGAAGGTTATCGATGAAATGGAAGATTTGTTCGGAGAGTTTCAGGGGGTGGAATTTTCCGAATCTATTCAGAATCTTTGGAAGACAATCCAGGATCTGGATATGGATCCCTGTGATATGACGAATCAGAATCTTCTCGTATCCCGCTGCAATGAATTCCTGACGAGAGCTTCGCTGGTATATAAAGGCCTTTGCGAGATGCAGGATAATTTGAATACGCAGATTAAGAAAAACGTGGATAAGTTGAACGATTACGGCAGGGAGCTGGTGCAGATCAACCAGCAGATTATGAAAGCCGAAGCGGGAAATGTGGAAAATGCCAATGACTTGCGCGACAGAAGAAATTTTATTCTGGACGAAATGAGCAAGATAGGCAAGATCAGTTATGAAGAGGATATTTACGGCGCGGTTACCGTCAAATTCGAAGGCGTGGATTTTGTAAGAACCGAATCGATCAGCGAGATGGGCGTTTATGCTGATCCGGATACGGGATTTTACACGCCGTACTGGCCGCAGCTCGCCGATTACAATACAATGCCGTGGGGGGAAAGAGTACCGATTCTGGAATCTTCCGCCGTGTTCGATACTACACAGGAAATCCGCTCTTCGCTGAATACGGATATTGGTTCCCTGAGGGCGCTGGTATATGCCCGGGGGAATAAAAGAGCTACCTATCAGGATGTGGCAAAAGAAAACATAGAAGCATATAACAGGGATATTTCTCAGTCGCTGATCATGAACGTCCAGGCGGAATTTGACCAGCTGGTGAATAAAGTGGTAACGGCAATTAACGATGTTCTGCGCCAGGCGGCGGAGAGCGAGCCGGATACGGATTATATGAAGGCGAAAGATGAGAACGGCAATGTTCTGAAGGATGCTCAGGGCAATCCTATCGCCATTCAGATGTTCGAGCTGATTTCCGACGATCCGGAAAAAGGCTATACGATTGGAAACATGATCGTAAACGAGGATTTGAAGAGAGAGCCGGGAACGCTTTCCTTCCGGTTGAAAGACGGATCGGAAGATAAGGCTACAACAGCCAGATTGAAAGCGGCGTTTTCGGAGGAGAGCCACACGCTGAACCCGAATCTTGAGACGAAAGTGTCATTGATTGGATATTATGGAAACCTGATTGACCAGGTCGCTATTACAGGGGAAGCGAATAAAGAAATATCGGATCTGCAGGCGGAAGTGGTGAATGAGACGTTTTCCGCAAGGGAAATGATCGTAGGCGTTTCCGATTCGGAGGAAATGGAGTTTATGATCAAGTTCCAGAATGCGTTTAACGCATCCAGCAGATACGTCAATGTAATCAACGAAATGATAGAACATGTTCTTAGCACATTAGGAAGGTAAGGTGAAGTAAATGCCATCACAATTTTTTGGTTTATCGATTGCGTCATCGGGTATCAGGGCGGCCAATGCGGCATTGAACACCACGGCCAACAATATTGCCAATACCCATACGGACGGATATAGCAGACAGCAGGTAGCGCAGGAGGCGGCAGATGCTCTCAGGCTCTTTACGACCTACGGATGTGCCGGAGCCGGTGTGGATACGGTGGCTATAGAACGCGTCAGGGATGAATTTTACGACCTGCGTTTTCGCAACAATAATTCGACGCTTGGCGAATATGATATTAAAAAATATTATACCCAGTCGATAGAAGACTATCTGGATGATGATGGAGATACAGGGTTTGAAGCTATTTTTGACGAATTTATGAATGCATTGCAGGACGTGAAGAATAATCCCAGCCTTAGAGATTATAAGGCGGCTTTTATAGCTTCAACGCAGAAGTTAGCGGAATATTTTAATACGACGGCGGGAAATCTTCAGGCATTGCAAAAAGATGTGAATGAAGAAATCAAACTGCGGGTGGAGCGCATCAATTCCATTACTTCGGAGATCGCTACTCTGAACAAACAGATCAATGTAGTGGAGATGACCGGTACAAGGGCGAACCAGCTGAGGGATAAAAGAGATCTGCTTCTGGATGAATTATCGGAAATCGTGGACATTAAAACAGAGGAATACCCGATTACCGATCCTTATGATCCGGAGAGGGAGACAGGAGGAACAAGATTCATCGTGAGCATTGCCGGCAATCAGCCGATTGTGGACGGCGGCGATTATCATAAACTGGAATGCCGTTCCAGGGCGGATAATGAAAAAGTCAACCAGAGCGATGCCGATGGATTGTATGATATTTATTGGGATAACGGCAACGATTTTAACCTGAATAACGCGTCTATGGGAGGCTCTCTGAAAGGGCTTGTGGCGATGCGCGATGGAAATAATAATAAAGCATTTCAGGGAATCGTGCAGGCGGTCAAAAAAGGCCAGTTTGGTACGGAAGTGACCGTAAAGGCTTCCAGGGATTTTCTTTCCGATATGAATAAATGCAACCTTTCGGATACGGGTGGAAGCGTTGTGATTGGAAATACGTTATATTATTATCAGAGCTGGGAATATAACGAAAACGACGGTACCTTCAAATTTATTATGGACGATGCGAAGTGCGATTCCATGGTGACAGCCGGTAAAATCGGAAGGGAAGTGGAAATTGGTGTGGATATCAATTACCAGGGCATTCCTTATTATCTGTCCCAGATGAACGAATTTGTTCGTTCCTTTGCGGCTAAGGTGAACGAAATATTTACCAGCGGCTATGATAAGAACGATAACCTTGGTGCCATGTTCTTTACGGCGAGGAAGCCCGTGGCAGGAAACAGTATTCTGGATTCCCAGTATGAGATGGGAGATTTTCAGGATGCGGATGGATATTATGAAATGACAGCTTTCAATATCGAAATCAATGATAAGCTGGTGGCGGATCCCGATCTGCTCGGTACAAAAAGCGTATCGAATGATGGAGTGGAAGAAAACGGCAAGCTGGAGGAACTGGTGGAAACCCTGAATGATAAGACGAAGTTTAGTTTCAGGAATGCGACTGTCAAGGAGTTTTTACAGACGATATTGTCCGATGTAGCTTTGAATTCCAAGAGCGCCAGAGACTTTTATGATACTTATTATGGCATTGCGGTGACGATTGAAAACCAGAGAATGTCGATTTCCAGCGTGGATGAGGACGAGGAAGCTGTGAATATGGTGAAGTTCCAGAATTCTTTTACGCTTTCGTCCAAGATGATACAGACGTTGACGGAGATTTATGACAGGCTGATATTGGAGACAGGTGTCTGATAAACAGCAGCAACGGAAGGCGTGATGAGGAACAGAAAGAGTACGGCCGATGCTGGCTGTGAAAGGAGAGGATTGCTCTATGAGAATGACAAACAAAATTATGCAGAATAATTCGCTGTATAATATTAACAATAGTAAAGAATTGACCAATAAACTGAGTACGCAGATGTCCACGAAAAAGAAATTGACCAGGCCGTCGGACGATCCGGTCATCGCGATCCGCGCATTGCGGCTGCGCAGCGATGTATCCCAGATTACGCAGTTTTATGAAAGAAATGCGAAGGACGGGGAAAGCTGGCTGAAAGTAACAGGTGACGCGCTGGAGACCACATCGGAAATTTTAAAGAGCATGATAGGACTCTGTACGCAGGGAGCGGTAAAAGACTTTGACGCCGGCAATATGGCAATCGTTATTGCGCAGTTGAAGGAACTGAAGAATGAATTTTATTCTACGGGCAATGTGGACTATGCAGGAAGATATATGTTTACCGGATACCGTACCGATACTCCGCTTACTTTTACGAAAAATCTGTCGGAGAATCCGGCCGATCCGGATTACCGGAATTTTGAGATTACCGAACAGTTGGATGTGTCGGCGTTTGATACGATTAATTATACGAATATTGGAGATTTAAAGGGAGTAACAAAAGACAATTATGATCCTGTGCAGGACGGGGTTAAGGAAGAGGAAGCAGATATCACTAATTCGAATATTCATCGTATCCGGCTTTCCTATGATGCAATAAAGGCAGATAACAATAATAAGCCGACGATTACGATGATTTCGGAAGCGGATAAGCAGGCTGCGGCAGCAAATGGTACTAAGCCGCAGGAAACAACATTGATTAATCCGAATGATATAGAGGTGGTTTCCTCTGCCGCGGTGCCGAATCCTCATAAGACTCCTTATGATTATGTACTTGCCAATCCGAATAAGGCAGTGCTGATACCGGAGACCGGAGAATTGCTGATAGGCGAAGACCTGTATAATAATAATCCGTCTCTTTCAAACATGGATGCGGGTACGGAAATGAGAATCACATACCAAAAGGACAGCTGGAAAAAAGGAGATATGCAGCCGCAGCATTATTTCGCGTGTAAAGATGTGACCGATCCGAATAAGGAGATCGAATATAATCATGCGGAGTATGAGAATACGGCTAACAATCCGCCTACCATAGAGAAATATATCCCTTGCGATAAGGTAACGCAGTTCATAGAATACGATGTAGGCTATAACCAGAGAATCCGTGTTAATACGACGGCAGGTGAAGTGTTTACCATGGATATGGATCGAAATATCGATGATATGGAGAACGCGCTGGCAAAATTAGAAGAAATAGAAGCCATTAAGAAAGATTTGGAAAAAATGATGGACGGCATGGAGCCGGGCGAGGCTGGTTATGCTAATTTGAAAGCTTCTTACGATGCGGCGGAAAAAGCACATACTTATGTGCGTGAAAATATGCAGAAAATGATGGAAGGGCTGATCACCAAGACTCAGAAGATATCAGATTTTACCAGTCTGGCAATCACGGATAACGGCACGAGGGCAAGCCGCCTTGATCTGATCAGCAACCGCCTGATGACGCAGAAAAGCACTTTTGAGACTTTGCAGTCCGCCAATGAAGATATCGACGTGACGGAAGTGACGGTGAAGCTGACCAGCATGGACTATTCCTATCAGTCGGCACTGCTGGCAACAGGAAAGATTTTGCAGAATTCGCTGATGAATTATATTTAAAGATGGTAAATAATAAAGCGGTGGAAAATAAGGAGAAGGTATGATATTACAAACAAAAGCATTCGGAGAGGTTACGATTGAAGAAGAGAAGATAATTACTTTCCCGGGCGGGATCATCGGATTTCCTGAGTTGACCCAGTTTACCCTGCTTCACGATGAGGACGACGGCATCGCTACGATCCATTGGTTGCAGTCGTTGCAGGAGCCGGGGTTTGCGATGCCGGTGATGGATCCCCTGTTTGTGAAGGAAGATTATAATCCGGAGATAGAGGATGAGTTATTAAAGATTCTTGGAGAATGGAAGCAGGATGAACTACTGGTGCTTGTTACCGTTTCCGTACCGCCGGAACTGGAAAAAATGACGGTAAATTTAAAAGGGCCTATCATAATCAATGGTGCCAACAGAAAAGCATGTCAGGTAATCGTAGAAGGAGATGTATATAAAGTAAAATTCCCTATTTATGATATCCTGCAGGCAAGGAAAGCGGGTGAATAGATGTTAGCTTTATCCAGAAAAAAGAACGAAGCCCTGATTATTAACAATAATGTAGAAATTACGATTCTGGAGATCAAGGGCGAACAGGTGAAGATAGGCATCTCAGCGCCGAAAGAAGTTCCGATCTATCGGAAAGAGGTTTATGTGCAGATACAGAATGCGAATGAAGAAGCGGTGCATATGGATGGTAATGTTATAGGTATGGAAGCTCTGAAGAAGATGTTGGAATAAGATAAAAAAGAGGAAAAGGATGTCCTGATTTTGGAATGAATGATTCTGGAAGGACATCCTTTTTAAATGTATTCTTCCAAAATCGAGAAAATACGGGGAAAGGAGGGAAAAGGGGTAAATTATTATAAAATTTATCCGATATAATAGATAGACGTTAATGATAAGTATCATTATGTTATCTAACAAATTTTAACATCACACGGAGGTGATCAACAATGGCTATAGAACCATTAGGAAGTGTAATGACGATTCAGTCACAGACGGTTCAGAGACCGGTCAGAACAAGCGAAGCAGCGGAAAACAAGGAAGTTTCCACTCCTGCACAGGTTGCAAATGTAGACCCAGTTACAGTATCCGTAGTAAAGGCAGACGGAAAAGACGGACAGAGTGCAGGTAACCAAAATTCAGAACAACAGCAGAATCCAAATGAAAAGATTAAAAAGGCTGTTGAGCAACTGAATAAAAATATGCCTCATTCAGAGGCTGTCTTTGGAATTCACGATGCAACTAATAGGGTTATGATTAAGATCGTGGATAAGGATACCAAGGAAGTGATTAAGGAATTTCCGCCGGAAGAGACTTTGGACATGATTGCAAAGGTATGGGAGCTGGCTGGAATTATGATTGATGAGAGGCGGTAAATAAGAATAGGAGGAAGAGTATATGCCGATTAGGATTACGGGTATGAATTCAGGATTGGATACAGAATCCATTATTTCGGAATTAGTAAAAGCCCAGCGAACCAAAGTTGATTCGGTTAAAAAGAAACAGACGATAGCCGGGTGGAAGCAGGATGCCTGGAAAGATTTAAATGCTAAAATTTATAAACTTTTTCAGAATACTCTTGGCAGTATGCGGTTTACTACAGATTATAGCAAAAAGGTTACGGATATTTCTAATCCTGCGATTGCAAAAGTTATTAGCGGCGATGATGCCATGAATGCGACTCAGACATTAAGAGTAGAAGAGTTAGCAACCACAGGTTATATGGTGGGTGGTGAATTAGGGTCTGATGTCACAAAAGAAACCAAGCTGACGGATATGGGAATAAAAGCTGGCAGCGTGATTACAGTTACGACCGGAGACAAGACTACTGATATAACAGTAACAGAAAACATGAATATTAATGAGTTCGTGGGTAATCTGAAAAGTGCGGGCGTAGAAGCTAATTTTGATGAAAAGAATAAACGTTTCCATATTGCCGCGACAAAAAGCGGAAAGAAAAATGATTTTGCGATTACAGGGTCTAATTCCGACGGAACAAATGCGCTGAAGGAATTAGGAATACTTAAATATGGCGATAAAGAAAAAGAGACATATGAAAAATATGCAAATATGGATGCGGATGCCAGAAAGGCAGCTATTGACAGCGATGTAGCCAAGAGAGTGCAGTATTATATCAGCCAGAGGGAAAGCCTGTTAAAAACAGAGGAACAGCAGCAGAAAGCATTGGCTGAGAGTAAAGATGCGTTTACTACAGAATTTAATGAAAATATTGAAGGCGTTGATAAAGATGCTCTGAAAGCAGACATCGACAGCTTAAAGGCTAAAATCGAAGCGGATGGTGATAGTGCGAGCGAGAGCGACAAAACAGAGCTGGCCAAATTGCAGGGTAAATTATCGGCTGTTGAGAACTATGAGACACAGAAAAGTGCATTAGATGCCACGCAGAAATCAATTAATGATATAGTAGACCCGACGAATGGATATCTTGATGTCAGTGATCTTGATAATATTAAGGCAAGTGCCGGATTAAGGCTTGAGGTTACCCAGGCATGGAATGACAAAATCCTTGCTGCGGCTGATGCTGTTAATAATTGGGATTCTCTTGCAGGAAGCGATGGAGTTCAAAGACAGGCAGGAAAAGATGCTAAAATTGTCCTGAATGGCATTGCTTACGAAGGCGAAAGCAATACTTTTGAAATAAATGGCCTGACGATTACAGCTCTTCAGAAAAGCGATGAGGAAGTGACTCTGACAACCAGGAGGGATACAGAAGGCGTTTATAATATGATTAAGAATTTCCTTAAGGAATATAATAGCTTAATCAATGAGATGGATAAACTGTATAATGCTCCTTCGTCTAAAGATTATGAGCCGCTTACTGATGACGAAAAGAAAGAATTATCCGATTCTGAAGTGGAAAAGTGGGAGGCAAAAATTAAAGATTCCATTTTGCGCAGGGATTCTAATTTGTCGTCTATTTCTTCTGCTATGAAGAATGTTATGCTGAAGGGTGCAATGGTAAATGGAAAACAGATGTATCTTTCAAACTTCGGAATTGAGACGTTGGGATATTTTAGTGCTGAAGATAATGAAAGAAATGCTTATCACATTAACGGCGATGAAGATGATGCGGCTGTAAGCTCAAAAGATAATGATTTAAAGCGGGCGATTGAAGCGGATCCCGACACTGTAATCGGATTCTTTTCTCAATTATCGCAGAACCTGTATTCAGAACTGAGCAAGCAATCCAGTGCTGTAGAGGGAGTTAGAAGCTTCGGTAAATTCTATGATGATAAACGGATAGAAGCAGATTATAACAGTTATAAAGAAAAAATTAAAAAGCAGGAAGATAAATTGACTGCGCTGGAAGATAAATGGTATAATAAGTTTGCTGCGATGGAGACTGCTTTAGCGAAACTGCAATCGAACCAGAGCGCAATATCAAGCTTATTAGGAGGAATGTAAAGTTATGGCTTTACCAAACAAATATGAACAATATAGCAGTAATAGAATTATGACGGCATCGCCGGGAGAATTGACTTTAATGCTTTATGAAGGTGCTATCAAGTTCTGTAATATTGCGATTATGGGAATAGAGCAGGCAGATATGGAGAAAGCTCATAATAATATAGTAAGAACGGAAAAAATCATACAGTATTTAAGGGAAACCTTGGATATGAAATATCCGGTCGCACAAGATTTTGAAAATATTTATGTATATCTGACTCAGCGTTTGGTGGAAGCTAATGTTAAGAAAAACAAAGAGATCTTGGAAGAGGTCTGTGAGCATCTTCGTTCCGTTAGGGATACTTGGAAAGAAGTAATGCGCCTGAACAGGGAGAAAGGTAAATCGTGATGGAGAATTATCTTCAGGTTCTGGAAGAAAGCCTGTGCAAAAAAATGAATGTGCTGTGCGAGATAGAAGCATTTTGTGCAGAGCAGGAGCGAATATTGAGTGCGGAAATCCTTGCGGAAGATGATTTTGATAAGAGCATCGAAGAAAAGGATAGGCTTATTAAGAAACTGGAGAAGCTGGACGAAGGATTTGAAACTCTTTATACTCATATTAAGGAGCAGCTTTCAGCAGGAAAGGATAAGTATAAATCCCAGATAGCCGCATTGCAAAAGAAAATCTCTGAAGTGACCGAAAAAAGCGTTGCGATACAGGCTCAAGAAGCCAGGAATAAAAAATTGGCAGAAGAATATTTTGCAAAAGCAAAGCAAGAATTAAAAAAAGGAAGAAGGAGTTCAAAGGCAGCTTTGGATTATTACCGAAGTATGAACCAATCCCAAGTAGTATCTCCACAATTTATGGACAAAAAAAAATAAAAAAAATAAATTTTGGTATAAAGTATTCGGAAATCAATCCGATATAATATACAAGTAAAGCAAATTACTTAGTAAACACATGGAAGGTCGGGAAACCTAGGGCCTGGCCGGACATAAAAACAAGAGTGGCAGGGAAGCCACTTAATATTCAAGGAGGAATATAATATGGTAGTACAACACAATCTTACAGCTATGAACGCTAACAGAATGTTAGGTATCACAACGAATGCGCAGGCTAAACAGACAGAGAGATTGGCTTCTGGTTATAGAATTAACCGTGCAGCTGATGATGCAGCAGGACTTTCCGTTTCTGAGAAAATGAGACGTCAGATCAGAGGTTTGGATCAGGCATCTGCAAACGCACAGGATGGTATTTCTTTAGTACAGTCGGCAGAAGGTGCTTTGAATGAAGTTCATGATATGCTTCAGAGAATGAATGAGCTGACAGTAAAGGCTGCGAATGGTACTTACACTACAACTCAGAAGCAGTATATTGCTGATGAAATTAATCAGTTGGTTTCTGAAATTGACCGTGTTGCAACAACAACGAAATTCAATGATCAGAAAGTTCTTCAGGGTTCCCTGGCTGATGGTACTGCAGCAACAAAGAGCTTCCAGTTCCAGGTTGGTAATGAAAGCGGCGAAACATTGGCAGTTACTATTTCTAATATGAAAGCTTCTAAGTTAAATGCTGGATTGAAGGATCAGTCTTGGAGTTCTGCAACACAGTATACTCATGTAGCAAGCTTTATCAATGTAGTTAGTGCAGCATTAGAGACAGTTGCTTCTCAGCGTTCCGCACTTGGTGCAGTTCAGAACCGTTTAGAGCATACGATCAACAACTTGGATAGCATTGTTGAAAATACAACGGCTGCTGAATCTCGTATTCGTGATACAGACATGGCTAAGTCTATGGTTACTTATTCCAACAACCAGATTCTTGCTCAGGCAGGTCAGGCTATGTTGGCACAGGGTAATCAGGCAAATCAGGGTGTATTATCCTTACTTCAGTAAATTATTAAGTATTTGCGAAGTACAGCACTTTATAAAGTGTTTCAAAGGGAGCTGGAATTTCCAGCTCCCTTTTTTGATATTAAAAATCCGTTGGAGATATGGTATGAATATATTGATGTTGGAATGGGATAGCTTTGCCCATGAATACGTAATAGAAGAGTTTTTGAAGGCGGGATGTAAAGTGGATTGCTTCCCCTTTCCTTTTGGAACAGAAAATATGCGAAATAATGATTCGTTGTATGAGAAATTAAAGAAAAAAGTGAAAGAATGTGTGTATGATTTTGTATTTTCTTTTAATTTTTTTCCAGTGGCTGCAAAAGTGTGTAACGACTGTGTAATAAAGTATGTTTCTTGGATATACGATACGCCGTTTTTGCTTCTTTATTCTCGATATACAATGTTGGATACGAATTATATTTATTTTTTTGACAAAGCATTGTATAGGGATTTTAAAATGCATGGTCTAAAAAATGCATTTTATTTGCCTATGGCAGCGCCGGTTGAATGTTATGATAAGATAAAGATCACAGATGGGACAAAAGAGAGATACGGATCGGAAATTTCTTTTGTGGGTTCTACGTATAATGAGGATAGACAGGATTTTTTTCAATATATAGATGGAGTAAATGAATATACGTCAGGTTATCTAAAAGCAATTATGAAAATGCAGGGAGAATTGTACGGAAGCTTTATATTAGAGGAATTGCTGACGGATAATATTATCAGAGAACTGCAAAGAGTCTGCCCGATACAGCGGGGAGAAGATGAATGGGAAACCGATGCGTGGATTTATGCGAATTATTTTCTTGCAAGAAGGATTACGGGAGATCAGAGAAGAGAACAACTGGAGCTTTTAGGAAAGAACTTTGAAGTGAAATTATATGCGCCGGAACAGGCACCGGACATTTCCAATGTTGTATGCTGCGGACCGGTGGATTATGTAAGCGAGATGCCTATAGTATTTAAAAGTTCGAAAATCAATTTAAATATGACTTTACGGAGCATCCATACAGGAATGCCGTTGCGGGCTATGGATATTATGGGATGCGGAGGATTTTTATTGACGAATTATCAGGAAGATTTTTTGGAATACTTTGAGCCAGGAATAGATTATGTATTTTTTTCCAGCCAACAGGAACTGCTGGAACTTGCAGATTATTATTTAAATCATGAGGAAGAAAGACAGGAAATTGCAAGAAATGGATATTATAAAGTGAAAGCCGGACATACCTACCGGAACAGGGTGGAAATTCTTTTATCACAGTTAAGGGAGCAATAGAACATGAAAGTATTGTATATAACATGGGAGGCTTTTGGCAGAGATGACATATGGATGGAATTTGCCAGACGAAAGTTTGAAACGGATGAATGTAATATAAGCAGAAAAGAAAATACAATTTCTAATCAAAGACTGGAACAAATGTTGATTGAAAAGTTATCCGAAAAAAAATATGATTTTGTTTTTTCATGGAATTTTCTCCCCATCGTTTCTATTGCCTGCAATGTATGTAAGGTGCCCTATGCCGCATGGGTATATGATAGCCCATTGATGCAGTTATGGCATTGCACCATAGTTTCAAAATATAATTATGTATTTATTTTTGACAAAGCGGACTATATGGACTTAAAAAGAATGGGAATCAATACGGTATATTATCTTCCTTTGGCAGCCAATGTGGATCGTTATGATTCTTATGAAACAGATGAGGAAATTAAAGAAGCATATGAAATCCCCATATCCTTTATTGGTTCTACCTATACGGAAAACAGATTTCGTGTTTATAAGGGAATGAATTGGCTGGATGACTATACCAAGGGATATATTGAAGGGATGGTGCAGGCGCAACGGCGAATTTATGGTAATCTGCTGATGGAGGATATGCTGACGCCAAAGATAGTGGAAAATTTGCGGAAAGTGTATGGCGGACGCTTAGGCGATGATTATCAGTTTAGCTATGAAAAATATTTTGGACAAGCTGTTTTGCCACGATATGTCACGGCAATAGAACGTCAGGAAGTTTTAGCGATGATTTCAGAAAGATATCCGTGCCACCTGTATACTCATAAAAAGACGCCGTCCTTGCCACATATTATTAATAGAGGAACGGCAGCATATCAAAAAGAATCCTTTTATATTTTTCGGTATTCCAAGATTAATTTGAATATAACGATGCGCGCCATTCGCACAGGAATACCTTTAAGGGCTTTTGAAATTATGGGAAGCGGAGGATTTTTATTAACAAATTATCAGGATGATTTTCTCGAATATTTTGAACCAGGGGTTGATTTTGCTTATTATGACAGCTACAAGGATTTATTAAAAAAAGTAGAATATTATCTGGCTCATGAAGAAGAACGAAAAAATATAGCGAGGAATGGGTATGAAAAAGTAAAAAAATACCATACCTATAAAAACCGGTTTGATACAATGCTGAAAGTGATGAATATAGATCAGAAGGATGGAAATGGGATATGATTCAGGTAGATGATAAAATGATTGATTTAGTGGAAAAGATACGGCGGGCGTTGAAAAGAGGAGCCCTTACACCGGATAATTTTCCGATGGATGAGATCGGCAATTTGGTAGAATGTACACTGGGAGAAGACTTTTGGGAATGTATTGGCAGTCAGCCTAATTATGGGTTTGGAAATATACCGGAAATCTATAAGGAATGTTTAACAGAGGCGCTGAAGAGGAAAGACATGAAAGAATGTGAACGGCTGCTTCATCTTTTTGAATGTATTTATCAGGCATTTTATGCGGCCTTGAACGAAGAGGAAAAAGTTTTTCGCCAGAAGCCTTACCGGCAGATGATTATTGATCTGGGAACTGTAAATTCGCAAATGCAATACCGGCTGCATAGAGAAAGACAAAAAAAATGTTGTATAAAAAATGAAAGTAGTCTTGGAGAGGGAAGAGGCGTAATATATACATGCATGTTCGGGGAGACCGTTATAAAACAGCCGGAGGAAGTCAACATGCAGGTGGATTATATTTGCTTTACCGACCAGGAAGAGAAATGGGGAGAAAAGAATGGGGTATGGCAATATCGCGAAATGGGAAAATTAGAAAAGATAGAAGGGCTGGAAGAAGAAAAAGAAGAAATAGAGCAGATGTTTCTGGAAAGCAAATGTAAAATTATGGCTCATGAATTGTTGGAAGAATATGATTATAGTATATGGATAGATCCGGACGTGGTAATCGTAGGAGACGTGTTACGTTTTTGCAAGGTTTATGGAGCCGGCAGGAGCTTTTTGAGTTTTCCAAGCGCGAAAGAAGATTGTATTTACGAAAATATGTCAGTGACACAGATGGGGACGGACGCATTGAATATCAAAGTCCGCAAAATGATACTTTCCTATCGAAAGGAAGGATATCCGGAACATTATGGTTCCATAGATGGAAGAGTTATGGTACGCAATCATAAGGACAAAGAATTGCGCAGAATTATGGTGGAATGGTGGGAGGAAGTAAAGAACAGCTTTATATTTATAGAAAATATATTTAATTATATAGCATGGAAAAATGAGTTTCCATTTTCTATTTGTAATCTGTTTGTTTATGAGAATCCGTATTTTAAGGTGACCGGTATTGACTTGGATACGCATGAGGAATTATAAAAGGCTGGAGAGAAAATGAAAATTCTGTTCATGGAATGGAAAAGTTTAGGGCAGATAGATATAGCGGAAGAATTTAGGAAGCGAAATTGGGAAATTGTATTTTATTCTTTTCCGAGAGAAACGGAAAATACAAGGTTGAATATGGATTTGTGTGAAAAACTGGTTAAAGTGATTGCAGCCGATAGGTATGATTTTGTATTTTCGTTTAATTATTTTCCAGTAATTTCTATTGCCTGTAATGCCTGCAAGATAAAATATGTGTCGTGGACGTTTGATAGTCCTTTTATACAGTTATATTCTAATACAATAAAGTTTCCTTATAATTATGTGTTTATTTTTGATAAGGGTACTTGTGAAGATTTGTGGAATCAGGGGATTGATACGGTTTACCATTTACCGATGGCTGCTCCGGTAGAACGCTATAATGCATATAGTGTTTCGAGACAAAAGAGAGAGTTTTACCATACTCAAATATCGTTCGTGGGTTCCACCTATCAGGAGAAAAAGAACCGTTTTTATAAAAAATTAAAGGATGTAGGGGAATATACGAAGGGATATTTGGATGGATGTATTCAAATGCAGAAATCAGTATACGGGGAGTTTTTACTGGAACAGATGCTGAACCCTGTAATTATGAAGGACATGATGGAACATTGCCCCTTAGAAGTGAATCAAGATGGTTTTGAAAGGCTGGAATGGGTATATGCCCATTATTTTCTTGCGAGACAGGTAACAGCTATCGAAAGAAAAGAAATATTGGAGCTGCTATCGCGGAATTGGCAAGTGGATCTTTACACGTATGATAAAACACCGGAACTTTTCAAGGTAAGAAACAGAGGGACGGCTGAAGTGATGGAGGAGGCTCCTGCTATATACAGATGTTCGGCAATCAATCTGAATATTTCTTTAAGAAGCATATTGACAGGGATACCTTTGCGTTCTTTTGAGATTATGGGAAGTGGAGGATTTTTATTGAGCAACTATCAGAGAGAATATGAAGAATTGTTTGGGAATGGGATCGATTATGTTTACTATACGGATTATGAAGATTTACAGAAAAAAATAGATTATTACCTGACTCATGAGAAGGAAAGAAGAGAAATTGCTGAAAATGGATATCAGAAAGTGAAAGAGGCACATACTTATAAAAATCGAGTGAATACCATAATGGAGATTATTAACTGAGAGGGACGTATATTGCATAGTGTGAGGAAGAAAGGAATGCATATTATAGTTCCGGTACAAAGATATAGATGGTTTATTCATGATGACAAAGATGCTCTGGCATTGTGGAATTATAATAAATACAGGAATATATTTATTAATGAATATATGAAGAAAAGTGAGTGAGAAAGAGAGGTTTGGAAAATTGAACGATATAGAAAAAAAAATGGATGAAGCTTCTGAGTATCGTTTAGAATGGAGCGAATGCCGCATTTGCAGGAGAAAAAACAGAAATAAAGTTTATACAGCGAAAGAAATGATGTATGGTACAAGAAAAGAATTTGAATATTTTGTTTGTGAGAACTGCAAATGCATGCAGATTGCAAAAATTCCGGAAAATTTGGAAGAGTATTATGGTGATAATTATTATAGCTTTGAAGAAAGGGAAAAGACGGATTTCAAAGGGGAAGGAAATGTTGTAGCAAAAGTGCTGGACGTAGGATGTGGAACAGGGCAATGGTTACTGGAACAAGCCGGCAAAGGTTATGGGAATCTGTATGGGTGTGATCCGTTCATTCAAGAGGATATTAGATATGGAAACAGAATTTTTATAAAAAAATGTGAAATAAGTGAAATGGAAGACGAATTTGACATGATCAGATTTGGGGATTCCTTTGAACATATTGACAATCCATTGCAAACATTGCAATCCGTAAAAAGGTTGTTGAAAGAGAATGGAAAGTGTGAAATAAGAATACCGATCTTCCCTAATACTGCTTGGGATACTTTTGGCGTGAACTGGTATCAGCTAGATGCACCCCGACATATTTTTCTGCATTCCAAGGAAAGCATGCGGTATTTATGTAAGGAAAGTGGGTTAAAAATAGAGAATATTGTATATGATTCCGATTTATTTCAATTTTTAATGAGTTATCTATATACGGAGGGAATTCATTTGAAAAAGATAGAGGAATTGCTAAGTACTATTTTTTTACTTAATTGGGATGCGGTAGATCCATTTATTAAGGCAGCGAAAGAAAGCAATGAAAAGAAGTATGGAGATCACGCCGTTTTCACCATAGTTCACGAGTAGCAGAAGAATGCTTCATGTATAGAAATATGTATTTGCAGGAGGAGGAAGATGTATACTTTAAAACCGTTTTTTTATGATGATTTTTATTGTATTGGAAGTGAGTGTCCATATACTTGTTGTGGAGGCTGGTTAATTGTTGTAAATAAAGAGTCTCGGGAAGAATATGAAAAATATGAGGGTTTGCTTGGTTATGATAAGGAGAAGGATATCTATATGATCCAATTCAACGGAAACAATATGTGTCCTTTGTGCGATCAGGATCAATTATGCAAACTTTATAAGGCTAAAGGGGAAAAAGCCTTTTGCTATGCATGCAGAACCTTTCCCAGAAGTGAATTCATTACGAAGGAAATAAAGGAACATTATTTGTCTTTAGGATGCCCACATGTGGTATCTTTCTTCAGAAAGCGGAAAGAGCCATTGTCATTTATATTGGAGGAAGACATAACAGAGAGCAATGAACTGGTGTATGGATCGGAAGAAGAGAAAAAAGTAGTGGATGCCATATACAAGACGATAGATGTGGACATGAATATCAGAAATTGTATTTTGGATTTATTGCAGAATAGAGAATGGCCATTGTGGTTCAGGGAGTTTCTGGCAGCATATTGTCTGGATAAAGTAAAAGAAGAACACTATTTAGGAAAATCAGAAGAAGTGTGTGCCACATTGGAAAAGATGCTAGAGACAAATTTTATGGATCTGTTAATGCGGCAATTAAGTTCCATTCAAAAAGATGAAGAAAGACGTTTTCGTCTGCTTATTCAGATAGCGACAGAATTTGAAGATATCATTGTACAGTTGACTTTCTTTGGGAAAGAAGGCGGTTTTGGAACTAAGGCAGCAGAATTATTGAATAAAAACAGAAACATAAGCTTTGAGGAATATAAGGCATCAGAGAATAGGAGGGGGGAACAGGAAGAATTTGATATATTAATGGAACATGTTGCCGCTTATAATTGGATGCAATATGCAATGCTGGAATTTACAGATTATTATATGATGGATAATTATTGGGATGTACTGTTGGAACAGATGTTGATCAGGCATTTTTGCATCTTGCACTATTCCATATATGGTGGCATAGAGTGGGATGACATACAGTTTATTGTTGCATTTATTTGCAGATCAATTAGTCATGGAAGAGGGACTATGAAAGAAAAACTTAGGGATTTTAAGGAAAAGGGGATTTTGTCAGTCGCCAATTTATACTTATTGATGTAAATATGTATTCACAATAAAGAGTGGAGAATGAGGGAGCAAGTGTCAGTGATTGAAAAAGAATTAGCAGGAAAAAGACTGAAGTTCTCGGAGTTTTTTTTTCAAGATGAAGTAAGAGAAGGATTCCTGGTGGAAAAAAAGATGAAACATGCCTGGGCCGCACAACTGGAAGTACTGAAGGAAATAGACAGAATCTGCCTGGAAAATGGAATTCATTATTTTGCGGATAGTGGTACATTATTGGGGGCAATCAGACATAAAGGATTTATTCCGTGGGACGATGATGTGGATATTGCGATGCGGAGGGAAGATTACAATTCCTTTTTCTCCATTGTGGAAAGAGAATTGCCGGAGGGATGGATTTTTATTGATGGAAATAAGCGCGGTCAGGGATATGGAAGAGTAATGAATGGCAGTATTGAAGATGTAGGTACGGAGAGAATCTTGCAATTTCATGGCTGCCCTTACGTGGTAGGTGTGGATATCTTTCCGTTGGATTATGTTCCACCAGTAAAAGAAGAAGAGGAGACATGGCATTTACTGTTAGAGTATTTGTGGATATTATATAACGATCTGAAAAAGGATGGCGAAGGAGTTTCAGGCAGCGAACTGGAAAGGAATTTGCAACAGGCAGAGGCGTGGTGCAAGGTAAGATTTGACAGGACAGGGAATCTGGAAGTACAGGTAATAAAGCTGATGAATCAGATCGCGCAGCTCTATTGGAGCAATGAAGCGAAAGAACTGGAAATGGTGGTGTGCGACTGGGGGGGAGGATATAAGTATAAGTATAAATGTGAATGGTATGCGGACAGCATACAGGTTCCCTTTGAAAATATAATGATCCCGATACCTGCCAAGTATCACGAAGTCTTAATTGCATTATATGGAGAAGACTATATGACGCCGAAAAGAGGTATAGCGGACCACCACTATCCTTTTTATAAAAATCAGGATACTGTGCTGGGAGGATAATATGGCATTGGATATAGAAGGAATTATTCAGAAACTGAATTTGAAATGGTATAGGGATATGGAAGACCATACGGGGATACCCTTTGATGGTCTGAATCAATATCGGTTCAGCGATGGTAAAGTAAAAACATTTTCCAAGGAAGAGCTGAGAGAATTATTGATAGAAAGCGTTGGCGGAAGGACTGTAAATGAAGTACAAAGTAGATAATGCAATTATTATGGCAGCAGGCATGGCCAAAAGGTTTTTGCCGTTGTCCCATATATGTCCCAAGCCGTTGCTCAATGTAAAAGGAGAGGTATTGATTGAGCGTCAAATACGGCAGCTGCGGGAGGCCGGGATTTATGATATTATCGTAGTCACCGGTTATATGAAAGAAAGATTTTCCTATTTAAAGGATGCGTACAATATAGAAATTGTTGAAAATCCGTCATATATAGAACGCAACAATAATTCTTCTATATTTGCAGTAAAAAAATATTTACAAAATTCATATATATGCTCTGCAGATAATTACTTTACCGTAAATCCTTTTGAAAAGGAAGTGATGGGGGGGGCATATTATTCGGCCATATATGCGGATGGAAAGACAGAAGAATGGTGTCTGTCGATAGATGATAAGGATTGTATCACAGGGGTGGTGATTGGAGGAACTCATCAATGGTATATGATGGGACATGCGTTTTGGACAAAGGATTTTAGCAAAAAATTTGTTGAGATTTTAGAGAAAGAATATCCAAAGGAAGAGACCAAAAATAAGTTATGGGAAACTATATATATAGAACATTTAAGTGATTTAAAGATGAAAATCAGAAGATATCAAAAAGGCGAAATACTGGAATTTGATTCTTTATACGAGTTAGCTAATTTTGATGTAAGGTACCAGCAAAAATCTGTTGAAAAAATTATAACTGATCTAAATTATAAGTAACACAACGAGAAAGCGGTTTGACTATAGTATGCCAATGGAATTAAGCGGTAGAATAAAAAACGAAATAGAAACAATAGCCATAAAGGCATTGGGGGCAGAAAAGAGCGAAATAGAAAAAGTAACAGTAATGAAAGAGGGGATGACCAATCAGTCTTTCCTCATTTTTTTCAGAGGGAAGAAATATATTTTGCGTATTCCCGGGATAGGGACAGATTTATTGGTCAATCGAAAAGCGGAGGCTGCAGTCTATCAGGAGATTGGTAACAAAGGAATTTGTGACAATGTTGTTTATATAAATTTTGAAAACGGATGTAAAATTACCGAATACTTTGAAGATGCCAGGGTTTGCAATTCGCAGTGTAAAGATGATGTGCAAAAGTGTATGGAAAAACTAAGGGCAATGCATAAAATGAGATTGCAAGTGGGGCATGAATTTGACCTCTTTAAACAAATAGAATTCTATGAACTGTTATTGCGGAAAAATGGTCTTCTATCGCAGTATAAAGATTATGAAGAGACGAAAGAGAATGTTATTCGGCTTAAAAGATATATTGACCGGCAGACAAAGGATAAGGTATTAGCGCATATAGATGCGGTTCCCGACAATTTTTTATTTGTAAAAAATGAAAAGGGAATAGAGGAAGTGCGCATCATTGATTGGGAGTATGCAGGAATGCAGGATCCTCATATAGATATTGCAATGTTCGGCATTTATTCTGACTATAGCAGACAACAAATGGAATGGCTGATAGAAACGTATTTTCAGACAGGGTGTTCCGATACTGTGAAAATGAAAATATATTGCTATATTGCAGCATGCGGATTGCTATGGAGTAATTGGTGTGAGTATAAAAGAAGCATGGGCGTGGAGTTTGGCGAATATGCTTCGCATCAATACCGATATGCGAAAGAATATTATCAGGTGGTAAAGGATGAATGGGAAAAAGGCTGAAAGAGTATGGGAAAGTTCCAATGTGTGAGAGCGTGGATAAAGGTCAGGAAGGGCTGAAGAATCAAATTGACTGGATGGTAACACTAGTCCCTGTGCTTGTGATCAGTATAGTTGTTTTCTTATTCGTACTGGTGCCGGATCAATCGAAAGCAATGCTGGACAGGGCAAGAGCGGTTCTGAATAATAAGTGCGGTTTATATTATTCTGTTTTGGGAACAGGGATTTTAATTTGTTCCATATACATCGCACTTTCTAAATATGGAAAAATTGTACTGGGAGAGGCCGGTCAGCCGGAATATTCCTCTTTTCAATGGGGGACAATGATTTTTACGTCAACGATGGCGGCGGATATCCTGTTTTATTCTCTGTGTGAATGGGCTTTGTATGCGGAGGAGCCGTATATAAAAGAAATGGGGGTTCAAAAATGGGCTTCCACATATCCGCTTTTTCATTGGGGACCCATAGCCTGGGGGTTTTATATTATTTTGGCGGTTGCTTTTGGATTTATGCTTCATATTCGAAAGCGCGAACAGCAAAAATTTTCGGAAGCGTGTTATCCGATACTGGGGAGAAAAATAAACGGATGGATAGGAAAAATCATTGATTTAATTGCTGTTTTTGCCTTATTGGCCGGAACTGCCACAACATTTTCCCTGGCGACTCCGTTGCTTTCATCAGCGTTTCAGCACGTATTTGGGGTGGGAAAAGGAAAGAATTGGGTCATCTTATGGCTGCTGTTGATCATGGTAATATATACGGTGACAGTGTGGTTTGGGATGAAAGGGATTGCCAGGCTGGCAAAAGTCTGTGTCTGCTTATTTGTCTGCTTATTGCTGTATGTTTTCGTGGCCGGGAGGGAAGCCGTATATATTTTGGAGACGGGGTATTCGGCAATCGGTAATTTGTTACAGAATTTTATCGGTATGTCTACCTGGATGGATCCGCTAAGAGATACCTCATTTCCTCAAAACTGGACTATTTATTATTGGTCTTATTGGATGGTCTGGTGCGTGGCAACGCCGTTTTTTATTGGGAGCATAAGCAAGGGAAGAACGGTCAGAAATGTGATACTTGGGGGATATGGATGGGGAATGGCGGGTACATTTACCTCATTTATTGTTCTTGGCAATTACGGACTTGCCCAACAAATGAAACATGGTGTGGATATTTCCGGTTATATAGTCGGAGGAGGCAGTATTCATGAGGCGATTATAAGGATTTTTGACACATTGCCATTCCCGCGTATTGGGTTAATTTTGTTAGTTGTGTCCATGCTTGCTTTTTATGCGACTACATTTGATGCGCTTACAATGGTTGTTTCCTCCTACTCATATAAAAGATTGGAAACAGGAAAGGAACCTAATCGTAGGATACGAATATTTTGGGCTGTTATGCTAATCGTTTTTCCGATAGCATTGATCTTTGCAGAGAATTCTGTGATGCAGCTGCAGTCCATATCGCTAATAGCGGCATTGCCTATAGGCACAGTCATTTTGCTGATTATAATAAGTTTTTTTAAGGATGCCGGGGACTATCTGAAGGGAGGAAAGAAGGAGTAGCCTGGTTTGAATTCCAATGACTGCTTTCTGGCAAATAAGTAGTTTTGCTTATTGCAGTTTTCTTCTCTGCCCAATCTGGCTTAAGCGTTGCATAGCGGGTGCATAATTCCCGCACTTTTCATATAGTGCGACAGCTTCCTGAATATTATCGGTACATTCGTAAATCACGCCGGCATTATAGTAAGCAAGATAACTGTTGACACCGTCCACCGCATAGTCGGTAATTCCGGGAGCTTTGAGGAATTCGCGGACAGCATCTTCAAACATAGCGTTATTCAAGTACACTAGTCCCATAAGAAATACGAAATCCGCTCGGCGGGAAAAAACAGAATATACGCCTTCCAGCTCAAGGGCTTTTTTGAATAGCTTTAAATAAATCAGGCAGTAGCCGTAGGACTCGACCATTGTCTGTACATATTCTTCCTGTTCATTAACTTCCATAGAAAGTGCCTGTTCAAAATAAGGAAGTGCCTGTTCATAATCGGATAGGCCAAAATAAGACTGACCTAATTGGAAGAGAATATAGGGATCGTCTCTCTTTTTTTCTAATTCGGCTTCCAGCATAGAAATATTTCTGGAAGCTTTCGCTTTTTTAATATCCATGGATTGATAGCCAATATGATAAAAGGCCAGCGGAATAGGAATAAATTCCGAAGCTTTCCCGGTTTTTGATACAAGCTGTTCGTGTATCGTTCCTTTATAATGTGTGAATTTGCGATTGAAAAAACGGGCAATCCGTTCATGGATAACAGATGTGGACTCGCCGGACGTTGAAAGCTCTGCGGAGGGGCTAAAACGATCCAATATACCTATCTGATGAGGCGATATCATTTGGGGAAGACTGGATATCGTATGAGCAGCCATGTCATCATTTTCCAGATATTCATCGCAGTCCACGATCAAAATATAGTCATTGCTGGCTTGGGCAATCGAATAGTTTCTAGCGGCGCTGAAATCATCCATCCAGTTAAAATGGTAAACATTGGGAGTATAAGTGCGGGCGATTTCTACCGTGTGATCTGTGGAACCGGTATCAACAACAACAATTTCCCAATCATAAAGGGAAAGGCGGCGCAAACATTCGCCAATATATTGCTCTTCGTTTTTGGCGATAATACAGATAGAAATGGGAATCATATACTGCTATCTCCTATATTTTGTGTTGGTTGGGCAAGTATTTCCATATTATTGCCTAATAATGCGGCAAGATAACAAAAGGCACTGTTAGACATAATCATTCTGCGGCACATGCTCATAAGCTGCATATCGCGGTAATTGGAGTTACCGGTATTTCCTTCAACATAAATGATATCAGGCGTTAAATGGAATCCAAGGGAAGAGGCATTATGCCGACACCAGTTAAGGTCATCGGAAAAGATGAAGAAAACAGCATCGTGATATTCGGCAAGTGCTTTTTGCATAGATTCCAAATAGTAAGAAGCAGAAAGGCCCCATCCAAGGTCGATGTAGTCGCCGCGCCTTATATGAACCGCGATGGAATTGGAAGAAGCGATCAGATCAGCATATTTTTGATTTTGAGCGTCGGTAATGGACGGGAAAGACAATTCTTTCCGCAGTATATTCTGATAGGAACGAAACCATTGAGGGTGAATCCAATAACCATGGTAATAAGTAGCGTTTCCCGGAAGCTTTGTGATCTCAGGGTGGAATTCATTAGATGGGATCCGATAGATTTTGCCCCGAAAAGGATTGTGCGTTTTATGGTTGGTTGTTTCAGCGATCATTTCTATTGGGAAATCCATATCTGCAAAAGATTGTGCGAGGCTGATGCCGTTTTTCCTGTTGCGGATCAATTCCTGCCATACATCGGCATCAAAATAACGACTCAATAGGTTGGCCTGAATGCCGAATACCTTTTCAAGCTCATAACCATTATGAACCTGGTTGGCAAAAAAGAAAGAATCGTCCAGAAACCAAGGGCCGCCTGCAGGATAATAGAGTTCCGCAAAACGTACAAAGATGTATTGGAAAACCTGATTGGCAAGGCCGCCGTTTAAATATTGGATTTTCATGGCCACTCCTATATCTACCGTTTTATTTGCTATGTTGTTTTTATTCTGCTTTATTTTATGAAAATTGTCAAGTTTTATAATTTTCGATAACGGTTGAAGTTCCAATGGAATTCGTATATACTGAAAGAAAAAATGGAGTTAAGAGAGAAAATGATAAATAATATACAAAAATTCGGGGTAAGGCAAAGGTGCATGAGAGGCGACCAGTCATTGTGGGATTTAATGGTGACGGCTTTGCATTATAAGCGGGATATGAATTTCTATATATATGAGAATGACTGGCACTTTCTCGGTACAATCAACCGGCAAGTGCTTTTGAAACATAATATAGATAACGAAGACAGAAATCTGAGGCTGCGAGATATATGTGTACAGGATTGGGAAGGGATTGTCAGATGGACGGAAGATAAACAGCTGATAAAGCTGCTGAACGATGCGTTTATGGATCATCCGATAGAGGAAGCGGTCATTGTAGATGAAAAAACAGGGCGAATGACAGGAATTATAAATCGCAGAGAATTTTTTAATGAAGCTCTTTTGCCTACCCCGGAGAATGATGAGGAAATGATATGTTACAGGGAATTTAGCCATTATTACGATACCTGTAGAAGAGGGCTGAATCAGTATGCATACAATGTAAACAGCCAACATGGGGAGGACGGCATACTGAAGGCAATTTTCGATAAGATCGGAACAACATCGAAATATGCGGTCGAGTTCGGCGGATGGGATGGAATATATTTGAGTAATATTAGAGAGCTGATTGTTAGAAGAGGATTTGCCGGTTTGTTTATAGAGGGAGATAGGGAGCGGGCAGAAAAGCTGCGCAGTAATTATGCAGATTACCCGCGGGTTGCATGTGTGGAAGCATTTGTTGGATTCAGAACGAATACATTGGACAGCATATTGCGTGATAACCATGCGCCGGAACAGATCGATGTGCTGAGCATTGATATTGATGGGTATGATTATCATGTTTGGGATGCGCTGCAGGATTACAGGCCGAGAATAGTGATTATTGAATATAATCCATCCATTCCTAATGATATTGTAGTAATTAATCCGCATAAGGAAGATATTTTTACAGGGTCTTCAGCAGCAGCTTTGGTGGAACTTGGCAGACGGAAGGGATACTCTCTGATTGCAGTAACACAGACGAATTTATTATTTATCGTGAACGAGGAGTATGATAAGCTGGAAATATGGGATAATGAACTGTCAGAGCTACGGTCTGTCGATCGCCTAAGTGACGGAAGATATTTTCAGACGTATGATAAGAAAATTGTCCTGACAGGACATAACGCTTATATATGGTCGGGAGAAGCTTTTGAAGGTGGGGAGAATAAATACTATTTCAGCAATATTTAGCTAATAGCTAATATATTTTCTATAAGTATTTTATAGATGTATTATATTATTTCCTTGCGTAAATTTGACGGCACATATTCGGAAGTGATATAGTAAAAAGAATAAAAAGGATGGAGGCTACAGTAATGGATCACTTGCAGGAAGAAAAGAAAGAGGCATTAAAAGCGACGGGAGAATATCTGGAAAAATTGATTCCGGGAATTGGAACTCTCTGCGGGGAATTGAGGGGGAACAGGCAGCCGGATACGGATGAATTTCAGAAACAGTGTATCGATGGCTTAAACTGGGTAATAGAAATTTACAACAGGATTACCGATGTAGTGGATATGGAAAAAATACATACGGAGAAACAGGAGTTAAATGCAAGTCTGATGGAGCTTGGAGCAGCGATCAGGGACAAAGAGGATGAGAAAATTGCCCGTATATTGGAAGAGGCTGTAGTTCCTTTCCTGAACGATTTGAAAGAGGCGGCCAGGTAACGGGGTTCAGTTCTTTTGCATTATGACCGATAAAATATATATGGAGTTTGTTTTCAGTTATTTGGATAATGATTTCGGCTGAAGGGATATCAGCGGCAAGATGCATGGAGGCATACATATATATTTTTTGTTTGTGTGCCCCTATTTATAATAGGGGCACATTTTTAAGGAAAGCATTAAGGGTGATCAATGAGGAAACGGGAAAAGAACAGACTTTTGGAAATCATGGATACGCTGTTCGGCGCAGTAGGAGAGATTCGGCAGTTTATAGGAAGTTCACAGGAAGAAGCAGCAGTATCGCTCCTTGCGGACTGCCAGGAGGCTGCTATTGCAATAGGAAATGCAATAGAACAGGCGGAAGGGGCAGGAACGAGGACGGTGAGTTTGCTGGAAGAATTATGCGAGCTGATTTACGACTGTGCCTCTTCGATTCCATCGGATGGCTCGGGAACTTCGGCAAGCATTGGCATGCAGATAGCGGATAAATGTGTGGAGGCAAGGGAGGAACTCATCCATGGAATAAAAGAACAGAAACTGGCTGTTTTTCTTCCTTATAAAGTTTCCATGTGGGATTCGCTGGAAAGCATATGGAAAGCAGCCAGCGAAGACAGGGATTGGATCAGTACCGTAATGCCGATTCCTTATTTTGATAAAAAAGCGGACGGAACTTTGGGAGAGATGTGTTATGAAGGGGAAGGTTTTCCGCCTGATGTTCCGGTGACCGACTGGCAGAAGTTTTCTTTGGAAAAGGAATGCCCGGATATTATTTTTATTCATAATCCATATGACCAGTATAATTATGTGACGACTGTACATCCGCTGTTTTATGCTTCCAGAATAAAACAGTATACGGAAAAATTAGTATATATACCTTACTTTATACACCAGAGCGATATGGTGGAAGATACTTATTGTCTGCTGCCGGGCATTATTTATGCGGATATCGTTGTATTGCAGTCGGAAAAGGTGAGGGAACAGTATATCAGATATTTTGAAAAAGCTCTTCCGGAATTGGTGCAAAAACAGGGGAAGAAAATAGAAGATAAATTTCAGGCATGGGGGTCGCCGAAGCTGGATGCATTGTATGGGGAAGAAGGAGAAGAAGCATTGCCTGGAGACTGGAAGGAACTGTTAGGCAGCGGGAATAAGAAAGTTATTTTTTTTAATACGCATTTAAGCAGACTGATGAAGGAGAACAGCGACAGTTTTTTTAAGAAGATGGAATGGGTATTTCGGATTTTTGGAAAAAGGGATGATGTAGTGCTTTTATGGAGGCCGCACCCTTTAAGCTTGGATACGGCAAAATCGATGAACCCGGAAGCAGTCAGGCCTTATCTCGATCTGGTGGAACAATATAAAAAGGAGAAAATAGGGATCTATGATGATTCTGGAGACCTGCATCGGGCGGTGAAGCTGGCGGACGCATATTATGGTGACAGAAGTTCGGTGACAGAGTTGTTTCGGCAGCAGGGGAAACCTGTTATGATTATGGACTGCGAGGTTTTGGAGGAATGAAGGTACACCATCTGACGGATGACGAATTGAGGCAGGTTCAGTTGATACAGCTGGAAATGTTGAAAGAAGTGGACAGGATATGCGGACTTTGCGGGATTCATTACAACATTATAGCCGGAACCTTATTGGGCGCGGTCAGGCATAAGGGATATATTCCATGGGATGATGATGCGGATGTAGCATTTTTGAGGGAGGAATATGAGAAGTTCCGGGATGCCTGTGAAAAAGAACTGGATCATGGCAGATTTTACTTTCAGGATCACAGGAATACGTCGGGATACCGTTGGGGATATGGCAAACTGCGCAGGAAAGGAACGAAATTCCTGCGGGAGTACCAGGAGCATATGCCTTATGAACAAGGGATTTTTATTGATATTTTTCCGTTGGATACGGTTTCGGATGTTAAGTGGATAAGGACGTGGCAGAATTTTCACTGCTTTTGCGTCAGGAAGATAATGTGGGCCCCGGTGGGAAAAACAGCATCCGGGAAAAAGTGGCTAAGATGGTGGTACGGATGCTTGGAGAGAATTCCCGCAGAAAAATTGTATGGACATTATGGCAGGTTGGTAAAGAGATGGAACCAAAAGGATACGGAATGGGTGAGGATCCTTATGTTCCCCACACCGAACGGAGAATACGGATACTTACGGAAATGGTATGAGAAGAGTGAAAAAATAGAGTTTGAGGGGGAAATGTTTTGGGGAATTCAGGATGTGGACGGGTATCTTTCTTTTAAATTCGGAAAGTATATGGAACTGCCCCCGCCGGAACAGCGGAAAGTGCATCCGGTAACGGAACTCGGGTTAGGTGATCCGGTGAGAGGGGAAAATGTATGAAAGGCAGGAAGCGGCCATGAAAAAAGTCATAACATACGGTTCTTTTGACCTGTTTCACGCGGGGCATTACCGGTTGTTGAAAAGAGCAAAGGAATTGGGCGATTATCTGATCGTAGGGGTGACTACGGAGCAGTATGACAGGCTGAGGGGGAAACTGAACGTGGAAGAACCCTTACTGGCCCGCGTGGAAAATATAAAGAAAACCGGCCTGGCGGATGAGATTATTATAGAAGACCATCCCGGGCAGAAGGAAGAGGATATTGTAAAATATGGCATCGATATTTTTACGGTGGGATCTGACTGGACAGGAGCTTTCGATTATTTGAAAGGGAAGTGCCAGGTCGTTTATTTGGAGAGGACGAAGGATATTTCCAGTACGATGCTCAGGGAGAAGCTATATCCGATTATCCGCCTGGGGATAGTGGGAACGGGGCGTATCGCGAAGCGCTTTGCGGCGGAGACAAAATTTGTCAGTGGTATTGAAAGCAAAAGCGTGTATAATCCACATAAGGAGAGTGTGGAGGCTTTTGCCGAGAAGAACGGATTAAACGCTTATTATGAAGAATATGAAAAGTTTTTGGATGAGATAGATGCGGTATATATAGCGGCTCCTCATGAATTTCATTATAGTTATACAAAAGAGGCGCTTCTCCGCGGAAGACACGTGTTGTGCGAGAAACCGCTGGCGTTTTCGAGGCGACAGGCAGAGGAATTGTACGGGATAGCGGGAGAGAAGGGCATGGTGCTGATGGAAGCGCTGAAAACCGCTTACTGTCCCGGCTTTGAAAAGCTTTGCCAGGTGGTGGAAAGCGGCGTGATCGGTAAAGTCTGTGATGTGGAGGCCTGCTTTACCAGACTGACGGCGGAGGGATCGAGAGAAAGGACAGATGTGAAATATGGCGGCGGATTCACGGAGTTCGGCAGCCATACGATGCTTCCAATCCTGCGGTTTATGGGAACGGATTATAAGGATGTACAGTTTCACAGTATTTTGGATGAACAAGGAGTGGATCTGTATACAAAAGCGAATTTTGTTTATGAGAGAGGGATGGCTGCGAGCAAGAGCGGTGTGGGCGTGAAGTCGGAAGGGCAGCTGGTGATTGCTGGGACGAAGGGATATGTGCTGGCTCCGTCTCCGTGGTGGCTGACGAAATATTTTGAGGTCAGGTATGAAGATCCGGGAAAGATCGACAGGTATGAAGTGCCTTTTTATGGGGACGGTCTGCGGTATGAGGTGAAGGATTTTGCCGTGCAGATCAATAAGGGGGAGTTGGATAATGAGAAATTTGGATCGAAGGAATCGATCGCTCTGGCTGGGGTGATGGAGAGGTTTATGAAGCTGAGGGATATTAGTTGAATGAAAATGCATTTCATAAGCCGGGAAACAGGAGCTACTGATTATGGAAAAGAGGAAAATATTACAATTTTCAATCACATCGGCAAAGGGAGGGCAGACACAATATATATTGAATAGCTGGAAGCATATTGATAAGGAGAAATTTCAGTTTGATTTTCTTACGTTTGACTCTCAGATTGGTTTTGCTGATGAATTAAAGAAACAGGGCTGCCAAATATTTTATATGCCTTGCCGGCCACAGGAAAATATAGCTTATTTTCGTGAAACGCTCGTTTCTGTTCTTAAGAAGGGTTATGATACGCTGCATATAGGAACTGGCTATTGGAATGGATTTGAAATAGAAGAAATTGCTAAAGAATACGGTGTACCGCAGGTAATTATTCATGCACATAGTTCAGGATATCAAAAAGCGGCTAATGAAATGGAAAAAAAGCAGGGGCAGACTGTCCATTATGAAATGAGGAAATTGTTAAAGGAGGATATGGCTACGGATTTTGTGGCATGTTCGCGGGAAGCGGCAGAATGGATATTCGGTGATCGGATACCAAGGAATAAGATAAAGATTATGCCAAATGCGATTGATACCAGCCGATTTGCTTTTTCTTTGGAAAAAAGGAAGGAAGTAAGGGCGCAATTAGGTTTGGAGGATAAATTTGTCATTGGCCATGTTGGCCGCATAGAATTGGTGAAAAACCATGAATTCCTGATTCGTGTATTTAGTGAAATTGTAAAAATAGTGCCGGAGGCGGCCTTGGTACTGGTAGGAGATGGAAAATTAAGAGAAAAAGTAGAAGGGCAAATTAGGGATCAGAATCTGCAAGAAAATGTAAAAGTGTTGGGAAAGCGGGACGACACGGACCGCATTCTTCAGGCAATGGATGTTTACTTGCTGCCATCATTGTTTGAAGGCTTTCCTATTTCATTGGTTGAGGCACAGACAGCCGGGCTTCCGTGTATTGTTTCCGATTTGGTTACGAAAGAAGCGGCAGTTACTATGCTGGTAAGTTATTGCCCTTTGACGATTGGAGTGTGGACGAATAAGCTAAACGGTATTTATGAATTATGGAAACGGGAAAAAGGAATGCGCAGAAGTATGTGCAAGCAAATGATAGATGCTCGTTATGAAATACGAAATCAGGTAAAAGAATTGGAGAAGCTGTATGAAAGGGTTTGAAGGAAAAGAATGAAGCGAGAAATAATTGTTTTTGGAAAAGGCGCTTATTATGAGGGAAAGAAAAGAATAATAAATGAAACATACCATGTGGCGGCATTTCTTGATAATACAGTAAAACCCGGATATGTTGGATGGAAGGATGGCCTAGAGATATATAACCCGCAGGATAAAGAAAAATATGATGATGGAACCGGAATATTTCTGGCTTCTAACAGATGGTTTGAAATGTGGGAGCAATTAATGAGGCTGGGAGTGGATGAAAAACGTATTATTTTTGGAATTGGATTTCCTCCTTTTTCAGATGGAATAGAAGAAATATTTTATGAAAAAAAAGTCACAATCGTATCAAAAGAGGGAAAAATTTTTTTGCAGACAGAAGAGAGGGAGTGGAACTGCCCGGATGAGATAACGTATAAAGCAGTTGTCCGGGAATTATTTGCAGAAAGCGATCCATATATAAAGTTAATAGCCAATATGCCTCTAAAGCCTGCCAGTAGACGATTCGGGTTGGAAAGGGGAACAGCAATCGACAGATTTTATATTGAAAGGTTTCTTGCCAGGAATAAGGAAAAGATAAAAGGGACTGTAATGGAAATTGCAGAAGACCGGTATATGAGGATGTTTAGGGAAAATATCAAAGAATCTGTAATATTGCATGTAAATGGCTGGGGAGAAGGGGTAATAAAGGGTGATTTGGCGACTGGAGAAGGAATTGTGGAAAATAGCGTAGATTGTATGATTTGTACGCAGACTCTTCCATTTATTTATGACATTCATCATGTGGTAAAAAATATATACAAGCTTTTGAAACCGAAGGGTACATTATTACTCACGGCATCAGCGATATCTCAGATATCGCTGTATGACTATAATAATTGGGGGGATTATTGGAGATTTACCGGACAGTCCATGAAAGCTTTGCTGATGGAGACATTTTCGGAAAATCAAGTGGATATATGTACTTATGGAAATATGAAAACAGCAATTATATTTTTATATGGTATGTGTTTGGAAGAAATAGCAAGGGAAGATTTGGAATACCAAGATGAACAGTTTCCGATGATTGTAGCGGCAGTAGCCAGAAAGGAATCATAGTAGGTATGCTTGGTAAGTTTAAGTTTGATCGATGGCAGATTGCCTATCGGATGGAAGGAGAGGAGAAATATCGACTCATTCCGAATCCGCCGTATGGCTGGTGTGCCGATCCATTTCTGGTGGAATATCAGGGAACCATATATTTGTTTGCGGAGATATTTCTTTATAAGTCGGAAAGAAATGGAATAATTGGATATAATATTTATGAAAATGAGAAATTCGGCGCATGGACGGTGACTATGGATCGGCACTGGCATTTATCATATCCGAATGTATTTGTGCATCATGATAAGTTGTATATGTGTCCGGAAAGCTGGCAAAAGGATGAAATAGAAATATATCGATTAGTGGAATTTCCGAATCGTTGGGAAAAAGAGGCTTCTTTATTGTGCAATGGAAAGTATGTGGATACTACTTTTCTGCGGATGGAGGAAGAAACATATATGTTCACATTTCAACCGGATTTTCATCAACATGGGGGTTCTCTGTTACAGTGTAAAGTCAAAGAGGACGGATTGAGCAGTTTCCGTACTTTGACAAAGGATAAAAGCAGGGCAAGGCCGGCTGGGAATTTTATAGTAGATAACGGGAAAATAGTTCGGGTGTCACAAGATTCCAGCGAAAACTATGGATGCGGCTTGGTATTCAGTGAAGTGGACTCTATATGGCCAGACTACCAAGAACGTGAAATAAAAAGAATATCGGCAAGAGATATACCAGTGGAAAAGAGCCTGAGGAAATATACAGGAGTTCATACATATAATAAGTACCAGGGCTTAGAGGTCGTTGACTTGAAGTATACTTGTTATTCCTTGGAAGAATATGCAGCCCGGAAACGTGTGCGTAAAGTATTTACAAATAAATATAAAGGATAGTGGAAATATGTTGATAAACGAATACTTTCCATGTGAAGATGGCGATAAGGTGGAATGCTTTATTGCAGACAAAGATATCAGGCATATCAATGAAAAGATTATGAATGAATATTCGCGGAATATTTTTGAAAATCGTCTGCTATATTCACTTACGGGGAATTATGAGCATATAAGAAGGATTGTGCTTGGGACGGAAGCAGGAAAGAAGATGAACCGGTTGCTTTATAAACCGTCGTATATTTACGGGGCTGGAAAGAGGGGGAAATTGCTGGTTGAAACGTTTGGCAATAAGCAATGGCAAGGATTTATAGATGTAAATAAAAACGGCAATTATGAAGGATATCCGGTATATAGATGGGATGATTTTACGTATCAAGGGGATGCGTCAGTTGTTATATCTAATAAGTACGGATATGATGAAATCAGAAGGAATTTGGTTCGGGACAAAAAAGTACCCGAGGAAAAGATTATAATTTTAGAACATTTTTATAAAATGGCAGACATAGAGAGGTATTTTGAACCGGAACCTTTAAAGGCTATTTCTATGGAAAATCAGGTTTTTATGGATTTAGGATGCTATGATGGAGTAGATACAATAAGGGCTTTAGATTTTTGGAAAGAGGAAAATATCAATGTATGCGCAGTAGAACCGGATCGGAAGAATTATCTTGTCTGTAAAGACAACTTTAAAGGGTATGAGGGAATTACTTTGATAAACCGGGGGATAGGAGAAAAGAAGGAAAAGAAGAACTTTATAGAGGGCGGTGAAGGCGCTCGGTTCTCAGATGCAGGAGACAAGGCAGTAGAGATAGATACAATTGACCACATTGCGAATGGAAATACTGTTGGGTTTATTAAGATGGATATTGAAGGATATGAAGAGGAAGCGCTTCTGGGTGGACAGAAGACGATCAAAAGATGCAAGCCTGTTTTGGCGGTATGCATATACCATAAACGGTCGGATGTGTGGAGAATTCCTTTGCAGATTCTGGAGTTGAATGATAGCTATCGTTTTTATTTAGGGCATTATACGCTTGACTGGGGAGATACTGTCTTATATGCGGTAGATAAAAAAGATTTGTAATAAAAGGATGAAAAAATAACCAAAAGGAAATATAAAATGGTGCAGGAAGAGACATATGTGCAGAATAGGAGTAGTAGTAACAGTATTTAATCAGGAAAAATTTATTGAACATTGTTTGAATAGCATTTTACAGCAAACATATAAAGAAATAGAATTGGTGGTGGTGGACGATGGTTCGACGGATGCCAGCGGAGTTATTTGTGACAGAGTGGCAAGAGGGGATAGTAGGATAACTGTATTGCACCAACAGAATCAAGGACCTATTATAGCCAGGCTGCATGGAGTGGAGTTAGTGACTGCGGAATATGTGACATTTGTGGACGGTGATGACTGGCTGGATGAAATGCTGTATCAGGATATGGTTGCAAAGAATGTTTTAGGACAAGCGGATATCGTCGCCTATGGTATGATCAGGTACCGTGGGGAACAGGATATGTATCAGGAACCATGTATTTTTGAAGAAGGCATTTATAGTAAAGAGGAAATAAACAATAAAATAATTCCTAAATTATTTTGGGATTTTGATAAATGTACTTATGGATTGGATCCGAGCCTTTGCTCTAAATTTTTTCGTAGAGAACAGTTAGAGAAACATTTAAGAAATATTCGTACATTGAATATTCACTATGGTGAGGATATTGCGTTGCTTTATCCGTTGTTTCTGGAGTGTGATTCAATAATTGTGATTGGTAAATGCTATTATTATCACAGAATAAGGAAAAATAATATTTTGCCATCGTATTATAAAGATGAACAATATTATCATAAACTATATATCTTGTACAGGCATTTGTTTGATGTCTTTTCGTCGAGTGAATTCAGGGAACCATTATTAAAGCAATTAGATTATTTTTATATGTATTCTATCCGGCTGGGAAAAATTAAGTATGGCGATTTGGTTTTTGAAGAAAGGTATATGTTTCCTTTTGATAAAGTAGATAAAAATAGCAGATTGGTCATTTATGGCGCAGGCCAGGTGGGACAGACATTTTACAGCCAGCTAAAACGACTACAGTATTGTAATGTGGCAGGATGGGTGGACCGGGATTACAAGTTGTATCGAAAGGATGGGATCCAGGGAATTGAGAGCATTCAGAATATGGAGTATGATTATATTTTGGTCGCGGTATATGGGAAAGAAGTAGCCGTGGGTATTAGAATGAATTTGATGAAGATGGGCATTGATGCAGCTAAAATCATCACATTATAAAAAGGGAAGGGAATTGTTGTGAACAGGAGGGCTGCGAGATGAAATGGACGGATAAAGGATGTGAATTGGACGATGTTGCAGAAAAGGTAATGCAAAACTTTGAAAGAAATAATAGAAAGGTTTTTTTGTATGGTGCTGGAAGTATTGGGAACGACATAAGACTAATTATTGAGAGATATCATATTTTTGGGGGATTTATAGACAACAATCCGGAAAAGCAAAAAAAGGGATATCAGGGAGAAAAAGTTATGTCATTGGCTCAATATTTGCAAAGAGGCGAAAGGGGCTGGATTGTAGTTTCAATGACTGATAGTATGGCAAAGGAAGTTATAAAGGAATTAGCAAGAGCAGATTTGGGGAACGGAACGGATTTTTTTCATTATTTGGAATTTATGGGAAGAATTTTTCCGATACTGTCTTTTTATCAGTATGGCTTATTATATGTGGATACAGTACAAATATCTTTGACGGAAAGATGTACTTTGAGATGTAAAAAATGTGCGCACGGATGTCATATGGTGCCTATAGATAGTCAGGATATGGAGATAGAGGATGCGCATGAAAGCGCAGATAAATTTTTTGCAACTATTGATTGGGTTGGAGAATTTACCTTGATTGGAGGAGAACCATTTTTATACCAAGACTTGGGGGAAGTTATAGAATATATCGGAGAGAGATACCGCAGTAAAGCTGCTATATTTTCAATTACTTCTAATGGAACGATAATTCCCGGACAGCAGGTTTTGGATATGTGCAGGAAATATGATATCTTGGTTCGGATTTCTAATTACTCAGGAACGCTAAAATTTTTAGAAAACAGATATAAACGGTTGCAAGAAGTATTAGAGGAAAATCATATACGGTATGTACTGGGCAGACGTGAGACACAGTGGATGGATTATGGGTTTGAAACAGTAAACCATGATGGAGAAGAAAAAGAATTAATTCGTATTTTTGATGAATGTGGAACTCCATGCCGCGAAATCAGAGGCAGCAAATATTATTACTGCGTGATGGCGAGAAGCGTATCCGATAATTTAAAGCTGGGAATAGGGAAAGAAGATTACCTGGATATGAATAAATTGAGCGGAAAGAAGGAATTTTTTGAATTTAATATGGGATATTCGGAGAAGGGATATTTGGATATGTGTAAGCATTGCAACGGGAAAGATGCGATGCAATATCCGATACCTGCGGCAGAGCAAATGGACATAAACAATGGAATATCATTGAAGGTGGACAGGGATGAAAGTATTAGCAATGTATTTGCCCCAGTTTCATAGAGTGGATGAAAATGATAAATGGTGGGGTGAGGGATATACGGAATGGACAGCAGTGAAAAAAGGAGAAAAGCTGTTTCCGGGACATGAACAGCCTCGTGTGCCGATGAAGCATAATTATTATGACTTGCTAAAAAAGGAGACGATGCAGTGGCAGACTGAATTAATGAAAAAATATAAAGTGTATGGCATGTGTTTTTACCATTATTATTTTCAAAAAGGGAGAAAAATTCTTGAAAAGCCGGCAGAAAATTTATTGAAGTGGAAGGATATTGACATGCCGTTCTGTTTTTCCTGGGCAAATGAAACGTGGGCAAGGACGTGGAGCAAGCTAACAGGCACGAATACGTGGAATAGCAGGGAGGAGAAAGCTCCTGAAATCGGAGATGACGGCATATTATTAAAACAGGAATATGGGGGAGAGGAAGATTGGGAAAATCATTTTTATTATTTGCAGCCGTTTTTTGAAGATATACGTTATATAAGGGTGGAAAATAAACCGGTTTTTATTATTTATAAGCCAGATGAGATTTCCTGTCTGCCTCAGATGATGGAAAGATGGAATCAGCTTGCACAAGAGCATGGAATGGATGGAATTTATTTTGTTGGAACTAATTCGGAGAGGAATGGATTTCAGGCATATCTCAGACAGGAAACTTATTGCTTGGAAGACGGCCGTTTAAAATTCTCTGCCGATTATAGTGAGGTATCCGATGAAATAATAAAAAAGGCGTTATTTCTTGACGAGCGTTGTTACCTATGCGGAATTGTGGGCTATGATGACACACCGAGAAGGGGAAAGGCGGGCAATGTTATTACGAATTCATCGCCGGATCAGTTTTACAGGCTGATGTGTGTTCTTTTACAGTTGGGAAAGCAGAGGAACCATGAGTTTATTTTTGTAAATGCATGGAATGAATGGGGAGAGGGGATGTACCTGGAGCCAGACGAGCGGTTTGGATATGGGTATTTGGAGGCATTGAACAAAGCTTTGGATGACTATAAGGGGATGGCTGAGGTTATGGACAGGGAATTGAATGTTATAACAGCGAATTTGCACCGTAGGAAGGAATCAGGGGAGGAATCCATCGTTAATCGGAGGAATGCCTGTTTTACACGATTGTTTGATAAGTGGCTGCGCATAAAGGAAGAGGGGAAGCATTTAAACAGTTATTTTAGAGAAAAGGGATATAGGAATATTGCGATATACGGAATAGGAATGACGGGAAAGCATCTTCTGGCGGATTTGAAGGAAACAGAGATACAAGTCGTTTATGGAATAGACAGGCAGGGAAAACAGTTGAATTATCCATTCCCTATTTATACTATAGAAGAGCAAATACCAGAGGCGGATGTGGTCGTAGTGACAGTAACGTATGAATTTGACAGTATTTATCAAGAATTAAAAACCAGGTTTGGAGGATACATTGCATCGTTGGAAGAAATTGTTGATTTTGTAGACACACTGGATTGAATGGAAAGAGAATGGGCGATAATATGCGTAAAGATACAATTATATTTGGAATTGGAAAATATGGAAAGGAATATGTAAAAAGATGTGTGGATAGTAATGTGAGAAATATTAGGATTATTGATTCGGACGAAAAGCTCTGGGGAAATACATATATGGGAATTGCCATTGAAAATCCTGAAGTGGTGTTAGCGGATGAAGTGGAGTTGGTTGTGGTTGCGGTGTCCGACATATATGAACAGGAAATATTTTGGCAGCTGACAGAGCGATATAAGATACCAATGGAAAAGATCAAGTATTATAGAGAAACGGTAGTATTGGGCAAAGACGAAGTATACAATCTGGGAAACATGTCATTTTGTGAAAGAATAGAAGATGGAATGATTCTTACAGGCAAAGAATTGTGTGATAGATTGCAGAAGGACTCGCTGAATGAATTGGAGCGTTTCTTTTTTGAGGGAAAACATCATATTTTGGATAAATGGCTGCACTATTTCGATGCGTATGAGCGTTTTTTTTCAAAGTATAAGGGGAAAGATGTTGTCATTCTTGAGATTGGCGTGCATAAAGGCGGATCGCTTCAGATGTGGAAGCATTATTTTCAGGGAAAAAATAACAGGGTAAGGGTTTATGGCATTGACATTGTTGAGGAATGTAAACTTTTGGAAGAAGAAAGCGTTGAAATATTCATAGGCTCCCAGGAAGACAGAGATTTTCTTCGGAGTGTCAAGGAAAAAACAGGACAAGTTGATATTGTCATAGACGATGGCGGACATTATATGAACCAACAGATAGTGGCTTTTGAAGAACTATTCGATATCGTGAAAGAAGACGGTATTTACCTGTGCGAAGACCTTCATACTTCTTATATGAAACAATTTGGCGGGGCATATAGAGGAGAAACATTCGTCGAATATTCCAAAAATTTGATTGATGATCTTCATGCCCAATATTTGGAAATGGAAGAACTTGGCAGAAATAAATATTCAAGCCAGATTAAGGCAATTACCTATTATGACAGCATGATATTTATAGAGAAGAAGAAAGTGGCGGACAAGAGTATATTTATTCAAACAGGTGATAGAGAAATAAGGAGGAAATGAAGTGAAACTGTCAGTAATAGTGCCGGTGTACAATACAGAGCAGTATTTAAGGCAATGTATAGACAGTATTATTTGCCAAACATACAAAAATATAGAAATTATTTTGGTGGATGATGGCTCGGATGATGGTTCAGGAAAGATATGCGACGAGTATGCACAGAGATTTGACAATATCAAAGTTGTACATAAAAGAAATAACGGAGTGATAGCCGCAAAGCAAAGCGGGGTGCGAAAGGCGGAAGGCGAATACGTAGGTTTTGTTGATAGTGATGACTGGATATCGGAAGATATGTATGAGATTTTGATTCGGGCGGCGGAAAAAGAGAAGATTGATATTGTATCGATGAATGGTTATGTTATATGCGAAAAAACAAAACAATATCCCAAAGAAGATGCGACAATGACAGGAACTTATACGGACAGCGGAAGTAGGGATGCCCTTTATTCTAAAATGATATATGACGAGAATATGGGAACCAGGGGAATTACACCGTCCTTAGGTAATAAAATCATCAGAAAACGGATTTTTGAAAGGGTAGTGGAAGGAACGGAAGAGGGTATTACTTTGGGAGAAGATGCTGCGTTATTTTATCCATGCTGTTTGATGGCCGAAAGCATTAAGATTTTGAGGGGATGTAAATATTATTACAGAATCCGTGAAGAATCCATGTGTCATCTGCAGGGAACAGAAAATTTTAATAAAATCTATATTTTTTATGAGTATTTAAAGAGGAAGTTTCAGAATAGTGATGATCAATACGGCTTGGTGCAGCAATTAAGAAAATATTTGTGGTATTTTCTTAGTGGGCAGATGGAAGAAATATACGAACTGGAAATAAAGAAAACGTATTTATTTCCCTATCAATCAGTGCAAAGAGGAAGCTGTATTATCTTGTATGGGGCTGGGAGGGTAGGCAAATCTTATTATGAACAAATTATAAAAAGTGGTTATTGTGATATTGCAGCGTGGGTGGACCGAAGAGGAAATATAGAAAACAGAAGGATTCTGCCTCCTTCGAAAATCGCAGAGTTTGAGTATTCGCAAATCGTAGTGGCAGTAAAAGAGTTGAATTATGCAATGGAAATTATAAGTGAATTGCTGGAACTGGGTGTTGAGAAAGAAAAAATATTGTGGACAGAACCCTTGGACATGGCATTAGTGTAGGATAACGAATATATGAAAGAAAATGAATTATATAATAGTACAACAGATGTTTGGCCGTCTATTTTTTGCGTGGATGACAGTATGGTATGGTTTGTACAAAGCGAATTAAATTGTTTAATGAAATATGATATGCTTGTTCGGAGGTTTGAGATAGTGCATCAACTTCCGCATACGAGAATGCCGGGTATGAAACCATATGTTGCGATGATTTGTGCAGAGAACAGGATATTTTTAGTGCCTGCCTTTGAAAGTTTTTTGTTTGTATATGATATAAAAAGCAATCATGCATGGGAATTAGAAGTATATAAAGAGGAGGACTGCCAGGAATCCTTGTTTGTAGATACTCATTTGCTGGGAGATTGGCTGTGGTGTGTGCCGGATTGTAATAAAAAATTGATAAGAGTGAATGTAAAAACGTTGGAAATACAAGCTGATCTGGAATTAACAAGTAAATTGAGAAAGAAGCTTGGCATAGAAAATGTGTGGATTAACCGGACATATATATATGATAATAAAATGTGGGGAACTGTTTCCAATGCAAAGATAGTTTTTTGCTTTGGGTTGAAAGATAAGGAAATAACAGTAAAAAGATTAGGTATGTCAGATAGCCAGTTTTCGTCATTGGCAATTATAGACAGAAAATTGTTTGTATATGATAAAATCAGCCGAAAAATTTATAAGTATATGTTGGAAGAGAATCTAAAGGAAGGCGGATGCATGGAGGTGCCGCAGGAATATGTGTACCGAATAGGAAAGCTGGGGGATTTTTTGATAGTAGACGCGGGGGATGCGGGAGTTTTTTATTTATATGACACGGATTTTCATCTGGCGTTTGAATGCATATGGGATGGGAAAATGAGAAGGCCATATTCGGAGGATAATTTATATCTTGGTCAAATGGATAGTAATTCAGGAAAAACATATTATTATAATACATTTGATAATAAGTTATACCTATGGACTAATAAGGAATTTGTTGAAATGTTTGAATTTTGCATGGAATGTCCGAAAGACTTTTGGCAACAGATTGGAATCCGGGAAATTCAAAGCGAAGGACGGATATTGGGGCTTTCTTGTTTCCTTGCAAAAATTGGGAAGAAACGTGGTTGCATGGAGTCATGTAAAAATGAAATAGGGAAAGAAATTTGGAAGTACCTGAAATGAGAGGAGAAGGAAAACATGGATAATATAAACGAAAGAGCAGTCAGGGATATGCTTGTTAAAATGATACCAAGACCGTTGCTTTTTTTTGATATATCCGTTACAGAGCATTGCAATTTAAATTGCAAAAGCTGTGGATCTTTTGCACCGTTGGCGGATGAGGAATATATCGATATAAAGGAACTGGAAAAGGATTTGGCAAGATTATCTTGTTTGTCGGATGGGGAAGTACACCATATTCACTTATTAGGAGGAGAACCGTTGCTCCATCCGAAGATTGTCGAAATATGCGGGATGGTTAGGCAATATTTTCCATATGGAAATATATACTTAGTGACCAATGGCATTCTTTTGCCCAAGATGGATGCTGATTTTTGGGATTGCTGTAAAAAAAACAGAATAATAGTTGCCCCTACAAAATATCCAATCAAGCTGGACTATGATAAAATAACGGAAAAAGCGGAAATGGAGGGGGTGCAATATCAATATTTTGGGGATGCCGGTTTGTCATGGGGGCATCCGGTTATTACGGAAACTGGCAATAGGAATGAAAACCATAGTTTTTTACATTGCGGCAATGCAAATAATTGTGCATGTTTGGATCACGGGAAAATATATCCATGTCCGCGAGTGGCTAAAATTCATTTTTTTAACAAGACATTTCAAACAAATTTCAGGGTATCAAAAAAAGATTTTATTGATATATATGATGATATTACATTGAAAGAGATCATGGAATTCCTGGCAAGGCCGGTACCATTTTGCAGGTATTGCAACCGATTCGCAAACTATGGGCAGAGGTGGGAAGTATCCTTAAAGGAAAAAAGCGAATGGACATAACGGAGGAAAAATAGAGGGCGATGATTGGCAGCGAGTGTGTGGAAGAGAGGATACATAAGGAAAAAAAGAAATATACATTGGAATTTTTAAAGCAGCAGCTGGGTGCGATTCTTTCCGGTATTGAGCCAAACCAAAGGATAGCTGTGTACGGAGGCGGAAATAGCTTTCAATTAATTAAAGAGCGGATGCCGGAAAGGGCAACAATAAAATATGTGATAGACAGAGAGAGGCAGGATGGTTGTGAAAACCATATTTTTCCGGATGATATTGGCTGTTATGACATAGACGTAATCATAGTTTCTGCTTGGTATTCTCATGAGGACATGAAATACGAATTGTATAAGAGGTGTTATCGGGGAGTTGTGATTGACATATATGAAGAGATGAAAAAGAAAGGAATAGACCTGTGCCAGCCAATTACCCGCTATACGGATGATATGAGCGCAGACTCCATTATGGATAACCGATGCCATGGCATAGGGGAAGAAAGCGCTGTACATGCGGAGTTTTACCTGATTGATGCATTTGAGATTTTTCAATTTTTACCGACATATCGGCATTTGGAAGAGAATGGTATCAATATACAATTCATTGCGGAACCAAACGAGATTAATATGTCATTAGGATGGTTTGATTTTGACTCTGCAATAAAAATATTGGAAGAAAAAGGGGTTCGGTATGATATTGTATGTAATCCGTATGTAGATTTTGCATTCACTACGCAAACAAATACAATTTTATCGAAATATCATGGAAAAAAGATTCGCTATGCCTATGGGAATTCCATGACAAAGGCAGCAATGAGCAATTCGGAACGCGTAGTATGGGGATTTGATTATAGTTTTGTTGCCGGTGAATGGAGAAAAAAACTACTGAGCTGCTATGTGGATAAACAGGAAATTATTACGATGGGATATCCTAAGTATGTGCCTTTTTTTGCGAAGCATGTGGATAGGGAGAAGGTACTCGGACAATTAGGGATTAATACGGATAAGAAGATATTGTGCTATTATCCGACGTGGGGGGAACATTCCACCATCCCCATGTTTTCATCCTATATAAAGGAATTGAAGAAGGAATATTTTATAGTAACTAAGGCTCATCATTGTACATATAGGCTGGAGAGCGAACTACCCAAACTAAATAGGTTATACGATATTTCCGATGTCGTATTGGAGGGGAACTTTGACTTTGCTTTATCAACTTTGATTGGAGATATCAATATATGTGATGCGAAGTCAGGGGCTGCTACAGAAGTTCCCTATCTGAATCCCTTTGCTAAAGTATTATATATTTATGATAATAAAAAGAATGATTTTGAGAATGCTTTATTTGAGGATATCTTTGAGATCGGTCCGGTAACGGATAAGCCATGGGAAATCAAGGGGATTTTGGAATCAGATATGCCGGGCGCTTACATTAATAAAAGAGAAGAAAGGCTGAAGTATATATTTGGGAACCGGGGAACGGATTATATTGAAAATATATTAAAGGCATTGGAGAAAAAATGAAAAAGCTTAGAGTATTAATCAATGGATTTGGGAGAATTGGACGTGCTATTACGCGTATTAATTTAAAGAATGACGTATTCGACCTGGTGGCAATTAATGATATCAATCCTGATAACAAAAATATTGCTTATCTATTAAAATATGACAGTACATTTGGAAGGCTGGATAATGAGGTGGTGAGCGACGAACAGTATTTGTATATAGATGATAAGGCGATACGGCGAACAAAGGAAAATGAAATAAAAAATGTGGATATGTCGGATATCGATGTTGTAATTGATTCCTCAGGGGTAAAAAAGAATATTTTACAGATGGAGGCAATGGAAAAGACTTCCTCGGTGAAATATTTTATTATTACGAATATTGATTCAGAAAAGGCCCAGAATATTATCTTTGGCGTGAATGAAGAGAGACTGTGTGAAAATAAGAGCAAAATCATTTCGTCAAGCATATGCGATGCTATTTCTTTGGGACCGATATACGATATTTTATCGAAAGAATACGGGATTGAAAGTGGTTTCCTGACGACATTGCATCCTTGGCTGTCTTATCAGAATCTTTTGGATGGACCTGCAAAATCATGGTCTCAGCCAGGAGATATATATTCGCATTATGCGTTGGGAAGATCTTCGGCAATGAGCCTGATTCCAAAATCGACATCAGCAATCAGGGCGTTGGGTAATGTTTTTCCAAAAGCTCAGGAAAAAATATGCAGTTTTTCCTATAGAACGCCGACGGCCTTAGTATCCAGCGCGGTGCTGACGGTGATCTTAAAGAAAAGCACAACAGTTGAAGATGTGGTTAAGAAAATAAAAAAACGGGAGAAAGAACAGCAATACCATATCATACAGACGTCTGACGAGCCATTGATCTCTGTGGATTATGCACAGAATGATTTTTCTGTCATTATTGATACAAGATGGCTTCAAATAAAGAATGGGGTTCATTTGGAAGTGGTGTATTGGTATGATAACGAATGGGGATATTCGTCGCGCGTTGTTGATATTATAAAATATATTGGTGGTATATGCAAATGAACATATTAGTGGCAATGGCATCGTTTAAGGATGTATATTCTCCAATAGAGGCGTGCGCGACAGTAGGGAATATTTTAAAAAAATACGGCAATATTTCGTTGGCACCGATGTGCGACGGGGGAGAATATACTTTGGATGTTATTCAATATTACATGCAAGGGAAAGCGCATACGGTCAGGGGAGTGGTTAATCCGTATGGAAAAGTAGTGGATTGCGATTATATTGTAGCAGGGGATGCGGCCTATGTAGTATCTTCGGAAATCCTAAGGTTGTATTCCGATGAAGAGCGTTACAAAAATCCATTGGACTTAACCGATTATGGATTGGGGCAAGTGATCAAAGAAGCGATATTGTGTGGATGTAAAAAAATATATGTATGCCTGGGGGGGACGTCAACAGTATGTTTTGGGCTGGGAATGGCGCAGGCATTAGGGGTTCGTTTTTTTGACTGTGAAGGGGATCAAATAAATATCCCGCTGACTCCACGCATTTTTCATAAAATAAAGCGGGTGGAGAAGATGGAAGGGATTTTCGGCCATGCGGATATTATTGTGGTAAATGACGGCATTACAAAAGCTGCTGATTTGGAGAGGGTGAACCCACAAAAAGTGGGGAAATGTTTTCATGATCAAAGAGAAGAAATTTTATTTCAACTTGGAAAAGGCCTGAAAGATGTGCTGGAAATGACAGGGCTGGGAGAATATGATGAATATTCCGGGAACGGGGGCGGAATATATTTTGGCATGCGGTTAGCTGGGAATGCCCGATATATAAAAGGAACCCAATATTTTACCAGGTTGTTTGGGCTAGAGGAGAAAATTGTCGATGCGGAATGCATTGTGACAGGAGAAGGGAAGCTGGATAATCTTTACTTAAAGAAACTTCCGGTAGTAATTAGTGAATTGGCACGGGCATATAAAAAAAATATGATTTTTATATGTGGGCAGAAAGATCCGGGAATAACCGAATCTGAATTATTAAATTATGGCATAACCAATCTTATATGCTGCCAGAACTATTGTAACATGAAGAAGGAAGAGGAAATTGCTTATAGCGATATGGTAATGCAGTATAAGGAAGAAACGCCGTTAATATTGGAGAACGAAATTTCTGGTTTAATGAACAGGGGGCTGGATGACAAATATATTTGATTTATCGGGAAGGAATGCAATAGTTACGGGCGGTGGAAAGGGACTGGGGAAAGGGATTGCGGAAGGGTTTCTTGAGGCGGGTGCGAATGTGATTATCACAGGATCATCAAAGGCCATTTGGGATACGGTAGAAGAATTTCGCGACAGGGGGTTTCATTCTGTGCAAGCAGTTCCTATGAATTTGAAGGACAGGCTCCAACGAGGGCAGGCGTTTGACAAATGCATAGACTTTTTTCATGGGAAGCTGGATATTCTTGTGAACAATGCGGGAATCCAGAAAAGGCTGCCGTTAGAAAAGTTTACGCTGGAAGATTGGGATGAGGTGTTAGAGGTGGATTTAACGGCGGTATTTGATTTAAGCCAACGGGCGGTAAAAGCGATGCGGGTACATCGCTATGGAAAAATTATTAATATTTCTTCCATTGGCGCTTATATTAGTTCAGCCAAAAATATACCGGCTTATCAGGCGGCGAAAGCAGGAGTGGGTCAATTAACGGTATGCTTTGCGGATGAATGTGCAAAATATGGGATATGCACGAATTCTATTGCGCCGGGTTACGCAAAGACTGGGTTGACAAGAGCAGTATATGAAAATCCAGAGGATAATGAGAGAACACGTTTGAAAGTGCCGTTAGGGCGATGGGGAACTCCGCAGGATTTTAAAGGGGCAGCATTGCTGCTGGCAAGCCGAGCGGGTGATTATATCAATGGAGCATCAATCGTAGTGGATGGGGGTGTACTTTGCGTATGAAAATTGTTATATTGTGGGCAGGAAAAGGAAGAAGAATCAGCAAAGAGTATGGAGGAATCCATAAGGCATTGATTCCGCTGAACGGTATTAAGCTTATGGAATATCTGCTCCATAATATCAGGATGGCAGGGGGGCAGGAGTTGGTTCCTGTTTTGGGATACCAAGCGGATGTGCTGTTAAAGGAAATAAGAAAATTTGGCTTTTTTCAATCCGTGGAACCTGTATATAATAAGGAATTTGATAAGACTAATAATTTGTATTCCTTGCTGCAGGCAAGTGAAGTATTGGAAAATGAGACATTTGTCGTCGTGAATGGCGATATGATTTTTGATTTTCGCATATTGAAAAAAATAATGGGGATGCCAGGTAACGCAATAGCAGTCGATACTTGTGATTATGGATATCAGCTGGACAGCCCAAGGATTTTGATAGAAGAAAATATGATCAGGGATATCGGCAGACACAGGACGATTGAAGAATCCCAAGGACATGCGATAGGGATATATAAGTTTTCAAAAGAATTTTCTAAAGATTATTTTAGAATGGGAGAAAAGATAGTCGAGAACCATTTGGATGCAGGTTACCATGTGCCATTGGAAGGAATATTGAATCAGGTCAGGATCGTACCATGCGATACAGAGGGGTATCTTTGGATGGACATAGATGAAAAACAAGATGTTTCCAAAGGAGAACGAATGATTTTGGATATTAAGGAAAACAGGAGAGTGCATAAATAATGGATTGGTTGGATTTTGAGATAAATCATTGTCGTTTTTTTGATTTTATTTTTCGTAATGAAAAGAAATTGGTTTTACTGGGAGGCGCAAGGCTGGCGCGGGAAACTATTAAGTCGATGCAGCACTATTGTCCGGAATTGGATATTGAAGCAGTTGTGGATAATAATGTCGGTAAAGAAAATACTTTTATTTTAGGTATTCCGGTCATTTCATTTGATCAACTAGCCGATAGCATTGAAACATATAAGATACTAATTACGACCAGGCAAATATACCAAGCCAATAGCCAATGCAAGAATTATGGAATAAAAGAAGAGAATATTTTTTGCTTTAAATCTACGTTTATGATGCGGCAGCTGGAATGCGTAGATTGGATATTGAGGGATTACCAATATGCCAGGATGCTGGATATTTATTTCCATAAAGAAGAAATAGAAAATTTATATGAACAGCTTGCTGATGAGCAGTCCAGAAAAGTCTTAAAAAATATTGTTAAATTCCGCTTGACTTTGGAACCTAAGTATGTGGCAGAAGTAAATCATGGAACGCAGTCAGATTATTTTGATGATATACCGTTTACATTAACAAATAAAGAAGTATTTTTGGATATCGGAGGGGCGAGAGGGGATTCCGCGTTAGAATTTCTTACCAGGACAGACAATACTTTTGAGCATATATATTTATTTGAACCCGATCCTGAGATGCTGACCGGAGCCATGGATAATATTTTTACTGTGGAGAACAGGGATAAAATTCATTTTTTTAATATGGCCTGTTCAAATGCAAATGGGATTGCGGCTTTTGACAATGGAATGGTCAATGGGGGGGGCGATAAACAACGGTTAGTACGGACGATCCGGTTGGATGATTTGTTTAAGGATGACAAAGTAACTATTATAAAAATGGATGTGGAAGGGACAGAAAGACAAGTATTGGAAGGTGGATTAAATATTATACAGAAGCAGAATCCAAGGTTGTGTGTATGTATTTACCATAAAAGCAAGGATCTGTGGGAGATTCCTCTTTTCATAAAGTCGGTAAACTCAGGTTACAAAATTGCGATCCGGCAGCAGTCGCCGGGATTATACGGCGATTTGCAAACCGTTTGTTATGCATATTAATATAAGGAAAGGGATGGAATATGGATACGGATCAAAGGTATATAAGTTCAAAATTTGAACATGTATACAATACGGTTTTTATAGTGGATGGCAGCAGGGAATTTGCATTGATTCGCGGATTGAAGCTCGAAAAATATGAACGTATTTTTTTTGTGATGGATATAAATGCCGCTGATATATATAAAAGAGGGATTCTGGAAGGACTGGGGCTGGAGGAGGAGGACGTTTTTATACATTATGTCCTGCCGACAGAATCGGTGAAGAGTATCGAATATTACCCCCGATTATTGAAATTTTTATCAGATCATGAGGTAGGAAGATATGATGCCGTTGTTGCTGTTGGGGGAGGAGTTGTCATTGATTTAGTGGGGTTTACCGTTTCCACGTATATGAGAGGATTGCCTTTTTTTGTCATTGCAACAACATTAATAGGGCAGACAGATGCCTCAACAGCGGGAAAAACTTGCCTGAACTTTGCAAGCGCTAAAAATCTTCTTGGAACATTTTATTATCCTGAGGTTGTTTATAATAATGTACAGGTATTGTCCACTTGCCCGCAAAGAATTACGAGGCAAGGGTTGTCCGAGGCATTTAAGTATAGCTTGCTGACAGATGGGGAATTGCTTCAGGATATCGCAGAATATGCGGGCCAGCCGTTTGACGTAGGAATAATGAACAGGATTGTACATAAGACGATCAGGTCAAGGATCCAAGTTCGGCAAATCGATCCGTTAGCCAGTAATTTAGGACATACTTTTGGGCATGCGCTGGAAAAATATTTTGATTATAAAATTCTCCATGGCGATGCTATATCCATTGGAACGGTAATGGCTATTCATTATGCTGTTGAGAAATCGTTAATGAAAGCGGATGAATGCGGGCGGATTGTGGATATGATGCATCGGGCTCGTCTTAATATATGGATAGATGAAAAATTAGATATCCATCAATTTGTTCGGTTGATGCGAAAGGATAAAAAATCAAGTGCAAGAAAGCTTCATTTGGTTATGATACATGGGATTGGGAAGCCATATAGAGGCGATTCTCCTTTTTTTGAAAGTGACTATACGGAAGTAGAAACTTTTCTTATTAAATTTATGGATCGCTATAATCATAAGAAGGAAAATTTAATTTCCTTTTTGGAAAATGAGGTATTGTCATGATAACTATAATAAACCATGTGAGTTTTACCGTAAAAAATTTAGAGAAATCCGTCCGGTTTTATGAAGATATTTTAGGATTGGAATGTGTCAGCATTGCCGAAAGGGATGCGGACTTCTCTTCGGATGTAACAGGCATTCAAGGGGTTAAAATGAAAATTGCATATTTAAGAGCTGAAAATTGTTCCATTGAACTGATCCAATATACTGTTGGAGCCGGAGGGAAGATTGACACAAAGACCAACAATATCGGGAGTTCGCATATTTGTTTTAATATTAAGGATTATGATGGATGGATAGAACACATGAAAAAAAATAATGTGAGGTTCAGAGGCAAAGTATGTACTGTTCCCGCCGGGCCCAATGCAGGTAAACGAGTCTGCTATATGATGGATCATGATGGAAACAATCTGGAATTTATAGAAGAAATTTAGGGAGAGCCGGGATGAGTGAATATATTTTATTTGGAGCCGGACAATATGGAAAAAAGGCTGTAAAGTTCTTGGGTAAAGAAAAAATAGAGTGTTTTATCGATAGTAACAGGGACTTAAGGGGCAAAAGCCTGGAAGATGCCGAGATTTTTTATTTTCAGGATTTTGATTTTGAAAAGAATGCGAAAGATAAGGAAATCGTTATTACAGTATCTCCTGAAAAAGAAGGCGAGATAGCGAGCCAACTGGAAAGAAATGGGATCAATAATTATGTGCGTTTTAGCGAACTTTCAAGGCAGATAATCAGGCGGAAAATTTTAAGCCGCACAGATTATATCAGCATATATCGTCGCGCTGTCTCCTGGATAAAAGAAAATTCCGTACAGGATCATGGGATAATCTGCCATTCTAATTTGAGAAAGGTATATCCGGAGGTGACAGGGTATTTTATACCATCGCTCATTAGATGGGGATATAGGGACATGGCCATATCGTTTGCAAAATGGCTTTGCGGTATCCAGGAACCAGATGGTTCGTGGTATGATACAGAAGGAAAGGAACCGTATATATTTGATTCGGCGCAAATAATTAAAGGATTGATTGCGGTGAGGGATATCTGCCCGGGAATGGATGAAACTATCAAAAAGGGATGCGACTGGATACTTGGGAATATGCGGGAGGATGGAAGGCTTGCTTCTCCAAGAGATGATGATTTTGGGGATGAAAAGACTTTTTCGGAGTTGATACATGTATATTGTTTGTCGCCAATAGCTTCAGCAGGTAGATTATTGGGAATTCCGGAATACGAGGAAAAAGCTTATCGAATTCTTAATTATTATAAAGAAAACTGGCATGAAAAAATAGTGGATTTTAGCTTGTTATCTCATTTTTATGCTTATGTAATGGAAGGTCTTCTAGATATGGGAGAGGAAGGGCTGGTAAGGGAGGCAATGGATAATCTGGCGAAATACCAAAGCGGGGACGGTGCAGTGCCCGCCTTTTATGATACTAATTGGGTTTGCTCCACAGGGCTTTTCCAGTTGGCTCTTGTATGGTTTCGGCTGGGTGATACTGAGAGAGGTAACAAAGCCTTTTCTTATGCTTGTAAGCTACAAAATCAGTCGGGGGGATGGTTTGGAAGTTATGTCTCGGAAAAAAATCCAAATGAAGTGAATACCTATTTTCCGGATTGTGAAATCAGTTGGGCTTCTAAATATTTTCTGGATGCGTTATATTGGAAAAACAAGGCGGAATTTGAACTATCCGCACATATATTTAAGAATAGCTTACCTATGTCAGATGGGCGGTATTCCACGATTGAGGCATTGGTAAAAGAAGTATGGAAAGATAGTGGCAAAAGAGCGAGGATTGCAGACATTGGCTGTGGAAAGGGGGCTTATTTGAAAAATTTATATCAGAAGTTCCCGGAAATTAAATATGCAGCAGTGGATTTATCCGAAACAGTGATGTCATACTTGAATTGTGAAGAAATTGAAAAAAGGCAAGGAACTCTCACAAATATTCCGTATGAGGATGATGTTTTTGACCTCACGTATACGTGTGAGGCATTAGAACACGCCATCGATATAGAAAGCGCAATTAAGGAGATGGCCAGAGTGACTAAATGTGGAGGGAAAATTGCAGTCATAGATAAAAATATCGAAATGCTTGGATGCTTTGAAATAGGCGAATGGGAACAATGGTTTGACGAAGACAAACTGAAAAAGATAATGTTTCTATATTGTGAGGAGGTTTGCATAGAAAAGAAAATAGATTATGAGAGTTCTGCAAATGGGTTGTTTTATGCATGGATAGGGAAGGTGAAAAGGAATGGCTGAGCAATAGGGAAAGCCATGACGCTATGCGCAGGGTGGTGGATCTTTATGATGACAGAAGCGTTTCGGAGAGGGCTATAAAAATATATTGGAATATTTTGGAGTACAGGAGAAATAGAGAATGCCGAAGGTATCTATCGTATTACCGACATATAATGGAGAAAAATATATCAGGGAATCCATAGACAGTATTTTATGCCAAAATTTTGAGGATTGGGAACTTATTATCGTAGATGATTGTTCCACTGACCATACACCGGAGATAATAGACGGTTATGCAGGAAAAGATGGGAGAATTAAAGTGATTCATAATAGAGTGAATCAAAAGCTGCCGGAAGCGCTGAATGTTGGATTTCGGGAAGCAGTGGGAGAGTGTTTGACATGGACCTCTGACGACAATAGATATATGCAAAATGCCATTCGTGAGATGTATAGTAAATTAACAGATAATGAAGAGGCTAAAATGGTGTGCGCAGATATGAAACTTATAGATATGGAGGGAGAAATAAGAGGTAAATGTCTACCGTATGAAGAAGAGAGAATGCTTTATGAGAACTGCGTAGGTGCATGTTTTATGTACAAAAGAGAGGTCTTAGAACAAGTAGGGGATTATGATTCAGGAATGTTTTGCGTGGAGGATTATGATTATTGGCTTCGGGTTTTGGTACGATTCGGAAAAATAGAGCATATAGCTAAATGCCTCTATTTATACAGACAACATGAGGACAGCCTTACTTTTACAAAAAAAGAAAAGATATGGCTCCAGCTTCTTAAGCTCAGGGAAAAATATCAAGAGTTTATTTTCGGCCATTTATATAAAAATAGAGAGATGACTTGTTCTATGTATTACGATTTTTTAGAGGGTGGGAGAGATAGGAATTATTTTGTAGAAAAAGCAAATGAATGGATACCGGAACTGGCCTGCGAGAAGAGGACAATAAAAGAGTCAGACCGATATGTTATTTTTGGGGCTGGCAAAATAGGGGAAAGCGCATTTAAGGATTTAAAAGGGAAAGTAATTTTTTTCGTTGATAATGATAAAGGGAAATGTGGAAAAACGAAATGTGGTCTGCCAATTAGAGATGTTTCAGTATTAAAGGAAAATAAAATGGACTACGTAATTATGGTGGCAGTTTTTAAGAACTATTTGTATCCAATATTGCACCAGCTTTATGAGGAAAAAATTTTTAATTATATTACATACCCTTACTATAAGATGGTGATGGAACGTGGGAGAATGGAAACGATCGATGGTTGATTCAAAGGAAACGGAAACAGGGAGAGAAAAGCGATGATCCGATTTTATGATAAAGAGATATTTTGTGTAGAATATGATAGTTTAAGCAGGAGTGAACTCAGGTCTTTTTTTCTGAAAGGAAATCAGGCGGAGATTGTATGCGTTTTAAATAATGGAAGCTATGAAGGATATATTACATGGTCTGCCCTGCTGAGCAATGATGATATATATGAGAGCATAGAGAAGGGTTATGTGATTTTGGATGATATGATATGGGAAAACGGAAGGCATTATTTTGACAGACGAACTTCTGCCTTGGGTGAAATTGTTCAGCTTCCGATACTGAACAAGGAACGTCAGTTGGTTTGCTTTGCCTATCAGGACGAAGAAGCTGACCGGGAATTGAGGATGCTGAGGGAATTGAAAGAATGTAAGAATGCGGTTACTTTTTGTGATTTGAACCCTGACTATGAAATAGTTACGATACATGGATTTAATGAGATTGCCTATTATATGGCAGGATACTTTGCAGACTTGGGAATAAAGGTGAATGTAGAAGGGGAACTGTGGGATGAGTTTGGAAGCTGGGAAAAGCATGTAGCAATGGAATATAAGAATTATGAGATTTGGGCGGAAGGTGTCTGGCAGAAGAGCGAAGATGTCTATTGTGAACGGTTGAGGAGTGTCTCGCCCGAATTCGAATGCGTGGATAAAATTTATGAAGCGAATATTAAAGCGGGGAATATAAAAGATGCTGAAGGGAACTGGAGCTTACTGTTAGAAAAGCTAAAGGATGAAAAGGAAATTGTTGTTATTGGAACAGACTCAAAATCTCAGGACGCCTATGACTGGCTGCTGGAAAATGGTATTGATGTATGCGCTTTTTTAACAAAAGACCGAATGGACAAAGGGAGAAGGATCTTTGGCAGACCGGTTTTGGAGAAAACAGAGATTTTAAAGAAATTTAGTGATCCCATTTTAATCGAATGCCATTCCCAATATAGTGCCTGGGGTTTTGGGGAGGTTGATAGTTATGATTGTAATGGGTATCGGAGAAATCAGGAGTATTTTTTGTTAAAGGATTATGTGGAGACAGAGGGGAGCAATCTGCGGCATGTATTGCAGGAAAAGAATATATTGCTTGTTGGAGATCCCGCTTTATGCTGCAGAGTATGGAAATGGATGGAGCAATGCCAAATGAATACGGGGAAAATCCGGTATTGGGATATTTTGGAGGAAAATGGGGCAGAGATAAAGAAGCTTGGGATTCAATCAATACAAGGTTCTGAGGCAGAAGAATTTGATTTAGTGATGTTGGTGATACCGGAGTATGACAGTGACTATTATATATTAGAGAGGACGGTAGAAAAAAGGGGGGAATATATTCGCAAGCTGAACGAGAGGGAAATATTTGATTATACAGATTACTTTTCAGTTACGTCGCAATTAGCCTGTATGGAGATAAAGGAGGAGAAAAAGATAAGAGAAGAACTGCGCCCTGGTGGTATTTTATTGGGGGCGATTCCCTGGTATAGCGGGAATATCTTAATCCGCCAGAGTTTGGCAGGACATCCACAAATTATGCTGATAGAGGAGTATGGTTTTTTTAATGATAATTTATATAGCCTCTGCGTGCGCTTGGCAGAAAAGAGGTCAGAAGATATTCTTTCTGATTTTTGGCGGATGTACCGAGAGGAAGCAAAAGAAGGATTATGGAAGAGGGAACTGCCTGATCAGGAGAAATTTGATCGGAAGATGGAGGAATTGTTAAGATTTGGAGAGTATTTTACTTCGCAGGAGTTGTTTGTTATGTTCCATATTGCCTATGGGGCGATGTACGGAAAGGAAATAAAAAACCTCAAGGAAATGATCATTTATTGGGAGCCGCATTTATGGGATCGTAACATATTAAAAAGATGGTCATATTGGCTGGGGAGCAGCGGATTGAAAGGTTTTGTATTAAATACTGTAAGGAATAGATATGTCCGCATTGGGTCTGCTATAGATGCATGGGTAGGGAAAGATTCGTTATGGGAACGTATGATGATGAGAGAGATACCTGAAAAGAAGACGGTGTATGAAAGTTGGAGGGAATGTACGATAAAATTTGAGGATATAAAGAAGGAGCCGAGAAAAATATTAACAGCTTTATGTGAGTGGATGCATATTGCATTTGATGAATCATTGATGAGAACAACGGTTCATGGTGAGGAGGCATTTTATAAAAAAATTACTGGGTTTGATTTAAAACCGGTATATAATTTATACGAAGAGTACTTGAATAGTTTTGACAGAATGCGGATATGTCTATTGCACAGTATATTCCAAAAAAGGAACGGATATCCTTTTGTAAATGTTTTGAGTTTTAGCAGAAGAGAATTACAGGAAATGTTTTTAAAGGAATTTTATTGGGAAAGAAGGCCGGAGACGGTGACCGCAAAGGATGAAAGAAGCGTTTGGGATGTGCAAAAAAGGATCAGAAAAAGGCTTTGGCAAATTCGCTACAATGAAGTGATGAATAGAGAGGAGATATTTCCCCTTTTTTAAGATTGTATCAAGATTGCATTGACAAGGATGCATGTATCAGTAATTATTGATATGGATGAGATGGCGATGAGAGCTGTGAAATATAGTTTAGGAGATAGCATGCAAAAGTCAAAGAATAACGCAGATAAATGTCTGGGAACAAAAGCAGAAACTTTAAAAACATTATATCATCATATAAAAATGTCAAAAGTCCTCCCGCAATTTACCTTCACGGCAGAAGATTGGCAAAGCCATAGCGCTGTCCTGATATCGGAATTCCAAGATCTTTCCTGGAGTTCCTGTGTAATCGTCCGAAGCAGCGCACTGAACGAGGATACGCAGACTCAGTCGCAGGCAGGAAAATATGAGTCCATAGTGGATATATCGGGGACAGAGGCGTTCCGGGCTGCGGTAGAACAGGTCATTGCTTCTTATGAAGATTCCGATCCCGGGAACCAGGTCTTGGTACAGCCGATGCTGGAACATGTGGCGGTATGCGGTGTGGCGTTTACTCTGGATCCGAATACCGGAGGGAATTATTATGTGGTAAATTATGATAAGACGGGTTCCACATCAGCAGTTACTTCAGGCAATGGAAAGAACGATTTTTTATATTACCAATTTAAAGGAGTAAAGCCAGAGGCAGGTATAGAGAACAGAAATGCCAAAAGCTGCATGCAGGAAATGCAGATGGTTACGGCGGCGCTGGAGGAGTTGGAGAATTTCTTCGGACAGGAAAACCTGGACGTGGAATTCGCCATAACGGAAGAAGGAGAGCTGTATATCCTACAGGTAAGGGCGCTGTGCCTGAATGTCAAGACTGCGGATAGGGAAGAGCAATTTCAGGAGCTGCAAAGAATAGAGCAGAAAATTAGACGAGATCAGACACAGAAGCCCTTTTTGTGCGGCAGAAAAGCCATATATGGGGTGATGACGGACTGGAATCCGGCGGAAATGATAGGAATCCGGCCGAAGCCTTTGGCGATGTCGCTGTATCAGGAGGTGATTACGGACAGTGTCTGGGCATACCAGAGGGATAATTACGGCTATCGGAATTTAAGGAGTTTTCCGTTGATGGTGGATTTTGGCGGACTGCCTTATATCGATATCCGAGTCAGTTTTAACTCTTTTGTGCCGGCAGGGCTTGATGAAGAAATCAGTGAAAAGCTGGTGGATTATTATCTGGAGCGGCTGGCGGAAAATCCTGAGAAGCATGATAAAGCAGAATTTGAGATTGTATTTTCCTGTTATAGTTTTGACCTTCCGGAGCGGATACAAGTATTAAAAGAATATGATTTTTCGCAAGACGAAATAGAAAAGATTATTTGTGCATTAAGGGATGTGACCAATCATATCACTGACCATAAAGAAGGGCTGTGGAGAAAAGACTATGAAAAAATCAAAGTCTTAGAGAAACGTTATGATGAAATTATGGGCAGCGATATGGGGGATATCGAAAAGGTGTACTGGCTGCTGGAAGACTGCAAGCGCTATGGGACACTGCCTTTTGCCGGACTGGCGAGAGCAGGATTTATTGCGGTACAGATCCTGCAGTCGATGGTTGGCTGCGATATACTTACAAAGGAAGATTATGAGTTGTTTATGGGAGGCGTGAACACGGTAAGTTCAGGGATGAACCATGATTTTAAAGAACTGTCTTCCAAAGCTTTTTTGGAAAAATATGGGCATCTGCGGCCAGGAACTTATGATATTACTTCTTTAAGGTATGATGAAGCGCCGGAACTTTACTTTGATTGGGGGGCAAAAGAAGAAGGAGAAGAGGAAAAAACATCGGATAAAGAAATTTTCCGTCTTTCTCTGGAGCAGCTTGGGAGATTGAAGCAGGCGCAGGAGGGGAACGGGCTGACAAATGATGTGTTGGAGCTGATGGATTTTATTAAAACGGCCATTGAAGGGCGGGAATACGGAAAATTTGCCTTTACCAAAAACTTGAGCAAGGCTATCCAAATGATCGGCAGCATTGGAGAGGCGGAGGGAATTACGAAGGAAGACTGTGCATATATGGATATCCAGGTCATCCGTAAATTATATGCCTCTACCCGGGACATACGGTCTACGATGCTCCATTCCATAGAGCAGGGGAAAAGTGCCTATGAGATGACCAAAACGATCACTCTTCCACCGCTAATTATAGAACCTGAAGCAATCATGCAGTTTTACTATCCGGATTCGGAGCCGAATTTTATTACGTCTGATAAGGTGGAAGGAGAGGTATATCTGCTGGATGGCGGGGCGGAAACGGAAGAAATGGAGGGAAAAATCCTGCTGATTCCAAGTGCTGACCCAGGATATGACTGGATTTTTTCCCATGGGATCAAAGGGTTTATTACCATGTATGGCGGGGCGAATTCCCATATGGCTATACGGGCGGGTGAATTGGGGATTCCGGCAGCGATAGGAGTGGGATCGAAAGATTTTGAGGAATATAAAAAAGCGCATGTGGTGGAACTGGATCCATTGGCGAATTGGATCAGGGTGTTAAAGTAAAGATTTATGAACAAAAGTAAATGAGAGAAAACAGAAAGGATATATCAATATGAAACATGGTGATTTTACAACATTGGCAAAATATTATGTGGACAGGCCAGGATACTCCACAGTCTTATTGGAATATGTTAAGGCTTATCTGCAGGAAATCAGAGGATCCGGTATCGTGACGGCGGATATCGGAGCAGGAACAGGTAAACTTACGGAAAATCTGGAACAGATCGGTTGTAAGGGATATGCGGTAGAACCCAATGATGCCATGAGGCAGGAAGGGGAAAAACTGTTCAAAGAGAAAAATAGCTTTGCTTGGATGAAAGGAACCGCAGAGGAAACAGGGCTTCCGGATGCTTCTGTGGATTGGGTTTTGATGGGATCCTCCTTCCATTGGGCGGATGCACCGAGAGCAGTGGAGGAATTTCAGAGAATATTGAAGCCGGGTGGGTTCTTTACCGCCATATGGAATCCAAGGGATATCGAAAGAAGCGAGTTGCATAAGGAGATTGAGGCTATAGTTTATGCGGAAATACCGGGTATGAAAAGAGTTTCTTCCGGCGGTACGGTGACAACGGAAGAAATGGAAAGAAAACTATGTACGGGCGGATGCTTTAAAAATCTTATTTTTATGGAATGCAATCATGAAGAGGTGATGGCAAAAGAACGGTATATGAATATTTGGCGTTCAGTAAATGATATTCAGGTGCAGGCCGGAGAAGAGGGTTTCCATCGGATATTAAGCGGGATAGAGGAAAAACTGAAAACATATGACAAAGTGGCCGTGCCGTACCGGTCAAGGGCATGGACGGTACAGGTCTGTAAATAGAATGGCGAAAAGCAGGGCATTGATATGAAAAAAATAGTCATTTATACGCAGCGGGTCGAAATCGTTGAAAGCTATGGGGAACGGCGTGACTGTGCGGATCAGAATATTCCCCGTTTTTTAGAAGCCTGTGGTTATATGCCGGTTCCGATTCCTAATGTAGTACATGCATTGGAGGAATATGTGGAAACCATAACTCCGGCAGGGATACTGCTGACCGGAGGGAACTCGCTGGCCGAATATGGAGGAAATGCCCCGGAGAGGGATGATACGGACAGAAGATTGCTGGCGGCGGCGATAGAGAAGGATATTCCGGTCTATGGATTTTGCAGGGGGATGCAGTCTATATTGGATTATTTCGGATGCAAGCTGGAAAATATAAGCGGCCATGTAGGCAATCGCCATCAGGTACAGGGCGATTGGGGGACTTTGATGGTAAATAGTTACCATAACCAGGCGTGCAAGGGAGTGAGGGAACCTCTGCGGGCGACTGCGGTAACAGAAGATGGAGTGATCGAGGCGGTCGAATGCCGGGACTACAGGATTATGGCGACTATGTGGCATCCGGAAAGGGAGCATCCGTTTGCGGAGGACGATATGGAACGGGTAAAAAAATTTTTTGGATAAGGAAAGAAAGGCACAGCAGACAGTGCGGAAATGTGGTGAAGAATGAAGGTAATTATTTTGGCAGCGGGACAGGGAACAAGGTTGAGGCCATTAACGGATGACAGGCCGAAATGCATGGTAGAAGTAAATGGGAAGAGTATCATTAAAAGGCAGCTGTCCGTCATGCATAATTGCGGCATCAGAGAAGAGGATATTACGATTGTGGCCGGATATAAGGGAGATGTGTTACAGAGGCTTTTCCAGGATACAAAGATGAGCATTATCATAAACAGCGATTATGAGAATACGAATATGGTCTGTTCCCTTATGTGTGCAAGAAAGCTCATGGAGGGCGAAGAAGACATCCTGATTTCTTACGGAGATATTATTTACAGCGAAGACGTGCTTAGGAAAGTGCTGCGGTCAGAGGAAGAAGCGTCGGTGATTGTGGATGACGGCTGGTATTCCTATTGGGCGGAACGTTGTGAAAACCCTCTGGATGATGCGGAAACATTGCTGTTTGATGAGGAAAGTTACCTGGTTGAGATCGGACAGAAGACGACGGATTTGAGTAGAGTGCAGTCGCAATATATCGGTCTGATGCGCTTTAAGGGGAAAGGAGTGGAGTCGGTACTGGCACTGGCAGACGAGGCGGAAGAACGCAGCCGGAAAGGAATGCCGCTCTGGCGTACATCCAGAACTTATCGGAAAATGTATATGACAGATCTTTTGCAGGGCCTTATTGATGAAGGCAGTAAGCTGAAAGCGGTGCATATTAACAGGGGATGGTTTGAAATCGATGATTGTGAGGATCTCAAAGTGGTGGAACGACAGCTTTCTTAGAGGATCGTATGGAATGGAAAAACTATCGGGCGAAAGGCCGGATTGGAGAAGAGCATGGGCGGAAGACTATATTGGGTGACAGGGTTGTCAGGAGCCGGGAAAACTACCATAGGAAATTTGCTATATAAGTATTTAAAAGAGAAATATCCCAATACGGTAATTTTTGACGGGGATGCCTTGCGTCAGGCATTTGGAAATGATTTAGGCTATTCAAAAGAGGAGCGCTTTCAGTGTGCGATGCGTTATGCCCGTTTGTGCAGACTTTTGGTAGAGCAGGATATGTATGTGGTTTGCTGCACCATTTCGATGTTTGATAAAGTGCGGGAGTGGAACCGGAGAAATATAGGGAATTATTCTGAAATTTATATCGAAGTTCCTTTATCCGTGTTAGAAAAACGCAATCAGAAGAATTTATACAGGGACGTGAAAGAAGGCAAACAGGAGAATGTGGTAGGAATGGATCTGGAGCTACAGCTGCCTGAGAATCCGGATATTTGCCTGGCCAATGATGGGACAAAGACGCCGGAGGAAATGTTCAGCATATTGATAGGTAAATTGGAGAATATGAATTGATGCATTGCTGATGAAATGTAAAGATATCAAAAAAGATCAATCAGGAACGCTGGTATGGGGAGTAGAGACGTGGCAGAAAAAAGAGAAACGATATACAGTAAATGCAGATTGTGCGGAGACGAGGCGGAGCATAAAGCCCATTACGCAAAGGAAATGTTTTTTGGAACCGGGCAGGAATTTGCCTATTTTGAGTGTGATAAATGCCAATGTATACAAATCCTGGAGATACCGGAAAACCTGGGAGAATATTATGGTAAAGGTTATTATAGTTTTGAAAAGCCGGATATTCATGAGCCGAAATCGGCGGAAAAGGTTGCGACAAGAGTACTTGACGTAGGGTGCGGGGCCGGCAAGTGGCTGGTGGAAAAGTATGAACAGGGGCATATTCATTTGCTTGGCTGTGATCCATTTGTTGAAACGGATATTTTTTATGAGCCGTGTATACATATTAGAAAATGTACGATACATGAGATAGAGGGAAGCTTTGACCTGATACGTTTGAGCGATTCTTTTGAACATATGAGTGATCCCCTTGAGGTTTTGCAGAGCGTGAATCGTTTGCTGGATGTAAACGGTATGTGTCTGCTGAGTATTCCGGTGATCCCTAATGCGGCATATGATATTTTTCGGGAATATTGGTATGAGTGGGATGCTCCCAGGCATTTGTTCCTGCATTCGGTAAAAAGCATGGAATATCTTTGCGGGAAGGCCGGATTGAAGATAGAAGGCATCAATTATAATTCCCAAATTTTCCAGTTTACATCCAGTCTGCTGTATCAGAGGGGAATACCATATTTGAGGCAGGATGGTGAAGCAATGAAGAGAGAGTTCACCCAAAAGGAAATAGATGGGTTTGCCTCATTAACGGCAGAGTTAAATCAAAAAGGGTACGGTGATCATGCGGTATTTGTGATTGTAAAGCAATGCAGGTAAATTCTGCCTATCTGTTTTCGTCTAAAATCTGCAGAAAGGATTCGGCCCGGTTTTTCCACTGATGGTATTTTCGGGCTTTTTCATAGCCGTTGATCGTGATTTCGCAAAGGTGTTTTTCATCAGCCAGCAATGCTTTTACTAATGTAGGAAGAGTATCGAGTTGTCTTAATGAAAAGAGAACCAGATCTTGGCCGTTGACAAAGATATCTTCCAGGATGCCGCTTTTATCGGATAATACTGCCGATTGAGAGAGCATGGCATTGAGAACGCGCTCTGTCAGTCCGTCTTTGTGCCAAGACATAATGTTAAGGGAAATTTTGGATTGTGCCATAATTTTTAAGCTCTCCTGTTGGCTGACGGCGGGATGGCAGATCAGGTTCGGACAGGATGTAAAAGGAGCATTTGTCCAGGTATCGCCATATACGTGTATTTGAATGCCGGCATCTAAAAGAGAACGAATAATTTTTTCCCGATAGTAGGTCATAGCGCAAAAACATACCTGCCTCATTTCGTAAAATAGGGTGAGGAAACCTTCGTCGCTGATACTGATTTGATAATATGCCAATGCCTGTTGAAACGCCTGTTCTGCGGGCGCATCGGGGTTCTGACATATAAAGCGCAGAAAACGGGCGGCCAGAAAGCGGTGAAAGCGGTCATAGGAATGGATAAGGGCGAGGCGTTTCCGGTAATCATAATAGGAACCGATAAAGGTAAGGTCAAATTGTTTGTTTACAGGATCGGAGGAAAGGCGCGATAAGGGAGCCCGGTCTGCTGTTGCTGGTAGGGTTGGATGAGTCTGCGCCGTATCGTTCGGAGATACTCCTCCTGGCGGAAAATAATAACTTTTTTTAACATTTTTATAATAACGTGATACAAAAGAAAGATAGTTCCTGTCATGAATTAACAAATGATAATCTTTTGGTCCGTTGTCAATGTGTTCTTTCATCCAGGCGGGATGATCAAGGATCATATTATACTTTGGCCCGGCGATCAGATCGTGGAGGCATGTTTTTTTATCCTGCATTAAAACAGAGAAAACATGAGTCTGAATACCGATGATAGCTTTAAAGCGCCGGCCGATCAGACCAGTCAGTGCCTGGTTTCCCTCTTTTTCCACGTCAAAAATTTCTACCTGCTGATCACGGTCAAGCAATGCTTTTGCCAATTCGTCGGCAAAAAGATTCAGAACATTAAAACATACCCCGGCCCCCCGGTAGATGAGGATCGGAAGCGTGTCATCATCAATAGCATAATATTCCGGCTCGCGGGCAATCATTTTTTCGAGCCAGGCAGAAGCATTAAGGGAAGCCGGGAACCGGAACGATGCATGGAGAAGGGTTTCCATAACTGGATTAAAGTAGCCGGAAGAAAGAAGCTCCTGCTGATACTTGCCGGCAATATAACAGTCGGTACGGTAAGAATCCCAGGAGGAATCGGAGTGTCCGGAAGCGAAGTCAGTTAAGGATGCATCGCCGATTGCCATGACAGGATATTTTTTTGCCGCCCGCAGTAAAAATTCGTAGTTTTGCTTGGCAGTAAGCTTATGATTGATGTCGCCGATTTCGGAATGAATGTGTTCGGGATATTTCAGCCTTCCCGCTGCCCAGCGTTCATCAAGGAGAAGCTCCATAAAAGTAATATTTTGTTTGACGCCTTCCGGTAAATGACCGGTGTAACAAATGATTTCTTCCATAAATCCTCCGATAGAAATAAGGTAAGTAAAAACAGATATCCGTGTGCCGGGCGAATTTGTTTTGTGTATTCAATTATAAATGATTTTGGACGATAAGGCAATTTGAATGAAAATGAAATCCCTTTACTTCTTTTTCATGGCAATATATAATTTTTGGAAAAGGTATGTCTGGAAAAGAAGGGCATGGGATATATAATGCAGGAGGACGATGAGGCAATGGTGAAAGTGTCAATTATTATACCGGTTTATAATGAAGAACAATATCTGGAACAATGTCTGGACAGCGTATGCGGCCAGACATTCAAAGAAACGGAGATTATTTGCGTGGACGATGGTTCGACAGACGCAACGCCGGAGATATTGAATAATTATGCGGAGAGAGATCACAGAATAAAAATAATCACGCAGCAAAACAGGTTTGCCGGAGCCGCCAGAAATCGGGGTATGGAATGTGCGTCCGGAAAATACCTGTTTTTTTTGGATGCGGATGATTATTATGAAAATGATATGGTGGAAAAAATGGTGCGGAGAGCGGAAGAGAAGCAGGCCGATATCGTCATTTGCCGTTATGCGCAGACTTGTGAAGAAGATATTTTGCAAAACGGCTGGGAATTTGAGGATCTTTTTTTTCAGGAGGAAGGGCAGAAGGAGGCATTTGCAGGAGGAGATCTTAACTGTGCAGGGATCTTCCAGATTACAAAGGGATGGGCATGGGATAAGCTGTTCCGGGCGGAATTCGTGAGAAGCTGCGGCTATGAGTTCCCGGAGTTCCGTTCCTCGGAGGACGGTTTTTTTGTGTATATGCTGATGGCGCGGGCAAAGAGAATATCTTATATGGATGATATACTGGCGGTACACAGGGTGGCTGTTCAGAGTTCCTTGTCCAATACGAAAGAAGAAAACTGGCAAAACGGGTTTCGGATGTGGTCTATGATTGCGAACGAATTGAAAAAAATGAATTTGTACGAAGTATATGAGCAAAGTTTTATCAATGAATTGATTTATTTTCTGCTTTGGTATCTGGAATCCATGAAAAGCTTTGAGGCTTTTCGCGATTGTTACGATTATATACAGAATGAGGTGGAGAAGGAGTTCCGAATGTTATCTTATGGGAAAGATTTTTTCTTTCAGGGAGATTTGTGGGCGTGGTATAAAGAGGTGAGAGAAATTTCAGTGGCAGAGTATTTGTTCCGAAGGCGTAGATAGGGGAAAAGAGGTAATGTGGAATTCTACACTAAGAAAGGCGTGAAAAGGACTTTGGCGATATTTGAAAAATAATAATTGAAAGCAAAAAGAAAGTAGGATAAAATAATATTAAATATATTATTAGATAATATTGCCGGGGAAAAAGAGGAATTCTACAAATGGATAAAAATATTGCAGATATACTAAAGATCGTCAGAGGAAAAATAGAGGATGTCAGCAAGATAAGGCTGAGGGAAATAGATACGATAGTCAACGCCGCCAATCCAACGCTTATGGGAAGTGATCAGGGAGTGGACGGAAGCATTCATAATGCAGTCGGAAAATTTTTGGAAGAAGGAGAGACATTTGCGGAGAAAATATGCGAAGAGCTGGACAAAGAATCTTCTCCGGGCAAAAATAGGAATATGATCCGTTGTAACCGCGGCCAGGCGGTAAAGACAAGCGGTTATGGGTTATGCGAAAATATTATCCATGTAGTAGGCAGCCAATATGACGGGAAGAGCAAGAGCGGCATTGATTGTTCCAGTTCGCGGATTAACACGTTGGAGTCTTGTTATTATGAGATGATAGGAATTGTCAGGAAGAATGTTGACATAAAAAATATTGCCATACCGGTTATTGGTGCGGGAAATTATAGTTTTCCATTTAAACTTGCGGTAAAAATAGCTTTGGCCAGCATTGGAAATGCGTTGGTAGAGTGGAAAAATGAAGATGAAGAACTGTTTAAAATGAGCAGTCTGGATACGATTTATCTTTATGTTTATGATGATAATGGAAAAGAGTGTAAGGAGAATCTTAAAACGGCAGACCGGATATTGAATCGGTATAAGAAGCTGTTTCGGAATGATAAAAAGGTGGTATTCCAGGATTCTTTTACGGCTCATGTGCGTTATTTGATTGAAATTATCAGGTATGACAGAAAAAGAGGATACTTTGCTACAGCAAGGACAATAAGGATATTACTGATGGCTGTACGTTTTCTGTTCATGCCTCTTATGCTTATGAAGGACATCGGGGGAACGATCGATTGGGAGAAACGCAGGAAGGCAGTGGAGAGGCTTGCGCTGTTCAAGGCAATATTACCTGTTTTGTTATGGGCATTTTGGAATTATGGATATTTTCGACAGAACACAATATTGCATGAGGCTGTTTTCCCGGGAGTGATCATCTACAGCATCGGCGATACCGTTACATATCTTTTGACATTGATCGTAATGGCTGACATTCAGAGGCCCTCGGCCAATATCATTCGTTCAATGATTATGCTGCTTGTGAATTATGTGGAAGTATCTTTGGGAATGGCTTATTTGTATTTTATGCATTATAAAGACGTGGTATTTTTGGAGTTAAACAAGGCAGTACAGTTCGGGCTTCTGGGCAGGATTTCAGAGAATGCAAAAATGAACGACTGGACAGACGATGCTTTTTTATATACAGGCGTGATCATAAGATTTTTCTTCGCCTCTTTAGTATTTGGTTATTTTGCAAATCATATGAAGCAGAGGAAGTTTAGGAGTTGAAAGGGTAATGTTTTATAATATTATTAAAATGAAATAATGAAAAAATATTGTGGGAACAGTGAGAAATCGTTATTATAGCAGATAATAAGGAATTATCCTTTAAGGTATAACGAAACTGCATAAATCGTTGTTGATTCAATGTTCGCTATCAAGCATGGATGGTTAGAAAATATGGAGCAAATTTTTTTAGATATACCAGATGATGATGATAAGTTTGTAGATCGGTCAGAAATACGCACTTTCGTTATAAATGAAATAGAACATAAAATCCAGAAAGAAGAGTATTTTAAAATTATATCAATTTATGGAATGGGTGGGATTGGTAAATCATGCCTATTAAATGAGATAGAAAATCAAGTCAGCCGGTTAGACAAAGCATATCGATTTCTGTCCATATCTTTTGAAATTGAAAGTAACAGGCAATACATAGAAAATCTGATAAAAATTTGTGATGCTTATGATAAACCATGCATTCTTTTTTCCTATGCTGCAATGTTATATTGGGAAAAAACCAGCATTTTGCAGTTAAATACGAAATTTATGAAAAAATTGCAGGATTCTTTCCTTACAGATTTCATTGATGCAATAAATCAAGTTGCAGCTGTCGTACTCCCTGCCAATATGGAATTCCCGGCATTGCCCGCTATCAGCGACATATTAAAATGTACAGGGGAGATCATACAGTTGATTAGGAACACCTCTTATTTTTCTATTATGAAAAAATTACGCAAACTTTCATCCTCTGAATTACTTGATAGATTACCTGTATTATTAGGTATGGATATTGATCACAATGAGTATGAAGGGAAGCAGCAGAAACCACTTATCTGTTTGTTTGATTCATACCAGCAAAGCATTCCTTATTCTGAATCCGTTGAATGGCTGCGTCAGTTGATTAGCACGATTCATAAAGGGTTATTTATTGTAACAAGCAGAGAGAAATTGTTATGGACTGATAAAGAAAATGATATATATCCATATGAACTAAAATGCTATCCCGAGGAGGAAGCCAGAAATTATCTTTCAGAATACATTCGGCCTAAGGATGCGGATTTCATTGATTTGATTATTGCCAGTACGCAATGTGTTCCGATTTATATAAAACTGGCGATTGATATCTATCAAAGAGAAATATTGCATAATTTGGAAGATTTGGATAAGTCTTTGTTTCAGGACAGAGAGGCGCTGGCGGTTCGTTTTATTAATCATTTCGTACCAAATTGGCAGGAAGTGATAATGAATTTAGCAGTGATACGCATATTCAATAAAGAAATTTTTTCTTATATAGTTCAAAAGCAAAATTTAAATTGCCCATTACATGAATATCATGATATTGTTAATGTCAGCCTTATACAATATATTGAAAACACAAATTCTTTGGTAAAAATCCATGACGTTTTTTGTAATAATGTTGTTAAAATTCTAAACGGGCAACAGAAAATAGACATTCTAAGTCTATATTTAAATTATGTACTATATAGGCAGCCATATATATTGGGAAGCGATCAGATCGGTATACTCCTGACGCTGTTTATCAATATTTTGCAAATTGAAATAGATTTTAGCCGTCAGTTAATATTGCAGACAGATATTATTGAAAAAACTTTAGATTTATTCTTTTTATTATCAAATGTAAAAGTGACTTTTACTCCTATAGAACCCACAGAAAATAAAGATTCTAATGTAAATCAGATGCTTTGTCTGATTAATGCTATATTCTACAAAAATAAAAGTACACAAAAGGCTATAAAATATCTTGAACATATTAAGAATCCCAAGGAGTTAGGCTACCATGAAAAATCTTTTCATGTCTTTTCCAGATATACCTTTTCTTTAACAGGGGATTATGCTTCATTGAAAAAAAGTTTGAAAAATTATAATGATTCATTAACGGACAAAGACAAACCTTTTTGGTATTATATGCAAATTAAGCTATATAGCTCCGATTTTCTTTTAATGGAAGGGAATTTTATAGACTCCTACCAGATATTAGCTGATTTAGAAAAACAGCTGGATAATACGATTTTTTCAGTTGACACCTTTTTCCAAATTCAGCGTCAAAAAGGGCATGTATTTCGTTTCAATTTATATATGGATAAAGCATTTGAAGAATATGAGAAAGTATTCACCTATTCGGAAACCTCAGATGCTGTTAAAGGATATATATATACTAATATGATAGAAGCCAAATGCTATTTTTCGCCGCAATTTGTTGAAGAGAATTTTGAAACTGCGTTAGCATATGTCGAATCCGAAAAGCAAATAAAGAATAAAGGTAAACTTTATTATGCAAGAGCTATTTCTAACATTGTAAATAAAAAATATGACTTAGCCGCGGATGACATTCAACAAAGTATTGTTCTTAATCGGCAGGACGGATATCAATCAGGTGAATTGTTTGCCCTTATGGCACAAGCATATTTAGAATATGCTTGCCATAATGAATTAACGGAGAACACTTCGGAACGCATTCATAAATTATTAGCAGATAATAAGGTGTACAATTATTTTAACTTGCCTTTATCTATCATGAAAGGTATAGAAAAACAAACAGAACACTACAGGACTGAATATCAATGGGTAGACTTCGATCATACTTTAAAACAATATAATGTTTTTTTCAAAAATATTAGGAATGAGTAATCTCACCAAGTTTTATAATCTGCTTATTATAGGCGGTTGAATTTTTATGAGCAAACGCATCTCCAACATTATGAAATATTCCTAACATGTTGTTGTTGGATTCCGACCAATCATTGTCAATATAGTTGATTGCTGCCTCAATATTCTTACGGCCTCCGTTTCTTAACGGACAAGATGCTTGTAGTTCTTTTTTACATATTGCTTCATAAATGAAGGATGTGTCAAGTCCATAAAGATGGCTCATGATACACAGGGAACCGCCTATGCCGCATATATCCAACGCCGTATACATTCCCTCTATGGAATTACTGCATTCTATAACCAAATCCGGAAAATCAGAATCATTCTTTTGGTAACCGGTTACAGGAAAGTGTTCTAATATTTTATTAAGTCTTGCCTTATTGAATTCGGAAATCTGAATATGTGTACATTTCAGAATTTGTGTGAGATAAAACGTAAATAACATTCCTATGCTGCCTGCACCATTTATCACTATAAATGTTTCTTTATCGAAGGATAATTTTTCACAAGCATGTATAACGCAAGAAAGCGGCTCAATCAGACATGCTTTTGGGAGAAAATCAAACAGCGGTATTTTGTAAAGATAATTCTTATGAATGGTTGCATAGTTTGCAAAGCCGCGGTTAGAAAATTTCTGTATATTATTGTGAACGCATAAATGAGATTTGCCGTTTTTACAGTATTTACAATTATTACAGCGATAATTGAAATCTGAAATAACGATATCACCAACAGAATATTCGGTGCAGTTTATGCCCGACTCAACAATAACTGCTACAAATTCATGACCTAAAGATACTGGATATTCGCTTCTTCGTCCACAATATACTGAATAATCTCCACCACAAATTCCACAAAATAAATATTGTACCATTAAGAATTCGCTTTCCGGAGCAGATAGTAATTGCGTTGACTGTTCAATTTTATAAGGGGCAGTGTGGTAATAAACCGTATTTAATATAGAACCCATTCTCTAACCCTTTACTTTTCTAATAAAATCTAAAGCCTGTTGCTGTAATTGTTCCGAATCACCATATTCATAAGCATTTTTGATTAATGCTGCAAGTTCCGGAATATGTATAGGTTTTAACCCTGACATTGTGGCACCTGACATACCAAGCCGTAAACCATAGCCAATATTATATGGCAGCAAACGATAATTGGTTAATAACCCGAGTTTTTCTAGTGTTAAGTATAACCGAAAGGTCTTATCTTGTCCATCTGGTTTTATCCAACAATGATGCGTAGGTAATTCTTGGTTTTTCAATATTCTTGGTATAACGGGTATATCCCGGTTTGCCAGTTCCCGATCTAATTTCGTTGCGTTTTCGAGCATGGTTTTTGATAATATAGCCAATTCATCCATATAATTTAAAAGCAGACCGGCAGAATATATGGAAAATACATGCATATTTGATACATAAACACTGATGTTTGAACGTAATTTTTGCCACATGTCATCCTCTTTTTTAGTACATACAAATGCCCGCTGTGGTCCCGGAAGATTCTTATGCATGGTTGAGAGGATTAAATCAAATCCCATATCAAACGGATTTTTGTAATCCCGACATATAATGTTTGTCAGGTATTGGGAGGCATCAAAAATCTTATAGCACTGGCAAAATTGGCATAATTCCGTAAAGTCTTCATATACAAGCCCTTCACTGCGATCAATAAACAAAATGTTCGGCTGAAACTCATTATATATTTTTTTAGCGTCATCAAGATTTATCCTATGCTGGTTATTGTCACAAGGAAGTTCCGCTATCTTTAAGCCTAGCCGCTTGAGGATTGCTTTACCAGATGTATGACCACCGGCTTTCTCTGGTAATAAAAGAACTTTATCACCTATATTTGTAATGCTCATAAACAGTACGGTATGTGCATGTAAGCCTGATAATAACCGCATAGACACTCTTTCGCCATGAAGCAATTTTGCCCACTGAGAGTATATGTAATCGATATCGTGAGTAATATTGTCTCTGCCGCTAAATTGTATTTTTGAATTGATTTTCTGCTCTGTATTTCTTGAAGTATCTGTGTTATACAAACCGTGAAGAAAACTCGAACAAGGGGATAATATATCACTAAAGGGGACATTTTCGACAGGATTCAATATTAACGTATCTTTAAATTTTTCTTCCTGTTTTTCGAGAGATTCTAATAAATTAACCTGTCTCATGAACTGTTTTCTCCTAAATAATAGTCTAAAAATTGGAATTTGGAATTAAAGGATAATTCCTTATTATCTATTTAATTTTTGAACCATATCACCATCCATATGTTATCATCAATAGAAAACCCCAAAAAGGAGATAACTACAAATGATAACAAACCAGAACCAACTCCCCCTGTATTTGCACTACTGTCTGAATCAGAAAGAATTGGATCCTAAGACGGTCAAAGCTTACCGCATAGACCTGACCCAGTTTTTTCAATATTTGGCGGAGCGTGGCATGGAAATGGACAAGGACGGCATCAACGGATATTTGTTCCATATCCATAGTTGTTACAGGCAGAGAACCGTAAAACGCAAAATAGCCAGCCTGAAAGCTTTTGTCAGCTATCTGGAATATGAAGAAATCATAATGGAGAATCCATTTCACAAAATAAATACAAGATTTAAAGAAGAGGTAATCCTCCCCAGGACGATTCCGAGGGATGTAGTGGAACTTCTTTTGCGGAAAATGTACGAAGAAAAGGAAAAAGAAATGTCGGATTGCGAGGCAAAGTTTCTGGCCAGGGATATTGCGGTGGTGGAGTTTTTGTTTGCGACAGGACTTCGCGTATCGGAATTGAGCGCGTTGAAAAGGGCGGATATAGATTTGAATGCAGGAATTTTTCTGATTAAGGGGAAGGGAAATAAAGAACGCTATATGCAGATTGAAAATCGGGAAGTAAGAGAGGCGGTCGGAGAATATTATGATCGTTTTCAGGAGGAAATCGGGCGGCAGGACTATTTTTTTCTGAATAAATGGGGGCAGAGGATGTCGGAACAGGCGGTGCGCCTGATGCTGCGGAAACATGTGGAGAAAGCGGGAATACCTGTACATTTGACGCCACATATGTTCCGTCATGCCTTTGCTACGTTATTGCTGGAAGAGGATGTGGATATCCGGTATATACAGAAAATGCTTGGACACTCGTCCATAGTAACGACACAAATATACACTTATGTGGCGGTAGAGAAACAGAAGGAGATTTTAAGGATGAAGCACCCGCGCAATAAGATGCAGATACAGGAACGTATTGAAAAACAGGCAGCTTCCATTTGATTTATACATATATGAATATCATGGAAGATGTTTATTATAATTTAGCATATTGCCTTGACCACGAAATGACTTTTTCATAAAATAAGGCTATTCAAGAAAATCGCAGACTTTTTCTTTCGTCTGTACAGGTTCGGCATATCACTTCTGCATCCCCTATTGAAAGCGGCGCTAATAAAAGATTCAATAGGGGTCTTTTTAAATGAAAAATTAGAAAATTTAGAAAGAATGATTAAAATTATAAAATATTCTTAATTTTTCGTGTACATTTAAAAAAACCAATGACGTAAAAACGTGTATGTGTTATAATGTGTACATCTGGGAGACCGGATAAGTATAGTAGTTTAATAGTAGCAGTAATTGGAAAGAGCAGTAGGAGGAGTGTAGGTATGACAAAAGCAGAGATTTTAAAGAGGGAGATTTTATCACAGTACAAGAGCGTGCGCCAGTTTGCTATCGAGATGCAGATACCATACAGTACATTGGTAACGGCATTGGATAGAGGGATAGAAGGGATGGCATATGGAACGGTAATTAAAATGTGTGATAAGCTGAATCTGAACCCGGTGGACTTTACATCTCTGGAGAAAGGGGCGAGCCTGGGCGAGAAGATACTGGAAAACCGCGTGATGCAGTATTATGTGAAGCTGAATAAAACCGGACGTAAGAAAATCCTTGAAATGATGGACGATTATGTGCAGCTGGAGAAATACCAGATAAAGGAATAGACGGAAAGGGATCGCGTTCATGCAATACGACTACTTAATTGTTGGAGCCGGACTGTTTGGTTCCGTATTTGCCTGTGAAATGAAAAAAAAGGGGAAGAGCTGCCTTGTAATAGACAGGCGGGAACATATAGCAGGAAATATTTATACAGAGAAAATTTTAGATATTCAGGTGCATAAGTACGGGGCTCATATTTTCCATACGTCGGACAGGCGGGTTTGGGAGTATGTGAACCGGTATGCGGAGTTTAACTGTTTTGTAAATTCACCGGTGGCAGTATATGGAGAAGAACTCTATAATCTTCCTTTTAATATGAATACATTCAACAGGATGTGGGGAGTCAAGACCCCTGCACAGGCGAAGGCAAAAATAGAAGAGCAGATAAAAGAACTCAATATCTCCGAACCGCAGAATCTGGAAGAACAGGCTTTATCGCTGGCGGGCAAAGACGTCTATGAGAAGCTGATCAAGGGATATACGGAGAAACAGTGGGGGCGTTCCTGCAAGGAACTTCCGGCTTTTATTATCAAGCGGGTGCCGCTTCGCTTTACTTATGACAATAACTATTTTAATGACCAGTACCAGGGAATTCCAGTCGGCGGCTATACGGCAATGGTAGAAAAAATGCTGGAGGGAACAGAGGTACGGACTCATACGGAATATAAAGAGTTTATAAAGCGGTGCGGGGCAGAAGGAATTACTTTTGACAGAGTACTCTATACAGGCATGATTGATGAATACTTTGATTATAAATTAGGGGCTTTGGAATACCGTTCTCTGAGGTTTGAACAGGAAGAGATGCCGGATTGCGCCAATTACCAGGGCAATGCGGTGGTGAACTATACGGAGCGGAGCGTGCCTTATACGAGGATGATCGAACATAAACATTTTGAATTCGGCAGTCAGCCGGGCACCGTTATTACAAGAGAATATCCTGCAAAATGGCAGCCGGGTGATGAGCCGTATTATCCGGTAAACGATGAACGCAATGAAAAATTGTTCCGGGAATACAAAAAGATGGCGGAGGAAGAGGGGAACTTTAAGCTTCTGTTTGGCGGCAGACTGGGGCAGTATCGATATTATGATATGGACAAAGTAATCGCGGCGGCCCTGGATATGGTAGAGTCAGAGGCATAGCGCCGGGTAAGAAGGAAAGCGGCATAGAAAAAAGAATGATTGCCGTACTTTCCTTCCATAATACATAAAAATCTGTGCATAAAAAAAGTTGGCCTTGCGGCCAACTTTTTTGGATTACTCATTTTTTGATTTATTAGCAATAATAATTAAATAACATTCCGCTGAATGCGCTCGTAATATATGGCGTCGCATAGTTCTTTCCAGGATTTTTATAAGCGACGACAGTCTTGTCAACATAGTCCATCGGATTGATGGATATCTGGTTCATTTTACGAACGAGAGAGTTGGCAAAGTTCTTGATAGAGGAAAAATCTTCCTTCGCATATTCGGATAAAGCAGCATTCTGCAGTTCCGCTTTATCGATTTCTAAAGTGCCGTTTTCCTGAATGTTTAAGCCTATAAGATCTAACTCGCTATGGTAACGGTTAATAATTCCGTTCATTTCCCGTAAAAGTTTCTGGCTGCCTGCAAAATTATCCCGATACGCCGCCATGTTGGTGATAAAGTTGTTATATCCACGGGTCAAAGTGCTGATGTTTTCCGTTAAGGATTCGATATCTGTTTTAAGTCCGAAGGTGGTTTTTTCACCATTCATGGGACTTATGCCTTTCAGCGTGACATCAAACAACCTGTCGATCGTAAAACGGTTGGAAACGGAAGTATGCCGTTCGCCGTTCAGCGAAAATTCCGCATTGGAGGCGGGACGGGTCGTATAATCCAGTCCGAAATATGCAACCGATCCGGACTGTTTGCTGGTGTGTGCATCGGAAACATGAAAAATGGAAGAACCGTTATCTTTTATTCCCTCTGTGGAAGAGCGGAGGCGTAAGGCACTGTTGCCTTTTTCGTCTTCGATAACATCAGCCTTCATCCCGATATCAGCGCTGCTGATCAGTTTAGCCAGTCTGTCGTGGATATCCCTGTTTGTTTCGCCTTCCCGTATATTATATTGAAATTCGTAATTCAAGTCGTTGATCATGATGTCAAAGGAATAGGTATCCGGCGGCAGGGCAGGTTTAGTATCGGGAAGAAAAGTTCCCATATTTACCTGGCCGGAAGCGAGGGAATAAACCTCTATCTCATAAGCCGGTACCTCGGAATTTTCCGGATGCTCGCCGATATAGTTGACCAACGCGATATCTTCATTACTGGAGTAGGAAGCTTTTTTATTCAGAATCTTCTCTTCGTCGAGTCCGCCCAGGGAAGCGATCACATTGCGCAGCTCGCGGGCATCTTCCTTAATTCCCACAGCGAAGTTTTTAGCCGCTTTGCTCGTATCCAGTTTGTATAAAGGAGCTTCTTTGTTCAGCTTTACAATCGTATTGTATATATTACGAAGCTCGCTTTTCTTATGGGTATCATAGCGGGTTGAACTTCTTGGAGAATAAGTCGTCATATAATAATTATAGACATTGTTAAGAATAGTAGTATTATATGCCATGATACACCCCTCCTTTCTTCCGTGAAAAATACATCCGCAGGAATCGGTTCCTGCGTGGCAGCCGGTATTGGATGCCGTGTATGGGGTTTGGTTTTGCCATTATTATACCATATATATCGGCGGAGGAAAGGGAAAAAATAAGAAAAAATGGAAAGAAAATTAAAAAAGTATTGTGAAAAATTGGTTGACTAGGATGTGATCTTATGATATGGTTATTCTACAAGATTGATTCAGGTCTTTTTTTTATGCTCAAAAATTGGAGGGAAAATAAATGCGTACGAGAATTACATTAGCATGTACAGAGTGCAAACAGCGTAACTACAATACGATGAAAGACAAGAAGAAACACCCGGAAAGAATGGAGACGAAGAAGTATTGCAAATTCTGCAGGAAACATACGATGCATAAGGAAACAAAATAAGATTGGCCTGCAGTTGTTGAAAGGAGTAGCGCATGGGAGGTTCCGCAAAGACAGATAAGACGCCGAAACCGAGTTTTTTTAAAGGTTTGAAAACTGAATTTAAGAAGATTGCATGGCCGGACAAGAATTCGCTTTTTAAACAATCCGTTGCGGTTGTCTGCATCTCGGTCGTGGCAGGAGCGATTATCGCCATACTGGATTTCCTGTTCCAATATGGCATAGATTTCTTGACGACATTGTAGAGTGAGGGTGAATGAATGGCAGAGGCAAACTGGTATGTAGTGCATACTTATTCAGGATATGAAAATAAAGTCAAAGCCAATATTGAAAAGACAATCGAGAACAGGCATCTGGAAGAGGAGATCCTGGAAGTCCGTGTCCCTATGCAGGATGTGGTGGAAATGAAAAACGGGGCAAAGAAGAATGTCCAGAAAAAACTGTTCCCGGGTTATGTCCTTATTAATATGGTGATGAACGACGATACATGGTATGTAGTCAGGAATACAAGAGGCGTTACCGGATTCGTCGGGCCGGGAAGCAAGCCGGTGCCGCTGACGGAAGCGGAGATGAAGCCGCTTGGCATCAGGACGGAAAATATCACCGTGGACTTTGCCGAAGGCGATACCATCGCGGTTGTTGCCGGAGTATGGAAAGATACGGTGGGCATGGTTCAGAGGATAGACTACGGCAAGCAGACGGCAACGATAAACGTGGACCTGTTTGGCAGGGAAACCCCGGTAGAGATAGGTTTTGCAGAAGTAAGAAAAATGTGATATTTATGCCGGTTTACGGTTTAAATATAAACAGCAGTATGTAAAGTCCCGGAAAGTCATGCCGGGGCAGTGGGAGCAGCGCCATATTGGGCGGATGCGCCATACCACAATATTTTAGGAGGTAGCCAAGATGGCAAAGAAAGTACAAGGTTATATCAAATTACAGATTCCTGCCGGCAAAGCAACACCGGCTCCACCAGTTGGTCCTGCACTTGGACAGCATGGTGTGAACATCGTTGAATTCACAAAGCAGTTCAACGCGAGAACAGCGGATAAGGGCGATACCATTATTCCTGTTGTTATTACAGTATACGCAGACAGAAGTTTCAGTTTTGTTACGAAAACTCCTCCTGCCGCAGTGCTTTTGAAAAAAGCGTGCAATATCAAATCCGGTTCCGCGGTGCCGAATAAGACAAAGGTTGCAACGGTTTCCAAAGACAAACTGAGAGAGATCGCGGAGATGAAAATGCCGGATCTGAACGCTGCATCCGTAGAAGCGGCGATGAGCATGATCGCAGGAACGGCAAGAAGCATGGGAATCACGGTAGAAGAATAATAAGGAAAAGATAGAATTGGGAGACAGCAGTGAAAGGGCGCCGTGCATTTGAAGTGCATTGCATCCAGGATGCAGTGTATGGAAGAGCGGGGAGACTTGAGCGCAGGACTGTCGATTGAACCATAGGAGGAATTAATAATGAAACATGGAAAAAAATATAATGAGGCTGCAAAGCAGGTAGACCGTTCCGTTCAGTATGAAGCGCTGGAAGCGATCGGACTCGCTAAGAAGACAGCTATTGCGAAATTTGACGAAACCATCGAAGTTCATATCAGGACAGGATGTGATGGACGTCATGCGGATCAGCAGATCCGTGGTGCCGTTGTATTGCCGAACGGTACAGGTAAAGAAGTAAAGGTATTGGTATTTGCAAAAGGAGATAAGCTGACGGAAGCGGAAGCTGCCGGAGCTGATTTCGTAGGCGGCGATGAATTGATACCGAAGATCCAGAACGAAGGATGGCTGGGATTCGATGTTGTAGTTGCTACACCTGATATGATGGGCGTGGTAGGCCGCCTCGGTAAGACATTGGGACCGAAAGGCTTGATGCCGAACCCGAAGGCCGGAACAGTAACCATGGACGTAACGAAGGCTGTTAAAGATATCAAAGCCGGTAAGATCGAGTACAGACTGGATAAATCCAACATTATCCATGTTCCGATCGGAAAGGCTTCTTTCTCCGAAGAGCAGTTGGAGCAGAACTTTAATGCGTTGATGGAAGCGATCATAAAGGCAAGGCCGTCAGCAGTAAAAGGACAGTTCTTAAGAAGCATTACCTTATCTTCGACCATGGGGCCTGGAGTAAAGGTAAATGTTGCAAAATATTAATGAAGCATTGTTAGCAAACATGGAGACCATCTGTACGGGGGACCTTACAGATGGTCTTTGGACTATTTACAGGAAAGTGCATTATGGCAAAAAAGGGAAAAAAGAAAAAAAGGAAGAAAAAAAACTACTTCTTAAATACTTTGCTGACTTTTTTGTTGGTTTTCAGCAGCGTCCTTATCCTTGGGGTACTGCTTTTCCTCGTATGGCAGAACACAGGGAAAAAAGAGACGGGAAAAATGGCGGGAGAGGATCCTGTAAGAGATAATTCCGCAATATTAACGGAAAATATTCCTCAGGAAGAACCAAAGGATTTGCCGGAAACCGGAGAAGCGCAAGGACAGGGCGGGCTTTTGGCGCCTGCGCCTGAAGAGGGCGAGGGCGAAGAGGAACCTGTGGGGAAATACGGCGAAATTCTCGCCGATCCGGCTTATATGGCAGAAAATAATATATATGCGAAGGAAACGGCAAATGAAGGGGAAGTTACCCTGGCATTTGGAGGGGATATTCTATTCGATCCGGCCTATAGCGTGATGGCAAGTCTGCTGCAAAGATCGAACGGCATTTATGATAGCATTTCTGAGGATTTAATGGATGAGATGAAAGATGCGGACATTATGATGATCAATAATGAGTTTCCGTATTCTTCCAGGGGAATTCCGACGGAAGGAAAGCAGTTTACTTTCCGGGCCAGGCCGGAATCTGCCTCTATTTTGGAGGAAATGGGAGTGGATATCGTATCCCTTGCCAATAATCATGCTTATGATTATGGAGAAGATGCCTTTCTGGATACATTGGATACCCTTGCCGGCATCGGAATGCCGTATGTTGGTGCCGGGCGGAACCTGGAAGAGGCGTCCAAACCGGTTTATTTCATTGCCGGGGATATAAAAATAGCGATTGTTTCCGCCACACAGATCGAGAGGCTGGATAATCCTGACACAAAGGGGGCCACCGATGATTCTGCCGGCGTATTCCGCTGTCTGAATCCCGATCGATTGCTGGATGCGGTTCGCGAAGCAAAGGAAAACAGCGATTTTGTCGTGGTATATATTCATTGGGGGACGGAAAATACGGTGGAAGTGGACTGGGCACAGTTGGACCAGGCGCCTAAAATTGCCGATGCGGGAGCTGATCTGATCATTGGGGATCATCCTCATTGTTTGCAGCCGATAGAATATGTAAACGGCGTACCGGTGGTATATAGCCTGGGCAATTTCTGGTTCAATTCGAAAGAGTTGGATACCTGTATAGTAAAGGCGGTCGTGGGGGAAGACGGATTGAGGTCTTTGCAGTTTATACCGGCTTTACAGAAGGGGTGCAAAACCTCTATGCTGCATGAGGAGGAAAAAGCGAGAGTGCTTAACTATATGCGGTCGATTTCGCCGAAAATAGATATTGACGAAGAAGGATTTATTTCGGCAAGATAGCTGGCTTTCATCATTGATTCCATGGGGGAGCGCATTTTTTTCTTGACAGAACGGCCAATATGGAATATAGTAATAAATGCCGAAGACAGCAGGTGCTGTGGAAACAGCGTAAGGACAAGACGCCTGCCGAGGAAAAGAGTTTATTTGGTATGACTTTATGCCTTTCTGTCTTTGGAATATATGGACAGGAAGGTTTTTATATTATACTGGTATGAAAACTCCTTTCGGCGTAGGGAGGCCGGCAGAAATACCGGTTTCCGACAAATCTATAAGGAGGTAAAGAAAGTGGCAAAAATTGAATTGAAACAACCCATCGTAGAAGAGATTTCTGCAAACCTGAAGGATGCTCAGTCGATCGTTCTTGTGGATTACCGCGGTCTTACCGTTGAGCAGGATACAAGGCTCCGCAAGGAACTTCGTGAAGCCGGGATCACTTACAAGGTTTACAAAAACACGATGATGAATTTCGCGTTTAAAGGAACTGATTTCGAGGCGCTTAGCCAGTATCTGGAAGGCCCAAGCGCGGTTGCCATTTCCGATTCGGATGCTACCGCTCCGGCGCGGATATTGTGCAAGTTTGCAAAGGAAGCCAGCAAACTCGAAGTGAAAGGCGGAATGGTTGAAGGCATTGCATACGATGCGGCAGGAATTGCCGATATCGCAAAGATCCCTTCAAGGGAAGAACTTATTTCCAAACTGCTTGGAAGCTTACAGTCTCCGATTACAAACTTCGCTCGCGTTATGAACCAGCTTGCAGAAAAAGGCGGCGCATCCGCATGCGAAGCATCTGCGGAAGAAGCGGCAGCAGAGACTGCAACCGCAGAAGCTGCGGCTGAAGAAGCAGCTCCGGCAGAAGAGACTCCCGCAGAATAATAGAAGCGGAAATTAAAAATCAGGTAAAAAACAAATTGTATAAAATCGAATCATGGAGGTAAATGATAATGGCAAAATTAACAGCTCAGGAACTTATCGATGCTATCAAAGAGTTAACAGTTCTGGAATTAAATGATTTAGTAAAAGCTTGTGAAGAAGAATTCGGCGTATCCGCAGCAGCAGGCGTTGTAGTTGCAGCAGCAGCTGACGCAGGTGCAGCAGTGGAAGAAAAGACAGAATTCGATGTAGAGCTTACAGAAGTAGGCCCTAACAAAGTTAAAGTTATCAAAGTTGTACGTGAAGCTACAGGCCTTGGCTTGAAAGAAGCAAAAGACCTTGTTGATTCCGCTCCGAAGATGGTTAAAGAAGGCGTTTCCAAAGAAGAAGCAGAAGAAGTTAAGACAAAATTGGAAGCTGAAGGAGCTAAAGTTACGGTTAAATAATAGCGAGACCATAACGAAAAGCAAAATAGTAGCAGAAATAAATGCCGGTATAGAAAAATCAGGATATGGTTTTTCCGTACCGGTATTTTTTGAAATTTATCCCCTGCGGAAATCAACTTTTATAAGCGCCATGGCGGAGGGAGCCAAATGGGCCGGAACAGATGGGGGAGGAGCCGAGGAAGGGGCTGGGGGAGGGCCGGTTTTCTGCGTTGCGTACAATTTTCTGCCGGCGCTTCCAATCAGATTTCACTAATGAAATGGATATATGGTATCCAACCGGACGAGCCGGAAGCAACGGACATCCTGTC
>ERZ808054.92-NODE-92-length-112967-cov-7.768314_pt1 | contig 112967 bp, 109 predicted proteins | sample MGYA00380201_ERZ808054 | MGnify/ENA primary metagenome ERZ808054 (study PRJEB31490, sample SAMN06133419) | mouse gut metagenome | isolation source: Z5_2 | host: mice | place: China: Chengdu | collected 2015-05 ...
AGCGTCCTGAAGAAACTCAAAGCCGGCAACCGCGACATCTTCAAAGCCTACACCGCCCACTGCCGCTATAAAGGCAAGTTCCACAAACAACTCTATCAACGCCGCCTGACAGAATTTGCCGCATTATTCGATTAGTAGTTATGACCTTTGTGAATTTAGGGCTGTACCTAATTTTCACAAAGGTCTTACTATAATTTCAAACAGATTATAGAAATGAGAATGTGGTATTTGGTCGATTATCAATGATTAATCCCATTTGAGATAACCGAATCTCTACAACCTGTTGCGAGACAATGAATTTTCGGGAAATTCCATCTAACATTCCATAATAATCTTGAAGATTAACTGGCTGATTATCTACATACATCTTAGGGAAATGCCTTGGAGGTATTCCTAATTTTTCTCGGCACCCTAAATAGACTTTAGAGAAACTTTCAGAAGGCATTAGGAGAAAGGACGCAAAATGATTTGCTTGGATTTCCATCCGATTTTTAGAAGATGTGGTAATATAATTAGCATCGGAATCGGAAAGAATTGAACAAAAACCTTGATTGAAAAACCTCTTATGAATTAGTGTATGCCCTATTTCATGTGCGAGAGTAAATCTCCATCTTGGAGTACCTGCTTCTAAGTTAGAATTAAGGATAATACATTTTTTCTTAAAATCACATACGCCTAAAGTTTTTTCTTGAAGATCTCGTGTGGTCAACGAGTATTTTGCAATATTACTTGCGATTTTAATTAAATCAAAGTCTGAGATAGCCCTTTCGTGCCCAATTCCAATAATTTCACGAATTTGATTTGCAAAATTTTCTATACGTTCATCCGACAGATATGGGATAATCGAATCTTCTTCAATGCCTAATACTTGTCTGAAAAAGAATGATGCAAAATCTGTATAAGCCTCACGAGCCTCCAATGAAATGAATGATGATTTCAACTCATTATCTTCTAATTCTTTAAAGAATAAATCACGCGGGCTTAGGCCACATCTTTCAGCATCAAATATTGGTTCTGTTCCAGGTATAAATCGGACTAAACCAATATGGTCTAATAGACCTTGTTGAATTACCCCTTTTTGAAAAGATGAAGTGGTAAACAAATATCCTTTGTGTGCGTGCAGATACTCCATCTTCTTTGCTAAATCATTATATCTCATTGTGCTAATAGGAGATTTGTAATCCTTGCATTCTATTAGAACTAACTGAGTATATGTTGATGCTCCAGGACGAGTAATTTCTAACGAAATATCAACTTCAATCTCATTCCCGGCAGGGGTTTGGTATTTATGTTTATGACGAACTTCTACAAGATTTTTAGGGAATGGAAGTAATCCACTCTCTAATAAGCGGTCAATTTCATTTAAGACGGCCAGCTCGTAATTATCTCCTTTGTCTTTGGTAGATGTCATATCACAAAATTAGCAATTTTTTTTGATATTAATTACTCAGACTAATAATTAATCTACACACCTTCGCCGCCTTTTGGCGGCCGAAATTTTTGGCAAATTGAAGGCGATGGAGCATCACGCTTCACCGCCTTCTTAACTGATATGACTATGGTTATTTGTTTCGTTTGGCGAGCCACTCGTCACGCTTGTGACGGCACTCTCTGAGGGTCGGGGCGACTACCGAAAAGAGATCTCCATCTGGGGTGCGGTAGTCGAACATCACTCTCGTTATCCTGCGACCTCGGTGGGCGGAGTAGAAGGTCTCATACTGCTCCTGCCCGGCTTGGGTGGTCGATATTCCGTTTTGTGTCATTCGTGTCATAGTCTTGGGGTGTTGTGACCACCGCCGGAGTTGGCGGTGGTCGGGTTAAACTTATGCTCTCTTGCGCTCGGCTATCAGTTTCTTGTTGGCGTTGATGATACCGGCTATCTGCTCGGTGTATTCGCAGACCTTGTTGGCGAAGGCTTGGCATTGGACGATTGAGTAGTCCTTCAGCGAGATTTCAACCGTGGCGATGGTCTTGCCTCCCATCGTGGCGGTGAACACCAACGTGTCGGCTTTGAGGTAGTAGCCCGCTGAACCTACGCAGATGTGTTGCTTTGTACCTTCTTCGTAGTAGTCGGCTATGCTGTCGAGGGTATTGAGCCGGATTGTTCCGTCTGTCATCGTCAGTCCGATGAAACAACCTTTGAGTTCCTCGAACCTGGCTTGGTCGGCTTCCGCTTTCTTTCGGTTGGCTTCTCTCTGCTCCTTCACTCTCTGTCGTTTGACCTTCTCCACATACTCATCATGGGTGTGCTTGAGGTCTTTGGGTGCTACCAATGACGGAGAATGGAGGTCTCTGCCCATACGCTCCAACATCTTGATGTAGTCGAACCACATACTCGGTGCGTTGAATGTGTATCCGGCTCTCTTGGCTACCTTGATGGAGTTCCAATACTTGTCAACCTCCTGCGGGTGCTGGCAGAGATAGCGGAGCATTTCAATGTCTCCGGATTTCATCAGCGTCTCGGCTTTGGGATTTGTGAGTAACTGCTGAAAGAGTGTCACGGGGTGCATGGCGTGGCAACACCCCTTGAACCCGTTGCGCTTGATGGTGTTGGTTGACTTGATGCGGGGATAGACCCATTGCCCTGCGATGTGGCGGAAGGCATTGTTGTCACCCCTTATCTCCAATGGTGAACCGAAAGCGAAGGAGTCAACGTAGTAGCCGAGTGTCCGCTGAAGTCCCACGACCGTGGCGTGTCCCTTTGGGTCAATCCAATACTGCCCGATTTCAAGATAGGCGGGTTTCGCCTTCATTCCCTTGCGCATTTCAACTATCATCAGGAACATACGGATTACCCGATAGTCCTCCATTGTTGTGATTACGTTGAAATAGGATTTATCTTGACGTACACGCTCCTTGGTGTTGCGTATCTCGACCCTCTCTCCGCAGTTGGGACAACGATAGATGCCGAAGCCGACCTCCTGCCATTCGTGTCCGCAGTCCATACAGACCGCTTTGCCCGATTTGAGACGATAGGCGTAATGGTCGATGGTATGGCTGAACGCCCACTGCTTTTGGGCGGTGGTGAGCGGGCGGAGTCGCCCACTCAGTTCCACTATATGCTGTTGTTTCTTGTTTCTCGGTTTCATCTTATTGGCGTTTTAAAAGTCGAATAGACTGGGTTGTACATTGATTTCTTCTCCGGCTTTGGGTGCCGTGGTCGGCTTGGGTTGAGCCTTCGGTGCCGACTGCCGTCTGATTTCTCGGAGTTGCTCCTCTCGGTACTGCTCCATAGCCTGCTCCTTGAGTTCCGCCTTGTCCCCCTCGGAGAGTTCCGGCTTTGATACCACGATGTTGCAGTTGACCTTTCCGCAGTCCTCAATCTCGTTCTCGTCGAAATAGTGGACCAATATGTTCATCACGGTTGTGTCGTCCACACAACACATTCCGCTCTTTTGGATTTGCGAACAGAGGTAGTTCACGGCTCCCTCCATACTCTTGGATGGGTTCGCCATCTTGATAGCGAACATAGGTTCTGCGATGCAACGCTCTTGGAGCATCTGCTGCATTACTGCGATTGCAGCGTTGTTTGATTTGTGTGTAGCCATATCAGTTGAGTTTTATAAAGTGAGTAGCCAATAGATTATTATCAGTGCCGAGATTAGGCTTACAACCCAGCCCACGCCTCGGAATATCGGTTTAAGTATCGCCCAAAGAAGTACTCCGACAATCAGACCGGCTATAATCCCTATCAGTCTTGCCGCCTTTTTTAATGCGGTATGAGCTGGAGAAGGAGTGAAGCTCGTTTTGTTAATATGTCTGTCGTTCATTGTCATAAAGCGATATTTTTTTAATGCGTATAATCGCTGTTTGAAGTTTGTTCGCTCGTTGACACTCTCGCACGACGGGAGTAAAGGGGTGTTCGGCACTTGCCGTAAAAAATACTACCGACCATCGGGAGCTGTGGAGATTTTTTCAGGCGAATGCGAAAGAATACCCCGTCCCGGCGTGTTCATCAACTCCGGGCGAACAGACTTTGAACTATGATTATAATCCGCACGAAACATAGAGCTGGCATCGCCCCATGAGGTGACACTGAGCGACAGACATACAGAAAATGCTATCCATAAGAAAATAGCAATGCTCATAAACATTTCCGAAAACCACTGTATGCCATAATTTCTCACCGATGACAATGTCTATACTTTCATTAGAAACCACAATGACAGCCCCGGCATAAGGCAATGTATGTGTCGGGGACGACCCCGGAATTTATGGAGGGATCGTAAACGACACGTTCTTTGCCGCCGTGGGCCGTAACAAACGGAGAGTGGCGCGACGGCTCAAATTCCTTATCAAAGAGCAGGCGTTCAGAACACGGGCTGTCGATTAGAAGTCTTGTGTGTGCGACATCCCTGTCGCAATCTCACAAGGCGTATGAGGCAGCCGGTGGTCAGCCGGCTCCTATAGTCGGCGTGCGGTCGGAGGGTGTCAGTGAAGCCTGCTTCGCCGTCACCCTCTGACGGCATAGCCGACGACAACACTGTGAGCCGCCACGCCTCTCGCAGTTTTCGCTGTGAAATGTGTCCTAAACTCAGTTTTTTGTAATAATTGCAGTTATAATCTCTAAAATTTGTACCTACACCAGATTATAATCGTGTGTTTTTGTATTTAGTCATGAGAGGTAGTATTTTATATTAAGTCCAAATTTATAGATTTCTTCAGAACAAACGCAACGATAAAGTCGTATTATCAAAAGAATATGGCTATCTTTGCACTATTATTACGAAAGAACAAGTCGAGAAATTCGTAGAGGACTTTAGTCTGAAGGTCAAAATCTTCGGAATCCGTTTCCGTGATGATCGCTAGAAGAACCAGAACAGCCTCGTTGAGCTGGGTATAACTCCTCATACGATTTGTATTTCGTTTCACAAAGCAGAACATCCGATGTCTTACCCCCTAAAGAATAAACACAATGGACAATAACAAATTATTACCCGGAGAAAAATACTTTCAGGAAGTAAGAACAATAACTTTCCGAAAAGAGGAGTTTTCCTATATTCACACCGGAATTATTGATGAGGAAGGTGAAATGTGGACCACAACCGAAATGGATGAGGCAAACATATTTCAGGTATATAACCTGTATCGTGTCAAGCATGGTATTCCTTTCCCTGACGAAATATCCCGGATAAGGGAACACTACGGTCTGTCGGCGGCAAAAATGGCTCAGATACTTGGTTTCGGCATAAACCAATACCGTATGTATGAAGATGGTGAGGTGCCGAGCGTATCAAATGCCCGGACAATCATCGCAGCCCGCGAAAAGGACATTTTTATGTCCTTTGTAGAAGCCTCAAAGACTGAAATGAGTGAACAGGAATATCTGCGGATAAAAAAGAAAGTAGAAACTGCGGAAGGTGATTACAAACCAAGCGGACAACCATCGGAATACACCGGGTTCCGCTCAATGTCCTTGGATAAGATTGCAAATATCGTGCAGTTGATTATCGCCAATATAGGCTCGACTTTTGTCACCAAAATGAATAAGCTCCTGTTCTATGCGGATTTCATACATTATAAAAAGCATGGATATGGAATAACCGGTCTTACATATAAAGCTTTGCCATTCGGTCCTGTTCCAGAACATTGGGGAACATTATATAATTCTCTGTCGGGAATTGATATGGAAGAATTTGTTTATCCGAGCGGTCAGAGCGGTATCAAACTGGAAGCAATCACGACTGGCAAGAATGTTCTAAGTGAATCTGAACTATCCACAATAGAGGCAATATGCGAATACTTCGGTAAAATGAACGCCGGAGATATTTCTCAGACAAGTCATCTTGAAAAAGGTTGGATTGAGAACAAGGATAATCGCTCTGCTATATCTTATCAGGATGCGTTTGCTCTGAATTATGATTGAAATCCTAAACTTCGCTTTTTGATACTTCAATTTGGAATTAAAAAAATGATTATCATACCCGATACTCATGGATTAGATTTTTGGAAAGATGCAGTCTCCACACGTCAAGATAATGAAAAAATAATCTTTCTCGGAGACTATCTTGATCCTCATAAGGGCAAAATAAATAAGGCTGCTTTTGAACAATGTTTTGACAATCTATGTCAAATCTTGGAGTTCAAAAAAGCAAACGAAGAGTCTTGTATTTTGCTTTTTGGGAATCATGAGCTCAGTTGTCTTTTCGGGTGGTGGACTACTTTCCCTCATAATTTTGGCAGGCATTTTGCCTACAAAAAATTCCTAAAGAAAGAGATCTCTAATTTTCAACTGATGCATGTAGAACAATAGGATAGTAAACCCTTTCTATTTTCTCATGCAGACGTACACCCTTCTTGGATTAAAAAATATGTAAAACAAAAACATAGCATAGAGGCGGCTATTGAGTATTTAACAATCTCTCCAGTTAAGAAATTCCGCAGACGCTTGAATTATCTGACAATCGAAAGAGGGTTTTTCCCTAAGAGATGGGGATCATGTGTTTGGCTTTATTTGGAAGATTGGGTGAAAATACAGCATGGTAAATTGGGCTTAGACCCATACTATCAAATCTTTGGGCATTCAGCATTATCGAATCCTATCATTACGGAAACATTCGCGGCCTTGGATTGTGGAAAAGCGTTTAGACTTGATGAAATAAGAGGTGTAATAACACCATTGTAGCATCCTCTAAACTCAGTTTTTTGTAAAAATCGCGGTTATAATCGCAAAATTTTGTACCTTTGTATTCTCTTAATCGTGATTTTTTGTATGGCAGTGAAAGTTGACACCCAGAAAGAGATTATCTTTGGCTCATCTGATCCGAACATTTCCCGTGTACTCAGCAAGAAGGAAAAGGATGGTGAGTTGCGAAAGGTTGCTCCGCGCATATACACGACCAATTTGGTTGATAGCTTGGAGAATATCGTGCGCCGTAACCTTATAGACATACTCGTATATCGCTATCCGGATGCTCTTATAAGTCACCGTAGTGCCAAAGAGATGCGACCGACGGCTACCGGCGATTTCTTTCTTACCAATTCTACGACAAGGAGAGTCACAGACTTACCCGGCATAATTCTTAACTTTGTCAAAGGGCCCAAAGCGTCATCTCACGACATTCCGTTTATGGGTATGCACATTTCGGGTGAACACCGGTATATGCTTGAGAATATGCAAGTGTCAAGAAAGTCTGGTGATGAATCACGTGTTCTTCCTATAAGTGTGATAGAAAATAAACTTGAACAGATATTGCTCACCGGTGGTGAATGCCGTCTTAACGAATATCGCGATGAACTGAGAACCGTTGCCGAAGAATTGGGGATGCAGACAGAGTTTGCCAAAATCAACAGTATAATTTCCGCATTGCTCTCAACTCATGACGCTGGGGTGCTGTCAACTGCCTCTGCAAAGGCACTTGCTGTTGGCAATCCGTTTGACCAGACAAGGGTTGAACTCTTTGAAGTGCTTTTTGACGCAATAAAGGACCGATATTTTGTTATCCGCAACAATCGCAATACCGATGAGGAATCGTTCCGGCTTTTCTCATTCTTTGAGAGCTATTTCTCCAATTATATCGAAGGAACGGAGTTTGAGGTAGATGAGGCAAAAGCGATTGTTGACTCCGGTATCCCTATGCCTCGACGCGATGAGGATTCACACGACATACTCGGAACATTCAAGGTGTTGTCAAACCGTACAGAGATGATGAAGACTCCGACATCACCCAAAGAATTGTTTGCAATTCTTAGCCACAGACACAGCATCCTACTTGAGGGCCGACCACATATGAACCCCGGCATTTTCAAAACGAAGAACAATCGTGCAGGAATGACGGAGTTTGTGGATTATCAACTTGTGAAAGGGACGCTCTCACAAGGTTTCAAATATTATGCAGCTTTGACAGACCCATTTGCCCGTGCAATATTCATGATGTTCATGATTAGTGAGGTGCATCCGTTCAATGACGGCAACGGTCGTATAGCCCGTGTGATGATGAACGCCGAACTTGTCCGTGCCGACCAGTCTCGTATCATTGTCCCGACTGTGTTCCGAGAAGATTATATACTGGCTTTGCGAAAACTCACCCGCCACAAAGACCCGCTGGCATACATCAACGTGATGACCAAACTCCATCAGTTCAGCGACAACCTATACGGCACAGACTTCACTGAGCTAAAAGATTACCTCGCTGCCTGCAACGCCTACGAAGAACCTTCGCAAGCAAAGTTGCAGATTATTGATCGTACTATATCCTAAATCCATTTAACCATTTCGGTGAAGGAATAAAAGTAATTACACCTCTATTTATTCAATTATAAAATTTTCAATGGCATTATTTTCAGAGCGCTATGGCTATACAAAGCCTTCCGATGTCATAATTCGTGAACAAATTACTCCTGAAATTGAAAACGCTATATGTTCGTGTTATGACCGACTATCCAATTCTTTGAGCCGTCTTTCAATTAGTGACAGTCATATTGCAACGTTGGAAAAATACTTGTGGGTGTATTTTTTAAACAAGCGTGAGGCTAAATTTTATAGCGGTAATGGTTATTTTTTATCTGCAATTCCATTCTTTGAAGACCAAAAGAATCAATGGTATCTCAAATTAAATCTCATCGAATTTATTATAAGATACCTTGATAGAAGAGGATCTGAGATTCACGCATATCATTCAATAATGAATAATTATATTGGAGAGCTTAATTCAGAGTTCAAGCGACATAATTTTGCGTATAGGATAGTAGATAAGAAAATTGTCGAAATCACATCAGAAAACGAAATCGTGTCAATAGAAACAGCAATTGCCGATTCTACAAATAATATTCGATTGCATTTAAATAAAGCTTTAGAATTATATTCTCTTCGTCCTTATGGAGATTATCGCAACTCAATAAAAGAATCAATTTCTGCGGTTGAAGCATATTGTCGAGAAAAGACGAATGAAGAAACATTAGGAAAGTCCCTCAACAAATTAGAGTCATTAGGTATAACTATTCCAAAGATGCTCAAAGTCGCATTTGATAAGTTATACGCATATACCAATCAACCTGATACAGGCATTCGACATGCATTAATGGATGATGAAGGTAAATACACTCCATCTAATGAAGAAGCATTATTTATGCTTGTGTCATGCTCTTCGTTCCTAAATTATTTAAATGCTAAAATGAGTTGAAAGATTTTATTATAAACGAATGTGTAAATTGCCGGATGAATCCAATTTGGCTTATATTCTGTATTGATAGATGCATTAACAGATAAATTTGATTTATCGCCGAAATTGTATATGGCAACAATACTAGTCGAGAATAGAGTGAAATTGGATTTGAACCCATGACCCCAGGCATCATGAACCCAAACATTTTTAACAGTCTGGGATATTGGCGATTGGAAAAGATTTTGTAATTTTGCATTACAGGATTTGCAATCCTGTGCAGAATATTGAAAAATCAGCGTGATAGATAAGTGAGTCACCCAACCAACTGGTTGATAACTCGCTGATACTCACCATACAGCGTCGGAGTTTAACGGCTCCAGGCGGATCACAAGGAAGTCCAAACTTCCACCGCAAAACGCTGAAAATCACTTGATTTCCAGCGTTTTTCTTTTTGCCATATCCGGCAGAATACGGCGGAAATGCTACGTTTCATAGGTCTGCATCTGAAATATCCCGAAGAGCAATTAAAGGAGGGGATTCAAGGTCGTGTGGTAGTACAGTTCTATATTGACACATTAGGTCGTGTTTGTGAGCCGAAAATAGTACGAGGTAAAGATTCTGCTCTTGACCGTGAGGCTTTACGGGTGGTAAGATTATTCCCGCTTTTCACTCCTGGCACTATTAATGGCAAGAAAGTCAACACTTATTTTAATCTTCCCATTACTTTCAAATTACCCGCAGATTGACTATGGCACGAGGAAAACAGACCTGCAAGATACTGAAAGAGATACGTCGGCAGATTGCCGAGGCCAACGGCATTGAGTTCGTGACATCGGAGTGACGCCACCGGGGCGACAGCCTCGGCTCTTGTCCAAAGAGCGAGGCCGAGGTGCGCTATCTGGAGCAGCAGCTCCGCTCGCGTCAACTTATGGGCAAGGCTGTCGCAATAGCCGGCATCTCGGCAGGGATGATTGCCCTCTCGGGGTGTGGCAACGGCTTGAAGCAGCCCGGCAATGACACGTCCGAAATGCTCCAAGGCGAACCGGAGGAGAGAGTCGATACTATTGAGATGCTTGAGGGGGATGTTGAACAGGGTGAGTTGCCCGCTATCGAGGATACCGTCCCCAACCCCCTTGCCCAACTCTCCGAGATCAAGGAGGGTGAAGTCCCTGCTCCGCAAGACAAAAAGGTTGTTGTCGGAGAAATGGTTGATCCTGAAGGTGAAAACAGGATATATGATGCTGTGGTTGATGTCCGCCCGACTTTTCCGGGAGGGGATATGAAACTTTTTGAATGGATTTCACAGCATATCGTCTATCCTCAGAATGCCATTGACAGCTCCATACAGGGACGGGTAATAATCCGATTCCTGATAGATCAAGAGGGTCGTGTCGGTGATGCACAAATCGTAAAAGGAGTAGACCCTTACCTTGATAAGGAAGCCTTGCGGGTGGTTAAATCATTACCTCCGTTCAATCCCGCAATGCTAAAGGGCAAATCTGTCGAGTATTGGTTTACCTTACCTATAACATTCAGATTGACCTATTGACTACGGCACGAAACAGCCACGCGCCCGCTCGCTTGCCGGCAAAGCCGACCGCTAACGGCTGTTGGTGGTGGCGCCATGACGACCGCGACGCCAGCGGCGAAAGTGGACGTACAGCTTGAGGCACAGGACAAACGCTATGCCGAAAATCACTGCGCCGATAAGCCCCACAAGGGCAAAAGTACCCTTGATGAGAAGCCAGAACAACGCGCCGCCTATCACCGCCCCTAAGATGCCTATGAGCATGTCAAAGAGACATCCGTGCGAGTCATCGCCGGCAATCTTGGCGCCTATGACGCCTATCGCTATGCCGATGCCGACAAACAAAAGCCACTGCCACCACATTTCAGTCAGGAATTAGTCAACATCAACGATAGGGGCTTCGGCACTCTCTATCCGGTCGCCCGCACGGTCAATATCGCCCTGCTCGACGCCGCCCCAGTATTCAAATATCGTGAGCCACAGCACCAGCAGTATAGCCAGCACGATAACTCCAATCACAAGCCATCGGCTCGTGTTGCGTTTCTTCTTATTAAGATACTTGTCGTCTGCCATGATTGATAACATTAAAAGATAACCTTAAATAAATAGTTACCTTTATAACATCCCGCCATGGCAATAGTTTATCGGAAACGCCCATTATTTCCCGTCACGTGCGCTATGAGTCAGCAGCCGAGCGCACGCCTGAGCGCGTCAATCTGCGTGTTCCACAGGCTGCGTGCATCAGGGATATCCTCCGGCTCGGCAAAGTCAGTGACGATAAGCGTCGTGCTGTCGGTCAGCTCGTTGACCGCTATCTTCATCTCAAAATAGTCACGCGAGGGGTCATCGTCCCAACGAAAGCGTATATGCGACCCGGTGCGTGCGCTCACCTGCCGGGCCGTCTGCGGAAACTTGTTCCACGTAAACACAAATTCCTTGCCGTTGGAGATGACGGCATCGGCAAACCATTCCTTAAGCCCCGATGCCGAGGAGATGTAGGGCCATAGAAGCGACACCGGGATACGCTTCATATCAAATTCCATGGTAAATTTCTCACGTTCCATACTTAGTCGGGTCGAAATCCTTTTACAATGATTGTGCGAAGTAATAACTTTTTCATGACATATCAACCCTCCGGCAGGCTAAAAACGAAAAATCGCGGTTATTTAATCTATTTTTATAAAATTTCCACTTCCGATTACCTTAAAACCGAGTTTTTCCCACTAATTTTGCACATCAGTACATGCCCCTGTGGCGACAAGGCCGACACTGTATCGGCTCACACCTATCGGACAACTATTAAACAATTATATACTACTCAAAACCGACTTCAAAATGGGACTTTTTGACAAACTCATCGCCAACGCCCGCCAGCACAAGAAACGCATCGTGCTACCCGAAGGCTGCGAACCGCGTACACTGACCGCTGCCGACAAGATACTTGCCGAAGGCATAGCCGACATAATACTCATCGGTGATCCCGATACAATAAAGACGATGGCATCCGACCTCAAGCTCGACAATATAGACAACGCCACCATTGTCAATCCCGCCGACGAGGCAGTCATCGATCGATATGCCCCGCTTTTCTATGAACTGCGCAAGAGCAAGGGCATATCACAGGAGGAGGCGCGCCTCACCGCCGCCAACCCCCTCTATCTCGGATGCCTCATGGTCAAGGCCGGAGACGCCGACGGACAGGTGGCCGGGGCGATGAACACCACAGGCAATGTGCTGCGCGCCGCGTTTCAGGTCATCAAGACCCAGCCCGGCATCAGTGTCGTCTCGGGCGCATTTGTCATGCTGCTGCCCGAAGGGCTGCACTTCGGCACCAACGGCATCCTTGTGTTTGCCGACTGCGCCGTAGTCCCGGACCCCACCGCTCCCGAGCTTGCCCAGATAGCCGTCTCGGCAGCACAGACGGCACGCGACATAGCGGGCATCGAGCCGCGTGTCGCCATACTCAGCTTCTCCACCAAGGGGAGCGCCAAGCATGACCGCGTGAACAAGGTAATAGAGGCCACCAGGATAGCCCATGAGATGGAGCCGTCGCTGATACTCGACGGCGAACTGCAAGCCGACGCCGCCATCGTGCCGGGCGTAGCCAACCACAAGGCACCCGACAGCCAGCTCAACGGGCGTGCCAACGTCCTGGTGTTCCCGTCGCTCGAAGTGGGTAACATCGCCTACAAGCTTGTGCAGCGTCTCGGCAATGTCGAGGCCGTCGGCCCGATTCTCCAAGGTCTTGCCGCTCCTGTCAACGACCTGTCGCGCGGATGTTTCCCCGAGGATATCTTCAAGACTATCGTCATCACCTGCAATCAGGCCATCGGCCTCGCCTCGGCACACTGACGAGACACAACCCATCAACCAGAATCAACCAAAACTCCCAACAATGAAAATACTTGTCCTAAACTGCGGCAGCAGCTCCGTGAAATATAAGCTTATCGAAATCGAAGACCGAAAGGTGCTCGCCGAGGGTGGAGCAGAAAAAATCGGGCTTCACGACTCATTCCTCAAGTTCAAGCTCCCTGACGGCACCAAGAAGAGTATCGAAGTCTCGATGCCCGACCACCACACGGCCATCCTCACAATACTCAATATCCTCACCAGCGACCAGTATGGGTGCATCAAGTCATTCGACGAAATCGACGCCGTGGGACACCGTGTAGTGCATGGCGGCGAGAAGTTCAACAAGAGTGTCCTCATCAACGACGAGGTTATCGACAAAATCAAGGAATGCTACGACATCGCGCCGCTCCACAATCCGGTCAACATGGCAGGCATACAGGCCATCACCGACCTGATGCCCAAAGTGCCACAAGTCGCCGTATTCGACACGGCGTTTCATCAGACAATGCCGCAAGAGGCATATATGTATGCCCTCCCCTACGGGATGTATGAGAAACATGGCATACGCCGCTACGGATTCCACGGCACGAGCCATCGCTATGTCTCAAAGCGTGCATGTGAATTTCTCGGCGTACCCTACGAGAACCAACGCATAATCACCTGCCACATCGGCAACGGAGGCTCGATAACCGCCATAAAGGACGGCAAGAGCATCGACACATCGATGGGTCTCACCCCTGTCGAGGGTCTTATGATGGGCACACGCTCGGGCGACGTAGACCCCGGCGCGCTCGCATTTCTGATGGACAAGGAGGGACTCGACGCCAAGGCGATGAGCAACCTCGTCAACAAGGCGAGCGGTGTTGCCGGCATATCCGGCATATCGAGCGACATGCGCGACATCGAGGCTGCCGTGGCCCGGGGCGACAAGCGAGCCATCCTCGCACTCGACATGTACAACCTGCACATCGTCAAATATGTAGGTTCATACATCGCCGAGCTTAACGGCGTCGACATCATCGTGTTCACAGGCGGCGTCGGCGAAAACCAGGCCGGTGTGCGCGAGAACCTCTGCAACCATCTCTCCTTTATGGGCGTGGAGATAGACAAGGAACTCAACGACAAGACCCGAGGCACCGAGACACTACTCTCCACCCCGGCAAGCAAGGTAAAAATAGTTGTCATCCCCACCGACGAGGAGCTGATGATAGCCCGCGACACTGAAGCCATAGTCAACGGAAAAGAACCCCAGTAAGCCAAATACCTGATATTTGAAAACATTATACAACGCACAAAGCGAGGCCATCTGACGATTTGCCTCGCTTTGTGCGTTTTTAGGGAAGGAATATACTGATTACTTACCGTCACTTGCCGGCTGCTATTTCATCGGCCTTTTGGGCGGCATTGACGCTGACATTGGCGGCTGCGTCCTCCACTTTCTCAGCACCGTTGCCGACAGCCTCGGCGGCCTTCTCCTTCACGTTGTTTACCGCGTTTTGGGTCGCCTCCTTGGCGTTGGCGACGGCCTCCTTTGTCTTGTCGGCGGCATTGTTCATGGCCTCTTTTGTGGCGTCGGACACATGTTGGGCCGTCTCCTTTGTCTTGTCGACAGCCTCGTGTGCGGTCTCCTTTACGGTGTCGGCGGCATGGCCGACAGCTTCCTTCACATTGTCCATCATCTCCTGCGCTCCGCGCTTCAAATCGTTGAAATCCATAGTAGTATTTATTAATTATTATTTTTCCTATCAGCGGCTCTACAGGCAAGTCCACATAGACTTCACATGCCGCTATTATAGGAACACAGGTATGAAAATTTGGTTCTGACAGGAGCCGTATAACATATCGGCTTTTAAGCAAAAACAATTACCGTCACCAAATTTTCACTTTAATTAGAGCATCACCGATGCCGCTCTCTTGCGGCGGTGTGCCAAAAATGTTAACTTTGCCACAGTTTAATCATAATCAATATTTGTATGAAAAAGATAAGAGCAGCCATCGTGGGATATGGAAACATAGGCAAATATGTGCTTGAGGCACTGCTGGAAGCACCCGACTTTGAAATAGCGGGGGTCGTGCGCCGCAATGCCGACAACAATCCCGACGAACTCGCCGGATATGACGTAGTGACCGACATCCACCAGCTCAAGGACGTGGACGTGGCAATACTCTGCACCCCGACACGCGAGGTGGAGAAGCACGCCGCCGTTCTCCTCGCAGAGGGAATAAACACTGTCGACAGCTACGACATCCACACGAGCATCGCATCCCTGCGCTCCAATCTCGACAAGATAGCAAAGGAGCATGGCTCGGTAGCCATCATCTCGGCAGGATGGGACCCCGGAAGTGACTCGGTCGTGCGCACACTCATGCAGGCAGCAGCACCCAAGGGCGTCACCTACACAAACTTCGGCCCCGGCATGAGCATGGGACACACCGTATGCGTGAAGTCCAAGCCGGGCGTAAAGAATGCCCTTTCGATGACAATACCCCTCGGCACAGGCATCCATCGCCGCATGGTCTATGTCGAGCTTGAGGACGGCTACACGCTTGAGGATGTGGCGCGCGCCGTCAAGGAGGACCCCTACTTCGCAAACGACGAGACCCATGTCATCGAGGTGCCGTCGGTCGATGAGGTAAAGGATATGGGACACGGCGTCAACATGGTGCGCAAGGGCGTATCGGGACAGACCCAAAACCAGCGGTTTGAGTTCAACATGTCAATCAACAACCCCGCCCTGACGGCACAGATACTCGTCGGCGTGGCACGTGCATCCATGCTGCAGCGTCCCGGCGCGTACACAATGATTGAGATACCCGTCATCGACTTGCTCCACGGCGACCGAGAGGAGCTTATCAGACACTTGGTTTAATTAATGCATAATGCATAGTTCATAATAAATGTTAGGATACGTCACTTGGGCGGTAAGCCCCGAGATTATAAGCTCGCCCATCGCCATACGGTGGTACAGCCTGATGTTTGCAGTCGGTTTTCTCGCCGGCTACAGCATAGTGGCGCGCATGTTCAAGCACGAGGGCGCTCCCGAGAAGTGGCTGAGCATACTGCTCGTCTATGTCGTCATCGCCACGATTGTCGGCGCACGGCTGGGACACGTGTTCTTCTACGAGTGGGACGTCTACAAGCAAGACCCGATACAGATACTGTATATATGGAACGGCGGCCTGGCAAGCCACGGAGGCACGATAGCCATCATCCTCGCCGTGATACTGTTCTCGATACTCGTCACCAAGCGCAGCCCGTTGTGGACCTTTGACCGGCTCGTCATCGCCATAGCCCTTGTTGGTGGCCTGATACGCATCGGCAACCTGTTCAACTCCGAGATATACGGCACGGCCACCACGTTGCCGTGGGGCTTCATGTTTGTCAACTCGCGCGAGTGGCATATGATGTACGAGGGGCAGGCGTGCCATCCGACCCAGATATACGAGGCATTGTGCTACTTTGCCCTGTTCGGGCTGCTGATGTGGATGTATTGGAAAAAGAACGCCGAGGAGCGTCCGGGGCTTATCCTCGGCATCTTCTTCATAGGCATTTTCCTGCCGCGCTTCCTCATCGAGTTCATCAAGAACGACCAGGTGGCGTTTGAGCAGACCATGACCCTCAATATGGGCCAATGGTTAAGCATCCCCTTCATTGCCCTTGGCGTGGGCCTGGTCATCTACGCCATGAGCCGCCCGAAAGTGCACCTCACGTTCCCCAACCGCTTTGCCGACGAGGACAGCACGAAATCGTCCAAAAAGCGGTAAAACGCAAGACGCATCAGATATGAGGTAGGTACGCGGCATGCCGCGTACCTACCTCATATCTGATATCACCATAATGATATGCTCGCCTGCGAGGGTCTCCAACACGACCCAGCGGGTATCCCCGTCCTGCTTGGCGACCGCGACCCCGGCAAGCTCCACGGGCGCGTTGTCAATCTCAAGCGCGGCGTTGAGAATACCGCCGCCCACTGCCCCGTCAGAGCGCAGCCGCGCAAAATGACCGTTGTCAACACTCCGTATCTCAAAATCCCGCGACGACTCATCCCCCGAAATTGCCATAACGCCGGGATTACCATATTCAAGCGACAAAGCCTCCGAGACAATACGCGGGCGGTCATTCGCCAATTCATCAGCCGAAAGGCTATAGCTGTCGTCGGGCAACGGATTGGAAGGGTCGGTAGAGCCATGCGAACCGTCACGCCGTGTCTCATCCTTGCTGCACGCCGTCAAAAGCGACAGCCCCATGACCACATATAATGCAAATCTCATTCCCATACCTTACCTTATAACTATAGTTACACAACCACGCCTCCCCGACGCCTCAAACTTTATCTCATGCTTCCCGCTGCCGAGCGCACGGCACTCCACATACCGCTGCCCCGTGTAGCCGCGACCGTCGATACTCCACGAGGCTGTTTCGGGCACAAAGGGGGAAGTCAGCCACAGCTTCTCGCCGATGTCATAACTTCCCTTGAGCGGAACAGGGGTCTCCACCGACGGGTCATCGGGGACCTCTGTCGGCGCATCCGACCCGACAGGCGTCTCCCGCTTTTCACCCCATATATAGTCAGCGAGCCACGGACGGTCAACATAAGGATTGCGGTTGCCCTGCACTTTCTCCACCTCATCCACACGCCTACGCTCACTGTCGTCCACCGGGTCGTCGATATGCCACGACATAAGCAGCGTCACCGCGCGGCGGTTGAGCGTCGGATAGGAGTTGTCGACAAACATGTTGTATGAGAAACCGTGCCACAACGTGCTCGGATATTGCGTAGCCATATAGAATACAGCACGCGCCACATCCCCTTTCATATCATCCTGCGGCATCCACGCCGACACCCCCTCGGCTGTCAGGCCAAAGGTAACGCCCCCTATATTGACCGCCCCGTCGGCGATGATGCCCGGCACAGCCTTATCGTCCTGCCGATCCGAGAGCGCACGCCCGGCGGGATAGAGATTATACAGGTCATACGCCGCCATCTCGCGCATACCCGGGTCGTTGAACCACCACGAGGGGTCGAGGATATAAAAGAGACTCATGCCTATGGGGGGCAATACCTCGGAAACAGGATAGGAAACGCCCTCAAAACGGTCGAGTATCACCTCTGAGGCGGGATTGCCGTCGGTGTGCGTGAACGCCTCCCATACCCCTCCCGTGCCATAAATGTCACTACACAATGACTGCGGCCTGGAACTTTGCATGACGGCCTGCTTGAGCGATGCGCCGCAAAGCCCCGCATAATCCCCGACCTTACCGGCCGTAAAAGCCGACAGTGGCAGGAGAATGGAGGTAATGAGGAGATTTTTCATGGTAATTTATTTAGGAGGATGGGACAAGGCCGACGCCTAATGCTTAACTTTGAACGACCCGTCGCGCCTTATCAGCAGACGGCATTTTCCGGGGCGCGACTCATTGTTCACCCTGTCGAGGGCAGTCACCACATACACCCCCGGTGTCCAGTCGCGGGGATAGAATGTCGGCTCGCCGACAACGCCGATGATGGAGGACGCATTCTCGGTATCTATGTCGCGCTCGCTGTCAAACCGATATACGACATACCTCACTACGTCATCCGGGCGGTTATGGCACTTTGGGGCTTTCCACGACAGGGCAAGCCCGTCAAACTCCATACCCTTTATCGCATGAGGCTCGCGGTCATCTATCCATTGATAAGGCGGGACAAGGGCGGGAGCGGCATAATAGCGTGTCGACAGTGAGTCGGCCACCCCCTTGTGGTTTTCGGCCACGGGATAGCCCGGCCACCAGCATGACCCGTGTATCTCCGACGCACCACGGGCAAGGCACATCTTCGGCCAAAGCTGCGTCGGCGACGAACCGTCACGCACACCCATCGTGCGCTCCACATCCTGCCCGATATACATATGTCGCCCATATCCATGGTTGGCCCACCAGTCGACAAGCACGCGGTAGGAAGCCCGCTTATGGTCGAGTTCCCAATATATCTGTGGCATCATGTAGTCAATCCATCCCTCACGTGCCCACTTCAGCACGTCGGCATAGAGGTCGCCATAATTTTCAAGGCCCGACGTTGCACTCCCGTCCGGGTCGTTGACCTTGTTGCGCCATATCCCGAAAGGGCTTATGCCGAGCCTGACCCACGGCTTGGTGTCGGCTATCACCTCATGGAGGTCCTCTATGAGCAGGTCGACATTGTGGCGTCGCCAGTCGGCGAGCGTCATCCCCTTGCCGTACTTTCTGAAAGCCGCCGCGTCGGGAAACTTGCTCCCCACTATCGGATAAGGGTAGAAATAGTCATCAAGGTGTATGGCATCCACGTCATAGCGTTGCAATATATCCTTCACCACCGCCTTGATATGGCGACGGTTCTCGGGCAATCCGGGATTGAAGTATATCTTCTTGCCATAGGTGACAAACCGCTCGGGATGCCTGTGGTAAAGATGCCCTTTGGGCAACCGCTCCTTTGCCGAGGTGGTCACGCGATAGGGATTGATCCATGCGTGAATCTCCATTCCCCGGCGATGACACTCCCCGACCATATACTCCAGCGGGTCCCATCCGGGTGCCACACCCGCCTGTCCCGACAGGTATCGGCTCCATGTCTCCACATGCGAGTCATAGAACGCGTCGGCTGACGGACGCACCTGAAAAATCACCGCATTGATGCCGGCACGCTGCAGACGGTCGAGAATATCGGTAAGGAACGCCTTGTTCTGCTCGGGAGTGCGCTTCGCATAGTCGGTGCGGTAGACAGTCTGTAGCCACGCGCCGCGAAACTCACGCTTGGGCGCAGTCAACCCGACAGCCGACAAGTGTGTCACCGCCACAAAGACAAGCGGCAACACCCATTTTACAAATCGAAAAGCATAGTTTGCCATCCTACAAAAAAGCTCTGAATAGTTCAAGTAAAGTCACTATGCGAAGATAACATTTTTAAGGCACATTTTTCTATCGGCCACCCATATATTTCTCCCGGCATGGCACATATTTCGTAAATCGCGGAGAAAATCGTAATTTTGCACCGCAATTACAATTATCAAAACAAGAAATTTATATGAGCCATAACCTGCTTAAAGGTAAACGCGGCATTATCTTCGGTGCTCTCAACGACATGAGTATCGCATGGAAGGTCGCTGAACGCGCCGTAGAAGAGGGCGCGACAATCACCCTCTCCAACACTCCTGTCGCCGTGCGTATGGGCGATGTGAGCAAGCTCGGCGAAAAACTCGGTGCCGAGATTCTTCCTGCCGACGCCACCAACGTCGAGGACCTTGAGATGGTCTTTACAAAGTCAATGGAGATACTTGGCGGCAAGATAGACTTCGTGCTCCATTCCATCGGCATGTCGCCCAACGTGCGCAAGAAGCGCCTCTATGACGACCTCGACTACGACCTGCTCAACAAGACGCTCGACATCTCTGCCGTGTCGTTCCACAAGATGATACAGGCGGCCAAAAAACTCGACGCCATAGCCGACCACGGCAGCATCGTGGCCCTGTCGTACATGGCTGCACAGCGCACCATGTTCGGCTACAACGACATGGCCGACGCCAAGGCCCTGCTTGAATCCATCGCCCGCTCGTTTGGCTACATCTACGGCCGCGAGAAACAGGTGCGCATCAACACCATCTCCCAGTCCCCCACCCTTACTACTGCCGGAAGCGGCGTCAAGGGTATGGAATCCCTCATGGACTTCGCCAACCGCATGTCGCCCCTCGGCAACGCGACCGCCGACGAGTGTGCCGACTACTGCATCGTAATGTTCAGCGACCTCACCCGTAAGGTGACTATGCAGAACCTCTACCACGATGGCGGATTCTCCTCGATGGGCATGAGCCTCCGCGCAATGGACCAATACGAGAAAAGCTTTGACAACTACCGTAACCCCGACGGCACAATCCAGTACGGATAACCAGCCGTCCCGACTCTTGCAAAAATAACCACACATAATGCAGGGACGCGGCATGCCGCGTCCCTGCATTATGTGTATCCCAATTTATTTCCCGGCCTTTATCTCGGGATGGACAGTCGTGTGCTGGTCTACCGGTCCTGCGGGTATATCCTCTTTCTTGTCAACGATGGAGACAAAATATGAGACAATAGCAGTCGCGGGAGCGAAATCTACGGCGAGCACGGGACATTCAATCTGCAACAGGTGATTGCCGATGCGGGCATATTGGGTGTCAAACGAGTATCCAAACGGCTGCGTCACAGTCGCCCCGGCAATATCATAGTCCCAATAATAGGTAGCTCCTCCAATCGCCACGCCTTTCTTGACGTTACTCCCGGCTATCACAGTGATTGACTCCACATCGAGCGTATCACCCTGCACCATATATACCGTGCCGTCAACCGACACGCCTCCCGACATCGCGATGTCAAAATCGACATCGGGCACCTTATCGTCATCATCACAGGCCACCAATATGAACGGCAGCGCCAACAGTAGTAAAACCAGCTTTTTCATAATCTTAAATTTAGATGTTCTTATAGATATTATACTTGAAAAACAATCGTTTAGAGACAAAAGTTCGGACGCCGCACAAACGACATCGGCACCGCCACAAGGACGGTGCCGACGAGATTCAATGGATTAGACTTTATGCTGACAGCCCGAGGCTGATTGCGCCCGTCAGTTGACAAACACCAGGTCATCGTCCTTCACGTCGATGACAATAGGCTTGTCGGTGTTGACTTTCTGCGCAAGAATATCTTTGGACAATTGATTGAGCACCATCCTGTGGATGACACGCTTCACGGGACGTGCGCCAAACTCCGGATCGTACCCCTCCTTGGCGAGGAACGACAGGGCGGCGGGGGTCACCTCAAGTGTCACGCCATTGCGCTCAAGCATCTTCTTGACATTGGCAATCTGTATGCCGACGATTTCCTCAATCTCGCGCTCATTGAGCGGCGTGAACATGATAATCTCGTCGATACGGTTGAGGAACTCGGGACGGATGGTCTGCTTCAACATCTCCACCACCTCGTTCTTGGTCTCCTCGATGAGGATGTCACGGTTCTCGTGGTTAAGTCCGGCGAGTTTCTCGCGTATAACGTTGGAGCCCATGTTGGAGGTCATGATGATGATTGTATTCTTGAAGTTGACAAGACGCCCCTTGTTGTCGGTCAACCGGCCGTCGTCGAGCACCTGCAACAGGATGTTGAACACATCGGGATGCGCCTTCTCTATCTCGTCGAACAACACCACCGAATAGGGTTTGCGACGCACGGCCTCGGTCAGCTGGCCGCCCTCGTCATATCCGACATATCCCGGAGGCGCGCCGACAAGTCTCGACACGGCGTGCTTCTCCTGATACTCGCTCATATCGATACGGGTCATCATGTTTTCATCGTCAAACAGGTATTCGGCCAATGCCTTTGCAAGCTCGGTCTTGCCGACACCGGTGGTGCCGAGGAAGATAAACGAGCCTATAGGACGGCGCGGGTCATTAAGTCCGGCACGGCTGCGGCGCACGGCATCGGCGATGGCACTGATGGCCTCCTCCTGCCCGACGACGCGGGAGTGCAGCTCCTCCTCGAGATGTAACAGTTTTTCCTTCTCGCTCTGCACCATCTTGGTGACAGGTATTCCGGTCCAGCGCGACACGACATCGGCGATATCCTCGGCATCGACCTCCTCCTTGATGAGGGCTTTCTCGCCCTGCATCATCTTGAGCTGTTCCTGTATCTCCTCATTCTCGCGCTGCTTCTGCTGCACGCTCGAATAACGTATCTCGGCCACGCGGGCGTAGTCGCCCTCGCGCTCGGCGCGGTCGGCCTCAAAGTTGAGCTGCTCGATATCAATCTTGTTCTGCTGTATCTTGTTTATCAGCTCCTTCTCGGCCTGCCACTTGGCCTTGTACTCCTTCTCCTCGTCGCGCAGGTCGGCAAGCTCGCGCTCGATATTCTTTATTTTCTCCTCGTCACCCTCACGCTTGATGGCCTCGCGCTCTATCTCAAGCTGGGCAATCTTACGCGAAATCTCATCGAGAGCCTGAGGCACGGAGTCAATCTCCAGCCTCAACTTTGAGGCCGCCTCATCCACAAGGTCAATCGCCTTGTCGGGGAGGAAACGGTCGGTTATATAGCGTTCCGACAACTGCACGGCGGCAATAATCGCCTCGTCGCGGATGCGCACCTTATGATGGTTCTCGTAACGCTCCTTCAGGCCGCGAAGTATGGAGATGGCACTCATCTCGTCAGGCTCGTTGACCATCACCTTCTGGAAACGGCGTTCAAGAGCCTTGTCCTTCTCAAAATATTTCTGATACTCGTCGAGCGTCGTCGCACCGATGCTGCGCAACTCGCCGCGGGCAAGCGCGGGCTTCAGGATATTGGCGGCATCCATCGCCCCCTCACCCTTGCCGGCACCGACAAGAGTATGTATCTCATCGATAAAGAGGATTATCTCGCCGTCGGCCTGCACAACCTCGTTGACGATAGCCTTCAGACGCTCCTCAAACTCGCCCTTATACTTTGCTCCGGCTACAAGCGCGCCCATGTCGAGCGAGAAAATCTGCTTGGAGCGCAGGTTCTCGGGCACATCGCCACGCACGATACGCTGTGCAAGCCCCTCGGCGATAGCCGTCTTTCCCGTACCCGGTTCGCCGATAAGCATCGGGTTGTTCTTGGTGCGGCGGCTCAATATCTGCAATACACGGCGTATCTCGTCATCACGGCCGATGACGGGGTCGAGCTTGCCCGACCGGGCACGCTCATTGAGGTTTATGGCATATTTGCTCAGGGCATTGTAGGTGTCCTCGGCACTCTGGTCGGTGGCCTTCTTACCCTTGCGCAGCTCCTCGATGGCGGCGGTAAGCTCCTTCTCGGTAAGGCCGAGGTCTTTCAGCATTGTCGATGCAGGGCTTGACACGAGGAAAATGCCCATCAGCAACGCCTCCAAAGTCACATACTCGTCGCCAAGTTTCTTGGAGTAGTCGAGAGCCTTCTGCAGCACGTCGTTGGACGAGCGGCTCAGGTAAGGCTCACTGCCCGAGACCTTTGGCAGGCCGCTTATCTCGCGGTCAATCGACTGGTCGAGCAGCATTGGGGAGATGCCCAGCTTCTGAAAGATGAATTTGACCAAAGACTCACCTTCAGACACGATGCCTTTCAGTAGATGCACCGGCTCAATGGCCTGCTGTCCCGCACCGCGCGTTATCTCAACCGCTTTCTGAATCGCCTCTTGCGACTTGATTGTAAAATTGTTGAAATTCATATCTGACGTATTTTATAGGTCGTTTCTTAATTCTTAACAAAATGTCGCCTCCTAAAGTTGCGAAAACCTCAAAATTCCCGATGTGGGCGATATCCGGACCGTCAACGCTTGCATAGGAACGGCACATTCACTATCTTTGTTTGTTCAAAAAGAGTGCCAACACTCGCCATAACGATGAAAAAAGCATTATTTCCCATACTTTCCCTGCTCTTGCTGTCGCCTTGCGTCGTGGCACAGAAGCTGTTCCCGTATCCCGAGATACCCGACAGCATAGACAACCTCTATGACCGCTCCAACTATTTTGTGACACACTTCTGGGACAAATGTGACATAAAGACAGCCCTGAAGTCACCCGAGCGGCTTGACTCGGCATTCCGCGACTATGTGACGCTCATGCCACATGCCACGGCCGACACGGTGTTTGCAGCCGTCGACCGCCTGTATGACGACATAGTCAAAAATCCCGATGCGGTCGTGACCTTCGGTCGCATGGCCGAGGGCGCGCTATATGACAATACCGCCGAATATTGGAGCGATGAGCTTTACCTGAAGTTTATCGAGCCGGTGATTGCCAACAAGCGCGTCAAGGCAGCCGACAAACTGAGGTTTGAGCGTCAGGCACGCATATTGTCCAAGTCGCAGGAGGGCATGACCGCCCCCGCGCTACCATACGTGACACGCGAGGGCGCACGCCACGACCTGAAGGACCAGGCCGCCGAATTTGTCATCATATTTTTCAATGACCCCGACTGCGACGAGTGTGCCATGATAAAGTTGCGTCTTGATGCCGATGTCAAGGCCACCGCGCTACAAGAGGCCGGTCGCCTGAAAATTGTGAGCATCTCACCCCTGGAGGCTGAGGACGAATGGCGGTCAAAAGTCAGCGGATATCCCTCTGCATGGGAGGTCGGCGCGACCCCCGAGGCCGACAATGTATATGACCTCCGGCAGACTCCCTCCATCTACCTCCTCGACCGCAACCATAGGATACTGGCTAAAAACCTCTCCCTCGACGTGCTGCTGCACACTTTGGGGGCAATAAAATAATCCCGATTATGAAACGACTACGCATAAAACTGGAACGGCTGTTCTTAAAGATAACAGGATACACCTACAGCAATCTCGGGCGACTGTTCATCCGACTGTTTGTAGGGCTTATGTTCATGCAGTTCGGCATACGCCACCTCGTGCACTTCAACACCATGAGCCAGTCATTCCCGGGCGCGCTCGGCATGTCGCACGAGACATCGCTCATAGTGATGATAGTAATCGAGCTTCTGTGCTCATTGTTTATAATGGTCGGATTCCTTACGCGCCTCGCCACCATACCCCCGATTATCGCCATGGTGGTGGCGGAGCACTATATCCTCTCCGACATACAGACAGTAAGCCCCTATCTCATTGACAGCGTGCAGCCCGGCTACCTTCCGATAATGTTCATAGGCATATACCTGTTCATAATACTTGCCGGTCCGGGAAAGATATCGCTTGACTATTTCATATCCCTTTACCTGCTGTCGCGGCGCGGCAAGGACAGTCACCGCGTGCTTGACGAGGCATAACCACACACCACGACGACTATGAAGATTGCCGTATTGATATCGGGAGGGGTCGACAGCGCAGTGGTGGTCGACCGTCTTGCAGCGGAGGGGCACGACCTACACCTGTTCTATATACGCATCGGCCTTGACACCGGCGATGGTGACTGCTCAGCCGAGGAGGATATAGAGATGTGCACCCTCATAGCCGCCAAGTACGGGCTGCCGTTTGACGTGGTGTCGCTCCACGAGGAGTATTGGGAAAACGTTATGGAGTATGCCTTGCGCACCGTCCGCGAGGGGTTGACGCCCAACCCCGACATCATGTGCAACAAGATGATAAAATTCGGCTACTTCGAGCGTCGTTGGGGTCACATGTTTGACAAGACGGCCACGGGCCACTATGCCTCGACAGCCGTCGTCGACGGCAAGACTTATCTTGCCACTGCGGTAGACCCGGTGAAAGACCAGACCGACTTCCTCGCGCGTATAGACTACGACCAGCTGTGCCATCTCATGTTCCCGCTTGGCGACATGCCCAAGTCCGCCGTGCGCGAGCGGGCCATCGCAGCCGGGATGCCCAACGCCTACCGCAAGGACAGCCAGGGGATATGCTTCCTCGGCAAAATCGACTACAACGATTTCATACGCCGCCATCTCGGCGAGAAGCCCGGAGCGATTGTGGAACTGGAGACCGGACGCAAACTCGGAGAGCACCGTGGATTCTGGTTTCACACCATCGGTCAGCGCAAGGGACTCGGATTGAGCGGAGGGCCGTGGTATGTCGTAAAGAAGAATGTACACGACAATGTGGTCTACGTGAGCAATGGCTATGACACCGAAAAGCAGTATGGCCGCACGCTCCATCTCGACGAGATGCACTTCATCTCGGGCAACCCGTGGGAGGGTGTGAGCGGACCGGTGGATATACGTTTCAAAAACCGCCACATGCCCGAGTTTCTCCACGGGCACCTGCACCGTCTCGGCGAGCGTGAATACGTCATCGAGAGCGAGAGCCGCGTGCAGGGTATCGCGCCGGGACAGTTTGCCGTGATATATGACCGTGATGCGCGCCTATGCTTCGGCAGTGGAATAATAACGGGCCGTAATGTCGTATCATAAAAACATATACCTGACATGGAAGACAGAGTAAGACTTCGAGTGATGGGCATCTCCTACAGCTCCATACAGAACGGGGCCTATGCCGTGATACTGGCTGAGATTGACGGGCCCTACCGCATACCCGTGGTAATCGGGCCTGCCGAGGCCCAGTCCATAGCCATACGGATGGAGAACATAAAGCCCCCACGCCCACTGACCCATGACCTCTTTGTGACATTTGCCCATGCATTCGGGGTGACACTGCGTGAGGTCTGCATAAGCAACTTCGAGGATGGCATCTTCTCATCCGAGCTGACTTTCAGCGACGGTGAGCGGGAGGTGGTGATTGACTCGCGCACATCCGACGCCATAGCGATAGCCCTGCGCACAAAAGCCCCCATCTACACCTCCCGCGAGATACTCGACCGCACTGGATTCATAATGGAGGAAGAGAACGACGCCGACACGGAGTCGGACGATAGCGTCCAGCCGGCCGATGGAGCCTCCGACGAGCCGTATCCCCCCACCCCGAAGGTGGAGAACTACACCGTCGAGGAGCTTGAGCGCACCCTCGCGCGCCTCATCGAGGATGAACAGTATGAGGAGGCGGCGCGTGTAAGCAAAATCCTCAACAGCAAGCGCGGAGACGCCAACGACACCGACCGATAATTATTTACAACCATAATACCTTAAAGCCAGTCATGAATCAGATAAAAGTAAGACTTTCTGTGCTCAACTTCCTCCAGTTTGCAGTGTGGGGAAGCTACTTGGTGTGTCTCGGTCAATACCTCGGGCCGGCGGGATTGGGCGACTATATCGCCTGGTTCTATTCCATCCAAGGCATTGTCTCAATCTTTATGCCCGCGCTGTTCGGCATAATCGCCGACAAGTGGGTTCCCGCCCAACGCCTGCTCGGCATATCGCATCTTATGGCGGCCATATTCATGGGAGCGGCATGGTGGTATGGCGAGACCCATCCCACCCTGTCATTTGCACCGTTCTTCACGCTCTACACCCTGAGCGTGGCGTTCTATATGCCGACGCTCGCCCTGTCCAACACCGTGGCGTTCCGCGTGCTCAAGAGCCGCGGACTTGACACCGTGAAGGATTTCCCCCCTATCCGTGTGCTCGGCACGGTGGGATTCATCGCCGCAATGTGGTTTGTCAACTGCGCCTACTTCCATGACGGCTCATTCGGGTTTACCATCAGTGAGCTCAACTCCAATGCCCCCTACCGCTTCCAGTATACCGACATGCAGCTGCTCACATGCGCCATATTCGGCATCGCCCTCGGAATATACAGCTTCTCGATGCCCGACTGTCCCGTGACGGCATCCAAGGACGGCAAGCAGGATATATGGGACATGCTCGGGCTTAAAGCCTTCAGGCTGTTCCGCGACAGCCGCATGGCGACATTCTTCCTCTTCTCGATGCTTCTGGGCGTATCGTTGCAGATTACCAACGGATTTGCCACAACATTTATCACCAGCTTCAAGGGCATAACTGAATATGCCGACACTTTCGGGGCCAACAACGCCACCCTGCTCACCTCCCTCTCCCAGATTTCCGAGGCAGCGTGCATACTGTTGATACCCTTCTTCCTGCGCCGCTTCGGCATCAAGAAAGTGATGCTCATAGCCATGCTCGCGTGGGTATTCAGGTTCGGATTCTTCGGCATCGGCGACCCGGGCAACGGCCTGTGGATGTTTATACTGTCAATGATTGTCTACGGCGTGGCATTTGACTTCTTCAACGTGTCGGGCGCACTGTTTGTGGAACAGGAGACCGACAACAGCGTCAAGGCATCGGCCCAGGGCTTGTTCATGCTCATGACCAACGGCATAGGTGCCTCGATAGGCACCCTCATCGCCGGGAACATCGTCAACCGCTACTGCCATTGGGAGACTGTCGACGGAGCTGCCTACATGCTTGGCGACTGGCAGATGCCGTGGCTCATCTTTGCGGCATACGCTCTTGTAGTGGCGATACTTTTTGCAATATTCTTCCGTTATAAACATACCCCTGTCACTGACTGACGGCAGGGAAAACAATCCATAGAGACCAATCGTGATTCAGTTTTATGTACCCGACATAGCAGAGACGCTGCGACTCCCCGAAAGCGAGTCGCAGCATTGCGTCCGCGTGCTCCGCATGAAAGCCGGAGAGACAATTGAGGTCATCGACGGCATAGGGCACCGCTACACGTGCCGCCTTGTCGATGCCCATCCCAAACGCGCCATGGTGGAAATCGCGGACACCACCGATGTCCCACTGCCGTGGCCCCATAATATCACCATCGCTGTCGCGCCCACCAAGCATCTCGACCGCATGGAATGGCTCGTCGAGAAACTCACAGAGATTGGTGTCAACCGCTTTATCCCGCTGTTGTGCCGCCACTCCGAGCGCAAGGAGATAAAGCGCGAGAGGCTGGAGAAGATAGCTGTCTCGGCCATGAAGCAGTCGCTGAAGGCCGTGCTCCCGGTCATAGACGAGATGACGCCGCTGTCAAAGGTAATATCCGGGGCGACCGGGATGCAACGTTTTATCGCGTATTGCGACCCTGAAATACCGCGTCGTCTCCTTGCCCGCACATATCATCCCATGACCGATACGCTGATACTCATAGGCCCTGAAGGAGATTTCTCCCGCGAGGAAATAACCTCGGCCCTCGACAAGGGATTCATACCCGTTTCGCTCGGCGACAACCGCCTGCGCACCGAAACAGCAGCACTCGTGGCCTGCGACACATGCCACGTCTTAGACCAGACTGCCATTCCATTCTTATCTGAAATTCCATAAAATTCCAATATAAATGGTCATAACCGATTACCTCGCCTCCTCATCCTCAAACAATTTTTTCCTCCTTGCCGGCCCGTGTGTCATCGAGGGGGAAGAGATGGCGATGGAGATAGCCGACACTATCTCGCAAGTGACACGCCGTCTCAACATACCATACGTATTCAAAGGCTCATACCGCAAGGCCAACCGCTCACGCATCGACTCTTTCACGGGGATAGGCGACCTTGAGGCCCTTGCAATCCTGCGCAAGGTCAAGGAACGTTTCGGCATCCCGGTTGTCACCGATATACACTCCCCCGAGGAGGCCGAGATGGCGGCGGAATATGTCGACATACTACAGATACCGGCATTCCTGTGCCGCCAGACCGACCTGCTCGTTGCCGCCGCCCGCACCGGTAAGATGGTCAACATCAAGAAAGGACAATTCCTGTCGCCCGAGGCGATGTCGTTTGCGGTGCAGAAAGTCCGCGATGCCGGCAACATGCAGGTCGCGATAACCGAGCGCGGCACGTCTTTTGGCTACACCGACCTCATCGTCGATTATCGCGGCATCCCGGAGATGCGCAAGAACGGATGTCCCGTCATCCTCGACGCGACCCACTCCCTACAGCAACCCAACCAGCCACACGGGGTCACGGGCGGACGTCCCGACCTCATCGAGACCATAGCCCGCGCCGGCATAGCCACAGGCTGTGACGGCTTGTTTATCGAGACCCATCCCACCCCGGCTACCGCAAAGAGCGACGGCGCAAACATGCTGCCACTCGACCGGATAGGGCGTCTGCTCGAAAATCTCACCGCCATACGTCAGACTGTCAATCGGATTGATGTCCTATAGACATCTTCAGACAAACTCATATATACCGTAACATCAACTACAACTTTTAGCGAAAATGAAAATCAAAAGCGTCATACTGGCTGCCGTCATAGCAGCCATCCCCGCATCAAGCTATGCCCAGGGTCGCAATACGGGGATGGACTCCCCCATCACGAAAGCCGTGATGGAGGTCTACCGCAAGCAAATCGAGGAAAATCCCCAAGACTACGAAACATACTTCCGACGTGCCAATGAATATTACCGTCACAACGACTATATCCGCGCACTGAGCGACATCGACAACGCCATACGCTATACCCCCCACAAGGAGAGCGACATGAGGTTTCAGGAATACACCCTGCGTGCCAACATCTACACCGAGACCAAGCATTACTCCGACGCGCTCGCCGATCTGAACGAGGCCCTGAAAATAGACCCGCGCTCATATGTCACCATCTACCAGAAGGCCAACATGGACTTCGAGCTTGGCAATTATGCCGCCGCCAAGGAGGGATACCGTCAGCTACAGCGCATCAACCAGCGCAGCCAGGAGGCACTGTTCGGTCTTGCCCGCGTGGCAGTAAAGGAAAACAATATCGGACTTGCCGACGAGTATGTCGAACAGGCCGTGGCCATGAATCCCGCAAGCAGCGATGTCTATGTGCGCCGTGCGTCGGTCTACCGTCTCATGGGCAATATCTCGGCTGCCGCCGACGACCTGATACTCGCCATCTCCACCGACCGCCACAACAACAAGGCCCTGCAGGAACTTGTCAACCTCAGCGACACCGACTATTCGACCGTCATATCGGCACTGAGCAACGCCATACGCCAGGCTCCGCGTGTGGGGATGTTCTACTATATCCGCGCCACTATCGCCCAACACCATTTCAAGTACCTCGCGGCCATCAACGACTTCAACAAGATTATCAGCGAGCGGCTGTATGACTACGCAGGCCTTTATGCGTCGCTTGCCGAGTGCTACTATGCCCTCGGCAACTTTCAGGAGGCGCTCCACAATATCGACTATGCAATCGGCTCGACACGACACAACACCGACTTCTATGTGATAAAGGCACGCATCAAGAATGCCATGGGAGCCTACGAAGCCGCCATGGAGTGTGCCGATGAAGTCCTTGGACGCAATGCCGAGTCGCTCGACGCCATGGAGCAGAAGGCATACGCCCTGATTGGGCTGAAAAAATATCAGGAGGCGAGCGACGTGCTCGGGGAAATGACCCTCAACGACTCTGAAAATCCCTATTACGTGATGCTCCGCGCATGGATGCTTGCCGAGTATCTCCATCAACCGGAGGCGGCCGCGTCATTCTATGAGCGCGTGCTTGACATGGATATTCCCGCCGACAACGTAAAGTCGCTGCGCGGATTTGCCCTGCTCTATCTCGGACGCAACGATGAGGCCAACCGATGGATGGAGGATATACTGCGCACATCGGGCGACACCGACGGCGAGGAACAGTATTACGGGGCATGCTTCTATGCCCAGTCGGGCAACATCGACAAAACCCTTGAGAGCATGGAGCAGGCTATGCAGCATGGCTATTCCAACTACTACAATTGGAAATACAACGACTATGGGCGCATCAACGTCGCCCCCCTACGCCAGCTCCCCAAGTTTGACGAGCTGATGAAACGCTTCTCAATTCTCTTCAACTAACCGAAAAGAGATTGTAAGAGGGTGTATCAAAATTGCACTGTGGCCAAAGATAAGTCGAAGACTTTGATTTAGGTTAACCCCACACAACGCAAAAGCGAGGAAATCTGACGATTTTCCTCGCTTTTGCGTTGTGTGGGGTCTCAAGCCCTATACTCCTGCGTTTCCTCGGAGAGGATAGATTCCATGCATACAATTCTGATACACCCTCTTTGTTGTGGCATTATATAATTTTCAGAAATGGGAATAACATTTGGTCGCGCCAACATAATGAAGTGCTATCTTGTTGTAAGAGTAATAGATAAAAACTTCCCGCGTCATGAACAGATTATATATACTGCTGATTCTGGTTGTCGCCTTTGTGTCGTGCGACAATAATGTCTGGAACGAGTTGCCACAGCCCATAGCCTCATTTGTGAGCGAATATTATCCTGATTCAAAGGTATCTTCTTACGGCGACACCTCCAACGGAGGTCACTATGTGCAGATACACAACGGAGCCTATCTCACTTTCGACAGCAAGGACCGGTGGCTGTCGGTCAATGGCAATGGTGCCATACTGCCACAGGTGTTCCTGTTTGACGAACTCCCACCATCACTCTACGAATACCTTCAGGAGACCGAAAACCTCGACCTCGTGTATATGGCATCGCGTGACAATTTCAAGTACGAGTTACAATTGAAATCCTCGCGCCTCACCTATACCATCGACTCGGGACGCATCACGGGAGAGATTTAGAGCCTATTCCTTATAAAGGCGTATACGTCCCTTGTTATACAACGGAAACTCCAGCGTCATCACCGACCCATTGACCGAGGCGTGGCACTCGGGTCCCATACCCTCCCGCAGGCTGTCATACCACACGAGGTCATAATTGTTGACAAACGGTGTGGGCACAAGCCGTCCCTTCATCATACCGGGATGCCATGCAACGTCATTGACACGCGCCCCGTCAACGTACAGCAGCAGGTATCCCTCGCCCTCACGCACCGCCGCAAGGCGATAATCACCACCAAGACGAAGACACTCCTCATCCATATCGCGGTCAAGATAACGCCAATACCCTTCCACAGGATCGGTGCTTGACGAAAGATACCGCACTATCCCGTCGGCGGTCCATCCTGTCTCCAAGTCATCGCCCGATTTGACATCGGTCTCGACTACAGCCATATCGAGGTCGCGCCGTCCTTCGCCGACTATCCATATCTCACGCGGTATCGGCGTGTCCCATCTCACAGTGCCGAGCGGTATCGGCTCACCATTCCCCGCGCTTACACGCAGGAGGGTGTCGCCATTCCATTCGGCACTGAGTAGATTATACCCGCCGTATCCGTCCATATTCTTTTTCAGAGTGCAGTCCAGTAGCGGCATATTATCCTTCGACAGGGTCACGCGGACAAACCGTTCATCCAAGATATCCCCGTAATCGGTATTGCCGCATTGCAGCTTCAACAGCCATTCCGTGCTGTCCTCATTCCATCTCATCCCCCACCAGTCGCGGCTCATGCCACGACGAGGCACATTTTCCAACAATGACACACGTGACTCGACTATGCAACTATGCGCAGCCGTGTCGATAGTCATGGTGCCATCTTCGGGCAATGTGCTGCGGGTATAGTAATGGCGCGTCTGCTCCGCGCCGCCTGACGTGGCGAGGACAAATGCGGGCAACAACCACAATATCCGTCTCATAGGCGGCACATTGAGACGACACGTTCCACAAACTCATCCGTGGACAACTCCCATGACAGCCAGTTTATCGGAAAACCGCGCCGCTCCATCCCCCTGAACCATGTCATCTGACGCTTGGCAAATTGATGTATGGCTATCTCAAGCTCCCTCACCATCGTGTCATAATCCATATTACCCATGACATAGAGAGTGAGATACTTATACTCGAGGCCGTAATATATGAGGTCATCGGGAGCGATGCCATTGTCAAGCAGACGTCTCACCTCATCGACCATACCCTCGTCAAGACGCCGGTGGAGACGCTCGGTGATGCGGCACCGACGGTTGTCACGGTCGATATCAACCCCGACCACTACGGCATCTGTAAGCGGATGTGGCTCAGCAGCCGACGCAGCCTCGGGATGCTCGGCATAATACCGCTGTATCTCGATGGCACGTATCGCCCGCTTACGCGTGTCCACATCGGTCACATTATGCAACGTTTTCATCGCGGCAAGTATCCCTGTCAGCTCCTCAAGGGATTTTCCCGCAAGCTCATTGCGCAACCGGGGATTTTCGGGCACTTCGGGAAGCCGCAGCCCTTTCAGCACCGACTCCACATACAGCCCCGTGCCGCCACACAACACCGGCATATGACCACGGGCGCGTATATCCTCTATTGCCGCCGCACAGTCACGGAGATACTCAAACAGGTTGTACTTATAGCCCGCCTCACATATGTCGACGAGATGCACCGGCACGTCGCCGTACTCCCCCATATCCTTGCCGGTCCCTATATCCATCCCCCGGTATATCTGCCGGGAGTCGGCACTGACAATCTCGCCGCCCACAGCACGCGCCACATCAACGGCACGCCGCGTCTTGCCCGATGCCGTCGGGCCTGTGATGACTATCATGGATGTCTTGTCGCAGGTTGACATATGGGGTCAGTGAGTGTCAATAATGTATGCCGCCGATATAGCGTCGCCAAAATTTGCGGAGGTGGAAAAACGGCTTGTCCTCGTTGTTCATGGCGACCCTCAGCCACTCGGAGTCGTTGAAGTCCACATCCAGTTTCTCGATGTCGCTCAACCTGAATGTGGGACGGTAGTTCTTGATTTTATACAGGCGATGCCCGCGCCGGTCGTATGCCTTTCGGGCCATCGACACGGTGTATAGCCTCATGACTTCCGATGCCAGCATGGGGGCTATGCGATTGGAGTTGAGCAGCTGCTCAATCTGCGGCATAGTGAACCATTCGCCCTTATTGCGGACGGTCTCATCCAACCCGCCACGGTCGGGGATAAAACACACGTAATGGTACACAGTGTTGCGGTTGCGGTAGACCGTGTTATGATACAGAAACCGCAAGGTATAATTGCCGAGCCTTACAATCTGGCCCAGGAAAGAGCGTGCGTCAAACTGTGATACCTGCTCGCGGTAAGGAAGATGTATGAGCGCCGGAGTATCATATCGGCCCCTGCCACCATAGGCGCTCGGCTTCTCGCGCAGGTACATGTAGTCACCGCTCACGATAAGATAGCGCAGGATTGTGGATCGCTCACGCTCGCCAAATTCATCCTCCTGTATGGTATTATAGTATACCATCAGGCTGAAATACCTGAATCCGAGATATACCACCGACAACGCCCAAAGGATGACGGGCACACCGACAAACATGAACCGGTCGGGGCTATTGAGGTTAACATTTATATAAAATATGAAATAATAAAGAGTCCCAAACAGGGTATTGACTGCCGAGAGCATAAAGAGCAACTTGAGCTGATAGCGTCCCTCCTTGCTGTATACATGCCCGAGAAAGCCGCGCTCCACACGGTCGCCGTTGCGCAACGTGCAGTCGACACAAAACGACATGCGCGGGCCGCGTATGATGGCCCACCCCGCCACAAGCATCGACACCGGCGCAGTTATCAGCGAGGTTATATAAGGTATGTCGCGGTTTACCAACCCTGTCTCAAACATGTATTGGGGCATGAGCTTGAGATAGACCATATTTATTATGACCATCACGACCGCCGAACAAAACAGGATGCGGGAGCACACAAAGGGGATAAGGTAGCAGGAGGACCCTTCCGATTCGCGGCCGCTGCGCACAAAAAACAGCAATGTCACCTCAAGGCCCAGGGCGATGAGCGGCAGCCACATTTTAGACACGAGGAGAGACAACAATACAACGAGGACTATCGAGCCAACGCTCAATGCCCACCCAGTCCACAGGGCCATTATGCCATGCTCGGCCACTCTGTTCTTTTCGCGAGTCATCTGTCGATACTATTTGTTGTCCAATTTCTCATTAAAGTATTCAAGCATCTTGGTGTATACCATAAGCCGACCGTTGCACTGGAATATGGAGTGATTCATATTCGGGAAAAGCAGCATGTCGCATGTCCTGCCCGCCGCAAGCAGGCGTGACACATACTCCATCGTGTTGGCCGGGTGCACGTTGTCGTCGGCTGTCCCGGTCATTATGAGCAGGGATGTGTTCATATTGTCCACGAGGCTTATAGGCGCGCCGTCGTTGTAACCATCCTCATTCTCACGCGGAGTCAGCATATAACGCTCGGTGTATACCGAGTCGTAATAGCGCCACGACGTGACAGGCGCCACGGCAACAGCGGCGGCAAACGGGCAGTCGGTCTGTGATGCGGCCATAAGGGTCTCGTAACCTCCATAGCTCCAACCATGTATGCCGATACGCGAGCCATCCACATAAGGTAGAGAGGCCATGTGACGGGCTGCGGCTATCTGGTCGATGGTCTCATACTTGCCAAGGTGACGATAGACCACCTCCTCAAATGCGCGTCCGCGTCCGCCCGTCCCGCGCCCGTCAACACACGCAACGATATAACCCTGCGTGGCATAAAATTGTTCCCAGCCCATAGACCATTTGTCGAGCACCGTCTGTGAGCCGGGGCCGCTATACTGGTACATGATGACAGGATATTTTCTCGCGGGGTCAAAATCCACAGGCTTTATCATATATCCGTTGAGCGTATATCCGTCAGAGACCATCGTGAAAAACTCCTTCCGTGGAGCCGATTTATAGCGGGCTGCATAGGCGGAATTATCCTCGACGGTGCGTATTCTATTGCGGTCGGTGGTGTGGAGAGTATATACCGGCGCCTGGGTGGCTGAACTATGACAGAGCATAAAGTAACCCATCGAAGGGTCAAACGTCGCCGAGGATGTACCCGTAGTCTCAGAAAGGTCGGTTATGCGCCCCTTGGCATCGAGCGATTTCACCACACGGTTGAGAGGCCCGGCTGTCGACTGGTAATAATGCTCACCTCGTCTGGCATCAAAGCCATAGTAGGCTGTCACCACCTCCTCCCCGGCGGTGAGCTGACGCATCAACGCCCCATTGTAGCTGTATTGGTAAAGATGGTTATAGCCGCTGCGCTGTGACGCTATGACGAAAAAGTCGGGATAATACTTTGCCATGCTCCATGAATCAGGGTCAATCCACCCGGACGTATTCTCATCGGTGTACAGTGAACGTGATACCGTAGACTTGGGATTGACGGCATAAAGCTCCATGCGGTTCTGGGCACGGTTTAGGGTCGTCACTACGAGCCTTTCGGGCGAGCACGCATACTCTATGCGCGGTATATACTCTATGGCATTGTCGGGGAGTGTGATATTTTTCACCTTGCGAGTCTCCACGTCATAGCTGTGGAGCGTGACATCCGAGTTTTTCTCCCCGGCCACGGGATATTTGTATGAAAATTGACCGGGATAGAGCGCGTATTGCGTCATCGGGTCACATGCGCCCTCATAGAGGGTAAGTGAATAGGTCGGAACTGCCGACTCGTCATAACGGAGAAAGCACAACGTGGCATTGTCGGGTGCCCACACCATCGAGGCGCAAGTGCCAAACTCCTCCTGATACACCCAATCGGGGATACCGTTGATTATACGGTTGGCTGCGCCATCGGTCGTGACAGCGACCTCGGTCTCGTAGTCGAGTTTCTTGATGTATATATTGTTGTCAGCGGCAAATGCGACCATCCTCGCGTCGGGCGAGAACACGGGAGACTGTTGCATGGCATGGGTCTCGCTCAATGGCTTGAGGATATTACGGTTTATCTCAAACACGTAGTATGAGGCCGCAAAGGAGTGCCGATAGAGTGTCTTTGACTTCTCATACACGAGCAGTTTTGTACCGTCGCCGCTTATAGAGAATCCCTGAATCTTGCCGATTTTATTGTAGCGCGTAGTGGCGACATCCAGTATAGTACCGGCCTCATTGCCCGTACGGGTCTCATACTTGACTATCTTCTTTCCGTCCTCTGCGAGCTGTAGATAATGGCTACCGTCAGGGAGATACACGTTTGGGGAGGGTGAGGAGGGGATATTCTCGGGATAACAATACCGGGCAAGTTCACCCTGCACTGCCGGTGCAAGCTCAGCCATGGCATCCTCGGTGCCGGATAGCGCAGCCATGATAACCGCTACAGGCAAAATATATCTTGAAACGTTCATCTTTGCTATTTTTATATCCTTTTCAATTGTATTGTCCATCACCACAGCGACATCTGGGCATCGCTGTCAGGATGGCTCTTCCGTGCGGGTTCCTGATAGCCGAAATCGGCATCGGAAACCTGCGAGGGTTTCACGCTCGCATCGGCGGGAGGTGTCGACAACAGCCAGTCGGTGTTGTCTATCGTCGGGTCAATCGCGCTTATCTTGGCCTTGCGGCGTTTTTTTGGAGCAGGCGCAGGTGGCGGCTCGGGAAGGTCTGCGAGCTGCGGGGCTGCGGCGGCACGGCGAGCCTCGAGGTCGGCTTTCAGCTTCTCTATCTCCTGTCGCAAATCATTCTCCGACGCGGCCTGCCCCATGAGATTGCGCTCGATTGTGTGCTTGAGCGAGAGCTTCTCAGCCTCAAGACGATCATTTTTCTCCTTTAATCCGAGCACCTCGGTCTGCAACTCCGAAATGCGGGCATCCTTCTTGTTTTTAACCTCCTCAAAGCGGTCGAGCTGTTCCTGTATCTCGGAAACTACCTGAAGCTCCTCGTGAGCCTGGTCCAGCTCCTCGCGCACGGACTGCAATTCGCCGTTAAGTGTCCCGTACTTCTCGTTGAGCAGTTCGAGGGCATCCGTAGCCACTTTCTTCTCCTCCCGTAACGAGGCTATCTCCTCATCCTTCAAGGCCAAGGAGGCGGTAGACGACGAGGCGGAAGCGTTAAGCTCGTTTATCATGCGGTCGGAGATCATTATCTTCATTTTCAGCTCTTCGACCTGCTGACGATGGATGCTCTCCTTTGACTCCATCTCGTCGCGCAGTTGGGAGTATGACATGCTCAGTTTGGTGTTCTCGGCGTTCATCGCGGTAATCTGCTTGCCGATCTCGGCAAGTTCCTCATCCTTCTGACGAAGGGTCTCGGTGGCCGACGACAATGACTGGCTGAGCCGTTCAATCTGTGTCTCGTCTGGGGAAGCCTCCGGCTGGCGTGACTGCAGGTCGGTTATCGTCTGATTGAGGGTCTTTATCAGCGTATCTTTCTTTGTCAGACGTTCCTCCAGTTCATCGACCTTTGATTTAAGTTCGGTATCGGCAACCGCCGATGCTTCGGCAAGCTGCCGGCGCATGGACTCCATCTCCTCCTGCATCGCCGACATGCTCTCCTCGTGTACCGATGCCACCCTCATCTTGTTGACAAGGCTCTTGGTCTCAAGTTCGTATTGCTCCTTCTCGCTTTCGAGAGCGGCCACCTGATTTTCAAGATCACGCACACGGTCGCTAAGCGCTCGTTTCTGCCGGTCGAGACTGAGCTGCTGCTGTTTCCACTCGCCGCGTTGGGCCTCTATCTGCTTCCCGTCCTCCCGTAGGCGCGCCAATTCCGACTCCATCCTCGCCCGTTCATCGTCCCAACGTCGGGAAGCACGGCGGCCAGTGTCCTCCGACACCCTTTGCAGGTAGTCCTTGAGCGAACTGTCGAGCATATTATAGAGATAACGGCGTTGGGCCTCGACATCGACACACTGCTTCACAAAGTCGGGCAACGACTGGTTGAACACCTCTATTACCCCGTCAAACAGCGACATCGGCAACTCCGCCTCCGCAGACACGGGAGAACCATCGGCAACCTGTGGGGCCGCTTCGGGCTGACAATCCCCCCCTGTGGCAGGAGTCTCCTGTACAAACGGGTTGCACAGCGTGCCATCGGAGTATTCCTCATTATACTCTTCCTCGTCATCGGAAAATCCGAAAGCTCTTTTTAATGAATGGATAAGTGCCATATTGTCTGAACGGTTTAGAGAGGTATCATTTGTTTTCTTTAATCTCAGGTTTGGCTGTCCCGGGTCGGGAGTTGTCGGTCTGCGGCTTGGCAACCACGCCGATGCCCTTTGTCCCGCTTATGCCGATAGGGAGAGGACTTTCAAATTTTACAATCCTCACCGACTCGCTCTCATAGATGGCCGGGCACGAATCGAGATAGCCGATGTCATATACACCGTCATTGCTTGACGGGTTGATGGTGAAATAGCCTACCCCGAATGATGTGAGGTTCTGGAAGAAATGGGTGCCCTGACTTGGCTCTATGCGATAGTTGCTCAATGATGACTCCACGATGAGACGTGCCGAGGAAATATGCGGCCACTTGACGGGGATACCGAGTGCTGTGTCACTCGACCCCCAACGTCCCGGGCCTACGAGTATATACCCCTCGCCACGCTCGGTGTACTGCCGGTTGATTTTCTCAATCTCACGTGCAATAAGAGGATTGTTGAATGAGGAAAAATTCTCGGGACGCACGTAGACAATCGTATCCACATTCTCTATATTGCCGTGACCGAGTGCCGTATTGCTCTTCAATATTACCTGGTCGTCGGGTATCGACAGCACACTCTCGTCGAGCAGGTCCTTGCGGTCGATAATCGGGCGTATCTGTAGCCAATAGAGCTGCCCCTTACCCGTCTCATTGACATTTATCATCCCGGCAAACTCAATCTCGACTGGGCGATTCATCGCCTCAGAGCCGGTCGTCAACATGAAGTCTATCATCTCGGCAAGGGGATAGACCTTATGCTGGAGCACATTGGCAAATGTGACGACACGTCGTCCGTCGCCCCACTCGCTGTCGCGTATCACCTGGTCGCGATAGTCAAACGTCGAGACCATATACTTCATCGCGCCTGTCTCGGCTGCATCCTGTACCTTGATTTTGGCTATGTTAAAACCGTCATCTACCGTAAAATTACTGTCGACCTCGCGCATATTCAGGCCATAAAGCCGCGTCTGCGTGTCACGCAACGCGAGGTCGAGAGTCGAGGTCTGCAACACCTTATCGGGATGACGCGGCGAGAAACGCAGGCTCAGGCCGCCATCGACAATATACTTGCCAAGCCCGACGGCCACCTCGGCCACACCGTCCTCAGCCTTCTCGTCATTGATGGGATAATAGTTGAGAGAGCGACCGACACCTGAAAACGAGGGATAATAATACCCGTTATGCTCCGCCCCTACCACCTCCTGTATGATGACGGCCATCTTCTCCTGGTCGATGACATTGCTTGTGGCCGTCATATAGGCCTTGGAATCGGCATAGAATACAGAGGCATAAACACCCTTTATGGCATCGGTAAGCAACCGTAACATCTTCTCCCGGTCCTCGATATGAGGTATCATGTAGGTGGAGTAGATTCCGGCAAAAGGCTGGTAGTGGGAATCCTCCAGAAGGCTCGAGCTGCGTATCGCCAACGGCTTGTCGACAACATCAAAAAGCGCGAGGAAATCTTCCCGCAGCCGCTCGGGCAGCTTCGCCTCAAGGAAGCGTGCGAGAATCTGGTCATCGGGAATATCGGACAACGCAAGTGGATAAAGCCCGTTAGACTCCATAAACTCATCAAACACGTCGGTGCAAAGCACCACTGTACGCGGTATCGACAGCGTGACGCCATCAAAGTTGTCACATATCGGGTTTTTCTTTATAATGGAGTCGATAAACGCCAGGCCACGGCCCTTGCCTCCGAGCGAACCGCGCCCTATGCGGGCAAAGTTGCTGTATCGGTCAAAACGATCCTTATGGAAGACGGCGACAACACCGCGATTTTTCATCTTGCGGTATTTGACTATGAGGTCAAATATCAGCTTCCTGACAGCCGGAGCCTCCTCAAGCGAGGCAAAGCGATGGGCCTTTATCACCTCTGCGATGGGGAACATAGCCCGTGAATAGAGCCACCGGGAAATATCATTGTAGCCCGCATGGTAGAACAGAGACCGGGCCGAAATTTCAAATATCTTATATTGCAGGTCCTTCAGGGTCTTGAGCCGGTAAAGCTCCTCGCCCGTCTTGGGGTCGCGTATCACAAAGTCACCGAACCCGAAGTTTTCCCTTATGGCGTTTCCAAGGTCAACGGGGAGCTTCTTCGAATTCTTGTCAAGGAACACCCCGTCAAATTCCATCACTCGCGAGGCATTCTCTATCTCGGACGACTCTATGATTATGGGGACAAACGGGTCCTTCTCACGCAAATAACGAGCCAGCTTGATTCCGGCCTGAGGGTCTTTCTTGCCCTCTCGCATGAAAGACACGTCGCTCACGACGCCAAGCATGTTCTCGCCATACTTCTCATATATCGACACCGCCTCCTCATAGTCGCGGGCAAGCATCACCTTTGGACGCCCGCGCATACGCAACATCTGCTCATGCTCGTTAAGGGCCTCGGTGGAGAAAATGAGAGACTGTTTAAGCAGGAACTTGTACATGTGGGGGAGCACTGAGGAATAGAACCTCACCGAGTCCTCCACGAGCAAAATGAACTGCACGCCGACGCCATTGATATCCCTGTCGGCATTCATCTTGTCCTCAAGGAGCTTGATGATGGCAAGCAGCAGGTCGACATTGCCGAGCCACGAGAACACGTAGTCAACACCCGTGAAATCCTCCTTGGACAGGCGGCGTGACACCTCCTTGGAGAATGGGGTCAGCACGACTATCGGCGTCGAGGGATAAAGCATCTTTATCTCTCGGGCTCCCGTGAAAGTCTCGCTTATGTCGACGCCGGGCATCGCAATCACGAGGTCAAAACGTTTCTGCGACATGACAGTCAATGCTTCCGATATGTGGGAGACCCGCGTAACACGCGGTGGCGAACTAAGGTTGAGGGCAACATACTCAAAATACAGTTGCTCCTCCACTCGACCATCCTCTTCCATCATGAACGCGTCATAGGGAGACGCGATAAGGAGCACATTGAAGATGCGCTCCTGCATAAGGTTCTGAAATTGCGTATCTTTCAGCGAAAGCCGGCTCAGGATATCCTCATTCATCTAAAGCAGGGTATACATTACTATATAATGACAAAGATACATGTTTTGCCCGAGCTACGCAATAGCCTACAACGGTTTTTGCCGCTCTTTTTTCCACCCGAAATTTCGCACAATTGACTATGTTTTAGTATCTTTGCACCCATATTGGTGTCAACCGCCCACAGGAAGACACAAATTCATGATTATCACATTTTTAATAGAACATATTTATGGCAACTACAGCTGATTTTAAGAATGGCATGTGCCTCGATATCGACGGCAACTACTTCTTCATCGTGGAATTTCTCCATGTAAAGCCCGGCAAGGGCCCGGCTTTCGTGCGTACAAAGCTCAAGAACGTGAAGACAGGCCGAGTTATCGACAAGACCTGGAACTCAGGCGTGAAGGTTGAGGAGGTGCGCATCGAGCGTCGCCCCTACCAGTTCCTCTACAAGGATGACATGGGATACAACTTCATGCACACCGAGACTTTTGAACAGGTGGCAATCCCCGGCGAAGGCATCGAGGGTGTACAGTTCCTTAAAGAAGGAGACATCTGCGAGGCAATGGTGCACGCAGCATCCGACACTATCCTCACCTGCGAAATGCCGGTGAACGTCGTACTCGAGATCACATACACCGAGCCGGGCATCAAGGGCGACACAGCCACCAACACCCTCAAGCCCGCAACCGTTGAGACCGGCGCAGAGGTGCGCGTCCCCTTGTTCTGCAACATTGGCGACAAAGTGCGCATCGACACCCGCAACGGCAGTTACGTTGAGCGCGTAAAGGCTTAATCTTTAATATCAAACATAAAACGGGGCGACCGCCATATGAGTGGTCGCCCCGTTTTTATGTTGAAATATGATATCAAGCAGCCTTTGACTTGCCGCCAATCACAGCCCATACACCGGCAGCGATACCGGCACCCACAAACGGACCGACAATAAATATCCAAAGCTGTTCAAGGGCAACACCACCAGCAAATATAGCCGGGCCGATTGAACGCGCAGGGTTGACTGACGTGCCGGTGTATGCGATACAGATCAAGTGCACAAGCACAAGCGAGAGACCGATGGCGAGACCTGCAAAATTGCCGGCGCCCTTCTCCGAGTCAGTAGTACCGAGCACGACCAATATAAACACAAATGTAAATACAATCTCCGAGATGAGACCGCCGGCTATAGACACGCCTTCGGCACAGGAGTTGGCACCGGTACCTGTCAACCCGGAATTAGAAGTCACAAGCCATAGGATAGACGAGCCGATAATGGCACCGATAACCTGAAAAACCATATACATGGCCGCATCCTTGCCGCTCATACGCTTACTGAGCCACACGCCAAGAGTGATGGCGGGATTGATGTGACAACCGGAGATGCCGCCTATCGTGTAGGCCATAGCGACAACCGCAAGGCCGAATGCCAATGCAGTGCCGACCACCGAACCGGCATCCACGCCACAATTAAGACTGACGGCAGTGCCGCATCCCATCAGGACAAGAATCATAGTCCCGAACATTTCTGCTAAGTACTTTTTCATAAACAGTTTTTATACGCTCTGTCAAGAGCCAATTGATTAATAATATAGTGACTTTTATACCATATATATAGTATCCACATTTCAAAAATAACACATATCGGACAATGCGCCAAACATATGTCATATTATACATCAATTACAACAATCATTTTCCAAAATCGGATTGCCCTCCGCGCATTTTTCACGCCATTACCGGCAAACCTGCATAAGGTTTGTCTATAAAGGATGGGACCGCAAAAAAAATAGATGCCGGCACTACCTGTAGCCGGCATCCAATTTATCAGGCAAGCGGTAAACTTCTGCTATTTCTTGAATATACGGCGTTTCAGACGCTTCAGGCGCGACTTCAATGTGGGGGTCTCGCTATAGCCGTAACCATATCCATATGCGCCGTTTCCATATTTCCCATACTGACCGTAGTGTCCGTAACGGCGATAGGCATAGCTGTTGCTGGTGATGTCGACAGCGTTAAGTACCACATAACAGTTGGGCAAGCGTCCCGATGTTACAGACTGGTGCAGCACCTTTAGGCAACGCTTGGTCGAATAGTTGGCCCTTGTGACATAAAGCTGTATATCGCTGTGCGGGGCAAGGAGATACGTATCAGATATGATGCCAACAGGAGCAGAGTCGATAACAACTATATCAAACTCCTTACGCAGACGCTCAATGAAAGTATCCATACGCCTGCACATAAGCAACTCATTAGGGTTAGGGGGAACAGGTCCACCGGGTATTACCGACAGATTACCGTTAATCCCCGACGGCTGCACTATGTCATTAAGGTTGTCCACCTGCCCCGAAAGGAAAGTGGTCACGCCTACCCTGTTGTCCAAGCCAAACATATGGGCAAGTTTGGGACGGCGTATATCAAGACCTACAACGACGGTCTTTTTACCTGCGACAGCAAATGTTAATGCAAGATTGGCTGCAATAAACGTCTTCCCTTCTCCCGAAAGGGATGAGGTGACAAGCAGCACTTTCTTCTCATTGTCGGCAAGTGCAAACTGGATATTGTTTCTGATAAGACGGAACAGCTCTGCGATAGGGGTTGTGGCCTTTTCCTCGACGACAAACTGCTGCCCCTCCGGAGCCTCGCAGATTTCGCCAAGAATAGGGAGCGAAGTTGAACGTTCCAAATCCTCCTTATCCTTGAAAATAGGGAATATCATACGGCGCAGGAAGAACACGAGCGCGGGTACAAAAAGGCCCACGATAAGTGCCACAAGCAGATAGTTGCGCTTGAATGGGGCAACCAGCATACCTCCCGAGGGATTGTCGATAAACCGTGCTGTCGGTGTGGCAAGGGTCTTCTGAAGTGCTATCTCCTCACGCTTTTGCAGGAGGAAGTTGTATATATTGTCCTTTATACGCTGTTCACGGAAAATGCCGGTCAGCTCACGCTCATAGACGGGAATATTAGACAATCGTCCGCTAATGGCATTGTCCTTCTGACGCAAATCGCCCTGGCGTATGCGGATGTTGTTTCTGACATTCTCGAGGCCACGATATATTTCATTTTTGGACCGATTCAGATCCTCCTGCATACCCTGTATAAGCGGGTTGTTCTCGGTGCCGCCTTCAAGGAGGGCTGAACGCTGCGCCGTCTTTTTATTGTACGCGCTAATCATTTGGTTCAGCCCTTCGTTCTCGGTAAGCGCAGGAAGCGGCGAATAGTCATCCTGCTTTGACAGGGCCTTCTCCATGTCATCAATCATACGACGCTGAAGCTCAAGTTCGGCAAGACGTTCATCAGTGGCGTTGGTCTGGCTGAAATACATTGCCGCTTCCGAAGAGACGTCCGTGACAATACGCCTATCGCGACGATACTGTTCCACCTCCTTCTCAACATCCTGTAGTTCTCCAGCCACCAATGCAAGTCGGTCAATGATGAACGCCTCGGTCTGCAATGCCGACAAATTTTTCTCAGCGATTATATCCTGATTGTAGATATTGACCAATGTCTTTATTATATCTATACCCTCGGGCACTATAGGGGTCACGCATGATATACGCAGGATATTTGATGCCTGGCGTGAGGCCTCAATGGATATACTGCCGGCCAATCGTCCGGCGACTGCATTGGGGTTCTGTATCTCAATTTTCAGCTTCCCGTCAAGAGCCGATGATGTACGCGAAGGCATAAGCCTCAACGTGCCCTGACTTAACTCTACCGACACGGGCAACGAGTCGGCTTCCAGCGTGCGTTTTTCCTCAACGCCGCCGTAATGAGTGATAATCTCAAAATCATACTTGGACTTATCACGGGACGCTATCACCGTTATAGGAGAACCTAAATTGCGCAAGCTGATAGAGTCAAGCGATGCTACAATGGGGTTTGTCCCGTAAATCGGATAATCACGCAGAGGCTTGACTATGCTATAGGAATAAGAAAGATCAAGCGAATCAACAATTTTCACAAGATTATTACGCGACTTCAATATCGCAATCTCAGTCTGGTCAATGCGGAGCTTCATATCCAGGATAGTGCTTTCACCAAGCGCGGCGGCACTTGATTTCGCTGCCTTGTCCTGACTTAAATAAATGGAAGCCCCTACAGAATAGGTAGGCGTAATAGTCGAAACATAGTAATAAGCCACTCCAAGGCATATTATTACGCTCAATAAAAACCACTTCCACTGAGCCAAATACTCAAATAAAAGCCCTTGGACATCAAAAGCTGCGCCTTCTGAATCGCCATTAATTTCGTTTTGCTCCTTATAATCTGTCATTTTCAATATAGAAGTTAATGAGGACTATTTACTAACTTTTGTCAAGGTGATTATGGTCATAGCCAAGCCTATTATGGAAGAAATGCCACCAATCACAGTAAGTGTCGTTCCAAAAGCGGTAGGCATTGACCAGGCGCCGTCAGCCATAGACCTGTTAGGTTCAACGTATATGATATCGTTTTGCTGAAGATTGTAATATGGCGAAGTCAGGATGCTCTTGTCATGAATATTGAGACGCGCAATCTCACGATGGCCATCCGGATGTGTACGGATAAGCATGATGTTTTCACGCTTACCTTTAATATTAAGGTCACCCGACTTTGCCACAGCCTCCAATATGTTGAGCCGCTCATTGTCAGATGTCACAATGCCATTGCCCACGGCACCGAGCATCGTCACGTGAAAATTCATAAAACGGATATCGACCGTGGGTTCCTCGCGCAGGTACTTGGGACAAATCTCCCTCTTTATGAGGTCAGCAATCTGAGTCTTGTTCAATCCCCCTACGTGCAGTTTGCCAAGTATGGGAAAGTCTATATCGCCATCCTTGCTCACGAGATAGTACCGTGTCTGATCGTTATTGGAGCCATTTGTACTTGAATTAGATGCGACAGTACCCTCAATCGTCACGTACTTGTTCTTATTGAACGGCATGACAGCATCCATGTTGGAGGAGGTTATATCAATATTGAGCAAGTCGCCCGGCATGGCAATAGGCTCTGCAAACGGATTAATCTGATCAAGTACCTCTGCCGGGATTGTCTCGGCATCAACCATATAAGGAACCTTTTTAGGAGCCGAACAGCTTGCCATAAGCAACGCAGCCCCAAGAGATGTGATAAGAAAGGCGTGTTTCATTTTTTATGTCTACATTAAGAGTGTGCAAAGTTAATCATTTTTATACCACAATTCCAATTTTCACTTCCCTATATTTCTCTTTTAACACAACAATTTGCCCGTAAAAACGTAGTGTAGTTATAAAAGTTATCCACCAATATGACTCCCGCAACCGAACAGCACCCCTGGCCTCCATATATACCTCATGGCGCACGAGTATGGATTCTCGGCACATTCCCCCCAAAATCGTCCCGATGGTCAATGAACTTCTATTACCCCAACCGCATAAACGACTTCTGGCGCATCATGGGACTGATATTTACAGGCGACAAAGACACCCTGTATAACCACGAGACCAAGTCTTTCCGTCTTGATGACATAAAGGCATTGCTCGACAAGCATGGCATCGCCCTTGGCGACACCGCGCGCGCCGTCAACCGGCTGCGCGACAATGCTTCCGACAAATACCTTGAGATTGTAACGCCAGTGCCTCTCTACGATGTCCTCGACGAAATGCCTCTCTGCCATGATATAGCGACTACCGGAGAGAAGGCGGCAGCCGTAATAGCCCAACTCTCCGGCACTCAAATTCCCAAAATGGGTGAATATGTGGAATCAACGCGCCGCGACGGCTCACCGCTGAAGATATGGCGTATGCCCTCCACGTCACGTGCCTACCCGCTGCCGTTGCCACAAAAGGCTGCATTTTATGAGACCCTGTTCCGTTCGGTCGGTGTCATAAAATAGGAGACGGCACATATTAAGAAATTGCTAAACCTGCTTTTTCAGATTGCATATTTATCAAGTTTGACTTACCTTTGTGCTCATATATAATATAAAATTACTCGACCGATATGCTCGACATGATTCCCTTGGCAATTTTCGACGCCGCCACATTCTTCCAATGGTTTGTCGATAATGCCAACTATCTTTTTGTGTTTGTTTTCATGATGATAGAGAGTTCTTTCATCCCTTTTCCCTCGGAAGTGGTGGTTCCCCCCGCCGCCTATCTCGCATGTACCAAGGGCGACATGAACATTATTCTCGTTGTGCTCGTGGCCACAGCCGGAGCAATCGTAGGGGCCCTAATCAACTATTACATCGCCCTCTGGATTGGGCGCCCAATAGTCTACAAGTTTGCCAACAGCCGCATCGGGCATGCTTGCCTTATCGACCAGGCCAAGGTTGAAAAAGCGGAAAAATACTTTGACGACCACGGCGCAGTCTCCACATTCATCGGGCGCCTCATCCCGGCCGTCAGACAGCTTATATCCATACCTGCCGGTTTGGCGCGTATGAACGTGGGAATGTTCGTCATATTCACGGGTCTCGGAGCTTTAGTGTGGAATGCCATATTGGGTGGCCTTGGCTATTGGCTCGGGAAGACAGTCCCCCTCTCCCAATTGTTTGCCAAAGTCGAGGAATACAACGACTACCTCACATATTTCGGCATAGCCATCGGCATATTCTGCATCGGCTTCATCCTGTGGAACGCATTCAAGCCGCGCAAGAAATAGGCCGCGTGCGACAAAACCAATCACATACATTCATACATCATGCAGATATCCCCCTCTATTCTCTCGGCCGACTTTGCCAACCTACAGCGCGACATCGAGATGCTCAATGACTCAGATGCCGCTATGGTACATCTCGACATAATGGACGGCGTTTTCGTCCCGAATATCTCATTCGGATTCCCAGTCATGAAAGCCGTGCAACGATACAGCAGCAAGCCTCTCGACGTACACCTCATGATTGTGGAGCCGCAAAAGTATGTGTCACAAGTGCGCGACTGCGGTGCAGCGATAATGAATGTGCACTACGAGGCCTGCATCCATCTCGACCGCACGATTCAACAAATCAAGCAGGCCGGCATGAAAGCAGCCGTGACCCTGAATCCGGCCACCCCGGTGGAGCTGTTACAGGATATTGTCGCCGAAGTCGACATGGTGCTGCTTATGTCGGTTAACCCGGGGTTCGGAGGGCAGAAATTCATCCCCAACACCATCAACAAGGTCAGACGCCTGCGCCGGCTTATGTCGGCGTTGGACTGTTCTCCGCTTATTGAAGTTGACGGCGGTGTGAACATGGAGACCGGGGCATTGCTCGCGGATGCCGGGGCAGATGTATTGGTCGCCGGAAATTCCGTGTTCTCCGCTCCCGACCCCGCAGCGGCTATAAAAGCCCTCTCATCCCTCTAACAGGCCAACGACAAAACAAACCAATTACAATGATTAAGTCCACCATACATACCGACAATTTTGATCCCGACAGCATAAACTATTACGACAGCCGTCGTGACAACATGTACGGCTCAACCAGGGACACTGAGCCGGATATGCACGGACAACGCCGAGAACGACGTCAGGCCGCCGCCCCCACCAAAAAGGCGAAAAAGACAAAAAAGGCATCCTCGATAAAGTCATTTCTCACCGACAGACGCCTGAGGATGTTTATCGGCATATTGCTGTTCCTTGTCGGCGTGTACCTGCTCATCTCCACCATCTCTTTTCTCTCGTCGGGAGCCGACGACCAAAGCCAGGTACTCAACAACACGGTCGAACAGATAGCCCAATCAGGCGAGCCGGTCAGCAACGCGGGAGGCCCCCTCGGGGCATTCCTCTCTCAGCAGATTGTCACTGAGTCTCTCGGCGTCGGGTCTTTCGTGTTGATTTTTTATGTCATAGCGCTTGGGATATCGCTTGTGGGCTTGAAACGCTACAAGTTCTGGTCACTGACATTCAAGAGCCTCATCCTGACAGTCACAATATCCACTGTCATAGGACTGCTTACGTACAAGATGTCCGACACTATCTATTGGGGCGGCTACTATGGATATTACATCAACAACTTCCTGCTGACCCGCACCGGGGTATGGGGTGCGTTAGCAGTAAACATCGCCTTGGTGTCGCTTGTCGTACTTATCTTTTTCAGCGAGCTGTCACGCGCATATATTGCCTCACGCCGTAAGGTAAGGGAACAACGTGAACGCCTGCGCCGCATCCGCGAGGAAAAAGAGGCCGAGAAGCGTCTCGTCGAGGAGTCACTCCGTGCCACGGCAATCGACGCCGAAAAACCCGAGGAAGATACCAACGAAAACGAGACTCCACAGGAGGAAGGCCCTCAATTTGACTTCCATCCCTCCGAACTCGACAATCTTGTCGACACGGATGAGTTCCCCGAGGATGCTCCCCAAGAAATGGAGACGAATGTCGCTGTTGCAGCATCTACGGCCAATATCGCGGACGAACTTCCCCATCTCCCGGTTATCACGGAAACCATCGCGGCAACCCCCAATGCCGAGCATGGACAGCCGACAATGGTCGTCAACACCACAGCCATCGAGGAGGCCGGCGAAATCGTGTCGGACACCTATGACCCAACCGCCGAACTGTCACGATACCGTTTTCCCGACATTGGGCTGCTCAATGATGTTGCCGTCAAGGAGACGAGTGTCGACCTGCAGGAACAAGAGGAGAACAAGGAGCGAATCACCAAGACCCTTGCCGACTATGAGATACCCATCTCCCATATAGAGGCCACAGTAGGCCCGACAGTGACACTCTATGAGATAATCCCCGCCGAAGGGGTCAGAATTGCTAAAATCAAGCGTCTTGAGGATGACATCGCCCTCAGCCTTGCCGCAAAGGGCATACGCATCATCGCCCCGATTCCAGGCAAGGGAACAATCGGCATCGAGGTGCCCAACAAGGACCCACAGACTGTCTCTATCCGCTCGGTCATTGCCTCAAAGAAATTTCAGGAGTGCAAGATGGATCTTCCGATGGCAATGGGTGCGACAATCTCCAATGAGGTGTTCATTGCCGACCTCGCCAAGATGCCTCACCTGCTTGTGGCGGGTGCGACAGGACAGGGTAAGTCGGTCGGACTAAACACCATCATCGCCTCGCTGCTCTACAAGAAGCATCCGGCCGAACTGAAATTTGTGCTCGTTGACCCCAAGATGGTCGAGTTTAGCCTCTACCGCAAACTTGAGCGTCACTATCTTGCCAAACTTCCCGACGAGGAGGACGCCATCATCACCGAGCCGTCAAAAGTCGTCGCCACCCTCAACTCGCTATGCATCGAGATGGACAACCGCTATGCCCTGCTACGCGATGCCGATGTGCGCTCTATCAAGGAGTACAACGCCAAATTTGTGGCTCGCCGTCTCAACCCCGAGAAAGGCCACCGATACCTGCCCTACATCGTGGTGATTGTCGATGAGTTTGCCGACCTCATCATGACAGCAGGAAAGGAAATCGAGACACCTATCGCCCGTATCGCCCAAAAGGCCCGCGCCGTGGGTATGCATATGATTATCGCCACACAACGCCCGTCGACCAACGTCATCACAGGCGTCATCAAGGCCAACTTCCCGGGGCGCATCGCGTTCCGAGTGTCGCAGATGGTCGACTCAAAGACCATCCTCGACCGCACGGGAGCCAACCAGCTTATCGGTCGCGGCGACATGCTTTTCAGCAACAATGGAGAGATGGACCGCGTGCAGTGCGCCTTTATCGATACCCCGGAAGTCGTGGCCATATGCGACAGCATCGACAGCCAGATAGGCTATGACCACGCCTACCTGCTGCCCGACTATGTGCCCGATGCCGATGGTGGCGGCTCAATGGGAAATGTATCTGACCGCGACCCGCTCTTTGAGGAAGCCGCACGCTTCATCATCTCGTCCAATACCGCATCCACATCCTCGCTCCAGCGCCGATACTCGATAGGCTATAACCGCGCAGGCAAAATTATGGACCAGATGGAGGCTGCCGGCATCGTCGGCCCCGCCTCGGGCGGCAAGCCACGTCAAGTGCTCATCGACTCGCTCCAGCTCGAAAGGCTGCTTGAGCAGGCGTAAACCAAACTGCATGTAGAACGTTTAACCACTATGACAAGACTTCTTACAGCATTTTTGCTCACTATACTCTCCGCCGTTTCCGCGTCGGCTACAACCGCCGACACGATTCTCAAGTCGGCGGCCGACCGTTATCAGAGACTCAAGACCATCTCGGCATCCTACTCCGCGACCTCAGGCTCGGAGAAGATGAACGGCACCATCGTGACAAGCGGCGACAAATTTCACATCTCCTCGCCACAACTGAGCACATGGTACGACGGTCGCACACAATGGACCTACTCTCCCTCCTCCAATGAGGTCAACATCACCGAGCCTACAGCCGAGGAGCTGCAGCAGGTCAATCCGTTTGCCATCATCAGCGCGTTCCGGCGCGCCTACAAGGGCACGCTGCTCAAATCTCCCGCCGGGACCCACACGGTTCAGCTACTGCCGCTCGACAAGAAAGCCTCGATACGCAAGGCTGTGGTGACATTTGATGCCAAGACCCTCTACCCTACCCTAATCCGGCTCACTACCGACAACAACGCAACCCTCTCCATCAAAGTGACAAATGTGGTGGCGGGGAAAAAATATCCTCTCTCAACATTTGTCTTTGACAAGAAAAAATATCCCGGGGCCGAGATTATCGACCTGCGATAGACGAGACGGATAACGTATAGCCCTATTTTACCACCCATATAATCTTACCATCTAACTCTTAAATAAAATGACCGACAAGACACGCTGCCTAATCATCGGCTCAGGACCGGCGGGATACACTGCCGCCATCTACGCAGCCCGCGCCAACAATGCCCCCATCCTCTATGAGGGAATGCAGCCGGGCGGACAATTGACTACCACGACCGAAGTCGAGAACTTCCCCGGATACCCCGAAGGGGTCGACGGCAACCAGCTTATGGACGACCTGCGCCGACAGGCCGCACGCTTTGGAGCCGACCTGCGCTATGGCACTGTCACCGCCGTTGACTTCGACAAGCGGCCCATGGAGGCGACTATCGACGGGCAGACCGTAATAAAGGCAGATACAATAATAATAGCCACCGGGGCATCGGCAAAATATCTTGGATTGCCCGACGAGCAAAAGTTTCAGGGTCTCGGGGTATCGGCATGTGCCACATGCGACGGATTCTTCTATCGCGGCAAGACGGTTGCCGTGGTCGGGGGCGGCGATACAGCCTGCGAGGAGGCCGACTACCTGAGCAACCTCGCCTCAAAGGTCTACATGATTGTACGCAAGGATTATCTGCGTGCATCCCACATGATGCGCCGGCGCATTGAGGAAAACCCCAAGATTGAGGTGCTGTTCAACACCAATACCCGTGGACTCTTTGGCAAGGATGCCCTGGAGGGCGCACACCTCGTCCAATTTGCCGGGACTCCTGAGGAGAAGGTCCTCGACATCAATATCGACGGATTTTTCCTCGCCATAGGCCATAAGCCCAATACCGAACTGTTCCGCGACAAGGTTGAGCTTGACAAGGACGGGTACATCGTCACCCACGGCAAGTCGACAGCGACCAACCTTCCCGGCGTCTTTGCCGCCGGCGACGTGGCCGATCCCCGCTACCAGCAGGCCATCACAGCCGCCGCGTCGGGGTGCCGGGCCGCCCTCGACGCGGAGCGTTACCTGATGACACACGAGGGATAATCCCCTGACTACAGCATCAGCTGAAGCATAAAGGCATCCTCATAACGGGTGCCTTTTTTCAGCCACGACCTCAATCGTCCCGAAATCCGATACCCGCACTTCTTGAACAGCCCCAGCGATGGCTCATTGCGGGCCGGGATTATGGCGATAAGCTGATGCAGTCCGAGAAACTCCCGTGAATAGCCGGCTATCAGCGTCAGGGCCTCCGACGCGATACCGCGTCGGGCATAGGCCCCGTCCACAAGCACCCCTACAGCCGAGCGGCTGTTGAAAGGGTCAAACTCATAGAAGTCAACCGTGCCCACCGTCTCGCCCGTCTCCCGCAATTCTATCATGAGGCGCAGTTGTCGGGCCGAGAATATATCCCCGTCGTAGTTCTCTATATAGTCCCACAGCTGCTTGCGCGAGAAAGGCGCAATACTGTTGCCCACCTCCCATAGCGACGAGTCATTCTCCCATCGGTACAGCAAGTCAAGGTCGGTCGGCTCAAGCGCCCGCAGCCTCACACGGTCATTTTCAAGAAATCGTCCCATATCCTTATATTATAATGGCTATTATAGCCATGCCTTTTACCTGTTATCAAACGATGACGCGAATGGTATGCGGTTGATAAGCGACCGCCCGAGCGTTATCTCGTCGGTGTACTCAATCTCGTTGCCCACCGACACGCCCCGTGCAAGCTGTGTCATCACCACCGGGCGCGTCCCCATGCGGCGATAGATGTAAAATCCCGTCGTGTCCCCCTCCATCGTGGGGCTTAACGCCAATATCACCTCCTTTACGCCACCATTATCGACCCGCTCAATCAGCGAGTCAATCTCCAATTGGTCGGGCCCGATACCGTCCATAGGCGATATCACGCCGCCAAGCACATGGTAAACGCCACCATACTGGCGCGTGTTCTCGATGCTCATCACATCCTTCACATTCTCAACCACGCAGACCGTCGTCCTGTCCCGCTGCGGGTCACCGCACACGGCACACGTCTCGCTGTCGGATATATTGTGGCACATGCTGCAATATCTCACATTGCGGCGCATGTTGATAATCGCCTGCCCGAGAGCCACCCCGGCCTTCTCATCCTGCCTCAATATGTGCAACGCCAGCCGCAACGCCGTCTTGCGCCCGATACCCGGCAGCCGAGACAGCTCATTGACCGCGTTCTCCAAGTGGCTCGATGCAAATTCCTGTTCCATTCTATGTGATACTTTCAATATGTAAAAGTAGCACAAACATGTGAATTTAGGAAAAAGCCAACGCATGATTGGGATATTTAAGGAAATATTAATAGATTTGTGTTCGATGGATAAAGTTGTAGAGACAGCCCTATCCAGTCAATTTCATTAAATCAAAAGTCATCACGATGAAACGAATCAACCTAATCCTTATCATGTCGCTTGTTGCCCTATTGAGCCACGCAGCCATTGAAACATTTGAATACCAAGGCATCAAGTTCAAATACAATACGTACCATAATTTCATGGAGACCGGAGATAACAGCGGCCTTAAAGGTGTGGTAACCGTTCCGTCAAAAATAGAATATCAAGGCCGCAAGTATACCGTGACCCATATCGGCGATTATTCATTTGCCCATTGCCCAGACATCACCAAAGTCATTATTGAGGAGGGATACCAGCAAATCGGCTCCGGCGCGTTCAGAGAGTGCAGCTCGTTGAGAGAGGTCGTCTTGCCGACATCGGTATGGGTCATGTACGATGACATATTCCGCGACTGCGTCAATCTAAGCAATGTCAATACCGGCTCGGTACAGAAAATGGGCGCACGAGTTTTCTATAATTGTGAGAACCTGCACCACGTGGAGCTGACATCGCTTAAAGACCTCGATGTCAACGGAGGGATTTTTTCCTACGCCACAGGGCTTGAGGATATCACGCTTCCTGAAGGCATCAAAATAATAGGCAGCTCATCTTTTGCCAACTGTACTTCGCTGACCCAACTACGCATCCCATCGACTGTCACAAAAATCGGGTCCCGGATTATTAACGGGTGCACTAATCTAAAGACACTATACTGGGATGCAAAGGACGCAAAGACCTATATCTCAATAGGGGGTAACGCAGCTATCACGGATGGGCCTTCAAGCTCGGTATTCACCGAATACGGCAAGACTCCCTATCTTGAGACTATAGTATTTGGCGACGAGGTCTCATCGATACCATCCCTATTGTGCTACAATCTCACATCGCTAAAGAAAGTGGTATTCGGCAAATCGGTTAATGATGTAGGGCCTAACGTCTTCTATAATTGTATAGGCTTAAAAGAGGTACATTGGAATGCGACAAACTGCGTGTCAAATAACGCGAAATTCTGGTGGACCAAAAACTCCACCCGAATTGCCGCACCGATATCGATATTCGAGATTGGGGATTTTGTCAAGAGAATACCCGATTATCTTTGCAGCCATCTCACCAAAGTGGAGGATATCGTCATCCCGGCAACGGTAAAGTCCATTGGAGACCATGCTTTCCAAGGAGCCGCCATTTCCAGTGTCAACCTGCCCACAGGATTGGAGACAATCGGATTGGAGGCATTTTCGGAAATGCCGAGAATCACCTCGTTTAATATTCCATGGAGTGTCATTGAGATTGGTAACGGTGCCTTTGGAGGATGCCCCAACCTTAAGCGGGTTATATTCAATGCACAGGAATGTAGCGTGGATAATCCGTTTTCCGACAGTCCACAACTGTCATCAATAGATTTCAATAACGAGGTGAGGATTGTTCCGGCCAATATATGCAACGGCATCAGCTCCTTGAAAACAGTCCATTTCGGCTCCTCTGTCAGGACTATCGGAGCCAACTCATTCCGTGGTTGCAGCGGACTGGAGGACGTAGAACTGTGTGGCGCAATCTCAAAAATCAACGCCATGGCTTTTGCCGGATGTTCCAGCCTTTCCTCGCTACTTATAGGCAGCAATGTGCGTGAAATCGGGGAACAGGCTTTTGCCAATTGCCGTAGGCTGAAATCGATATCCATACAGGCTATCACGCCTCCCGTAATCTCACAAAACACTTTCACTGACTATACGGCGGTACTGCAAGTGCCCTACGACTGCGAGAAGCGATATGCCGAGGCTAAATATTGGTCTAATTTCTTTCCGGGAGCCGCCATTTCAACTGTTATGGACGACAACGACATCATCACGATAACCGACGGAAAGATTACAGTTCCCGATCATGCCGCCGGCACTCAAGTCTATGATATGACTGGAGCTATCGTATATTCGGGTTATGCGGAAACGATAGAGGGATTGTCCTCAGGAGTATACATTGTCAGAAATGGCCGGAATATCGCAAAAGTCGCGATACTGACGCGATAGCGACCGGCAAACATATGGCCGTGACAACCCTGTGCCGATACATCACATATGGCAATGGAGTAACTGATCCGGAGCATAGCGATTGCGACATAAGATAGAGCATTTTTCCTATTGAGACATGTTGGTCACCATCAATGCCCCTGATGTCACAATAGGCCCATATGTATTCTCCTATTGCCGGTCTTTACATTGCGTGGCCCTGCCGGAAAACATGCGGCTCATCCCGCCGGGAACATTCTACGAGTGCCGGTTATTGACATCCATAAATCTTCCCTACAACCTTATTGCCATAGGCGATGCGTCATTCTATGAATGTATATCTCTATGCGGCATCGATTTCCCGTCAACAATAGAGACTATCGGCAAACTCGCCTTTTACAAATGCTCATCCCTCCTTGCATTGAGTCTGCCGTCAAGCCTGAAAAGACTTGGGACACTGTCATTCTCACGATGTGACGGACTGCTCTCGGCAACCATATCAAACGGCAACATCGGCGCAAATTCATTCTCCAATTGCAACTGTCTAAGGACCGTAACCATAGGGAAAGGAGTGACACGACTTGGACAATCCGCTTTTGCAGGGTGCATCTCGCTTGAAAAAATCGTCTCGCTCAACCCCACTCCACCCTATTGCGACGTGGATTCACTCCCTTCCCCGTCTGATTGTCGCATATCGCTGTCTGTCCCGTATTCATCCTCCAAACTTTACAGCTCAGCACCGCAATGGAGAGATATGCACCAGGCCGGGGCAGTCTGACGTACCCCATGACGTCGGCTTATGCTGCAAAAAACAAATACGGAATTTGCGATGCCCTAAATTTTTGGCGGTACGCGATTAATTGCGTAATTTTGCGGCTGATTTAACATCGTCAACTGCAAAGATGAAAATTATACGTAAAGTCGACGAGTTGCGACGCGCCGTTGCCGACGCCCGCGCTCAAGGCCGCTCGGTTGGACTTGTTCCCACGATGGGGGCACTCCACGCCGGACACCTGTCGCTTATCGAGCGTGCCCGCGCAGAAAACGACATGGTAGTGGTGAGCGTTTTTGTCAACCCCACCCAGTTTAACAACCCCGACGACCTGCGCACTTACCCGCGCACCGAAGAGGCCGACTGCGAAAAGCTGACGGCCGCCGGGGTCGACATAGCCTTCATTCCCGCTGTGGAGGAGGTGTACCCCGAACCCGACACCCGCGTGTTTGACCTCGGCCCTGTAGCGAAGGTGATGGAGGGCGCGATGCGTCCGGGACATTTCAACGGCGTGGCACAGATTGTCAGCAAACTGTTTGCCATCGTCACCCCCGACCGCGCATATTTTGGAGAGAAAGACTTCCAGCAGATAGCCGTCATCAAGCGAATGGTCGAGCTGGAGGGATTCAAGCTGCAGATTGTAGAATGCCCCATCAAACGTCATGACGACGGCCTGGCGATGAGCAGCCGCAATGTGCGGCTCACATCCGAGCAGCGTGCCAAGGCCCCGAATATAGCCCGCATCCTGCGTGAGAGCCTCGACTATGCGGCAAGCCACACTGTCGGCGAGACCAAGCGGCATGTCATCGACAATATCAACGCCATCGACGGCATGGAGGTGGAGTATTACGAGATTGTGGACGCACTGACAATGCAGCCTGTCGCCGACTGGAGCGACGCCCCGCAGGCCGTGGGCTGTGTGACGGTCTACATGGGCGATGTGCGACTCATCGACAATATAAAATATAAGGCACGATGATGCAGATAGAGGTCGTAAAGTCTAAAATCCACCGCGTCACCGTCACCGAGGCGTGCCTCGACTACATCGGCTCGATAACCATCGACGAGGACCTGATGGACGCGGCCAACATAATAGCCGGCGAGCGCGTGTATATCGTCAACAACAACAACGGAGAGCGGTTTGACACATACGTCATCAAGGGCAAGCGAGGCTCGGGCGTGATATGCCTCAACGGCGCGGCAGCACGTAAAGTGCAGCGCGGCGACATCGTCATCATCATGAGTTATGCCATGATGCCGTTTGAAGAGGCCAAGGAGTTCAAGCCCTGGGTCATATTCCCCGACACCGCGACCAATCGCCTCGTCACTCCCACAAAGGGAAAGTAACACCGTATAAATACCATACCCAAGATATGTTTGAAAATCTAAGCGAGAGACTTGAACGCAGCTTCAAAATCCTTAAAGGTCAAGGCAAAATCACGGAAATCAACGTTGCCGACACCCTCAAGGATGTGCGCCGCGCGCTCATCGAGGCCGATGTCAACTATAAGGTGGCAAAGCAGTTTACCGACACCGTAAAGGCCAAGGCACTCGGACAGAATGTAATCAACGCCATCAAGCCACAGGAGCTGATGGTGAAAATCGTGCATGACGAGCTGTCGACCCTCATGGGAGGCGATACGGCCAAGCTCAACCTGTCGGGCAACCCTACCGTCATCCTCATGTCGGGACTGCAAGGCTCGGGTAAGACAACCCTGTCGGGCAAGCTCGCCCGCAAGCTCAAGAGCGAGCAGGGGCGACGCCCGCTTCTCGTGGCATGTGACGTCTACCGTCCCGCCGCCATCGAGCAGCTGAAAGTGCTCGGCGAGCAGATAGAGGTGCCTGTCTACAGCGAGCCTGAAAGCAAGAATCCTGTCGCCATCGCCGAAAACGCCATACGCCATGCCAAGGCCAACCATCTCGACCTCGTGATTGTCGACACCGCCGGCCGTCTTGCCGTCGATGAGCAGATGATGAACGAGATTGAGGCCATCAAAAAGGCCATCAAGCCACAGGAGACCCTGTTTGTCGTCGACTCGATGACAGGTCAGGATGCAGTGAACACCGCCAAGGAGTTCAACGACCGCCTTGACTTTGACGGCGTGGTGCTCACCAAACTTGACGGTGACACACGCGGTGGCGCGGCCCTGTCGATACGCACGGTGGTCGACAAGCCTATCAAGTTTGTCGGCACAGGCGAGAAGCTCGATGCCCTCGACCTTTTCCACCCCTCCCGTATGGCCGACCGTATACTCGGCATGGGCGACATCGTGTCGCTCGTCGAGAAGGCCCAGCAGCAGTTTGACGAGAAAGAGGCCCGCGAACTTCAGCGCAAGATTGCCAAAAACCAGTTCAACTTCAACGATTTCCTCAATCAGATACAGCAAATCAAGAAGATGGGCAACATCAAGGACCTCGCGTCCATGATACCGGGCGTAGGCAAGGCCATCAAGGACCTCGACATCGACGACAACGCCTTCAAGGGCATCGAAGCGATAATCCGCTCAATGACCGAGAAAGAGCGAGTCAACCCCGAGATAATCAACGGTAGCCGACGTCAACGCATCGCAAAAGGTTCGGGCACATCCATCCAGGAGGTTAACCGGTTGCTGAAGCAGTTTGAGGAGACCCGCAAGATGATGAAGATGGCCACCACTATGAAAAATCCGATGAATATGATGCGTGGTATGCGCCGTCGCTAAACAATAACCAATAAACCCTGACCAAAATGGAACTTATAGACGGCAAGAAAGTAGCCGATGACATAAAAAATGAGATAGCTGCCACCGTCGAGCAGATGGTGGCCGACGGCAAGAAACGCCCTCACCTCGCCGCGATACTCGTCGGACATGACGGCGGCAGCGAGACCTACGTGGCCCATAAGGTGAAAGCCTGCGAGCAGTGCGGGTTCAAGTCGACTCTCATCCGCTTTGAGGACGACGTGACCGAGGAGGAACTGCTGAAGACCATCGACAAGCTCAACAATGACGCTGATGTCGACGGGTTTATCGTGCAACTCCCCCTCCCGCGCCACATCTCCGAGCAGAAAGTCATCGAGGCCATCGACTACCGCAAGGATGTCGACGGATTCCACCCCATCAACGTAGGACGCATGTCTATCGGCCTCCCATGCTACGTGTCGGCGACCCCTGCCGGCATCATGGAGTTGCTTGCCCGCTACAACGTACCCACCAAGGGCGCCCGCTGCGTGGTCCTTGGGCGCAGCAACATAGTCGGCAAGCCCGTCGCCACGCTGATGATGCAGAAAGCCAACCCCGGCGACGCGACAGTCACCGTGTGCCACAGCGCGACACGCGACATCAAGGAGATATGCCGTGAGGCTGATATCATAATCGCCGCTCTCGGCCGTCCCGGTTTCGTCACCGAGGATATGGTGAAACCCGGCGCAGCCATCATCGACGTGGGGACAACCCGCGTACCCGATGCCTCGCGCAAGAGCGGTTTCCGTCTCCGTGGAGATGTCGACTTTGACAACGTTGCTCCAAAGTGCTCGTTTATCACCCCCGTTCCGGGCGGCGTCGGCCCCATGACCATCTGCTCCCTCATGAAGAACACCCTTCTCGCGGCACAACACGAGATTTATCAATAGCCATAACCCCTGCTCTCCCATGACGCTTCTCTCCACATTGCTATTCTCGCTCATGAGCCTCATCATGGGCACGTCACAGGAGGCCGACATACTGTTTGCAGGGGACGCTATGCAACACCAGGGACAGCTCGACGCCGCGCGTCGGGCTGTCGGCGTGTATGACTACACGGGCTGCTTCGATGCCGTGTCACCGTATGTAAAGGCGGCAGACTATGCAATCGTCAATCTCGAGACACCGCTCGGCTACCGCAACTTCAGTGGCTACCCGTGTTTCAACGCCCCTGTCTCATACGCCAAGGCTCTCAGAGACGCAGGATTTGACCTGATGCTGACAGCCAACAATCACTGTCTCGACCGCCGTGACGCCGGCGTCATCAACACCCTGACGCTCCTCGACAGCATAAACGTGCCTCATGTCGGCACCTACCGCAACGCCGCCGAGCGTCACAGGCGACTGCCATTCATTGTCGATATCAACGGTTTCCGCACGGCATTCCTCAACTACACCTACGGCACAAACGGCATCGGCATACAGCGCGACATCGTGGTCGACTACATCGACCGCGACCTTATGGCGCGTGATGTGGCGGCAGCCCGCCAAGCCGGCGCGGAAATCATAGCCGCGTGCATCCATTGGGGCAACGAATACCAGCTCCTGCCCCACACCTCGCAGACCAGGCTTGCCGATTATCTCACCGACCTTGGTGTAGACCTTATAATAGGCAGTCACCCCCATGTCATACAGCCGATGGAGATGCGCCACAGCGACCGCCACGACAAAGACGTGCTGCTCGTCTACTCTCTCGGCAACTTCATCTCCAACATGAAAACACGCGATACGCGCGGCGGCGCGATGGTCAGGGTAACACTCTACCGCGACTCGCTCGGGACGGCCCGTGTCAAGTCCCCCACCTACCGCCTCGTCTTCACCATCCCCCCCACCGGACGCCACACCAACTATCGCCTCCTTCCCGCCGAATCCGTCACCGACACCACCCACGCCGTCCCGACAATCTGGCAATCCCGCTGCGCCGACTTCACCCGCGCCGCCCAATCCATCTTCACCCGCCACAACCGTAACGTCCCCCGCGACACCACCCGCCTCCCGACACGTCGTTCCATCTCCTCCTCGGCGATTCCTACCGGCAATTTAACCCACTGATATTGCCCATTCCCAATTGTCGCCCTACAATACAACAAGTCCAACAACACCAATTGAAAGCCTATTCCTATTTTTTCATGCAAAAAATTTGCGGTCGGGTATTGCCAATTCAAAAAATAGTTGTACCTTTGCATCATCAAAATGGTGAGGGTAGCTCAGTTGGTTAGAGCGTCGGATTGTGGTTCCGAAGGTCGAGGGTTCGAGACCCTTTCTTCACCCAAAAAGGAGTCTGCTGATGGCAGGCTCCTTTTTTTATACCGCCTGTGCTAATTTGCATGAAAAATATTGGGGTATTCGACGCAATTAGCTATCTTTGTGCCCGTAGACAAAGGGGTGCACCTCATGGACGGTGCTGAGATTATACCCTTGAACCTGACGCGGATAATGCCGCCGGAGGAATTGTTGACCTCACTCTCTATAGCGTGTCCCCCTATTGTCTGTATAACCAATGAACGGTAACAGGCATGAAACATTACGCGACAATGCTATCCGTTGCAGGCTCTGACTGCTCGGGCGGCGCAGGCATACAGGCCGACATAAAGACCGCATCGGCTCTTGGAGTCTATGCGATGACGGCGATAACTGCCATCACCGTACAGAACACCCTCGGTGTAACTGACGTGCAGGGCATACGTCCCGATGTCGTGGCAGGGCAGATTGACGCGGTCTTTACCGACATCCCCCCTATGGCGGTGAAAACCGGGATGCTCTTTTCGTCAGACATCGTGGCGGCAACAGCAAAATCCCTTGCATCCGACCATGCGGCAAACGTTGTTGTAGACCCCGTTATGGTCTCAACCTCCGGCTCCCAGCTAATATCAGATGATGCAATAGCGACGATGATCGAGCGGCTGTTTCCTCTCGCCACCATCATCACCCCCAACTACGCCGAGGCTTGCCGCCTGACAGGCGAGACCGACCCGACGCGACAAGCAGACGCGTTTCACAAAATGGGCGTAAAATCAGTATTGTTAAAGGGGGGCGATGCGCCTGCCGGCAATCACGGCATCAAGACAGACTATCTGTCGGTCGATAATGGCCCTCTTATCCCGTTAGACGCCCCTTCAATCATGACGCCCAACACCCACGGCACCGGATGCACGCTGTCAAGCGCCATAGCGTCCTATCTCGCACTCGGCCATGACCTTGAGGCAGCAGTGCGTCTTGCCAAGGAATATATCACATCAGCCCTGCGGCACGGCGCGGAAATCGGCTGCGGCAACGGGCATGGCCCCGTAAACCACCTGTTCAATCCCCATAACCTATATATCTATGATGACAATCAAGCTCAATGACACGGAGATTAAACTGCCCGAAGGCAGTTCGCTCCACGAAGCCCTCGTCAGTGCCAACGTGTCGCTGACAGGTATAGCCACAGCCGTAAACGGCACGGTAGTACCCGCGTCACAACGCGACAGCCACATGCTCGCCAACGGGGACTCAATCCTGATAATAAAGGCATTCTATGGCGGCTAATGACGCGACACCGATGATGCGCATCGCCGTAACCCCACCTGATATCATGGAGGATGAGCCACGGCGCATCATGGCGATACTCGATGCCGGGTGGGATAAGGTGCATCTGCGACATCCGTCGGCGACACTGAGCGAGATGCGCCGCCTCATCGAGGCGATACCCCAACGGATGCATGGCCGGCTGCGGTTGCACGGCCACTTTGAGTTGCTCAATGAGTTCAACCTCGGAGGCATACAACTCAACAGCCGATGCCCCGTCCCCCCTACCAACTATACGGGCCGATACAGCCGCTCATGCCATACCGTCGAGGAGACCCGCGCGACAACAGAATGCGACTACGTGACGCTCTCGCCGATATTTGACAGCATATCAAAGCAGGGCTATCACAGCGAGTTCCGCAAGGAGGATTTTGCCGTCCTGCCGACAGGAAAAGTAATAGCCCTCGGCGGGGTAACGCCAGACAATACAGCGACTTTACGCCAATATCCTTTCGCGGGATATGCCGTGCTCGGATACCTGTTCGGCGTGCCTTTTGACGAGTTCGCCCGACGACTACAGCAATTTGACAATTAATAATTAAACACCGCATATGTTACAGTTTATTACCCATCCCTCCGACAGATATTCTATTCCCGAGGAGGTGCAGATGGCAATCGAGGGAGGCTGCCGCTGGGTGCAGCTCCGCATGAAAGACGCCTCTGACGAGGAGGTGCGGGAAGTCGCCCGCGAGATTATACCGATGTGCCAGGAGACAGGCACAATCCTTGTGCTCGACGACCGTGTGGGGCTTGCCAACGAGCTTCGTGTCCACGGAGTGCATCTCGGCAAGGAAGATATGCCCCCCATGGAGGCACGTGAAATCCTCGGCCCTCATGCCATAATCGGCGTGACGGCCAACACTGCCGCCGACATCGAGGCCCTGCGTGGCAAGGATGTCGACTACGTGGGGCTTGGCCCGTTCAGGCACACCTCCACCAAGGCACGCCTCTCCCCCATCCTCGGCATCGAAGGCTACCGCGAGATAATAGCCGCCAAAAAAGCCGCAGGAATAGAACTTCCCATAGTGGCCATCGGGGGTATCACACTCGATGACATCGCTCCACTGATGGCAACCGGCATCAACGGCGTGGCCGTCTCCGGCTCAATAATCAACGCCTCCGACCCGGTGGAGTACACCGAGCGTCTCCTCGCAGCCCTCAATCAATCCATATAAGATGCCTATTAGACTTATTAGACCTATCGAACTCAAAAAATCACTGAAATGGACAACTTAATCATAGGAGGACGCGAGTTCTCATCGCGCCTGTTTGTCGGCACAGGCAAATTCTCCTCCAACCGCATGATGCTCGATGCCATTCTCGCCTCAGGCTCGGAAATGATAACTGTGGCTATGAAGCGCGTGGACATCGAGCACGGCGAGGAGGACGACATGCTCGCCCACATCAACCGCGACCATGTGCAGCTGCTCCCCAACACCTCGGGCGTGCGCAACGCCGAGGAGGCAGTCATCGCCGCCCGATTGTCGCGTGAATGTTTCGGCACGGACTTCATCAAACTTGAGATACACCCCGACCCCAAATACCTGCTTCCCGACCCGGTCGAGACACTAAAAGCCACCGAGATTCTCGCCAAGGAGGGTTTCAAGGTGCTCCCATATATCCAGGCCGACCCTGTGTTATGCAAGCGGCTTGAGGAGGTCGGCACAGCAGCCGTGATGCCGCTCGGCGCACCGATTGGCACCAACAAGGGGTTGCTTACCCGCGATTTCCTTGAAATTATCATAGAGCAGAGCCGTGTGCCGGTGGTGGTCGATGCCGGGATAGGGGCACCATCCCACGCCGCCGAGGCGATGGAGATGGGCGCCGATGCCGTGCTTGTCAACACGGCGATAGCCGTTGCCGGCGACCCCGTGCAGATGGCGGTTGCATTCAGGCTCGCCGTCGAGGCCGGACGCAAAGCCTACGAGGCCGGACTCGGCGCGGTCGCCACGTGCGGCGCGGTGGCATCAAGCCCGCTCACATCATTTCTCGACTGAATACACAACAATAAAACAACGATACAGCCATGCAGATAAACGACATCGACCTCCATAGTTATCCGGGGTCAGAGAAAGTATATTTTGAGGGAAAGCAATTCCCGTTCATCAAGGTGCCGATGCGCAAGGTGTCGCTCACTCCGACAGTGAAGGTCGCCCCCGACGGCACAAAGACCGTACGCGAGAATGAGCCGGTCTACATCTACGACACAAGCGGCGTCTACACCGACCCGCAGGTCGAGATTGACGTCAACGCAGGCATTCCGCGATTTCGCGAGGAGTGGATTGCCCATCGCGACGACCTTGAGCAGCTGCCCGGCATCACGAGCGACTACGGCAGGCAGCGCGAGGCCGACAAGAGCCTCGACGGCATACGCTTTGCCCACCGCTATGCACCGCGCCGCGCCCGCGAGGGTCGCGCCATCACCCAGATGGCGCTTGCCCGTCAAGGCATCGTGACCCCCGAGATGGAGTATGTGGCAATCCGCGAGAATCTCAACAACGAGGCTCTCGGAATAGAGAGCTACATCACGCCCGAGATGGTGCGCGAGGAGGTGGCGGCGGGACGCGCCGTCATCCCGGCCAACATCAACCATCCCGAAGCGGAGCCTATGATTATCGGCAGCCGTTTCCTCGTGAAGCTCAACACCAACATCGGCAACTCGGCCCTCTCATCGGGCATCGAGGAGGAGGTAGCCAAGGCAGTGTGGAGCTGCTACTGGGGCGGCGACACGCTGATGGATCTCTCGACCGGCGACCACATACACGAGACCCGCGAATGGATTATCCGCAACTGCCCTGTCCCGATGGGCACCGTGCCCGTCTACCAGGCATTGGAGAAAGTCGACGGCGACCTCTCGAAACTGACTTGGGAAATCTACCGCGACACGCTGATCGAGCAGGCCGAGCAGGGTGTCGACTACTTCACCATCCACGCCGGCGCGCTCCGCGCCCATGCCGACCTCATCGACGAGCGGCTCACGGGCATCGTGTCGCGCGGCGGCTCCATCATGACAGGCTGGGCGGTGATGCACAATGAGGAAAATTTCCTCTACACCCACTTTGAGGAGATATGCGAGATACTCGCACGCTATGATGTGGCCGTGTCGCTCGGCGACGGGCTGCGTCCGGGCTCGATACACGATGCCAACGACCGCTCGCAGTTCATGGAACTCGACGTGCTCGGCGAGCTGACCGAGATTGCGTGGCGTCACAACGTGCAGGTGCTCATCGAGGGACCGGGACACGTGCCGATGCACAAAATCAAGGAGAACATGGAGCGACAGGTGGAGAAGTGCCACGGTGCGCCGTTCTACACCCTCGGCCCGTTGACCACCGACATCGCCCCGGCCTACGACCACATCACATCGGCCATCGGCGCGGCCCAGATAGCATGGATGGGTACAGCCATGATATGCTACGTGACGCCCAAAGAGCATCTCGCGCTCCCCAACCTCGAGGATGTGCGCGCCGGAGTCATCACCTACAAGATTGCCGCCCACGCCGCCGACCTCGCCAAGGGACATCCGGGGGCGCAGGTGCGTGACGACGCCATGAGCCGCGCCCGCTATGACTTCCGCTGGAAAGATCAGTTTAACCTCTCGCTCGACCCCGACCGCGCACGACAGTACTATATCGAGAGCCGCAAGGACGACGACCGTTTCTGCACGATGTGCGGGCCCAACTTCTGCGCGATGCGCATCTCCCAGCAGGTAGCCTCCGATGCCTGCGCAAAATAAAGCAACAATGTTCTACGACGAAATACAGAAATATTCCTGGGACGGCACTACTGCCGCGATAGCCGCCAAGACCTCGCGTGATGTCGAGGCGGCTATCGCAAAGAGCCGTGCCAACCGCCCCGTGAGCGTCGACGACTTCATGGCGCTCATCTCACCCGCCGCCGTCCCATATCTGGAACAGATGGCCCAACTCAGCCACCACTACACGCTTGAGCGGTTTGGCAAGACCATATCGATGTACATCCCGCTCTATGTCTCCAACGCATGTACCAACTCATGCGTCTACTGCGGCTTCAACCACGCCAACCCCCTGACACGCGTAACGCTGTCGATGGAGCAGGTCAAGGCCGAGTGTGAGGCGATAAAGCGTCTCGGGCCGTTTGACAACCTGCTGATTGTATCGGGCGAGTTCCCCCGCCTCAACGGTGTGGACTATCTTGAGCAGGTGCTCCATGTCGCACGTCCCTACTTCAACAATCTCACCATAGAGGTGATGCCGATGAAAGAGCGCGACTACTACCGTCTGACCCAAAGCGGGCTTAACGGGGTAGTCTGCTTTCAGGAAACTTACAACGAGGCGCGCTACAAGGTCTACCACCCGCGTGGCATGAAGTCCTTCTACGAGTGGCGACTCAACGGCTACGACCGCATGGGGCGTGCCGGGGTGCACAAGATAGGCATGGGCGTGCTCATCGGCCTCGAAGACTGGCGCACCGACGTCACCATGATGGCACGTCACCTCGAATACCTGCGCAAGACCTACTGGCGCACGCGCTACTCGGTCAACTTCCCGCGCATGTGTCCCGCCGAGGGGGGATATCAGCCGTCGGTGGTGATGACCGACAAGGAGCTTGCGCAACTCACATTCGCGTTCCGCATCTTTGACCACGACATTGACATCTCATACTCCACCCGCGAGAGTCCCGCGTTCCGCGCCAACATGATGAAGCTCGGAGTCACCTCCATGAGTGCCGGCAGCAAGACCGAGCCGGGTGGCTACGTCTCCACCCCCGACGCTCTCGAACAGTTTGAAGTCACCGACGGCCGCACCCCCGCCCAGGTCGTCGATGAAATCCGCTCCCTCGGCTACGAGGCCGTCTGGAAAGACTGGGACAAAATCTTCGACTGAGCCTTAAGCGGAGATAATACATCGAATGAGGAGGTCGAAACTTTTTCACGGCGGGGATGTTGTGAAAAATGAGTACCTTTGCGGTCGATTATGAATATTGCAAAAAGACATCAGCTGCGGGGATATATCCTCGGGATGCTGGCAGCGGCGGCCTACGGCACCAACCCGCTTTTCGCCATGCCGCTTTACGGTGAGGGTATGAGCGTCGACTCGGTGCTTTTCTACCGCTATGCCATCGCCACGGTGATGCTCGGCGCGCTTATGCTCATCAAGGGCGAGCCGTTCCGCGTGCGCCGCTCCGACATTCTCGCGCTCGCCGGCGCGGGCATACTTTTTGCCCTGTCATCGCTATTGCTTTTCGCGAGCTACAACTACATGGATGTGGGCATCGCGTCGACCATCCTGTTTGTCTATCCCGTGTTTGTCGCCGTACTGATGGCCTCGTTCTTCCACGAGCGCATAAGCCGCATCACCCTGCTTGCGATAGTCCTCGCGCTTGTCGGCATAGCCCTGCTGTCGCAGGGAGAGGGAGAAGGCGGAGCATCATCGGTGTCGGTGACTGGAATAATACTCGTCATACTCTCGTCGCTCTCCTATGCGATATACATGGTGGCAATCAACAAGAGCCGCCTTCGGCATATCTCCTCCTTGCAGATGACATTCTACTCGCTCGTATTCGGCTCGCTACTGTTTATCGTAAGGCTCGGATTCCTCACTGACTTGCAGATGCCGTCGGGTGCCGTGTCATGGGTGTGCATCACCTCACTCGGCATCTTCCCCACCATCATATCGTTGCTGGCGATGACAGTGGCAATCCACGACATAGGCTCGACACCCACGGCAATACTCGGCGCATTGGAGCCTGTAACGGGCCTGATAATCGGCATAGCGATGTTCGGCGAGACCCTGACAGGGCAATCGGTCAGCGGCATACTGCTCATATTGGTGGCCGTGACACTCGTTATCGCCGCAAAGCCCATCATGGCGATGCTGCGCAACCGCCGGAGATAATCAGGCCATTACCGCCGTTTACCCCTCCTTTTCCGACAGTTCGAGCCAGCGCATCTCCTTTTCATCTATGATGCCGGCGAGTTCGCTGTAGCGTGCGCTGCGCTCGGCTATATCGGGAATCGCCTCCCCGCTGTTGAACATCGCCTCCAGCTCCTGCTTCTCGGCATTAAGCGTGTCAAGTTCGGCGGTAAGCGCCTCCAACTCCCTGCGCTCCTTGAACGTCAACCGTTGTGTCGTGGCCGGAGCGCGATGCTTCTCGGGCGCAGACTTGGGTGCGGCGGCAGCCTGAACACGGGCCTCCTCACGTTGCCGCTCATCGTTCCATTCGCGGTATTCCGAGTATGTGCCGGGAAAATCCTTCACCTTACCGTCTCCCTCAAACACAAACAGGTGGTCGACTATGCTGTCGAGAAAAAATCGGTCGTGGGATATGACGATGACACACCCCTTGAACTCCGACAGGTACTCCTCCAGGATACCGAGCGTCACGATGTCGAGGTCATTGGTCGGCTCGTCGAGTATAAGGAAGTTGGGCGAGCGCATCAGCACCGCCGCGAGATGCAGGCGGCAACGCTCGCCGCCGCTGAGGGTGTGGATATACTTCTGCTGGTCGGCCGGCGAAAAGAGGAACCGTTGCAGGAATTGCATAGGCGAGTACCTCACCCCGTCATTCACCACTATATCCTCGGCAATCTCGGTAATGGCGTCAATCACCTTCTTGTCGCTGTCAAAGTCGATACCGTCCTGGCTATAGTAGCCAAACCGCACCGTCTCGCCGACATTCCACTTGCCGCTGTCGGGAGCGACAAGCCCTTGCAGCATCTTGATGAATGTAGACTTGCCGACACCATTGCGCCCGATGATGCCGACTTTCTCGTAGCGGGCAAACGTGTAGTTGAAGTCATTGAGTATCACCTTGTCGCCAAACCGTTTTGAGATACCCTCGGCCTCAAAAATCTTTGAGCCTATATAGGAGGACTTCACGTCGAGGCGCACGTTGTCGTCGCGCATGTTGACCTGCGAGCGTTTTTGCAGGTCATAGAACGCATCTATGCGATATTTCGCCTTGCCGGCACGTGCCTGCGGCTGGCGGCGCATCCACTCCTGCTCCTTGCGCAGGGTGTTCTTCACCTTGGCAAGTTCCTCCGACATCGCATCTATACGCTCCTGACGGCGGCGCAGGTAATAGTCATAATTTCCCTCGTAGGTGAATATCGTCTCGCGGTCAATCTCGACAATCTTGTTGCACACGCGGTCGAGGAAATACCGGTCGTGCGTCACCATCAGCAACGTCACCCTCGACCGTCTCAGATACCCCTCCAGCCACTCTATCACCTCGATGTCAAGATGGTTGGTCGGTTCGTCGAGTATCACCAGGTCGGGACGGTCGAGCACCACGCGGGCCAATGCCACCCTCTTGCGCTGGCCTCCCGACAATCGGCCCATCAGGGCATCAGGGTCCTTGATGTCGAGCTGCGACAGCAGTTGCTTGAAGCGGTCCTCGTAGTCCCATGCCCCGGCGGCATCCATCTCATGCACCGCCGCATTGATGGCGTCGGCATCTCCCGATGACACGGCACGCTCGTAGCGTCCTATCACAGCCGCCATCTCGCCGCCGCCTCCCATACATGCCTCCATGACAGTGTCGGAATCCTCAAATTCGGGCATCTGCTCAAGATATCCTACCCGCAGTCCATTGGAAAACACCACGCTGCCCGAGTCGGCGCTCTCACGCCCCGCCAATATTGACAGCAGGGTGCTCTTGCCCGTCCCGTTCTTCGCGATAATGCCAATCTTGTCGCCCTCGTTAACGCCAAAGGTCACGTCGGCAAACAGCACCCTGTCTCCGTAGCTCTTGGTCAGATTCTCAACCTGTAGATATGATATTCCCATCTTCTCTTACGAAATTATACCGCAAAGATACGTATAAGTCGAGCGCAATGCCAAATTCATTTGGGGATTGCCGAGCGTAAGTATCTTCGCATAAATGCAAAGATACGTATAAGTCGAGTGCAATGCCAAATTCATCTGGCATTTCCGAGCGGTTATGTCATTTCCACAGCCTGAAATTCTTTCCGAGAATCTGAGGCGCGTACTTATTGACCGCATTGGCGGGGACAATCAATATCAACGCGTCGAGAAACACCACTAAAACCGCAACACACACATCCATCCAAAAATCCTGTCCCGCGATGTAGCCTGGCACAGCTTTGTGCCCCAATGTCAATATTATAGAATAAGCCTTCCCATGAAAGGCAAAATAAAACAACGTGTTGGCCCCGACAAACAACAGGAAACGACTTCCCTGGAGGTATTTCTTTGACACCAATATCACCAAGGCCAGCCCTATGACCGTTATAGCCATGGCATCAATGACCATCACGCTCCCCTGATGACCTATATACATCCCCGTAAAGTAGATATAGGCGAAATATACGACTACACCCACGGCAATCTTCCATCCGTTCATAAAGCGGTCGACCTGTGACTCATAATTACGGTAACACTTGCCGAGGGCCATATAAAAACAGGCATAGCCCATATCGACAATATGCCATGGGAGAGGCCCGACATTCAGCCAACGGGTCACAATACAATCCGCGACAAACAGCGTCACCGACAGCCACAGCAATTTTTTCACAGTCCCGCTCCAACGGTCAACCCAATAGAAGACGAGACTATACACATATAAAGCTGCAATAAACCACAAAATCTGATTCTCCCCGTTCTGTGTGAGAAGCCCTTTAACGGCATCCCAAAAATCCACATGTTCATTGAACGACAAGACCTGTCCCATCAAAATCATGATGATACCCAGTATCACGAATGGGATGAGGAGTGTGCGCGTCCGCTGTTCAAGGACGACCGAGAACGGCTGCCCGCTCTTGAACAGATATCCCGAGACAAAGAAAAAAGTCGTCAGAAACACAGGGGCAAAAAACACCATCACACCATCACGAGCCATCGGCAGATGCGAATAGATTACCATCATAAAAGCCATTCCACGGGAAGCGTCCAGCCAGTCAATACGTTGTTTCATAAATTCAAACATACAGCGACCGCTTCCCCATTGCCACCAATAAAACAAAACGAAAGACGCGGGAGTCTGACTTTGCCTATCCCGGTCTCAGGCTCTCGCATTGCCCACCTCCAAGGATAAGCAACCTGACTGCCCACGCCATAACATATAACCAACCTCCAATGCCGGGCAAGATTCCCGGCATCGGAGATATTGTATTATAGAAATACATGGACGTTAACGGTTGCTCTATCTTTCTGGAGGTTTTCAAATTTGCGAGATTTGAGACCGAAAGTATCGCTCAGTAAACGTCTAAAAAAAGACCCGCCGCCCCTCCGGGCAATCAGGCTGCCGCAAAGTTAGCAAATAAAATACGATTACACAACTATTACCCTCGTACCGACCTAATCGGCACGTGGCACAAAACGAAGTGAGGGTGTTTTGCAACACTCTCACTGTTTACATTGACACATCAAAAGAGGAGGGCGATGCGGTAGCCGATGAAGGCGACAAGCCACGCCACGAGGGTATTGTAGGTCATGGAGAAGAGGCCGTATTTCCAGCTGCCTGTCTCGCGGACTATGGCGGTGACGGTGGCGATGCAGGGGAAATAGAGGAGGACAAATATCATGAAGGAGATAGCCACGGCCGGGGTGAAGTCGGGACGCCCCGAGGGACCGGGTGCCGTGAGACGCGTGCTCAGTGAGTTGTCGTCGATATCCTCCTGCCCCGTGTAGAGCACTCCGAGAGTGGAGACGACTATCTCCTTGGCGGGGACGCCGGCAAGCACTGCCACCGACGCGCGCCAGTGGAAGCCGAGCGGCTCCATGACGGGATTGATCCACTTGCCGGCCATCTCAAGATAGCTGTCCTTGGTGATGTCGATGGCTGTGTCATCTATGTCCGCAGCCGCCCCTACAGCTCCGTCAGGGGATATGACAGTGTCGGCGACAGCGGTTGTCGCGATGTCACTGGCGGGAGCGACGGGCATCTCCTCATGACGGGGGAAATAGTTGAGCGCCCACACTATGATGCTCGCTACGAGTATGATGCCGCCCATCTTCTTGAGGTATTGCTCACCCTTTGACCACATGTGGATGAGGGAGGATTTCAACGTCGGGATGCGGTAGGGGGGCAGCTCCATTACAAACGGGGTCTCGTCGGCATGGAAGTAGAACCGCCGCAGCAGACGTGCGGTGACTACCGCCACAAGCACTCCCAACAAGTACAGCCCCATGAACGCCAGGGCGGCATGGCTCTCAAAGAAAGTGCCGACGAGCAGAATGTAAATCGGCAACCGCGCCGAGCACGACATGAACGGGTTGATTAGCACAGTGATGATGCGGCTCGACCGGCTCTCGATAGCGCGGGCGGCCATGATGGCGGGCACGTTGCAGCCAAACCCCATGACGAGAGGTATAAACGACTTGCCGTGCAGCCCGATGCGGTGCATTATCTTGTCCATGATGAACGCAGCGCGCGCCATATAGCCCGAATCCTCCATAAACGAGATGAAGAAGTACAGTATCAGGATATTGGGCAGAAATACTATAACGCCCCCCACCCCGCCGATGATACCATCGGAAATAAGGTCTTTCAGCGGTCCCTCGGGCATCTGCTGGTTGACGACGCCACCGAGCCATTCGACAGCCCCCTCAATCCAATCCATTGGATATTGCCCGATAAAGAACGTGCACCAGAAGATGAAAAACATCACGGCGAGGAATATAGGGAAGCCAAAGAGCTTGTTGGTTACAAAGGCGTCTATAATACGGGTCGTGCGAGCCTCGGCTTTAGGCGTCTCGACCATGGTCTCCTTCAGCGCGCCGGATATGAAGCCGTACTTCTCGTTGGCGACTGACGAGATGATATCCTCGTTGCGCATCTTCTCGATGCGTCCCACAAGGGAATCGCGAAGCACGACAAGCCGATGATAGTCGGGCGACTCGGCAAGTATGCGGTCGACCTCGGCATCCCGTTCAAGAAACTTGATGGCAAGGTAACGCGGCGAGAAATGCTGCCCTATGTGGGGGTCGCGCTTTATCTCGTCTTTAATCTGCCCCACGGCATCCTCTATCTCCTTGCCAAGGCTCACATGGACATGGCGCACCGACTCGTGGCGACCCTCGTAGACATCAATCACGGCATCAAACAGTTCGTGGACGCCCTCACCCGTACGTGATACCGTAGGCACGACCGGCACGCCTATCATACGTCCGAGGGTCTCATAGTCAAGCACCGCCCCTGACCGCTGTAGCTCGTCGTACATATTGAGGGCGATAACCATGCTGCGGTCCATGTCGATAAGTTCGGTGGTGAGATACAGGTTGCGCTCGACGTTAGACGCCACCACCACATTGATGATGACATCGGGCATCTCCTCGCGCAGGTACCTGCGCACGTAGAGTTCCTCGGGGGAGTAGGCCGACAGGGAGTATGTCCCCGGGAGGTCAACGATATTGAAGCGGTAGTCCTTGTAACGGAATGTCCCCTCCTTGGCATCGACCGTCACGCCGCTGTAGTTGCCCACATGCTCGCGGGCGCCCGAGGCGATGTTAAACAGCGAGGTCTTGCCGCAGTTGGGATTGCCGATGAGGGCGACATTGATAGTGTGGCTCCTGCCATGAAATGTGTCACGCTCCGCATCGCAGTCAGTGACTATATTGGTGTGGGCAATCTCGCCCAGCGAAGCCTCCTCCTCTATCGGGATTACCTCGACAAGATGGGCCTCGCTGCGGCGCAGTGACACCTCGTAGCCCATTATGCTGTATTTGATGGGGTCACGCAGGGGCGCGTTAAGCTGCACCTTTATCCTCTGCCCGCGCACAAAGCCCATCTCTATCACGCGCTTACGCAACGCCCCATGCCCAAGAATCTTGACAACGATACCCTCTTGTCCCGTCTTCAAATCGGAAAGTCTCATAATTCCTTAATTAGAATTTGTCTAAATTGTGTGCAAAGGTCAGAAATATTCGGGAGAATTATTTATATCGGGTATAAATAATAACTTAATTTAACTCAAATCTCAGCGGGTCTGCTTTTCGGTAAGGTATTTCCAGAAGCGGACAGGCATGTCCTGGCGTTGCTTGCGGGGATTGGTGCGCTCGGGGATGGCTATGGCGTCGAAATAGGTGCGCCACAGACGTTGGAACAGCCGCTCGTCAGGGGCCATCAGTTCGTCAGAAAGACTGCCGGTGGCGATATGCGCCAGGTTGGCGGGAAGGGTGACAATCTCGGCATGGTTGCCGTCATAATAATAGCCATAGCCTCGAGCCTTGTCGTAGATGAGAAACCGCTCCGAGTTGAAACGGTCGACAAAATGATTGACGGCGATGGGCAGCACGTTGTAAATCGGCTCCATGATGGCAAAATAGGTGCCGTCGGCAGCCTTCTGGAAGCGCAGAAACATCAGGACGCGGTGACGCTCGCGGCGCACATTGCGGCACATGTTGGTAACGGCAAGTATGTCGGGGTCGTCAAAAGCGGTGTAGGCGCGGTCGCCATAACGGAATATCTTGCAGATGTAACGGAAAAGCACGATGTCAAAGTCGGGCTGTTCACAAAGGAAGCTTGTGCCGACCGCCGAGAGAGCCTCCGGCGCCATGCGCTTGCGCAACCCCTCCCACACCCGCGCGCTCCTGGCATCGTCGGTAGTGACCTCATGGAGGTCGTCGCAAAACATCGGAGGCAACTCGCCGTGGCGTATCATCGCCGTCGGAAACATCCGGCGGTCGAAGGCATCAAAGACGGCAGTGAGCAACCCCTCGAAAGTCCCGTCATAGCTGTAGACAACACTCTTGTCGAAATCAGTCTCCATATCATCCGAAATCGAGGGTCAGCTGACGCGGCGCATTTGGGTCAGGCAACCCTTTGCGGGTGGTTGACAGAATCTGACGGCGCACATACTCGGGTGAGAGATCGGAGACACACGGGGCCGTCAGCTCGCCGCAGGTGATGAAATACCGGGCGCGTTTCATCACCACCCCCATCCTCTTCAGCGAGTCGGAGGTGAGACGCCCGTGACGGCGTGCATTGACAATCAGCATGGCAGAGCGCACCCCGACGCCGGGCACGCGGAGTATCATCTCGTAGTCGGCGCGGTTGATGTCGACCGGGAACACCTCGGGATGGCGCAACGCCCACGCGAGTTTTGGGTCTACCTCAAGGTCGAGGTCGGGAAACCGGTCATCGACAATCTCATCGACCTTAAACTTGTAGAAGCGCATCAGCCAGTCGGCCTGATAGAGGCGGTTCTCCCTGACGAGAGGGGGCTGCTTGAGGCGGGGAAGACGCGCGTCGTACTCGTTGACCGACACATACCCCGAATAATATACGCGCCGCATCGTGGGCTGGGAATAGAGGGCGCTCGAAAGCCGCAGAATGTCGAGGTCGCGCTCAGGTGACGCCCCGACAATCATCTGGGTACTCTGCCCGGCGGGAACAAAACGCGGCACGTGTCGCAGACGCCGCGCATCCTCCTTGTATTCGAGTACTCCCTGACGGATGTATGACATAGGGGCATACACGCTGGCATGGTCCTTTTCAGGCGCGAGATAGCGCAGTGATCGCTCGTCGGGTATCTCGATGTTGACGCTCATGCGGTCGGCATAGCGTCCCGCCTCGCTGACCAGCTCGCGCGACGCGCCGGGAATACTCTTGAGGTGGATATAGCCGTTAAACCGATGGACAGTGCGCAGGTCCTTTGCCACGCGGGCGAGGCGTTCCATGGTGTAGTCGGGATTGCGCACGACACCCGAACTGAGAAACAGCCCCTCAATATAGTTGCGCCGATAGAACTCCATCGTGATGTCGACAACCTCGCTGACCGACAGCGTGGCACGCGGACGGTCGTTGCTGCGGCGGTTGACGCAATAAGCACAGTCGTAGATGCAGTAGTTGGTGAGCATCACCTTCAACAACGAGATGCAGCGGCCGTCGGCGGCAAAGCTATGGCAGACACCGACGCCGCCGACCGTATTGCCCACTCCACCCTTCACGCCACGGCGCACTGTACCGCTCGACGAGCAGGACACGTCATATTTGGCGGCATCGGCAAGGATACGCAGCTTGTTGAGGGTGGCTTCGGTCATAACGTTGCAAAGATAACGGAGGAACGGGCGTTGTTTTTTCTCCCCGAAGTTAAAAAAAACAAAACCAAGAGAGCCATGTCATTCAGTCAAACTATCACTAAGGCAGGCATCTTTTATTTCAAGGGATTCTGTAAGGGTTTCTGCCTTTGTCACCACATAAGTCCACCAATTCCCATCGACATCCTTGAACTCGCGGAATTCCACTCTCGATAATATGGCATCCCCTTGTCGGGTGTAAAGCCATACCGTGGTAGGAGATACCGAGGTTTTCCCTTTCACCACAATATGATTTTTATAAAGGTAAAGCCTCTCATCAGAGCATTGACGCAATCCGGCATTCCCGGCCGTCAAATCCTTAAACGCAGTGGGCACCAATGTGACATTGTTCAAGACCTCCAGCCCCCATGGTGTAGTAAGTGCCTTATATGATGGCTTATACATGTCAATACCAAGCCGTCGGCAGGTAGGGTCAAAGAAAACCACATTGGGATTTTTGCCCCGGTTGATTTCCGACAACAATTTCACCTCATCGTATTCCCTTGTCAATCCGGGCTGTACCACAAGTGAGACCCAAAGACTTATAAATGACAATATAAACGCAAACACTACGCCACACATCTTCACATGGCATAATGCCCTATTCTTCCGATTATTATATATCATGATTCGCCCACAGACAATCATAATGCCGATTGCAGAGGCCAATTGCACAAACGCTCCGACCCTGGGACCGGAATAATACTTCATGAAAATGCCCACACCGACAATATCAAAAGCCAGTATAGCCGCCAGCATAGGCAACCGTCCTGTAAGACGCCGCCTTATACTACTGATGGCAAACCCCACACCCAGAAGAACGGCATAGACAAAAAACAGCCCGATAAAACAAAATCCCACTATAGTCTCCCAAAGTACAGGCTTAAACAAGACACTTTCCCTGTCGCTGACCGAAAGTCGGAACGCCGGCATCATCACAATCAACCCTACTCCACAGACAAGGCCTATAAGCATAAACCACTCCGATTTATTCGGCATAAGCCGCCTGCATGCAAAATATGTCACGCAACCCGCCACCAACGGGACGGAAATACCCTCATGCCACCATCCGAGCAACACTGCAAACAGGAAAACCGACACTTTTGCCAAAGTCGATAAGGAAGGCTTACCGGCAAATCTGTTTAACAGGTACAGGTATATGACCGGCAGCGCAACCGACCAGACATAGTTGCAACAAAATATCACGGTCATCATGAAGTCAAACCACGGAAACACAAAGGTGACGACAAAAATCCAAAATACCGAGCCTATCGAGATATACCCTGTCCTTGCCAGATATGGCCCTGACAGATATATTATCCATATGGCAACAGCGGTGGCTATCGAGAATACCCATTTGGGAAACAGGGCAAGGAATGGAACGGCAGCCATATTACAGAGCCGTCCCGTGTCATACTGCCAATGTCTGTAGGAATTGGACACGGTAGTCACAAAGTATTCCCAAGACCCGGGCGCGCCCGTAGAATTTTCAAGATACCATGCATCGTCCACATAGGCAGGGGAGATATACAACAATATACCGAACATCGCGGACAAGATTATTGTAAAAGCCGCATAAATACCAAAGTTCCGTCTGTCACCCATAGCAGATTTCATAATCACACACAAAATTAGACAATAATCAAAAACAGACTGTCGATGATACTTGAAAAAACAGGATACATATGTTTTTTGAATGTCACTTATTTGGTTTTGGCGGGGAGTTGCACTAATTTTGCAGAATAAACACGATTTTAGATTACACATAGCAAGATGCCAAGCATATCAGAACGCGGAAAGATAATGCCTGCGTCGCCAATCAGGAAATTGGTGCCGCTCGCCAATGCCGCAAAGGCTCGAGGGGTAAAGGTCTACCACCTCAACATCGGACAACCCGACATCCCCACCCCCGAGGTGGCGTTGGAGGCGATGCGCAAGATTGACCGCGAGATTCTCGAATACAGCCCTTCGGAAGGGTTGCTCTCGCTGAGAAAGAAACTGAAGGACTACTACCAGCGGTTCAAGATTGACGTTGACGTTGACGACATCATCGTCACGACCGGCGGCTCAGAGGCCGTGCTGTTCGCCTTTATGGCGACCCTCGACCCTGGCGACGAGATAATAGTGCCCGAGCCGGCATATGCCAACTATATGGCGTTTGCCATATCGGCGGGCGCAAAAATCGTGACCGTCCCGTCGAGCATCGAGGAGGGGTTTGCATTGCCCCCCGTGGAGCGGTTTGAGGAACTTATCACCCCCCGCACCAAGGGCATCCTGATATGCAACCCCAATAACCCAACAGGATACCTCTACACGCAGAAGGAGATGAACCAGCTGAGGGACATCGTGAAAAAGTATGACCTTTTCCTCTACTCCGACGAGGTGTACCGCGAGTTCTGCTACACGGGGGCACCTTATATCTCGGCATTCCACCTCAAAGGCATCGAGGAGCAGGTGGTGCTCATCGACTCGGTGTCAAAACGATACAGCGAATGCGGCATACGTGTCGGCGCAATCATCACCAAACACAAGGAGCTTAAACAGAATGTGATAAAATTCTGTCAGGCCCGCCTCAGCCCGCCATTGTTGGGCCAGATTGTTGCCGAGGCATCAATCGACGCCCCCGAGGAGTATATGCTGAAGACCTACAACGAGTATGTGGAGCGACGCAAGTTTCTCATCGACGGCCTTAACCGCATCCCCGGATGCTACTCCCCCATCCCGATGGGAGCATTTTACACCGTGGTGAAACTTCCCGTGGACGATGCCGACAAGTTCTGCGAATGGTGCTTGCGGGAATTTGAATATGAGGGGGAGACGGTGTTCATGGCCCCCGCATCGGGCTTCTACACAACCCCCGGAGTAGGCCGCAACGAGGTGCGCATGGCCTACGTGCTCAACAAGGAGGACCTGGGACGGGCACTGAAAGTGCTCGGCAAGGCCCTTGAGGCCTATCCCGGGCGCACACTCTGACAGGAGGATGAATATAGAGCTATTCCTCGCACGACGCATCAGGCTCGGCGACCCGCACAGACGCGGAGTGTCGCCGAGTGTGTATATTGCCGTGACCGGGATAGCCCTTGCCGTGGCGGTCATGATACTGTCGGTGTGCATCGTCCTCGGATTCAAGCATGAGATACGCGACAAGGTTATGGGCTTTGACGCCCACCTGACCGTCGCCGCCACCGACGGTTATGGCGACGGTGCGGCACACAACCTCATAGACTACTCCGACACCATGGCGGCAATAGTGGAGTCAACGCTCCCCGACGCCTCCGTCACAGTCACCCTCGACCAGCCGGGAATACTGAAAACCGCCAACGACTTCAAGGGCGTTGTCGTGCGCGGCATGTCGGCAGACGGCGACTGGACTTTCGTAAAGGAGAACCTGACGGAGGGTGCGATTCCCGACTACACCGCCGATTCCTCCGCCAACAACGTAGTCATATCCCGGCCCATGGCGTCGGCTCTCGGGCTTAGCGTCGGCGACAAAGTTCATGCCTACTTCTTCCTCGACAACAACGTACGGGCACGCAATCTCACGGTAAGCGGCATCTACAACACCCATTTCAGCGACTACGACAATATATACATCTTCGGGCCGGCCACGCTCACACAGAAGATCAACGGGGCATCTTCCACTGAAGGCAGCCGCGTGGAGATACGCCTCAGTGACCCCGGCATGATTGCCGAGGCGACCGACGCCCTGCAACAGGCCCTCGCCGACGCATGCTACGAGGAGCGGCTCGAAAGGCTGTACACGGTCGACAACGTGTACCGCACGGGAATGATATACTTCAACTGGATTGCCCTGCTCGACACCAACGTGGTGGTGATACTCATCCTCATGGCACTCGTGGCCGGATTCACGCTCATATCGAGCCTCTTTATCATCATCCTCGAGAGGGTCAACATGATAGGCATACTGAAAGCGCTCGGGGCAACCAACGCGCAGGTAAGGCGCATGTTCATCTACGTGGCCGAGCGCATAGTCATAAAGGGACTGGTTATCGGCAACGCCATAGCACTCGCCGTCGTCCTGGCACAATGGCAATGGCACATCGTGCCGCTCGACCCAGAAGCCTACTATCTCAGCTATGTACCCGTAGAGGTCAACTGGCGGCAGCTTCTCGCTCTCAATCTCGGGGTTGTGCTGCTGTCGGCGGCGATGCTCATAGTGCCGTCACAGCTCATATCACGCATATCACCCGCAAAGTCAATAAGATATGAGTAAGGCACGCCGCCAAAAGACGCGGGCAGACAACACTATTTTGAAAAAATTTGTTATAATGGCATAATCCGACCGCATTATAAACAGGCAAACGCAATATAATGCGTATATTTGCAGACAATATACAGATAAACTAAATGACAGGAACAGACGAACTTGTAAGACTGTCCATCGAGGGCATACAGGAGCGCAAGGGCAAGAGGATAGCCCACGTGGACTTGACATCGATAGAGTCGGCTGCGGCGCAGAATTTCATCATATGCGAGGGCACTTCCAACATGCAGGTGACGGCAATAGCCGACAGCGTGCGCGAGCACCTGCAGGAGAAGGCGGGAATCAAACCATACAACTACGACGGATATCAGAACGGCGAGTGGATAGTCATTGACTATGGCGACACATTCGTGCACGTGTTCCAGCCCGAGACGCGCCTCCGCTACAACCTTGAGGAGCTGTGGAGCGACGCCTCCATTACCGAAATTCCCGACATTGACTGACTATGGACAAGCCTAAGAAAAAGAGCATAAAATTCAGCATGTACTGGATGTATGCTATCGTGATAGTGTTTCTCGCGGGATTGCTGTATCTCGATGACAACTCCATTCGCAAGGAGGTAAGCTACTCTGAGTTTGAGAAGTATGTCTCCGGTGGCGGCGTGAAGAGCATCGTAGTGTACTCCAACAAGAACGAGGCCGAGGCGGTGTTGACCGACTCTCTCGCCGGGAAGATATTCCACGAGTCGCAGTTCAAGAAAGGGTCCGGGGTCAAGGCCATGATTGCCACCGACATCCCGTCGACCGACAAGTTGCAGGACCGCCTCGACCAATGGAAGGCCGAGGGGGTGTTCACGGGCGACGTAAAATATGAGAAATCAAGCGACTTCTCGTCGCTGCTGTGGTCATTCGGGCCGATTGTGCTGCTTATCGTGTTCTGGTTTGTCATCATGAAGCGCATGAGCGGCAAGGATGGCGGCGCAGGCGGCGTGTTCAGCGTCGGCAAGTCAAAGGCACAGATTTTTGACAAGGACGGCCCGGTGCAGGTGACATTCAAGGATGTCGCCGGACTGTCGGAAGCCAAGACCGAGGTGGCGGAGATTGTGGAGTTTCTCAAGCACCCGCAGCGATACACCGACCTTGGAGGCAAGATACCCAAGGGCGCGCTGCTCGTAGGCCCTCCGGGAACGGGCAAGACGCTGCTTGCCAAGGCCGTGGCTGGCGAGGCCAATGTGCCGTTCTTTTCGCTGTCGGGTTCCGACTTCGTGGAGATGTTTGTCGGTGTGGGCGCGTCGCGTGTGCGCGACCTGTTCCGTCAGGCCAAGGAAAAGGCCCCGTGTATCGTGTTTATCGACGAGATTGATGCCGTGGGACGCGCCCGTGGCAAGAATCCAAACATGGGGGCCAACGACGAGCGCGAGAACACGCTCAACCAGCTGCTCACCGAGATGGACGGGTTTGGCTCCAACAGCGGAGTGATAATACTCGCCGCCACCAACCGTGCCGATATCCTCGACAAGGCGTTGCTGCGTGCGGGACGTTTTGACCGACAGATATATGTCGACCTCCCCGACCTCAACGACCGCGTGGCGATATTCAACGTGCACCTTGCCAAAATAAAGAAGGACGACTCGGTGGATGTCGACCTGCTGGCACGACAGACCCCCGGATTCTCGGGTGCCGACATCGCCAACGTATGCAACGAGGCGGCGCTCATCGCCGCCCGCCACAACAAGACTACCGTGCAGAAGCAGGACTTCATGGATGCCGTAGACCGTATAATCGGCGGCCTGGAGAAACGCTCGAAGATAACAACCGACGAGGAGAAGCACTCCATCGCCGTTCATGAGGCGGGACACGCCACCCTGTCGTGGCACCTGCGCTATGGCAACCCGCTTATCAAAGTGACAATCGTGCCTCGCGGCAAGGCTTTGGGGGCGGCATGGTACCTGCCCGAGGAGCGTCAGATTACCCCCACCCAGGCACTGCTCGACGAGATATGCTCGTTGCTTGGAGGCCGTGCGGCCGAGGAACTGTTCATGGGACGCATATCCACGGGAGCCGCCAACGACCTTGAGCGCGCCACCAAGCTCGCATACGCGATGGTGGTCTATTACGGCATGAGCGACCGCATCCCCAATATCAGCTACTATGACTCGACTGGCCAGGACTACGGTTTCTCCAAGCCCTACGGCGAGCAGCGTGCCAAGGAGATTGACGAGGAGGTGTCGCGCATCATCAACGAGCAGTACGCCAGGGCCAAGAAGATGCTGTCGGAGCTTGCCAAGGGGCATCGCGAGCTTGCCGATGTGCTGCTGTCGCGCGAGGTGATATACACCGAGGACGTGGAGCGCATCTTCGGCAAACGCCAATGGGCATCGCGCACTGACGAGATACTTGCCGCCCAGGAGAACGGCAAGACCGCAGACAAGCCCCGGGATTCAGCCACCGGCCAAGAGGACACTGCCGCCGGCAAGAATGACGGGCGCGACATCGAGCGCGACATCGAGGATGTGGAGGCCGTAGAGGTCAAGGAGCCGGAAACGCCCAAAGAAAGCAAACCCGACAACATGCCACCTATCCCCAAAAAGTAGACATTGTTGGAAAATAATTCAAAAAGCCGTGTCTGATGGTATCGGGCACGGCTTCTCCTTTTGTTATGACGTGTGCATTGATTACCTTTGCATGACTTTTTCAGGTTGAGCCAATATCACCGTAGCCCTGTGTTTCAACATTTGCCGATGAGGATATTCCTGTCCACGCTGCTCGCTTTAGTCGCCCTGTCGTGTGGCGCGACCGACTCTGTCGCATCGCTCACTATGGTGCCCAAGCCTATGCCGCAGACAAAGGTTGACAGCACGACAGTCTTTGCCGACTCTATCGGATTGTTGAGCCATATGCCCCATTGGGCGCGGGAATACCTGTCGTCACTGATGCGCGGCAACGTGGACCGCACACGCGAGAGGCGGCTCGACCTGGGGTTTGCCGTGACCCCGTCCTACACACGCGAGGCGGGATTTGGCATCGGGGGAGCCGCCACCGCGCTATACCGCGTCGACCGCAACGACACGCTACCCAATCCAAGCGACGTGTTCGCGTCAATCAACGCATCCCTCAACGGATTCTTTGTGCTGACATTCCGAGGCAACACACTCTTTCCCGACAACCGCTCCCGCATATCCTACAAGGTGGAACTTTACCGCAAGCGTCTCGACTTCTGGGGCATCACCTCCCAGGAGACCGCCAATAATCCCAAGTCACAGTATGACCGCCGGCAGATAGACCTTCAGGCCGAGTATGTCTACCGAGTGCGGAGCGACTTCTATCTCGGCGTGCAACTGCGCGCCGACTATACCGACGCACGCAACATGCAGAATCCCGAATACCTGCTCGGGGAACGTCCGCAATGCTACGTCACCGGTCTTGGACTGGCATTTGAATATGACACGCGCAACAATCTTGTGACTCCCACCCGGGGCATCCATGTGGCATGGAAACCAATGTGGTTTCCACGGGCGTTTGGCAACGCGACCGAGACATTCTTCAGCAGCGCCACCATATTCAACGGATATTTCGGGCTATGGAAAGGCGCGGTGGCGGCATTTGACCTCTACATGAAGCTCAACAGCTCCTCCACTCCGTGGACCATGCGCGAGATGGTGGCGTCCGACGGCATCCGTATGCGCGGCTACTACATGGGCTCCTACATAGACAACAACCAGATAGCGTCGCAGGTGGAGCTGCGGCAACATGTGTGGAAACGCATCGGCTTTACCGTCTGGGGTGGCGGCGCGACCGTTTTCTCCTCCTTCAAGGACTTCTCCACACAACGCATCAAGCCACAATGGCTCCCCAACTTCGGCATAGGGCTGCGTCTGGAATTCAAGCACAACGTCAATGCCCGCATCGACTATGGCTTCGGCCGCCACACCTCAGGCATCCTCTTCGCCATCGGCGAAGCCTTCTGACGCATAAGGAGAACACGCGAGCAACCAACCCTAAAAATTAGGCTACTTTTGAGAACTACCATAAGACCTATCCATCATCGGGAGCACAATTGCCGGATTAGCATGAAACATTTCAGGGGTCAACGTTCCATCGTCCACCATCTTTACAAGGTCCGGGAACTCCCTAAAATAGAACTTCATCACCTTCTTCATATTTGGAACAATTCCATTGGTATCATCCCAATACGCCTTGGCGACATCTCCGTCTTTGGTGAGATAAAAATAACGCCATGTATATAGTATGATTCTCCGGCCCGGGACCATCGTATGGTCGGTATACGGCATGGCATAGCCTTTGACATTTTCACCATCATAGACAAGGCGAAGAAAGACTTTTTCCTTGTATGGTTTGGGATTCTTGTTGAAAAGATTCGGGAGCTTGGTCTGCGCCCTCACGGCATCAAACACCATGGGAATCGAATCATTAATTGTCTTTGTAAAGACAACACGTTTGATTTCCTCCCCGTCATATTTTGTTGGTGTACCACCAAATTCATTGCAGATTGCAATCCGTGTCACCTTGGGGCGCAGATAATCGCTGTATAAAGTGGCATTATACCCCTCAATCGTCGTGCCATCAACTTTATAAGCCCGTACATGGTAATCGTCCGGATTATCCTTTGCCATTGCACTGAAAGCCATCATAAGGCCCATTAAAACTATTCCAAATGATTTCATACTGATTCATGTTATTGGTTCATCCGCAAAATTGGCTAAAAATCACGACAACAAATAGAACATATGTTACACATTGGAATTTTTTCGTTCCTATATTAGAGCTCTACGGCATCCGCTTGATGCGGTATAGGTGCTGGGGAGTAATCTGGAGGAACGACGCCAGCTCCTTGATTTGGATTTGCCGATAAAGGTCGGGGTGGGAGGCGACAAACCGGTGATATCGTTCAGCCGGCGTGAGTTTGTAGAGGTCAATATGGCGTTCAAAGAGTGTCCTTGACAATGCGCTCTCCATCTTCAACTTCAGATGCCCGTCGCGCTCGGCCATCCTTGCGAAAGCATAGCAGAACGGGAGTTGCAGCACCTCAAGCCGCGAGGACGCGATTATCGACAGGCGCGACGGTATGCGGTATATCCCGTCAGAAAATCCCACCGCCACATCCCCGGGCAACGAAAACCCCACTACGCTCTCCGACCCGTCGCTCCTTGTAGTCACAAACCGGCAATACCCCGACAATATGACCGAGATACGCTGCTCCACATCCCCCTCGTGCAAAAGATACTCCCCACGCTTGTACACAACCCGCGTCCCCTCTGCCCTGATAAGCTCTACGAGGGGCGATAAGTCCACCAACTCCTTATACGAATTAAAAGATTCAGCCATCATAATTCACTTTAAGTGTCTATTCAAAACAACATCTCGATTCAATACAAAGTTAGCAAACTTTGCCTCCCTCACAACTCTTATATTCTCGATATGATTAGTTGGGAAGCCGGAATAGGTCGCGGGCGTTGGCGGTGGTGATGGCGGCTACGGTCTCAACAGGGAGGGAGAGGGATTGGGCGATGTGGGCGGCGGTGGCGGGAAGGTAGGCACTCTCGTTGCGGCGACCGCGATGGGGCACGGGGGCAAGATAGGGGGCGTCGGTCTCAAGGAGGATGCGGTCGAGGCCTATTGTAGGCAGAACTTCGCGCAGGCGCGAGTTCTTGAACGTGACTATGCCGTTGATGCCGAAATAGAAATCGCCGCATCGGCGTATACGTGCCAAGTCGTCGACTGTCCCGCCAAAGCTGTGGAACACGGCATGGGGCTTGACGGGCATACTGTCGAGGATATCGAGTGTGTCATCAAGGCCATCGCGCACATGGAGTATGGCGGGAACCCCCGCCTCGACAGCCCAGTCGAGCTGCGCCCGCAATGCCTCACACTGGGCGGCACGATAAGTCTTGTCCCAATAAAGGTCAATGCCGACCTCTCCCACAGCGATATAGCCGCCACTACGGAACTCGGCCTCAATCCTGTCGAGGCTGTCGCGCCAATCGGCACCAATCTCAGTGGGATGCAGCCCCATCGCCATTGATATATTGTCCGGATAGAGCGCCTGAAGCCGTTTCATCAGACCGACTGTCGACAGGTCGACGTTGGGAAATATCATATGGCTGACGCCGGCATCGAGAGCGCGTTGCACGACAGCACACTCCTCCCCCGCAAACTCGTCGAGATAGAGGTGGGTATGGGTATCCACGTACATGGCATCACTTGCTGCGGCAGGAGGAATCATCCACCAATGTGACAAAAAACCTCATCCACTCATCCGACAGCCCGGCATCGGCAAGTGAGCCTATCGCCAATTGCCCGTAACGCTCGACCTCGGCACGGCATTGCGCGGCTGCCCCGGTGGCGTCATATATGGCCGTCACGCGGCGTATCTTCTCGTCGGAGGCGATGGCCTTGTCATCGAGCAGATGGAGCAACTGCCCGCGACCTGCTACATCAAGGCGGTCGAGTGCGGTGATGAGCAGAAATGTCTTTTTGGCGTTGAGTATGTCACCGCCGATTTTCTTGCCAAACACGGCGGGGTCGCCGTAGGTGTCAAGCCAGTCGTCCTGAAGCTGGAACGCGAGACCGAGATTAAGCCCGAAGTCATATAGTGCCCGAGCCTGACGGTCGGATGCCCCGCCGACAATCGCGCCGAGACGACACGCACAACCCAACAGGACGGAAGTTTTCAGCCTTATCATCGAGAGATATTCATCAACAGCGACATCAGTGCGCGACTCAAAGTCCATATCATATTGCTGCCCCTCGTAGACCTCCATAGCCGTACGGTTGAAAAGCTCGAGTATCGGGCGCAGCAATGTGTCGTCGCAGTCGGCGACAAGCTGTGTCGCCATAGTAAGCATGGCGTCGCCCGACAGGATGGCGGTCGACTCGTTCCAACGCCGATGGACGGTAGGCTTGCCACGGCGCATGTCGGCGCGGTCCATCACGTCGTCATGCAGTAGAGTGAAGTTGTGGAACATCTCGATGCCCATTGCCTGACGTGTCGCCTGACGGTAATCGGCACCAAGCGCGGCGCAACAGGCCAATGTCAGCACCGGGCGCAGCCGTTTGCCACCTCCGTCAAGAGTATAGGCTATAGGCTCATAAAGCCCCGCCGGAGCGGATGGATAAGGGATGGAGGCAATGGCCTCGTCAATGTATGCGATAAGAGTGTCTCGGGTTATCATGATGTATTGTTGTAATATTTGGAATTTTATGGATTGAGGGCGTTGTCAAACTCCTGTCGGCTGTCCGCGCCGTATATTTTACGTATTGCCTCGACCAAGGATTGATCATCCGATGCCGAAAGGCTGCGTCCGAGTCGGGAGGGAGACCACGCGAGTGTCATAAAACGTGCCATGTCTGCCGGTGGAATCCCGGCAGACAGGCTATCGACAGCCGATGCAAAGCGTGTTGCGCGGAGAGCGCCCATCTCGGATGCGGCTATTCGGATTGCCTCATCGAGACGCCGTGCCTCATCGGCATCGGATACATCCGCTATGCATCCCGTGGCGGCCTCGGCGGCATCTACAGATGTGGGCAACGCGGCCAACGCCCTGCCGAATGACCGGGCGGAGGAGTCGCGCATGTATGCCGACCACTTCCCTCCCCCGTCATTGCCCGATGAGGGATGACATCCGCAGCATAAGAGGGGCACGGTAACGGTAGCGGCAAGGAAAAGGCCGATAGACTTTAAGGAGGTCATAATCAATGCGAATAAGTCAAAATGGGACCAATATGACGAATAGGGCTAATAGGATTCTCAATTCATATCGAGGGCAGCGGCGAGTGTGTCACAATGTTGCCGCATATATGCCTCAAATGCCGATATGTAGGCTTCGGCTTCAGCTTCGCGCCCACGGGAACGGTAGAGCTGCTCGTTTGAGCGCACGTCAAGGAGACGTCCCTGCAACTGGGTGTCGGGCAGAGGCAAAGCCTCGACAAGCTGCCGCGCATGAAGTTCGCCGTACTCGGCGGCCTTCTCTCGTTTCTTCTGCTCGGTGTGGCACGAACATCCCGTGGCGATGAGCAACGAGACGCCGATTATACAGAGATTAAGCACAAAATTCTTTTTCATGATGAGTGATTTTTCCTAAAAAATGACCTTGGCGATATTGGCGCATGCCTCCGCATCGGCAGCGGCATTATGATGGTTGGAAAACGGGATTCCGAAGAAGTCGCACACCGACGGGAGTGAATAGCTCCCGATAACGCCGCGCGGGATTGTGCGCCGCGCCTGCTGTAGAGTACAATAGAACGTGTAGTCGGGATAGTCCATCTGATAGGCCCTGAACGCGGCACGGATACATCGCTCGTCAAACGCCTTGTTGTGGGCCACCAACGGCAGACAGCCGATAAACGGCTCAATCCTGTCCCATACGCGCCCGAAGCCCTCGCAGTCGTCGGTATCCTCGGGAAATATGCCGTGAATCTCCTCCGAGAAGCGTCGGTTGTACCAGTTTGGTGTAGGACACACGAGGCTGTAGAATCGGTCGGCGATGACACCGTCCAACACCTTTACAACCCCAATGGCGCATATGCTCGACGGGTGGCAGTTGGCAGTCTCGACATCTATGGCGACAAAATTATCCATTGCCCGCGTCAATAAGTTTTGCGACATGGTCGCGCACCTCCTCCATTATCCATCGGGGGGTGGAAGTCGCCCCGCAGATGCCGATGCTCCGTGCCCCGCGCAGCCACGAAGGGTCAATCTGCGAGGTGTTGGATATATGGTGGGACGCGGGATTCGCCTCCATGCACTCGCCAAGGAGTATCTTGCCGTTGCTGCTCTTCTGCCCGCTCACAAACAGAACCACCTCATGTTCGGCGGCAAAACGCCGAAGCCCCGTGACTCGTCCCGACACCTGACGGCATATAGTGTCAAACGAGCGGAAATCGGTCGACGCGGCCTTGCGCCGCGCTATCTCGTCGGTCATCTCGGCAAACCCTTGCGGCGACTTTGTCGTCTGGGAATAAAGCAGTATGTCGCGGCTGTAATCGATACGGTCGAGACCCGCCGGCTCCTCGACTACAATGGCCGTGCCGTCGGTCTGACCCACAAGGCCGTTGACCTCGGCATGGCCGCGCTTGCCGTAAATCACAATCTGCGCCCGATGTGCAGGGTCGCTGTCGTAGCTCTGCTTGATGCGCCGCTGCAACTGCAACACCACGGGGCACGTGGCATCGATAATCTCTATATTGTTGCGCCGCGCCAGCTCGTAGGTCGACGGCGGCTCGCCGTGGGCACGAAGCAGCACCTTGACATCATGTAGGGCCGCCATCTCCTCATGGGTTATAGTCACCAGTCCCTTGAGCCGCAGACGCTCCACCTCGTCACTGTTGTGCACGATGTCGCCGAGGCAGTAGAGCCGTCCCGTCGTCTCCAGTTCGGCCTCGGCCTTGCGGATGGCGGTGGTGACGCCAAAGCAGAAGCCCGAATTTGTATCTATGTCAATTGTCGCCATGGCTTAACGGTTGACAGCCTCATGAAAACGCTCCATGAGCCAACGGTCCTGCTCGGCCTCCGTCATGCCGGAGTTGTCAAGCTCTATGGCATCGGCGGCCTTGCGCAACGGGCTTTCGGAACGTGTCTCGTCGATATGGTCGCGGTGGCGCACATTGGCGAGCACCTCGTCATATGTCACCCCGACACCCTTTGCCGTAAGCTCCTTGTAGCGACGCTCGGCACGGGTCTCGGCAGGGGCGTTGACAAACACTTTCAACTCGGCGTCGGGGAATACTGTCGTGCCTATGTCGCGTCCGTCCATCACGATGCCCTTCTCGCGGCCAAAAGCCTGCTGCATCGCCACGAGGGCATGGCGCACAAACGGGATGGCACTGATAGTGCTCACAAACTCCGAGACAAGCATACCGCGTATCTCTGCCTCGACATCCTCGCCATCGAGCAGCGTGCGCTGCACCCCATCGGCGACGCGGAAGTCTATCTTTATTGCAGGGAGAGCCTCACGGAGAGCCGCCTCATCGACCACACCACCCGACATCAACTCATGACGCAGGGCATAAAGGGTGACAGCACGGTACATCGCTCCCGAGTCGATATACCTGTACCCTATCTCGCGGGCCAACGCCTTGGCCATAGTACTCTTCCCCGAGGAGGAATAGCCGTCAATGGCTATGATTATTTTCTTGTCTTGCATATCCAATATATTTCCAATGCAAAGATACAAATAAGTTGAGAGCAATGCCAATTTTATCTGGGCATTCCCAAGCGGAAGAATCCAAGGCGACAAGGCGACAGCCCGAGACACTGATAAGTTTCTATATCCCGTCGGGAACGTCTTTCACCAAGTCGATGATTTGCGCCGGGAGGGTGGCGATATGGTCGGCATGGTATTCGCGCAACTCGGCGACGGGCCGGAAGCCCCATGTGACACCGACCGACTCGACACATGCGCGACGGGCGGTCTCCATGTCGACACCCGAGTCGCCGACGTAGAGCACATCCGACTTGGGCGTGGGATTCTTTGACAGGATGTCAAACACTATCGAGGGGTCGGGCTTGACCGGATAATCCTCCTTCTGCCCCTCGATGGCGGCCCAACGGATATTAGGGAAAAAATGGCTTATGAGCTTGTCGACCGCACTCTGATACTTGTTGGAGGCCACAGCGAGCTTCACGCCGAGAGCCTGAAGGTCGGCAAGCAGTTCCGGGATGCCGTCATAGGGATGTGTCGTGTCGGTATTATGTTCACCATAATATTCCATAAACTTACGACGCAGTGCCACGACGTTCTGCTCAGTCTTCATACCCTCGGGCAACGCACGGGTGAGAAGGCGGGTGACGCCGTTGCCTACAAAAAACGGGTAGGCGGCAAGCTCATGGGTCGGATAGCCACACTCGGCGAGGGCATAGTTGGTGGCGGTGCCGAGATCGTTGATTGTGTTGAGGAGTGTCCCGTCAAGGTCAAATATTACAAGCTGTTTCATCGGGTGACAACGGTTTGGTTATGTCCATGTTTATCGGTGTTCCATCAAGGCTCGTGCCCGCTGTGGACTGACGCCCAGCCCTATGGCACGCCGCAGGTCATTGTCGGCGTCGCGGCTTTGGTAGCGACGCTTGTGGAGATAGGCGCGGTAGAGGTACAGGTCGCCATCCTCGGGGTCAAGTTTTAGCCCGGCGGCAATATCCTCGGAGGCCTCGCCATACTTGCCAAGCATAAGCATGCATGCGGCGTGACCGCCGTAGAACGTCGCCGAGGGCGACCTCTCTATGAGTATGTCATATTGGGCAGCCGCCTCCTTATACTGTCCTGTCGACTGAAACAGCGACGCCCGGGCTATAGGAGCCTCGCGCCCATCGGGGGAGAGACGGTCGAGGTGTCGTATATCCTCCTGGGCGGTCAGGTAGTCGCGCCGCATCACAGCGAGCATCGCGTGCATAAATCGCGGCTCGACAAGAGAGGAGTCAATCGCGATGACAGAGGCATAATCGGCATAGGCGTCATCGATGCGCCCCATGGCCTGAAACACCTTGGCGCGGTTGTCGAGCACGACCGTGCTACGTGGCGCGAGGCCGTGCGCCTTGTCGAGGGCCTCGACGGCGAGGCTGTCACGCCCGAGGTTGAACCGTGCCATGCCGAGGTTGGACCACAACAGGAAGTTGGACGGATTGCCCGGCTCCTCCTCCAGTGCATCGAGCAGCAGGCTCTCGGCATCATGCCACAGCCCCTGTGAAATGGCCTTGTCGGCCTCCCCGACGAGGTCGAGGTAGCGAGTCTGCCCGTTGGCGGTCAGGCCACACAATACAAATATCGAAAACAATAGTCTCGTCATCTTCATTTTTCTGCAAAAATAGCTATAGCGGGATATATTGAAAGTATCCGACAGCGGTTTTTAGCTATTTTTGACAACTACGGCCAACCGCAAAAATATACGGGACGCCTACACATTGCGTGAGGAGCGTCCCGTTATGATGGAATAGAGACCTGTGGGATTACTTGTCCTGCACAAGAGCGAGGAGAAGTTCCTTTGGATCTTCAGGGCTTTCCTGGATGTCAATCTTGTTTTCACGGGCAAGCCAGCCGATAGCGGCAAAAAGTTCCTTGTCCTTTAGCTTGGTTATTTTTTTCACCTGCTTTGTTCCGAGTACATCGGCCTCGTTAAGGGCTTCCCAAAGCTGACCGGCCCAGGCACCAATAATTTCACTGTTCATAATCGATTAAATTTTATTAGACAATGTTTAATTTTACTTGAATAATATTGTTTGTGCAAATTTACGTAAAAATTGCTGCCATGCAAGCGTTTTTACTTAAATTTTGCTAAACGCACAATCCTCGTAAATAAAATCGGTCTTCCCTATCGGTAATGCGGCCTAATTATTGAGGATGATGCGCTCTTTTAATTAGTAACAATCATTATTTCAAAATGTTGTCATAAAATTTCTTTACATCATCCCATCGATAGAACGGGAATTGGTCAGTGGCGACCGGGATAGCGGTCTCACGCTCATTGAGCATAAACTTCACGAGCACATCGCCGTGACGGTCGCGGAAAAACACGAGCTGCACGTTGCCGGCCATGGGTGATATCTTAAAGTCGGCAAAGTGACGATAGGCCTCCTCGGGACGGTCGGTGGCGTTGTAGCACTCCTCCATCCTCAATGCACCGGCAAGAGGTATGAGGTCGCCGTCGTGGCCAAACCGCAATGTCGCGCCGTTCTCACCCGAGGCTATCATCTCGTCGGCGCTGTCGATGATGTTGCGCACGAGGTTATGAGCGTTGGCGAGGTTTTTCCCCTCGCTCAGAGTGTGGTTGGAGTTGCATACATAGAAGTTATAGCTTGCCACCTGCCACAGGTCAAACAACTCCTGCGGCTCAAACAGGTCCATGAAGCTGACGGGTGTCTCCATATTCTGCATGTCGACAGCCACCCAATAGAGGTCCCACATCAGGTTGTCGGGGTTGACATTACGACGCACGTAGTCCTTGTCGGAAAACAGCGTGCCGACAAGGCGGTCGGGGCGTGTGTGCTCCTGTCGGAACTTGCGGAACTCCTCGCGCCACGGGCCATTGTCGCCAACATAGTCGCCCCACTCCGGCGCGTGGTAGTCGAGATAATACTTGTAGCGGTTGCTCGACTCACGCGGGATGTCAAGCGACGGGTCATGCTCCTTGAGGCTCTCGCAGAACGCCGCCATACTAAGGGCACAACGCACGACCGTCGTGGAGCGTGCGGTAATCTTGGGCGAACCGGCAAACACCTCCGGATATGCCTTGTACATGCGCGAGGCTATCCCCTTATGCTGGCGCACTCCGAGCGGCGTCAGGTCGCCGCCACGCCCCTCGGCCTCCGGCCATACTTGCTGCAACCGCCGGTAGACATCCTCCCCAAGCGGGGTGAGGGCATCGTGGGCCTGGGCGTCGGCAAACCGGTCGATGACGCGACGGTAATCATCATCGCTTATCAGATAACGCGAGCCATGCCGCCCGTAGTAGCTGACATAAAAAGGCTTGTACCCCTTGGGGGCAGGGGTGTTATGCGACACGGTGACAGGATAGGCATAATAGACGCCCCCGGCCTTCTCGGGGGTCGCATACACCTCCTCGGGGGTCGTCTGGGCAAAGGCCGACGCGGCAGCAGCGATAAACGCAACGCCCGACAGCAGGGCTTTCCTTACGATATGGGATATGTCATTCATGATTTTGATGATTGGTTTTGGTTAATGATGCAAATATACGCATAAGCCGGGCACAAAACCAAACTTGTTTTAGTTTTGTGCCCGGCTTATGTGCGCATATTAGGCGTCGTCAAAATCTGCGATTTACTCCACAGCGACCTTAACAGACCTAATGCCATTACTGTTGGAACATTCCATTGTTCCATTGTTATTCCCATATTAACAATAATAAAAGACATAATCATTGCAATAATGTCATTTATGCTTATTTTTGCATCGATATTGCGCCAAAATAACGCATTAAGGATTAATCAAAGACAATGGACGGACTCGTTATAAAAAACACCGGTAGCTGGTATGTTGTCAGGACCGACGACGGCCGGGAAGTGAACTGCAAGATAAAGGGCAACTTCCGCCTAAAAGGTATCCGCACGACCAACCCTGTGGCCGTGGGCGACCGCGTGACAATCACCGACGGAGGCGACGGCGCCTCTTTCATCACCGCCATAGCCCCCCGCAGCAACTACATCATACGCCGTGCCAGCAACCTGTCGAAAGAGGCGAGCATCATCGCCGCCAATATCGACATGGCCTATCTCGTGGTGACACTCTCCCACCCCACCACCTCGACCACATTCATTGACCGCTTCCTCGCCACAGCCGAGGCCTACCGCGTGCCCGCGACCATCGTCATCAACAAGGTCGACCTGCTGACATCGCCCGAAGACCGCGAGCTGCTCGACGCCGTGACCTACCTCTACAGCTCCATAGGCTATAAGGTGATGCACGTGTCGGCCCTCAACGGCACAGGCATCGACTCGCTCCGCGAGTCCATCTCAGGCCGAGTGTCGCTATTCTCCGGCAACTCAGGCGTGGGCAAATCATCCCTCATCAACGCCCTACTGCCCGGACTGGAACTGCGCACGGCCGAGATATCGGCGATGCATGACACGGGGATGCACACTACCACATTCTCCGAGATGTTCCCCCTGCCCGACGGCGGCTACATCATCGACACCCCCGGCGTCAAGGGATTTGGCACCATCGACTTTGACCGCGAGGAGGTCGGCCACTTCTTCCCCGAGATATTCGAGACAGCCCGCGACTGCCGCTACGGCAACTGCACCCACACCCACGAACCCGGCTGCGCCGTGCTCCGCGCCATAGAGGAAAACCGCATAGCTCGTTCCCGCTATGCCTCCTACCTCAGTATCATCGACGACTCCGCCCCCGACAAATACCGCAAACCCTTCTGACCGATATCCGGCCCCACCCTAATACATAAGCCGTTAGCAAAAGGCCCCAATTGGTGCATATCCCCATCCATTCCAAATAATTTCCACCAATCGCAAAGGCAAGACAAGAATGGATTTTGCCAATCGTTCACCAATTGCCTTGCCAATCCGGAAAATCGCAAAAAATAACCGCAAAATCATTTTGCAAATTCAAAAATCCGTATTACCTTTGCACTCGCAATGCCCAGGTGGCGGAATGGTAGACGCGCTCGTTTCAGGTGCGAGTGCTGCGAGGCGTGCAGGTTCGAGTCCTGTTCTGGGCACTTTCAATCCCCTATAACTCATTGAGTTTTAGGGGATTTATTATTTTCACAAAGCACATACAAAGCACTTTTCGCACATATATACGAAACGCGCCTGACTTCACAGCCGGGCGCGTCCCTCATATTCACTTATTACGGATTGGTTTTAGGCTACCCCGACCCCGGGTAATGTGGCAATAGGCTCTTTTCGCGCAAGCGCGTTGGGTTCTGTCAATAGTTTCTATCAAGAGTCACGCCGTAAGCCTCGCAGTGGTAGAAAAAGGTCGCGATCGTCACCTTTCGGGCCATCCTGAGCAGGTTTGTGAACTTTGTATCGGCCTTTGCCCTGTCATAACCGGGGTAAACGGAGCTGACGGCATGGAAGAATTCTCTTCCTGCTTCTCCAAGATTCGCCAATGCCATGCCGATTTCAACCCATTTGCTATATCCGTCTGTGAGGTCGATCCCTCGTCTTACAACATCTTCGGTCAGACGCGCCACTTTGTCAAGTGTTGCATTCGGACTTTCATTCCAAGTCCGCTGTCTCATTGCGACTATCGTTTTTGTCGAAATGGGTCTTTGTTTAGTTGCCGCATCGATTATCCGGAAAGTCTCGGCGTTTTCGTTAATGTATTGCTCCGTATCGAAAGTCGCAAAGCGAAGCCGTTTCACATCCTTGCACTGCCCGTCTATGGCTATGCCGAGATGCGACTTGAACAATCGTTGCAGGGCGAGGAAAAATCCGAGATGATTTTCGGGATGCGACAACCGAAAGATGGCGAAACATCCGTTACCGCTTGCTGAGAGGGAACAATATGCCACTTCTGCAACCTTGCAAACCTCGGCTTTCAATTCGGCACCGCTTTCAAATCCGGGATTGTCCTGCCCGTCGATGTCCATGCAGATCAACCCGGTGTGCTCGAAGGCATCCTCAGCCTTCCGACCATCGGGACGGATGGCTGAAATGGTAGCGCATGGCAGACCGGATTTTAATCGGATGCGTTCTGCTCTGTTCTCCGTCATCCGGATTTGTTGAATGAGTTGATGCGACGACGCATCATTGAGGAATTCGGCAAGCGATGTGACACGACCGTTAGTCGATATAACGCTATCGAATACTGTTATAGGAGTTTCAAGAATATTCATGAGCTGATTAAAATTGTTATGTTCTGTCCTATGTCCTACGTCCTACCGAGATGATTTTGAAGAGGACATAGGACGTAGGACATCGTTATTCATTCATCCATCGCCGAACCTGACAAGGATCTACACCGATTGCTTCGGCAAGCTTTGACTTTATTAGATTCGGGAACCGACATTCCAGCAACATCATCAGTTCCTTGTTGGTGAGTTGCGAAGTTGTATTAGTTGAACCAAATATGTCAATCAGCATACGGAGCTGAGATGCCTGCGAATAATATGCAATATCAACAGCCCAACTCATCTGCTTTGCAGTGACAACTGACGGTTGCAACCCTTGCTCAATCGCATTCATCACGCAGGCAACCCCGGCAAGTTGAAGAACGTAGATTCTCAACTTACCCCAGATGGACGCCTCGTAATCAGTCGCCGATGCTTCATCTGCGCGGAAAGAATTTTCAACGAAACGACAATATACCTCTGTTGCCGATTCGGAAGCAGTTATTGTCGATGCCCTCACATTATAAAATATGTGTCGTTGATGAGCTTGTTCCACGCTTCTGCTACAACATGGTCAATCGTTACCTCCTTAGGAGATTTCCGCGCCGTCCGTTTCGGCATATCAGTGGGATAAAATGTCAGGAATCGGTTGAGGAATCCCATCGACAGAAATTTCGGATTGTCGAATGCCGGTTTCAACATCCCTGGCTGAATGCCGCTCACCCACGAGTAAAACGGTGCCTTTATAACCTTTAGTCCTTCGCCTTTGCGATTGGTTGTGAATGGAGTGCAGTCACGAAGGGATAGCAATGCGCTCAATTCACCGCTGCTGCCGTATCGCCCGATGTCGCCAATGGTTGCCGTCAGCTCATCGCGGCTGTTGAGAAGTCCATGCGGATTGTCCTCCAACGCCTGATTGCGTGCTTCTAGTGTGGAATCCTCAATCAGAATCTGACTGGTCTTAGGAAGTGGTTTGTCGTTTCCTGCAGCTCGCTCGGCTTTCACAGCTTCCACTTTCTCGCTGTATTCATCAAAAAGCCGATTGTTGATTTTATACAATGGTGCGTAGATGTCTTTCATCGGAGCTGTCTTGTTGGCAGTACTGCGCCCAATCATCATTATCCATAGATTGAGTCGATTGCTATAACCGTATGCATCAAGCACAATCCGGCTTCCGATGGCTATGCTTGCGGCTCCCAGTGCCGGACCGAGTGCAAAATCAATGGCTGCCTGACGCTTTCCCGACACCTCACGGATTATCCTCTGCATAGTCGCCGGAAGTCCGTAGATTGGAGGTGACAGCTCAGCATTGAAAGAGATAATCTCGCCGCACATCACTTCCGGGTCTTGAGGCAATAGGCATTCGCCCGTTGCGCGATTTCAGATTTTGTTGAGATTCTTCCGGTGAGTATCCATGCCTCAAGTTCGCTTCGCTTGAAGTAACACCGTTTGCCGGTTGGTTTGTAATGGGGAATCGCCTGTGCGCTCGTCTGCTTGTAGAGATAGCTTTTCGACACGTTGAGAAATTCGGCAGCTTCCTCAATAGTGAGGATTTCTTTGAGGGGTGAGACAGGCACCGCATTGGCAGCCTGATTTGATTGAAAATTAGAATTGTCCGCCATGATATGGAATATTAGCGGTTATGGCCGTCGGGGAAGTGTTGCAGGCATTCCCGTGTTCACCATCTGAAAAGATGTATCTGCAATTGACATCGTATCAATACAACGGCAAAATTATACAAATAGATTTACGCATAAAAGCCTGCCAACCAGATATTCACAAACTTTACAAATGGGGCGATTATTTATATGTGCCCTTTCTCGCTGCCATTCACCCATTTGCCCCAAAATCCATATAAATATCAGCTCCTTTTCCCAACATTTTTTACCAACCGCGCCGATATTTATATATTGGCATTTTCCAGCTTATCTTTTGGGCGAAAATTTTCAGAATGTTTGGTCACATCAAAATTAATAACTAATTTTGTCAAAAATTGACAAATCAAATTTTGACAACAATGTTTTTCGCGCAGAAATTAAAATCATTGAGAGAGGAACACGGCTATCTACAAAGACAGATAGCGGCGTTACTTGACATAGATACACCAATGTATAGTCGAATTGAACGTGGTGAGCGTTTCGCAAAAGAAGAACATATCCCTATATTGGCCAAATATTATAATCTTGATGAAAATGAATTGAGACAACTTTGGTTAGCAGATAAAGTATATGATGTTATAGCGGGAGAATCTTCTGCAAATGATGTTTTATCAATTGTTTCTGAAAGCATAGTCGAATATGGAAAAGAAAAAACAGGTTGCTGATTTGATTTCTCGTTTTAGTCAGGATTTCGCCTACTACAAATCGGATAGATATAACGAGACATTGCTACGAAGTGATTTTCTTGATCCATTGTTTGAGCTTTTAGGTTGGGATATTAAAAATACTCAAGGCAAAAGCACAAATGAAAGGGAGGTTCTATTGGAGGAACCGTTAAAGGCAAATGCTCTATCCAACACCAAGAAACCTGATTATACTTTTAGATTGTTTTCAGAAAGAAAATTCTTTTTGGAGGCAAAGAAACCCCATGTCAAAATTGAACTTGAAGATGCTCCAGCCAAACAAGTAAGAAGATATGGTTATACCGCAGGGCTTCATATTTCCGTTCTCTCAAATTTCGAATATTTATATATCTATGATACTACGATTCCGGTAAAAGAGGATGACAGCCGAGAAAAAGGCCTTATCAAGAGTTTCCACTATACAGAGTTCGTAGAAAAATTCGATGAAATATCATCTCTGTTAAGTCACGAAAGTGTGTATAATGGCGATTTTGACAAAATTTGGGAACATATTGAGGATAATGTCGAGCATAAACCTGTTGATAAGTTATTTCTGGAACAAATAAATAATTGGAGGTTGGCATTAGCGAATGAGATACATCGGGAAAGTCCTGAGATGCCGCTAGACCAATTATCCGACATAGTACAAAGCTATATTAATAAACTCTTATTCTTACGAGTATGTGAAGATCGCAATATTGAAACATATCAGGAATTACTCTCTATTGCAGAAAAAGGAGATGCTTCTGAGTTAGTGTCATTGTTTCATAAAGCGGACTTAAAATATAATTCGGGGCTCTTTGATGAATATCTTGCTCCACAGTTAATAGGCAATATCTCATCAACATTTTGGGATATTGTAAGACAACTGTATTATCCGGAGACACCATATTCATTTGCTGTTTTATCTTCTGATATTCTTGGACGTATATATGAATTCTTCCTTTCCAAGCGATTGGCAATAAATGACGATGTACTCGCCATAGTTGATAAGCCTGAGAACGTAGATCGTGATGTGGTTACCACACCCACGTACATAATTCAAGAGATACTACGACGAGCAGTATTACCTAAAGTCTCAGGCAAGGATTTACAGCAAATCTGTGAACTCAAATTTGCTGATATTGCTTGTGGGTCAGGGGCATTCTTACTCGAATTATTTCAGTTGCTTTGTGATGTTATGTTGGATTATTATATTCAGCATTCCCCTGAAAAATTGCATCGAACTGGAATTGATAGTTTTCGTCTCCCATATTCTATGAAAGTAAGAATACTGACTAGCTGCATTTACGGTGTAGACAAAGATTACAATGCAACAGAAGCGACTAAGTTTGGATTATTGCTTAAGGTGCTGGAAGGTGAGGACGTAAACTCTTTATCCGGTCATAAGCCAATATTACCGAGTTTGTCCCAGAATATATTTTTCGGGAATAGCCTTCTGGAGTCAGAAGATGTCAGAGACAATAATATCCGAGAGATTATCAATACATACGATTTCGGAGAATTGAAATTTGATGTTGTTATCGGTAATCCTCCATATATGTCATCGGAGGATATGAAGAATTTGACCCCATTAGAGCATCCATTATATCCTTCAAAATATAATTCTGCCTATAAGCAGTATGATAAGTATTTCTTGTTTATAGAACGTGGGCTTCAGCTATTGAACGATGATGGAACCCTTGGATATATTATCCCCAGCAAATTCATGAAGGTCGGAGCTGCTCTAAAACTGCGAGACCTAATTTCAAGGAATCATTACCTCTCCGAACTAACGTCATTCGGAGCTAATCAGGTCTTTGGCGGAAAGACCACATATACGTGTCTGCTTATTTTGTCCAAACAAGATAATCCCAATTTCAAATACGAAGAAATTAAAAATATTTCTCATTGGAGAGGACGGATTGAATCTAATATAGTTACTGAACGCCCGGCAGAAAGCATAAACTCCGACACATGGGCTTTGTTCCCAGAAGAGTTCGATTCACTATTTGAAAAAATATATAGGGATGGGGGTACCTTGTCAGATGTCGTAGGAAATGACAATATTTTTAACGGAATACAGACGAGTGCGAATAAGACTTATATTTTTCAACCGATTGAAGAAACTGAAACAACATATACATTTCAGCGAGGAGATTCGATTTGGGAAATAGAAAAGAGCCTGACTAAACCATACTTTGTAACAGTTAAGGATTACGGGCTGAGTTCTTATAATTCTTTTAGGCCAAATGCACGTGTTATATTCCCATATTTCAAAGATGGGAATGGTAAATTGCAGATTATACCATTAGAGGAATTAGCATCAAATTATCCCTTAGGATATGCTTATATAATTGCACATAAGCACGAACTCAACAGGAAAAGTCGAGACATTAAGCCTGTTCCTGAGAATGAGAATGAATGGCACAGATATGGCAGACATCAAAGTCTTGAAGCATGTGAATTGCCTTGCAAATTAATTGTGGGAGTGCTTTCTCAAGGAGAAAAATACGCCGTGGATGTACATGGTACGCTGGTGTCTTCGGGAGGAACAGCAGGATACTGTGTTATAAGTTTACCTGCAAAAACGCCCTATTCTATTTATTATCTCCAAGCTCTTCTGACATCTAGACCACTTGAATGGATATCTTCACTATATGGTGAGATATTTCGGGGAGGGTTCATCGCGAGAGGAACTAAGGTTCTCAAGCAGTTGCCTTTCAGAGCTATTGATTTTAACAATCAAGAGGACAAGAAATTGCATGATGATATATCAACTCTCCAACGAGAACTTATCTCAATTGGGGATAGAATTGTTGAAGCAGGAAACAATAATCGAGCTCTTACACCTTTAAAAAGGAATTTCTCCAATAAAAAATCAGAGATGGTGAGGCTTATTCAAAAGCTCTTCAGCTTAACAGAGGAAGAGTATTATCAAATACCCAAAATATCAGATATATATGCAACTATTTGAAAATGCAACCGAGCAGAAACTGAGAGGCGGATACTACACGCCTCCGCAGATAGCCTCATTCCTGTTACAATGGGGAATGTCAGGGTTGTTTCATCCTGATATCTTGGAACCTAGCTGTGGGGACGGTGTGTTCATAGAGCAGATGCAGAATCTCAATATGGATTTCACATCTTTTCTTGGTGTGGAATTAGATGCTGATGAGGCTGACAAGGCATCAACAATTGATCTTCATGACACCGAAATCCAAAATCGTGATTTTCATGAATTTTGCTTGACCACCAATAAGCGTTTTGACCTTGTTATCGGAAACCCCCCATTTATTCGCTATCAGTATTATGGCGAGGCTCTACAGTCGTTGGCAACTAAAATTTTCCAGAAAGCCCATCTAAGGTATTCTAAACTTACAAATGCGTGGGTTACATTCATAATAGGCAGTACTCTGTTATTGAAGAATCGTGGGAAAATTGCATTTGTAGTTCCGGCGGACATTCTACAAGTATCCTATGCCAAACAACTGAGGAATTATCTTATAAAGACTTTCAATCAAGTGAATATCATCTCATTTGAACAACTTGTTTTTGACGATATTCAACAGGAAGTTGTATTATTACTATGCGATAGAAATGGCAGCAACAGCCATAGTATCGACCATATTGATATAAAGAATATTTCTTCTTTGCAATCCTTATTAGATGAAGGTCTAAATTTTAATGCCAAAAAAGTCAACAAGGATTCTGATAAATGGTCGTATTATTTTCTAACGGAAGAAGAAATTTCTTTCATAGAAAATCTTTCCACAAAGAATAACTCTCATATTGGTGATTACGCAACTGTAGAAGTTGGCATTACGACAGGAGCAAATCAGTATTTTACTGTGCCAAAATCAATCGTTGACTTTTATAGATTAGATGATTTTGCAAAGCCAATGGTTGGCAGGAGTGTTCAAGTGTCTAGCATTGATTTTACAACAAAGGATTGGCTCAATAATGTAAACAAAGGCAGCCGTGCGCATCTATTGGTATTCAAATCAAAGGAATCCATTGCCAACCATGTCGGAGCAAAAGAGTACATTGCTTTTGGAGAAGCAGAGGGTGTTAATAAAGGTTATAAAACCAGCATCCGAGATGATTGGTTTGTAATCCCTTCTATAAAACTATCAGATGCCTTATTCCTTCGAAGAAATCATCTGTTTCCTCGCCTTGTGCTAAACAGCGCCCAGGCTTATACAACAGATACAATGCATCGTGTATTCTTCAAGCCAAGCACTAATCACAAGGCGTTTGTGACAAGCTACTATAACTCATTCTCTTTTGCTCATGCCGAAATAGTAGGCCGGAACTTTGGTGGAGGAGTGTTAGAACTCATGCCGAGTGAGGTTGAATCCATTTTTTTGCCATATAATGAGGACAATGCCGCGATATTCGATGAGATTGACGCTATGCTTCGCAAAGGAGAATCTATAGATAAAATTCTTGATTTTACAGATCAGAAAATACTCATTGAGAAGTACGGCTATTCAGTAGAAGAAGTCAGATTAGGCCGAAGCATTTGGAAAAAGTTGTCTTCAAGAAGATTAAAAAAAGGGAGGGTTAAGGCATGATAAACAGAGTAATTATTAAGAATTTTAAGGGCATAAAATATGCCGATATTTCTTTTTCTCAAAAGAACGTAATTGTGGGTAATAATGGTGTTGGAAAATCCACTATTTTAGAGGCCATATCTCTAGCCCTTGGGCAAAACAATTATGGTTTCGAGTTGACGCCATATTTATTCCATCGATCAACTTGGAATAACCTAAACAAGTCATTCCTACCATCAATTATTATCGAAGTATATCTTGATAATATTCCTGGCTTTGAGGAATTCACTGGCAAAAATAATACTCTCCGGACCGAATGTCTAGGCATCAAATTTGAGGCAAAGTTTGATGAGTCATATATGGAATTAATAGAAGCAGAAGAATTAACCCAAATCCCATGTGAATATTATGCAATAAGCAGAAGTTGGTTTTCAGAAGATGTTGTAAAACCATTTTTGCAACCCTTTTCTGTTCAAGTCATCAATTCGGCATCCTCATTGCACAATGTTAAGATGACACAATTTATTACTCGACATCTTCAATCTAATCTAAGCGATGAGCAGAATAGACATTTGAAAACCACCCTACGCGGACTTCGAGATAATTTTAATGCAAATAAGAAAGTTAGTGATGTCAATAAAGAATTAACAGAAATTGCAAAAGATTTCCATGACAAATTAGAAATATCATTAGATTTAACAACTTATGCTGCCTGGAATGCTATTTCATGTCCTTTTGTAGATGAGATTCCTGTTCACTTATGTGGTCAGGGAGAACAATGTATTTTAAAAACAATAGTTTCACTTTCGAAACGAAATAAGAAAGAAGGACGATTCAACATCTTTCTGATTGAGGAACCTGAAAGTCATTTATCACATACGTATATGTATGACTTTATACGGTTGCTAGAAAGCCAAATAGATGGTCAGATTTTCCTGACTACTCATAATAGCTTTATCGCCAATAGAATGAATCTTAGCAATTTGGTGATAATAAATAATCAAAACGGAGTAATCAACTCTCTTTCTCTTTCTAAAGAGGAGAATGCGGAATTATATAACTATTTTTATACCACAACAGATTACCCTACATTAAGATTGGCTCTATGTAAGTCCGCTCTTTTGGTTGAGGGGCCTACCGATGAAATGATTATTCAATATCACCTTGAAAAAATAAAGAAACATGTTTTTCAAGATGGAGTGGAATTGCTGGCAGTGGGAGGAGTTCGTTTTAAAAATTTTATTTCACTAGCAGCCATTCTCGGTAAAAAAGTTGCAATAATTACAGATAATGATGGCAGGACAAAGGAGTATATTGAGAACTTATATCTTGATGAAGAATTAAAAACCTCCCATGAGACGATTTCTGTTTTCACTTGTGAAGATACTGCCAATTCTACGCTTGAAATCGCTTTTATAAACAAAAATAAAGAAAAACTTGCAGACTTGGCAAAGATTATACGCAAGAAGAAAGAGAAAGATGGCTCCTCTGACAAATTGCAGGATTTCATGTTGAAAAATAAAACGACATGGGCATATCGTCTCCTTGAGAGTAAAGATAGATCTTTTGAAACTCCTGATTATATTGAAGAAGCTATAAGATGGATTTATGAATAAGAACCACTGCCTTATAGCTGCCGCAGGTGCCGGAAAGACAACTTACATCGTTAATCAAGCTATTGATACGGTGCAAAGAAACCAGGACGCAAAAGTTCTGATTATCACTTTAACTATCAAAAATCAAGATAATATTAAAGAGAGGATTAACAATCTCCCACTTTATTTAGCGAAACGGATAAAAGTTTCGGGATGGTATCAGTTCCTTTTGAGATATATTATTCGCCCTTACAAAGGAGATGTTATCCCCGATTTGTATTATCAAAATGTGTCTATGTTGTGGTCAGATGCAAATCAAACCATTCAACATGGTAATTACAATATTAAACGTTATGCGGCAGGAGATATAAAGACAAAATATCTACACAATAATAAAATTTATAAAAACTATCTATCTGAGTTCGCAACTGAATGTATCCAAAAAAATCCACACTCTTGTCTGAGACGTCTTAGTAACATCTTTACCCATATATTTATAGATGAATCTCAGGATATGGCAGGATTCGACTTCGAGGTTATTAAAGCTCTTTTCTTGTCGTCCATATTCATTACTGTCGTTGGAGATCCGAGGCAACACACATATGTCAGCAACAACCTACGTAAATATAAACAATATAAAGGAAGAATAGAACAATTCATTGAGGAGAAAGTTAATGGCAAAAGGAAAAGTATTGTTGCTGTTGATTACAATACTTTGAATGTTTCTCATCGGTGTGGCATAAAAATATGCGAAATAGCATCTTTAGTTCATAAAGAATTCCCGCCGACACAATCATGTTCATGCGTGGAATGTAAACAGAGAAGACTGAAATATCTAAATGGTCAGTGCGGCGTATATTTCGTAAATTCTAATAATCTCATTGATTTTATTAATGAATTTAATCCGATGGCATTGACTCATGATAAACGCAAACGCATTCACCCTTCATTAAAACGTATGAACATGGGAGATTCAAAAGGGTTAGGTATGCTGAGTTGTCTAATATATCCAACCCAACCCATGCTCGATTTTATCAACTCCGGAAAAGATTTGGCCTTCTCTGAAAAGTCCAAACTATATGTAGCTATTACTCGAGCAACACATATTGTAGGCATCGTTGTCCCAAATGGATTTAAGGCTCAGTATATCAAAGTCCCTATATGGACAAAAGAATGCGAATGATATGATATTAAGATATCTTAGTTAGAACTGACTGGTAAAACTGAGATAGGAATTTTTATAATGATTAAAGATAAGATAATCAACTAGGTTGGCTTAATCTATTATATTTATTTTTTGATTTCCCATATCTTTCTAGTTTGATTATATTTTAATTTATCCCTATAATAAGGTAAAATCATAAAAGCTGAATCTGCTTTTAAGCTTGTAATTTCCACCTGAATTTTACCGTTATTCATTGTCCCTTTATAATCTATGTCGAAATTTCGTTTAATAAGAGACAATGCCATTCTTTGCATTCGCAAAGAATCTGATAAAGATATTATTAAATCATTTGTTTTATTTACCTTGTTCACAAGGGCATTATAATCACTTATAAGATTGTTATATTTATTTGCAATCTCTATTAATTGCTTGTGTTTAAAATTTAGAGCTAATGTATCCTCCACATATTCAGTATAGGTTTCTCTGATAGTTTTCGTCGTATGGTGGTGAACTTCTTTCGGACCATATTCTTTCTTTAAAGTGTAAATCTTAGAACTATGAATGGAGTCCATCTTTATGTCAAAATACTTATTGACTAAAGAATCATTAAAAGCGAGACCTTTGATAATTTCATCTCTCTCGGTTACTTGATTTTGGAGCGTATAATTATAATACACCATAAAAGCAAAAAGGCAGATAAGAACAGCCCATGGAACCCACCTTAAAAATTTATTGATCTTTGATATTGCTTTCATGTTCTAGTTGGTTGTATTTCAATTCAAGTAATTGATATTTATGTCTTAAGTTGTCATTCTCTATTTCAAGTTCTCTTAATTTTTTATCATAAGATTTCTTTTGCTCCGAGATTTCCTTGTTAAATTCCTGAGTAGCCCGATTCTCTTTAATTGAATTATTGATATTGGCCGTCCAAACTCCCACAGCATATATTAATCCTAATATAACACTACCACCAGATATGGTAGCGCCATATTCCTTAAAGAAGATTTTTATCTTTTCTTTAATGGTGCGAGATCGATGTGCCATTTCATATTGTATTGCTTTACAAAATTATAAAAAATATTTTTGATTACAAGCAATTTATAGCCTAAAAGAGTGATTTAGGATTTCGATCATCGTTGTATTATTATGTATGTCTAAAAAACTTTCTTGATAGATATATTATAATTTGTGAATTGATTGATAATACAGATGTAATCTTCGTAGAGTCTCCAGTTTAGATTTTGACATGGAACCTTTACTCTTATTATGTAATAACCATAAGTATATCAAAGTCTTGAAAGCAATGTATAACTAGAACGGAAGTTATAAATTTAGTTATTCTTATTGATGAGATTGACGATGACTTTGACCATGGTGTCTTTTTCTTCGGTACGGCTTTCGGCAATCATCAGGGTAAGGGCGACAAGGGTATTATCGGCGATGCGCTTGGTGCCGTCCTCATTATAAAGGATGCCATTGCCGTTGAGGAACCACAGGAACAGTGTGGCGGCTATGCGTTTGTTGCCGTCGCTGAAGGAGTGGTTCTTGGTAACGAGATACAGGAGCATGGCTGCCTTTTCCTCGACTGACGGATAGAGGTCAACACCACCGAAAGTCTGGTAAATCTGACCGATGGAACTTTTGAAGGAATCGTCTTTCTCGTTGCCGAACAATGTGCTGCCTCCGAATTTCTCATGAAGTTCGCGGATGACTTCCATCGCATTTTCGTATGTGGCATGGAATGCCTCTTTGCCTGTAGTGTCCTCAATCTTCAACTCTTGATAGTCGTAGCGGTCGAGAGTGTCGAGTGCGTATGTGTAATCGACAACGACATCGAGCAACGAGCGGCTGTCTTCCGTCAGCTTCTCCTGATTCTGTATGGTGCGACCCAGCACCTTGACCAACTGGCTAAGCTCATCATACTTCTGCGCGGCAACCCGTTCGTTGATTGCGTAGCCCTGCAAAAGGTATTGTTTCAAAATTTGATTTGCCCAGATGCGGAATGCTGTGGCATTCTTGGAATTGACACGATAGCCTACCGAAAGGATAGCGTCAAGATTATAGAAATTGGTTTCTGTAGTCTGAGTTTTCCCAGCTATTGCACCATGTCGAGTGGTTGTTTCCATTTTGGAAATAACCATATCTTCCTGAAGTTCGCCGGAGGCGAAGATGTTCTTAAGGTGTTTGGAGATAGCCGGGACCTTTGTTCCAAACAGTTCCGCAATCTGACGCTGAGTAAGCCAAATTGTATCTCCTTTGACTCTTACATCTATACGAGTATCACCCTGCGGAGTTTGGTATATTACGAGTTGCGAATTGTTAGATTCCATATACAAAGGTATTAATTTTTAGTCAAACCTGGTGTATCAGAAGGAAATATCTGGCAGGGAGTCGATGGCTTCGCGTTTGAGAGAATCAACGGCGCGGGTGTATTTCTCGGTGTGTTTGAGTCCGGCGTGCCCGAGGAGCGAAGCAACGGTCTTGATGTTGGCTCCGTTGTTGAGCAGGTTGACTGCGAATGAATGTCGAGCGCAGTGCCAGGTGATGTGTTTCTCGATTCCGGCACGGGCAGTCCAGTGTCGCAATGCCTTCAGGCACATGGTGTGTGAAGGTAAGGGAAAGATGAGCTGGTTCTTGTCGCCGTTCTCTGGCTCACCCATAAGCTTGAGGTGAGTATCGCTCAACGGCATGTTGACCCAACTTGCCGAACTGTGTCCGGCGGTCTTCGCCTGATTGAAACGGAGAAGCCGATTGGAGAAATCGACCTGTGCGAAAGTCAAGTCTTTGACATCGCAGAAACGTAGTCCGGCAAATAGGCAGAAGAGGAACGCCCGACGTATATCGGGATTCTCGTTTGGGTAATGCGTCATTGCAAGCTGCTTGATTTCGTCCATCGAGAGAATATCTTTCTTGAGTTGCTCACTGTCAACCGTAATAACCACTCCGTCACATGGGTTCCGCTGGAAGATTTCATCTTCAGTCGCCTTCTTGAACACTTTCTTGAATCGCTGGAACAGAGTGTGCGGTCCTTCTCCAGTAAACCGTGACTGGAGATAGTCGGCGAACTCCCGAATCATCTCCTTTGTAATCTGGTCGGGACGGATGGTTTCTACAAAAGCCTTGTACTTTTTCTTTTCCTTCAGGAACTCTTTGAATATGGCAAGACCACGGCGCATGTGGCGCACATCTTTCTTCGTGTAGTTATCAATGAACGACTGGAAGTAATCGAAGAAATTGATTTCTTCGGGATGCTTAGCAAGGCGCAAGCCGGTCTGTTGTTCCTTCAATTCCTGCTCCTTCTCGAAACGGATTTTCTCTGCCATTTCGAGAATTTCACGATTTTGCTGACGCTCCATCGGCGAAGTAGGTTTGGCAATTAGATAGAAAGGCAGCGACTCCTTCTTGCGGAGATGAGTAACTTTCTTCTTCGGCTTGCCCTTCATCGCACCTTCGGTGTAATACACCACTTTGCCGTCGGCATCTTTTACTACCTCCTCGCTTCGTCCGAGGTAGTATTCAAGGTAGAGTGCAATGCGTCCGTCCTTCAGTTCGCGTTGTTCGAGCTTGGGGTTCTGCTTGGTCTGTTTCTGTAGCTTTGCCATAGAGTGAGAGGGTTTTAAGAGGTTGTTTAAAAACGATTGTTAACGGAAGTGAGTTTGCGTAGGGTAATCGCAACCGCTGCGACCATGAGCA
>ERZ808054.93-NODE-93-length-112888-cov-26.420943_pt1 | contig 112888 bp, 123 predicted proteins | sample MGYA00380201_ERZ808054 | MGnify/ENA primary metagenome ERZ808054 (study PRJEB31490, sample SAMN06133419) | mouse gut metagenome | isolation source: Z5_2 | host: mice | place: China: Chengdu | collected 2015-05 ...
TTGCATCCCTGTCGCCCCCACGTTTTTCCCTATTTTATCACATTTCTGCATATTGGGCAACTTTGTCAACAGGTCCAAGTACAGCCCCAACGTCATTATCGCCGCCATCACCAGTAAGGCCAATGTCAAGGCCAAGCTGCCCACTCATTACTATCTGGACGCCGGGAACGGGCTGGCACAGCCCTCGCTTGTCCTTTTGGAGCAAATTCGCACCATAGACAAGCAGCGGTTGTCCAGCTACATCGGCAGACTGGACGAGAAACATATCCAGGGCGTCAACGACGCCCTGGCGGTCAGCATCGGCCTGATCGAACCCGTACCCCCGAAGCTGACCCTCTGCTTATGCGGCGCTTGTGCTGACGCTTTTCGTAGCACAGGCGCTTTTGCTTTGCGGGAGGCCGTGCCCGGACAGGCTGAAAAGGAGGTCTGTGCCTATTGTAAAAAACAAGCAGGAAAATATTATGATGTGCTGCCCTTAACAGGGCGGAGGACGGTATGAGTTTTGGAGAGGTATATGATCGGGTACTAAAGGAGTACCCCGACATTCTGACAGTTGAGGAAATGAGCCACGCTTTGGGTATTAGTACAAAGACCGGGTATCATCTGCTCCGGGAAAATAGGATCGAGCATCTTAAAGTGGGCCGGTCTTATCGCATACCCAAGGCCCATTTGCTGGCCTACCTGCGGTTGGATGTGAAAACGGCACCTCACCCTTGATTTCGCACATTGGACTTAACTGTTTTGCATCAGTACAATATAGATGGTCAACAGCGGAAGTCAAATAGTGCTACGCAAAGGAGGTTAAATTCGTATGGTAGCAGGACATCTGCAAGAGAAGAAAGGCTATTTTTATATTGTCTTGAGTTACCCGGATGTATCCGGGAAAAGAAAGACAAAGTGGATACCCACAAGCCTGCCCGTGAAGGGCAACAAGAAAAAAGCGGAAAAGCTGTTAATGGAAGCGCGTCGGGAATTTGAGCCGGAGTGCAGGCCGATCCAAGACGATGTACTGTTCTCTGACTTCATGCTCCAATGGCTTGAGATCGTAAAGCCGACAATCGCCATTACAACCTATTCCTCGTATTCCAACATGGTCAAAGGCGTTATCGTCCCATACTTCAAGGAACGCGGTATCATGCTGAAGCAACTCCGGCCTACTGACATTCAAGCCTTTTATATGGAACAGCTCAAGCGTGTAAAGGCTAACTCTGTGATCCATTATCACGCCAATATCCATAAGGCATTGAAGTATGCGGTAAAAATCGACTTACTGGACAGCAACCCCGCAGATAAGGTTGAACGCCCAAAAAAGAACCCCTTTATGGGAAGTTTTTATGACAGCGATGAAGTGGAAAAACTCTTTGAGGCTGCCAAGGGGACTCTGCTTGAAATTCCAGTATTCCTCGGTGCCTTTTATGGCTTGCGCCGGAGTGAGGTGTTGGGGCTGAAATGGAACGCAATCGACTTTCAAAGTAACACAATCACCATCAAGCACACAGTCACATCCTGCAATCTCGACGGCAAGCATATCCAAGTGGCACAGGATACCACAAAAACAAAATCCAGCTTACGGGTATTGCCGCTGGTTCCCGCGTTCCGGGAAAAGCTGTTAGAGTTGCGGGATTATCAGAAAGAGTGCAAGCGTCTATGCGGAAAGTGCTATAACAAGCAATACCAGGAATACATCTGCGTAGATGAAATGGGAAAACTGATTTCTCCCCACTACCTGACATCCGCCTTTCCCAAGCTGCTCGAAAAGAACGGATTGCGGCGTATCAGATTTCATGATCTCCGCCATAGCTGTGCCTCACTCCTGCTGGCGAACGGCGTTCCGATGAAGCAAATCCAGGAATGGCTGGGGCATAGTGACTTCTCGACTACTGCCAACGTCTACGCACATTTGGACTACAATTCCAAACTGTCCTCTGCTGATGCTATGGTAAGTGGGTTGAGCGGTGCGTTGCAGGCAATCAAGTGACCCCGCAGGCGTATTGCAGACCACGAAGCCAATACGCCGCTACATAGTGGGTTCGAATCACAGCTTTCATAGACGTTTTAGGAGAGAACTATGCCATTTTAGGAGAGAACTGGCGGTCAAATTGAGGAAGGCCAGACAAAAAAGAAAAGCCTACAAACGGCGCAAACCCGCTTGTAGACTGATCTTTTTGAAAAGTGCTGGTGATTTTGATACAAATGCACACCCTTGCCGCATAGGGGGTGCAGATTTTCTGTTGTATGAGACAACACAACAAGGAGGGTGCAAACCTATTCAAGATTCGGAATTGCTAGAAGCATTTGAACCATATATTGCTGCGTTCTTAGGCAAGTGATAGTGATTTATTTCAATGTATCCCATTCATCATGAATTCTCATGTAAATGGATCGCTCACATAAAAATTTTACATTGTCATTCATGTTAATGACACGAACTACCTGATTGAACCCCACGATTCCCAAACGCAAAACAAGTTTTGCAATGAGTTCATCGATGAATGAAGAACTAACAGTTTTGACGCCTGCAAAATCCAAAACAATACCTGTCTTTGTCCTTGTAATAACATTCAATATATCATTTCGGAGATAGGCTCCTGCTTCCCGAGTGGCTGTTCCCATACTATTTGAAAAAATATCATATTTAACGGTGTTATCGTCTTGCAACATATAGTCAATCCTAATATCAAATCCATCAAAACCGCCAATAGACTTAAATGCGTCATGAATATTGATATTATTGCCTAAGTTGAGACGATAATCAATCGTTGTTGCATTATACTCCCAAGAAATGAATGGCAGTCTTTCGAATTTTCGCATTTCTTTTTCAGCAGACCACATTATTGATGCTGGCCCTGAAGTAATGGTCAGTGCACCATTGTTTTCTGTAACAATTTGATATAGGCCAAATAATCCATTACCCTGTCCTTGTCCATCTCCAATTCCTTCTTGAATTGCTAAGGTAATTGCGTCTATTGCAGTTCGCGGACGATGAACAGATTTTTTTAGGGAATTATATATCCCAATTCCATCATCGTAAACGCAAATTGCCACAGTATTAATTGCTTGATGATACTGAGCCATGACAAATCCATACTCAGATTTACTATGTACCAGCACGTTGTCCATAACTTCGTTTAGACACCATATTAAGCCAGTTAAAACACCATCGGAACATTCAGTTTGTCTACTAATGCAATTAATATATGTTTGAGTAAGTGCCGCGACTTGTGTTGAATTACTGTACCTAAACAGTTTATCAAAAGGATAAAGCTCTTTTTCGATTTCATCTGCACTTTTAGAAAACGGAGCTGTAAAGCCGCAATGCTGCAAATAAGAATTGCTTGGAAGGATATACGAGAAACTTATATTGTGCTTTTCTTTGTAATGCGAAATAATTCCAGCAATAGGAACGCACGTATCTGGAAATACGAGATTTCCCTTCCATTCAATTGTAAATGACTTATAACCCTTTTCGATTCCATGCTGTATTGCTCTAAGGAAAGAAGAAACGCAAGAAGGATGATTCATTCGATGAATAATGATGTGATCCTCAGACCGAGTGACTCGCATTTCTGTTGCTTCCGATTTTAAGGATGAAACTCTAATGGCCAACTCCAATCACTTCCTACTCCAGTAGCATTGATTTTCACACTTGCTCTCCTATAAAACCGATTGTAGTTTTATTGTACCTCTAAGTTAGAAATTATTATAGCACAAATTTGCGCGGAATGCAAAGAAAAAGGACCCGCCAACTCCAAATGGGCCAGCGGGCCGTGTATGCCTGTTCAGTTATCCATCAATCTCCATCCCATTCTGGAAAGTGAACATCAGCCGTCCATCGTGGTAGGCTGTGGCCTTCTGCACCACTGCCAGCCAGAGGGTATTGTCAAACTCCGTGACGCCAGCCTCCAACTCATGAAGGGCAAACATAAATCCGCCGATGATGTCGGCCTTGGCCTGCCGCTGTTTTTTCTGCTCTTGGAGGGCATCCACCCTGGCCTTGGCCTTTTCATACCTGGCCACATAACCGTTGTAGCGTTCGGCGTACTCTTCCTGGCTCTGGGCGCTCCGGGCGTTTTCCTGGATGCACCGCTGGGTTAGTTCCGTCACCACCGCGATCTCCCGGAGCAGTTCGTCCAGTTCCGCATCAATGGCGGAACAGTTGGTGAGGTGATCCTGCATGATGCGGCAGTCCTCCAGCAGAGTCTCCTTGCCATCCAGCAGCTTGTTGAACGCCGCCAGGAACCGGGCCTTGATGTCCTCCTCCAACAGATGCGGAGTGCGACACTTTTCCTCGTTGCTGAACTTTCCGTTGCACTGCCAGACAATGCGGCGGTACTTGCTGTTGGAGTGCCAGACCTTGGGGCCGTAGAAAGCGCCGCAGTCGCCGCAGACCAGCCGGGAGGAGAACACCCCGCCGCCGCTGTAGTGGAGGCCCATGCCCTTTCGCCGAGCGAACTCGGCCTGGACAACATCAAACTCGTGAGGCTGGATAATGGGTTGGTGGCTCCGCTCGATCCAATATTGCTGGACCTCGCCCTCGTTGACCTTCCGCTTTTTATTGAGGAAATCAACCGTATAGCACTTTTGAAGGAGTGCCGCTCCCTTATATTTTTCATTCGTGAGGATGCTCTCCACCACGCTGGCCCCCCACTTGCTTTTCCCGGAGGGGGTGGGGATGCCGTCAGCGGTGAGGGCCTTGGCAATGGCGTAGCTGGTCTTACCCGCCATAAAAAGGGCGTAGATGCGGCGGACGATCTTGGCTTCGCCCTCCACCACCTCCGGGAACCCGTCCGGCCCCTTCCGGTAGCCGAGGAACTGTTTGTAAGGAAGGTTGATCTTACCGTCAGAGAACCGCTTGCGCTGGCCCCAGGTGATGTTCTCCGAAAGGGAGCGGCTCTCCTCCTGAGCCAGCGAGGACATGATGGTGATGAGCAGCTCACCCTTGCTGTCAAAGGTCCAGATGTTCTCCTTTTCAAACCAGAATTGCAGACCGCCATATCGTATGGAAAGGCCCGTAAAGCGCAGTATTGCGGCATTTTGTCGGAGCAAAAATGTATCTCATAACGTTTCGTAACCCCTCGTTTTATAGGTTCAAACACCAAATAAACACCAGACTGGCGGCAAATCTGTACCTGCCGCACAGTCCGGTGTTTTTCTGTGTTCCTCACTCTGCCGCTGTTGAAAGAGCCTTGCTGATGGCGTCAGACGCTTTGGTCATGGTTTCCGCGAACACATGGGCATAGATATTTTCCGTAGTCCGGGTATCACAGTGGCCCAAATGCTCCGAGATGACCTTCACCGGAACACCCATATTTATCAGCAGCGAGGCATTCGCGTGGCGGAGATCGTGGATATGGATGTCCGGCAGGCCGTTCCGCTTGAGGAACTTTTTGAATTCGCAGTTGAGATAGTTCTTGCTGATATATTCTCCGTACTGCCCGGTAAAGACCGCACCGCGTTCCAGCCATCTGCCGCCTACCGCCGTCCTGCGTTCCTCCTGCCAGACTTTCTGCTCCCGGAGGATATCCACCACCTGGGGCGGCAGGGCGATGAGCCTTGCGCTGCTCTTTGTCTTGGGCGAGGACAGCTTGTATTCGCCGTTCACCCGGTACAAATTGTACTTGACTTCCAACACAGCGTTGTCCAAATCCACATCCTCCCAGTGCAGGGCGCACAGTTCCCCAGAGCGCATCCCGGTGTAGAGCAGGGTGCGAATGATGCGCGGGATCTGCGGATTGGTGAAATCATCCGCCAGCCGTAGCAGTTCCCGGCACTGTCCGGCATCCAGGAAGGGATGCTCCTCCACCTCGGCGTCCTTGGGATTGGTGGCGTTGGTCACCGGATTCTTGAGGAGCAGCTCCTTTTTCACCGCTGTGGAGAAGATGGGGGACAGGGCGGTGCGGATGCGCTTCACTGTCCCTTCCGTCAGGCCGTGGTCCTCCTGCACCTTCCGAAAACAATCGCCCAACCGCCTGCCCGTGGCCTCGCAGATTTTGAGGGCGGTGTCTTTGGTCACAGGGGTACCTTCCGCCATCCGGCGCATGGTCTCCATGGTCACGCCGCTCTTGCGGAAGATGGGCCTGCGGGTGCCGTTGGCGACCACGCCCATGTCCGTCAGAAGGTACCGCTCCGTCCTGGCTCCGCATTGGTGCAGTTTGTTGAACAGTGCGTCTATCCGGGCTGTGTTGATGTCCTTCAACTTCAAATGCCCGATGTAGGGCAGGACGTACAGTTCCAAAATTCGGCGGTTGTTGTAGATGGTATTCTCCTTCAGCTTGTGCGGAGCGATTTGCTCGAAATACCAGTCGTAGAGGTCTTTGAAGCGGATGTTCTCATCCAAGCTGGTCATCCCCTGACAGTGCTTTTCAAACTCATAGGCAAAAGCTGTCGCCAGCTTCTCCGCCTTGCCCTCGGTCACATCCGCCGGAGGGCGGTAGGTTGTGGTCTTGCGTATCTGTTTCCCGTCCATGCCGTAGCCGAGGGAAACCATGATGCGGTAAGTGTCCCCGCGCTTTTTGATGCTGGGCATCGCTCGTTCCTCCCTTCAAAATGTATCGCTCCACGCCGAGGACAGATTTCCCGGCGCGGAGCGTTTTCTCATGGAATAATTCGGATATTCACAGCGTAGTCCCCGGCGGGACCCAGTTCCCCTTGGGCGCGGCAACGGTTGTATTCGGCCCGGATGATGGATTCGACAGCCTCCCTGCCGTATTGGTCCAGCCTGCAATACTTGAGCACATATTCCCTCAAATCCTCCGCCACCTGGTTCAACGCCAGTTCGGTCTGTTTCTCATCGCTGAGGATGGGCGGCGTAGCGTCATCGGAGCGGCCCATCAGGTAGTCCAGGCTGCGCTGGAACATATCGCACATCTGATTCAGTGTTTCAAAACTGGGGACCCGGCTGTTGGTTTCCCAAGTGGACACCGTGCCCTTGGTAACGCCGAGTTTTTGTGCCATATCGACTTGTGTCATACCGTTTTCTTTTCTTAATTGCTTTATCCGTTCGCCAAGCGTCATATCGTATCACCTCACCAGAATAATAGCACAGGTTGTCGCACTTGTCAACGGATTATTTCCTGTGTTCGCAAGAAAAGTTCTCTATAATCGTTACTTTCGCTATTGACAGATAGCGATATATGTAGTATATTATGGTTGAAGAAAGTACGACATATATCATTACAACCAAAGGAGGAAGAAGTATGACGGAAGGAAAACCCCGCATGATGACCGTCCGGGAGATTGCCCGGACCGGGCTGATGAGCGAACACGCCCTGCGGCTCTTGCTGAAAGCCGGAAAACTCCCGGCTATCTTCATTGGCAGAAAGGCCCTCATCAACTACGACAGCCTGTGTGAGCAGCTTCAATCGCTCCGGGCAGATGTGGCTACGGCGAAAACGCCGGAGTGGGATGAATAAAGAACACCAGATGGGTGAAGGAGGTAAGCGGGATGCCGGACACGCAGCCAAGCCCAATGCAAGAACTGATGGGCATGAAAATCTGGATGCTGTGGGAGTGGCGCTTGGAGAAAGGACGGCGCGTAAAGAAACCCTTCGCGGCGGACGGAGGACCCACAGGCACAGATGAAAAACACCGCGGGACCTTGGTCAATTATGCCGAGGCTGTCGTGGCGATGGAGAAATTTTCCGACCGGGCGGCTGGTCTGGGTTTCGTTATCCCAGAGGGATATTTCTTCTTGGATATCGACCATAGAGCCAAGGAGGATGCCTTGGTGCAGATCATGCTCCGGCGGTTTGATAGTTACGCCGAATACTCGGTCAGCGGAAACGGAGTCCATATCTATGGAAAATGTGATTTGTCCCAAGTCCCGGCCTGTCGGGACAACAGCGGCAAGCTGCGTCTGGACCGCCAGTTCTACATGAAAAATCCCCACAACGGTATAGAACTGTATATCGGCGGCGTCACCAACCGCTTTGCCGCGTTTACCGGGGATACCGTCAACGATGCCCCGCTCCGAGACTGCACGCAGGCTTTGCTTACCACGCTGGACAAGGATATGCGCAGAAAGCCCAAGGCAAAATACAGCGCCAAGCGGGATGGAGAGAATCGGGAGCTGTTCGATATCATCTGTGACCTCCGCAAGCAGAAGAACGGCGAGAAATTTGCCAAGCTGTTTGACCATGGAGACATTTCCGACTACGGCTCCCACTCCGAGGCGGATGCCGCGCTGTGCGCCATGATCGCTTTCCGCGCCGGGCCGGACCCGGAGGCGGTGGAAAATGTCTTTGCCTGTTCCGCGCTGGTGCGGGACAAGTGGACGGAGCGGAAGGATTACCGGGAGGCCACTGTCGCCGCCGGAATCGAAGCCTGCCATGGTATGTTCCACCGCTCCAAAATGGCTCATCCGTATTTCATCAAATTCAAAGAGAACGGTACGCCTTATGTCCATGACGCCCTGTTGGCGAAGTGGACGCGGGAGCATCTGGATTACCGCCTAATCCGGGACAGCGGAAAACAGGGGCTGCGGATATTTGTCTATGAGGGCGGCGTGTACCGATTGTATGCCGAGGATATGCTCCAGGGCATCATCAAAGGCTACATCGCGGATTATGATGAGGAACTGGTCACCATGCGCGCAGCCCACAGCGCCTGTGTACACATCACCACTGACCTGGAATATGTGAGCCAGAGCGACTTGGACGCGGATGAGGGTATCATCAACTTTCAGAACGGCTTCCTCCGGCTGTCCGACATGGCGCTCCTACCACACTCCCCGGAGGTACTGTCCACGATTCAAATTCCCTGCAAGTGGCCGGGAGCGCCGGAACCAACACCTGTATTCGACCAATACCTTGATACCCTTACCAACGGCGACCGGGTGGTACAGAAACTTTTACTGGAGTTCATTGGTGTATGCCTCTCTAATGTCAAAGGCTGGCGGATGAAAAAATCGCTGTTTCTGGTGGGAGCCGGGGACACAGGTAAATCCCAACTCAAAAATCTGGTAGAGCGGCTACTTGGCAAGGGAAATTTCATCGGCATTGACTTGAAAGAAATCGAAGCCCGGTTCGGTACGGGAGCGATTTATGGCACCCGGCTGGCAGGCAGCTCCGACATGAGTTTTCTTTCTGTGGACGAATTGAAAACCTTCAAGAAGATCACCGGCGGGGACAGCTTGTTCGCCGAACTGAAAGGACAGCAGGCATTTGAATTCACCTATGACGGCTTGCTCTGGTTCTGCATGAATCGTCTGCCTAAGTTCGGAGGCGATGATGGACAGTGGGTCTATGACCGCATCATGGTGGTGGAATGCCCTAATGTCATCCAAAAGGACAAGCAGGACAAGGCTCTGGCGGAGAAACTGTACGCTGAGCGGGAGGGCATCATCTATCAGGCGGTCTGTGCCCTGCAGACGGTCATCGCCAACGGATACCGCTTTTCCGAACCGGACAGCGTAAAACTGGCCGGAGAACGCTATCGGAACAGCAACAGTACGGTCATTAGTTTTTACCATGAGTGTATGTGTCCCCGGCAAGGCGGCACAGACGCGGACGGCTGCACGACCGGGAAAGTCTATGCGGTCTATAAAGCGTGGTGCGGCGACAACAACAACGGCTACGCCAAAACCGCCAGAGAGTTCCGGGAAGAATTAGCCGCGCATTTGGGCTGCGCTTACCCGGAGATCGTTGCGCACACCAAGAAGGGCAACTTTTATCGGGATATCACGCTCACCGCCGAAGCGAAGGAGGAATATCGGAGGGCCTATGGCTATGACGCCACAGAATTTCTCGCCTGATGGTGAAAGTAGTGAAAGCCGGGTGAAAGTACCCACAGGGGTGCTTTCACCGCCAGACCCGTTGTGGCACAAGGGTTTTGAGGAAAAGGTGAACGTGGTGAACGTATTTTCAACTTTTTAGCAAAATCAAAAAATGTTTGTAGGCAGATAGAGGTGGGTGCAAAGATTATTAAAGTGTGGAAATAGAGTTGAAAGTTCCTTCACCTCGTTCACCCAATCGGCGAACCGCTTGTGCCGCAAGGCTTTCGGCGGTGAAAGTTCTCCTTGCCAACTTTCACCCGGCTTTCACCGCTTTCACCCATGACATGGCAGAAGGAGGATATTGCTATAGAACGCATCGTGTTAACGGGGCCAAGAGCGCCTCCACAAGCGAAACATCGCTATCACACTTCAATCGGAAAGGAGAAGTTTATTATGAGGTACAAAATTTTCTACGGAACAGCGCCTAAGTTCTCTGACAGGGACAAGGCCATGTTTTCCCACAACGGCTATCGGTGCGATACGCTGCTCCAAAACTGCAAAGGGATGCCTGTGGTCATTTCCCACAGCACAGACCAAGGGTCTGTGATCTGGAAGGTGGAGCATGGCTTTTCCTGCGTTCTGTTCGGGACCCGCGAGGAGGCCATGGCCTTCTGCCGGGAGCGCTTCTTCGGTCTGGACGGCAGGCCGCTGGAAGGAGCGATGGCGAATGTTTGAGAGGAAATTCTATCCGCTGGTGGACATGGATTCCAATGGGCGGGAGAAATTCGCCATGTTCGGTAGCACCGCTTCGGAGGATGAGACGCGGCTACATGAACTGTGCCTGATGGAGACTGTCCCACGCTATTATCGACTCCGCTCCAAGGCCCCGCTTACACAGGCCGAGGACAGCGGCTGGCGGGTACACTGTCCGCTCTGCGGTCATGCGATGAAATCCATCTCGGCTCCGGGCAGCGTCCATTCCCGTTCGTTATACCACTGCCCCAAGTGCAGTGGCCGAGGGGAGGAACGCCCATGAATATCGGCAGAAGGGCGGCGCACTACCTTCGGGATACCAGTATAGACTTTACCACATTCTTTATCCTCGGTATAGCCGTCCGGGATAAAGACAATGCCGTGGTCATCTTAGCACCCCGGTATCCTGACACAGACCCTTATTTTCTCGCCTGGTACAAGGGTGAGCGGCACGGTTTCCAGACCATCGACCGCATGATGGCGGTCTTGGTGGAGGGAAAGTTTTTCAACCGATTTGCCGCCGACAGGCTCATTCGGAAGTTCAACAACATGGACAAAACAGACCAAGGAGGAATTATACTATGATCCATTCCAGCGAGTATAGCAGACATTTCTGGAACGCTATGCGCAGAGGTGACAGGGCCGAATTCGGGCATCTGGAGCACAACAGCACGGGGGAATACCTGTTTCCCGCAGAGGCTGGCCGGAAGTATGAGGAGAAATTGGCAAAAGTAGGGGTGTTCCGGCAAATCGCCACGGTCGCTCACTCCGAGAATGGCGACAGCAAAATCTGGACATTCGACTCCGATGACGCCGCTGAGTGGATTGGGGACGGTGCTCTGGATGTGAGAACGGCTGTCGATGATTTCACACCCTACAGCATTGTCGCCCACAGGCTGGCAGCTATCATCCGGCTGGGCAACGAGTTCTCCGGCGATCTGAAATTTGACATCGAGGACTATCTGACCACGGTGTTTGCCAAGAAGTTCGCCAAAGCCGAGGACGCTGCGTTCATTGGTGGCAACGGTGATGATATGCCTATGGGCATCCTCCATACCGAGAACGGCGCGGAGATTGGTGCCACTTCTGCGGCTATGAACAGCATTTCCTTCGATGAACTGACCCGGCTGTATTTTTCCGTCAAGCCGGACTACCGCTCCAACGCCGTGTGGATGATGAACGATGAAACGGCACAGACCCTCCGTACGCTGAAGGATGCTGTCGGGAACTTCCTGTGGCGGGGCGGTCCGGAATCCCTAATGGGCACCCCCGTGGTCATTTCCAACGCTATGCCCTCCATCGCTCCGGGTACAAAGCCTGTAGCGTTCGGTGATTTCTCCTACTACTGGGTCGTGGTTCGCTCCCCTTTGACCGTGCGGCCTCTGAATGAGCTGTTTGCTGCTCGGAGCCAGAGTGGATACCTGGGCAATGAGGTTCTGGACGGCAGGCTGATCCGCCCGGAGGCAGTCAAAGTGCTTCAGATGAAAGCCGCCGAATAACAGCTGATGCCCCATGGGGTATATCCCCCGTTTGAAACCGCGATTTTGTGCGCACGACCCCGCGCCGTTCCCCAAACTCCAAGCCCACAGGGATTTTGCCCGCCCTACCCCATGCAGCCACACAAAGCTAAAGATCCGCCGGAGCATTATTTTTTGACTGCTCTGGCGGATATTTTTATGCTGTTATTTTTGCGGGAATCGGTACTTTTTCGCAAAACTATGTAGCTGAACCCTATGGTTCACAATAGTTTCCACCGCTGCGGGGGTGTCCCCCCTTACTAATTCTGCGGAAATTTACAAAAGACCCCGCGCCGGTCTGTGGCAAAATACCTACAGAGATTTTACCGCCCTTAGGGGTTGTAATAGATTAGCGTTTGTGGTAGAATCTCAGTGTAGTGAAATTCGTTGGTAATAGTATCTGGTATAGCCCTTATGGGTGGAATCCCTGTCGAAATGGTATCACTTCTCTTGACCCTGATTCAAACACTAATTGCGATGACGGACTGCGGAGGAGGAAACGTTATGACGAACAGGTTACTGGTGGAATGCGGCACGCACGGAGTGGTCCAAGTCCTGGGGAATTCAGATACTATTACAAGTGCCGAGTAGGTTCAAACCCTGCCCGCTCCGCCATATCAGGGACTGCCTTTAGAGGCAGTCCCTGTCCTTTCCGATTTCATATTTTACGCAAAAAATATCAGCCGAGGCACCAAATTCAAGTGCCTCGGCTGTGTTTCGTTTTATCTGGTCGAAGTATTCCCGTGCCGGAACGCCGAGTTGCCTGTAAGGTTCTTCAGCAGGACCGTCCGGGCAGCTTTGTACTCGTTGCCGATGAAGCCCAGCCGGAGCAGGAAACAGCGGAAAGTGTATTTGTCGTTGTCCGTGTCGGTGGTTGTGGGCATCACACGCTTCTGCCGCCGGGCCATATCGCACAGTTTGGCGATGAATTCGGCGTAGGCTTTGACCTCGTCCGCGTCTTGGGTAAAGGGGAACCAGGGAAAACTGATTTGCGCATCCGTTACCTCAATGGGCAGGCTTTCGGCGAGAAAGGCCCGTTTGAGGAGCGGTTCCCGCCCAGCCACGATCTGCCGCAGAACAGCAAGCTGGGTATCGTCCAATGTGGCCCTCAGCATGGAAATGGTCAGCCTGTCCGCCGTTTCCTCCGCCACACCCTCGTAGCCGTGCTCCGCAAGGTAGGCCAGCAGCGTCTGGGCTGTGTGGCTGTCCACCGTGTCCGGGATGATCAGGGTGCCGCTACGGTCCAGCAGGCAGTCGCCGATCTGGTAACTCATGGTAGGCGTTCCAAGGTAGCGCGGGATGGTGTTGAGGGCTGTGCTCACGTCCTCTGCCAGCCGTTTCCGGGCCTTGCCTGTCACATTGTAGGGGATGGTCATTTTCATGCGATGTACCTCCTTCGTTTTGGTAGGTACATATATCACTCTGAATGGTTTAAATTGCAAGTTGTTTCTGTGCGTAAAGGTGACAAAGATGCGGAAGATGATTTGTATAGATTATTTGCCATCCTGCCAAGCGAACAGGAACGCCACTGAATCGGAGAACCCGGCGCGATAGTAGGCGTTGATTGTTTCACCGTCCAATAGGGCGTAGGCATCCTCGCATTGTCGAAGCAAACCGTGTAACTCTATGGGAAGTGCGGCTCGAAGGGCCTCCACACAGCCGTTAAACTGCTGGAACAATTCTTGCAACACTTCCGGCTCTGCCATGTTGTGGTCATTGATGCGCCGAATGATAAACTCCTCGATTGCCCTGTGCATGGTCTCGTCTGTCATAAATTGCATCTCCTTCCGGGTTGGTGGTGCTATCTATCACTCTAAACCGGGGAAATTGCAAGTATTTTTTACGAACTCATTTATGTACAGTAAGGTCTTGTGATTCTTCCTTCTGTGTGATAGAATAATATGGGATTTGTTGTCGGTATGTGTGAAATAACGTATCCGCCATTTTTGATATAACATTATTATAGAAGGGCAGTTTGTATGGCAAAGAAAAACGATGATTTTTTCGTTGAAAAGAAACCCTGGTCAGTCGTGAAGGATGAGTTGCTTAGTTGCTATTTCAAGCCTTATGTGTCAAAAATACTGCATACATACAAGCCTCTGGTATATGTTGACTGTTTTGCTGGGAAAGGGATGTTTGAGGACGGAAATCCAGGCTCCCCGTTGATTGCTCTTGAAATTATTGAACAATGCCGAGCAAGCACGACTATGGAACACACAAATATTGCAGCTACATTCATTGACCTGAATTATGCGGATGACTTAAGGAAGAATTTAAAAGCGTATCCTTGGGTTAATATTGTGTCCGGGAAATATGAGGATAATATAGCGGCTATTTTGCGAGGTAAGGAAAGATGCAATGTATTCCTTTATATTGACCCATATGGGATAAAGGCCCTGCAATGTTCCTTTTTCGATAATTTTGCCAGAGGACGTTTCAACTCGATTGAATTACTCATAAACTTAAACTCGTTCGGCTTTATCCGTGAAGCCTGCCATGCGCTTGGGACTACATTCGATGATAAAGCAATCTTTGCGGATTTGGTGGAATACGAGCCAACGACAATGGATGCGTCAGATAAATCTATCCGAGAACTCAACGAAATCGCTGGAGGAGATTACTGGCAACCCGTCATCCGGGCATATAAAAACGGCGAGATCAATGGTTATGATGCAGAATCCAAATTTGCGGAGCAATATTGTAAACATCTTATGCAGGGATATACCTATGTTCTAAATATGCCCATGCGAATCAAAAAGGGGCAGCGCCCAAAGTACCGAATGGTTCACGCGACAAATCATAGAGATGGATGCCTTCTCATGGTTGATAACATCTGTAATCGCTGGGAGGCATTGCAGGAAATCCAGTCTGGTGGACAGCTTATGCTGTGGGCAGAAAACTTTGATAACCAAGCGGTTGCAGATGATGATATCGGGGATAAGGTAATTGAGCACTTTTCGCAATATTCTGACTGGATATCCCTGCACGATGCCTTGGCAATGTTCTTTGTAAATCATGGGCCGATATGCTCTACTGGTGACGTGAAGAAAATTTTGAAAAATCTGGATTGCGAAAAGCGGCTGGCTGTACAAAGAACGCCAGGTGTTAAAAAGAATGGGACACCAACTACATTTATGACAGAAGGGAAAGGGCAAGCAGTATCTGTGAGGTGGATGAAATGAAAAATGTGCGTAAATACATCCGCCGTAAGACTTTAATATATAAAACGGAAGTTGAGTATGGTGACTACACAATAAACCATGTCCTTGGCTGTTCGCACGGGTGTATGTATCCTTGCTACGCATACCTTCTAAAAAAGCGATTTGGTGATGTGAAATCTTATGAAGATTGGTGTGAGCCAGCCCTTGTCGAAAACACATTAGAACTACTTGATGAAGAAATCCCGAAGTTTAAGCAAAAGATCAAGATGTTGCATTTGTGTTTTACAACCGATCCGTTTATGTACCGTTATAAAGAAGTGCAGGATATGAGTCTCGCGGCTATCAGGAAACTCAATAATGCAGGAATTAATTGTTCGGTTCTGACAAAAGGGCTATTGCCAATTGAGTTGGCGCAGCTTTCCCCATCAAACGAATATGGAATTACGCTTGTATCGCTCGATGAAAATTTCCGGGCCACAATGGAACCTGGCTCTGCGCCATTGAAAGAGCGGTTGGAGGCATTGCAGACCCTCCATAACGCCGGGTGCAAAACTTGGGTGAGTATCGAGCCGTATCCTACGCCCAATATTATTACACAGGAGTTATTCCCAATATTAGAAGCGGTTAGTTTTGTCGACCGAATTATATTTGGGCGGATGAACTATAGTAAGGATGCATCTGCCTATACGGAACACAAGCTGTTTTATAATCAAAGGGCCGCAGAGGTCATTGCATTTTGCAATGAATATAGTATCAATTATCATATTAAGGACGGGACCATAACACAGTAGGAGGAAATAGCATTTTATGTTAAGAATTGAGGATATTGTTATTATAAGGCAAGCACAAATTTATGGCCGCGGCTATGAAATTGTGTTTCCAGGAAATAGGATGATTTGGTTAACAAAAAGACGGACTATTGCTGGATTGTTGCTCTTAATAAAATATGGAGTCTGCTCCGAAGAAGATTTAGTAGGGGCAAATGATAGATTGCAAGAGGTAAAGCGCATTCTTGTGGGCAAAGTCAACCCGAACTGGATAAAAGATAGATATGGAGACGCAAACAAGCCGTTTAGTGAATTGTGGACAGAAGAAGGATTTTCATGTATCCATGCAGAAGGCTTGCAGGGAAATCGTCAGTATGTGCTGAGAACAGAAGATCATGAAAGTCTATTCAACCCAAATGCTAAATCGTCAAGATCTCAAATCAGCACTGATGAGAAACGGATAATACTTCAGCGACAGAGTGGTCGCTGTAACTTTTGTGGGGCAATCCTAAAAGACTCTTCCAATATTCGACCGCACACCTTCGCAAAGGACAGAGTTTCGATGGAATTTGATCACAGAGTACCTGTAGATCGTGGCGGAATGAGCGTGTTAGAGAATTATCAGGCGCTATGTCACTACTGCAATAAATGTAAGCGGCAAATGTGCTTTATCTGCCATGCAGATTGTAGTCAGGGCTGCGCTTTAGTTATGCCGGAGCGATTCAAAACTGTTTTAGCAACTGGAGAAGATATATCTGATAGGATAAAATAGACAATTTCTTTTCGGTTGTTGCAATTTTTCTCTTGACTTTTCAAGCTGTTTGAGCAATGAGTATAGTTGCATCAAAGGTGCGAAAGGAGATGGTGGAGTGATTCGTTATGCAGAGTTCTGCACAGGTATTGGGGGATTCCGGTTAGGCATAGAGCAATCGGCCTTAAACACTAAATTAGTATATGCAAATGAAATCGATACTTGTTGCGAAAATACATATAAAAGAAATTTTGGGTGTGCGTTTGACTCATCAGATATTTTCTGTTTGAATCCGATTGGATTACCTGATTTTGAAATGATGTGTGCAGGATTCCCTTGCCAACCATTTTCACAGGCAGGACAAGAAAGAGGATTTATTGATCCAAGGGGTACTGTCTTTTTCAAGCTACTCGAAATTATTTTAGTAAAAAGGCCCCAAATTGTATTCTTTGAAAATGTACCAAATTTAATACGACATAACGGTGGAAAGACATACAAAATAATATGTATGTCTTTGGAAAATGCTGATTACGAAATCTCGGCAGAAGTGTTAGACAGCACTTTTTTCGGTATTCCGCAAAGTCGCCCAAGAGTATACATTATTGCTTTGCGAAAAGATACTTTTGGGAGCAAAAAAATACACTTTACAAATAGACGGACGCAAAAAACTGCTTTGCGAGATTATTTAGAATTGGGGGACTACTCAATACCGATTAGCGATAGGTGGCAAGAGTATATCGACTTGTATACAAACAAGATATCCCCTAACGAAGTGTCCTTTACTTTACCGAAAACAAGAAAATCATTAGAACGGATATCTGCTAGTTGTGACTTATCCGATTGTGTTTTTCAAATTCGGTCGAGCGGAATACGCGCTTACTCTTTAGATGAACCATTTCCAACTTTCGCGGTAAGTAATTCTGGAGGTGGTGCTATGATTCCAGTATTGTCAAAAGAACGGAGGCATTTGAATCTTACAGAAATGCGAAGGATTATGGGGTTCCCAGAATGGTTTAGCTTTGATGCGGTATCTCGTACAGATGCTATAAAGCAACTTGCAAATGCAGTGTGTCCTCCTGTAATTTCATCTATTTGCAATGACATACAAAAGACTTTGCAATTATAAGTTATAAGTGTTATCTTGTGGCTCGGCATTTATCTTCTGTTTACCATCTCCGGGCATTGTTATAGTTATACTTTATTTTGCCGATACCGCTCTCGTTTCTTCCGATTACACTCATTCCGGTGTGCGCGATAATATTCAAGCGACCGCTGGCGATGGCGCTCTCTGCGTTCATCTTCGGTGAACTTGGGCTGACGGACAGGTTTCTTACGCTCCGGGGTAGGAATGCCTTGGGCCTGCCGTTCAGCGTTTTCACGGGCTTTCTTTCGCTCGTACCAAGCCTTGCACTGCTCCCGGTGCTTTTCACGGTATTGCCTTGCGTAGTTGCTCTCGACCAGCGTACAAACTTGGTAGCCGTAGTTGTAGAGGTCCTCGCTTTCACTGATGCGGATGGCGTTTTTCAATGTGTAACTGCGGTAAAGGCTAATGTATCTGCGTCGAATCGCCGAAATGTAGTAATTGGCGAATTTGCCGCCTTTGAAACCGCCATTGGAAATCGTCTTCCAAACGAGGATATACCCTTCCTGCAAAAAGTCATCTGTGTCAAAATCAATCATCTGGCTGCGGTACATCTGCGCTTCGCCGAGGATGATGGGTTTCAAGTTGATAAAAAGCTGTTGGTAGGCACACTCCGTTTCCACGCCGCTCTGAATCAGGCCGACCAGTTCCTCGTTGGTCATAGCGGCTGTGTTTATTCTCACTGCCATAACGCGGCCCTCCAAAGTGATATCGATTCCCCGCTACGGGGTAGTACATATATCACTCTGATTGCCCGGAATAGCAACGGATTTATGGCTGGCAGCTTGTAGAAAAACGGACCGCTAAATTGTTCATTTTATGCCATACAAAGCGTTTGCTTTCGTATCATAGCGTTACATAAATTCAAACACCAACTAAACACCAAGCCCCATTGAAAAGTGCCGAAATACTGCAGTATTCCGGCACTTTTGCTGTCAACAAGTCTTTCTTCTCAAAGTAGACCTCCACACCATGCTCCTTCAGCTTGCGGATGGTGGTCAGGCTGTCCACGGTGTTGCGGGCAAAGCGGCTCACCGACTTGGTGACGATGAGGTCTATCTTCCCGGAGAGGGCATCGGCAATCATCTGATTGAAACCCGCCCTGCGCTTCGTGTTCGTGCCGGAAATGCCCTCGTCCGTATAGACTGACACAAATTCCCAATCGGCATTTCCCTGGATGTACCGGGTGTAGTAGTCAACCTGGGCCTCGTAGCTGGTGAACTGCTCATCGCTGTCGGTGGACACGCGGGCATACCCCGCCGTCCGGCGTTTTCGCGCCGACACCGAAGGGGCGTGGGTGTGGAGGTTGATGGTGGCCGGGATGACCGTTACTGCTCTTGTCGCTGGCATGATCTCATCGCCCGTCCTTTCTTCGCAAATTCTCTGGCGGCGGCTTTCATCTCCGGGGTCCAGCTTTCCGTCCTGGAACGGTCTGCCCATCGTTTAACGATTTGTGTGCCGTCCTTGAAACAGAATACCAGAGTGTTGTTTCCCACGGCCTGGATAGCCGTTATTTTATCGTGGAGGGCCTTTGCGTCAAAGGCATCCAGCCCCAGCACCTCCGCCGCAGCCTTTTCAAGCGTTCCCTCCGGTATCTGCTTGGAGGGGCAGGCCGCTTTGCCGTAGACATTGAAGGTGCTGCAAATCCACACTGGCCCGGTGCGAGTCACCTTTCGGCGGTAGTTCTTGCCGCAGTTGCCGCAGACGATGAGCGCGGTGAATGGATACTTCGTAGGGCCGCAGATGGTCTTGTTGTGCTTGGCGGAGCGCCGTGCCATCTCCTCCTGCACCGCCTGGTAGTCCTCCATGCTGATGATGGCCTCATGGGTGTTCTCGGCATGGTACATGGGCAGCTCACCCCGATTGGGCAGCGTCTTTTTGGTGATGTGGTTCTCCCGGAATGTGGTTTGAAGGAGCAAGTTGCCGGTGTAGGAGTAGTTGCCCAGCACCTTCCGAACGCTGGATCGGCACCAGGCATGGCCGTTTCGGGAGGTCTTGCCCTGGGCGTTCAGCTTTTTCATGATGGCCTCGATGCCCATGCCGGAGAGGTAGTCGGTGAATATGTTCCGCACGATCTCGGCCTCCTCCGGCTTGACAATGTAAACACCGTTCACATACTTGTACCCCAGGACCTGACCGGACCAAGGCATCCCTTCCTCGAAATTCTTCTTGATGCGCCATTTTTGATTTTCGCTGGCGGAGAGGCTCTCCTCCTGTGCGTAGGACGCCAGAATGGTGAGCATCAACTCGCCGTCCGCGCTCACGGAGTGGATATTCTGTTCCTCGAAGTAAACATCCACCCCCAGCGATTTCAACTCGCGGACGGTCTGGAGCAGCACCACCGTGTTCCGGGCGAACCGGGAAATCGACTTCGTGATGATGAGGTCGATGCTCCCAGCGCGGCACTCGGCCAGCAACCGCTGGAACTCGGTGCGGTTTTCCTTCGTGCCGGTCAGGGCCTCATCAGCGAACACCCCGCAGTAGAGCCAACCAGGATGGTTCTGGATGAGGTCGCTGTAGTAGCTGACCTGGGCCGAGAGGGAGTGGAGCATGGCGTCCTTGCCAGATGACACTCTGGCGTAGGCCGCGACCCGCTCCGCCTTGGGCTGCGTAGGAACTTTCAGCCCCATTTTCTGAATAACGCGTTCCAAAAAATCACCTCCTTGGTGGTCACATATTCGCTCTAAAAGCCTGATTTATCAAGCGATTGTGCGAAAAATGCTATCCAAAGACAGGCCGTACTTTTTGGTCATAATTGTATCGATTTCGGCGTACTCGCTCTCGGTGATGATGCCCTGGTGGAGCATACCTCTGGCGAGGCTCATTGCCGCTTTGTACGCAGCCAAATTGCGGAAGAACTCCTCGGACACGTCTACACCTCCTTCCGCCGCGCCTCGGCGTAACAGGCGCGGGAGCAGTATTTCCGATGGTCATTGCCATAGCTGTCAAAGGGTTGACCGCAGTGGACACAAGTGAAGTGATAGATGGCCTTTCGGTTGACCGACTCTGGATGGTTGTTCCACCAGGCCATGCGGCAGGTGTCCGAACAGAACTTTTTCTCCTTATAGTGAGGAGTGCGCACCAGCTTGGCTCCACATTGGAGGCACAGCTTTTCCTCGCCGTTCGGATTTCTCCGGCAGACCGACTTGACCGTATTCAGCGAGTAGCCGGTGAGGGCAGCAATCCGCTTATAGCCCAGCCCCTGTTCCCGATACTGTAAAATTTCCTTTGATTTTTCTGTCGCCATAAACATTACCTCCTCACAGGTAGGCCACAGTAAATGAAAATTCGGACGGTTCCGGCGCAAAAAATCAAGCCCACCGAGGGAAACCTCCCCCGATGGGCTGCAAAATGAGCGAAAGCAATAACCAGCAGGACACAACTATCCCGCTGGTTATTGGCAATCGTCTCCATTATGGGTCTGTTGACAAAGTCCAGTTTTGAAAAAATGAAAAGACTTTTGTGCTCTGTTTGTGCCTGTATTGCAGCAATATATCAAATTTTCACAACTTTATGGGCAAGTATTTTTAAAGAAGTGACTTTGTCAACAGACCCCATTATGTGATAAAGTGGTCGTGATACCGCTTGAGCATGACGCAGAACTGCTCCCTGGTCAGCGGAGATCGGAGCATAAGGTCGCCAGCCGCATCCCCTAACAGCAGATCGTTCCCAGTTGCCCAGGTCACAGCCTCCCGTGACCAGTCAGCCGGGTCATTGTCGAGGTTCTTCACAGGCGCAGTGAGCGCAACCTTCACATCGGCCCGGAACCCGTCCATGGTATAGGGCAACCCAAGCTGGTTCCACAGATGCTCCGGGTCGCCGTGGTTGGAGGCGATACCCTTGGCGTGGCCCTCTTCGTGAGAGAGGATCACGCCATCCCCCAGCGGGTCGAGGGAGAACTTCTGGCAGAGCATGGCAAATAGCTCCACTGCCGCCTGGTAGGTACGCTTCGCCACAGCCTGCGCCGCAGCGAGGTCGGAGCAGGTGAAGGTAGACCCGCCAGTGTACTTGATGCAGGCCGGTTCGCAGAGTTCCACCCCAATGTGAGTGTTGTTACCACTGGCTCCGCAGTGCCAGCCCCGGTGATCCCAGGGGAGCGTCTGGTAAACAGTTCCATCATTGCCGTCAATGAAAGCGTGAACGCAGGCACTCTTGAAATCACTGCGGTTCCAATTCTGGATAAACACGGATGCTTTCGGTTGGGGGCATCCCACCGAATGGAGCATGAGGCCCTTGACAGCGATCTTCCTGCCTGCGGTATAGCAGGGATTCCTGGTCAGAAAGGATTCCACCAATTTCATTCCCCGTCACCGCCGTTCTCCGCCCGGTCATGAATCTGCGCCAGAACATCCTTCAGTTTCTTGGGGATGGGCAGGCCCAGGTGGGCGGCGTTTTCCAGAAGAGACACACCCTCGTTGGAAAGGTAGAAAAAAATCACCGCCGTGCGCAGGACGCTCCCGGAACCAATGACCTGTGCATCCAGAATGTTTGCAGCACCTACCAGAATGAAGAGCAGCACCTTCCGGCAGATGCCCCGGAAGCCCACCTCGCTGGACAGCGCCCTATCGCTGACAGCACACATGACCCCGGTGATGTAGTCCACCGCAGTGAACACCACCAGGGCGATGAGCAGGCCGTCACAGCCGCCCAGGAAATAGCCCAGCCAGCCGCCAACAGCGGCAAAAATCAGTTGCACCATATTCCAAAACTCCTTCATAGCTTTACTCCTCCTTGAACTCCACGAAGGGAGCCATTACTTCCATGTCGTTGACGGAGAGCCGCAGGTCCTCCGTTATGGGGATCACCATAATGGGAATGTCCAGCGTGATCTCCATATCCAGCAGCTCGTCCAGTTCGGCGATCACCACCTCCTCCTGACCATCCTCGAAGGTGTAGTCACCGTTTCCGTCCGGGGTGCCGTATTTGTCAAAAATCTTCTGCCTCTGCTGGGAAAAGAAATCCGCCTCCTTCTGGATGGCATCGATGCTCCGCTTGAGCCTGTAGGCCAGCCGCAGGCTCAAGTCCCCGGCGGACAGCTTGGACAGCGCGGGGATCGCCAGGACGATGGTGCGCATGGTCGTTTTCAAAATGATCTCCTCCTAACTGATCAGACCGTAGCCTTTTAGTGCATTGATAAGGTTATTGAGGGACGATGCCACCGTGCTGGCGGACACACTGGAGGACGTGGAGCAGGTGCTGACGCTCTTCCTCCGGGATGCGCTCACGCCGAAGAATCCCAGGTAGGCGGAACTGTTGCCCAGATTCAGCGTCCCGCCCTGCACCGTCAGTCCGGTGAAGTAGCCCCAATAAAAGGGATAGCTGCTGGTACCGATGTAGGAGCCATAGCTGGAACCGGTGTGGCTGGGAACAAGCTGCCGGGAGCTGTTGTAGGTCAAATAGTAACTGGTACTGGTCCCGCCAGCGTACAATCGGTAGATAGAGCTGGCCTTCGCATAGCTGCTGAGAGAACTGGTGGTGGCATATCCGCTCAGGGAACTGGTCGTGGCGTAGTTGCTGGGATTGAACTGCGTCCCATTGATATACAGATTGGTGATGTAGGCATACTGCCAGGGATAGGCCGAGCTGCCCAGATAATATCCAGTGCTGGCCTGCGGGACGAACTGCTTGCTGCTGTTCATGGTTGCGTAGATGTCGGCATTGTAGTTCACCCGGTTCCCGTAGATTCGCAAGCCATCCAGCATGATTCCGTACACATACAGGAAATTCCATTTGTAACTGCTGGAACCCAGATTCAGCTCCTCCGTTTTGGAGGGGATGATGCCGTTATAGTTGAGCGTCATGCCGTAGAGGGAGCTACTGTTGGGGGTGATGGTGACGCTGTTGGTGTAGCATCCGGCCCAAAGGTGGGTGGCATCTCCAAGGCTGTAAAGGCTGGAGGTTCCCGGCCTCATGTAGTAGGACGAGGAGTTGTGAATGGAAATTCCTTCATTGGTGTCGCCCCAGCGGTTGAAGGTGATAGTCGTACCCTTGATGAGCAGCTCCGTGTAGGCGTTCGAGCTGTTGTTGCCGCCAATATACATGGTTGCAGTGCTGGAGCAGTCGATGGCGGTTTTCGCACCGGAACTGTCGTAGATTTTAGAGACCTTCAGACTGCCGACATCGATCCGGTCGGCGGTGATTTTCCCCGTCTTGATGCAGGCCCCGTCAATGGTCGTGGTCCCGCCGGACAGCCCCGCAAAGGTCACATACCCGGTGAATTTGATATCCCCGCTGGAAAGAGTAGCCCCGTCCGCCGTCAGCTTGAACGAACTGGAAGTCTCTCCGTTGGTGACCGAAAGCCGGATGCTCTTGGCGTACTGCTCGATGGCAGAGATGTGCGTCTCGGCCCCCTCCAGCCCCTCCTCGGTGGCGGTGATTCTGGTGTTAAAACCACCTACGGTCAGACTCAGTTGGGCCACGTTCCCCTCTGCGGTCTTGATACGGGCATCGAAACCGCCCACCGTCTGCTTCATCTCGGACACACCGCCCTCTGCCGTGGTAATGCGGGTATCGAATCCGGAAACTGTCTGGGTCAGGGAGGACAGACTCCCGTCCATCTTCTGGATAGTGGATTCCAACTTCCCGTTCGCCGCCCGGAACTCCTGCTTGATGCCCTCCATCCGGTCGGTGGCGGCGGCGAGGAGGTTCGGCACATAATCGCCCACCTCCACCCGGACGGTGTAGCGGTAGAAAGGGTTGTAGGTGATGGCCACGATTCGGGTGTCCACAGCCACACCCATAGGGCGGTAGGTGATGTTTACCTCGTCTCCGGCTTCCAGATCAGCCATCTTGAACAGAGAAATTTCATAGGACTGCGTATCCTCCCGGCTGTCCAGGGTGACGGAGAGATCCGTCACATTTCTGCCGTCCATGAGGACTTTGCGGACAGTGCTGCCCCGGTGTTTCCGCAGGTTGATCTTGTAGCCGTCATACTCCACTTCACAGCCGCAGGCATCAATGAAACGCATAAGGGCGTTGCGGCGGTTCAGCGTCCCCTCGGTGAAAGCAACCTCCACATTGGTGGTGGCCTCGCACACACCAACGGAAAAGGGCGTACCGGAGAGCAGCCGGTTCAAGCCGCCCAGGGGCGTTCCCTCATAGACGAAGGTGACCAGGTCGTACTGCTCATCATTGAGCAGATAGGAGATGTGTTCGCACTGAGCTGTGGTGATTGGCAGACCGTTGGTGATCTGCCGCGCCACTCGGACGATGGTGTACGCCTGCCCCTCCAGCCATACCGTCATGCCGGGGAGCAGCTTCTGGGAGCGGGAGGCCAAGACGGAGAAATCCAGCGTCCGCTCCCCAGAGAGCCGATCAACCAGGGATGCAGAGAGAACGCTGTGAAAGTCATACAGCTTGGATGTCCCTTGGTAGATGTCGATTTGCATAGATTCCTCCTTCCTTATCCCACGCCGAGGTTCCGCACATAGACCTGGTTCTGGGACCATTGGATCTCAGCCAGAATGCGGGAGAGCGTTGCGCCGTTGATCGTCAGAGGGATAGTCACATTGAACGCATGACTGCCGACAGCGGCGGCAGGAACATCGCCGATACTGGTGTCAATATCAAAGTCGGTGGGGATGGCATTCCTCATGTCCTTCTCCACATCCTTCATGGCATCCAGGAAGCCAACGCCCATGCCTGCGCCCATGTTCTCGCCGATCCCGGCGAACACCGTGGACGGGGAGTGGATGCCCAGGAAACCCTTCACACCGTCTACCAGGCCGCTCACCCAGCCCGTCACCTTGTCCGAAAGCCAGGAGATCATAGATGAGATGCCGTCCCAGATGCCTTTGACCAGGTTGACTCCCACCTCCACGATGTCGGGAGCGGAGCCGGTGAAGGCATCCACAATGCTGGCGATGATCTGCGGAACCGCCTTGACAATCTCCACAATGATGGTGGGCAGGTTCTCGATGAGGGCTACGAAGAGCTGCACTCCGGCCTCGATGATCTTGTCAATGTTCCCAACGAGCGCATCCACGATGCTGGAAATGATCTGTGGTATGGCGGCAATGATCGTGGTGATGATCTCCGGCAGGTTTTCAATGAGTGCCACCAGCAGCTCCACACCGGCATCGATCAGTTGCGGGATGCTCTCCACGATGGCGGTGAGGATGCCCTCGATGATCTGTGGGATGGCCTCCACAATGGCGGCGATGATGTCCGGGAGGGCCCCCACCAGAGAGGTCAATAGTTGAATTCCGGCATCAATGATCTGCGGGATGGCTCCAATTAGAAATTCCACAATGGCGGTGATGATCTCCGGCAGGGCCTCCACCAAGACGGGGATGGCCTCCAACAGCCCCTCCGCCAGCCCGGTGATGAGTTGGAGCGCGGCATCCAGCAGCAGCGGCAGATTCTCGATGAGGGTCTGCACGATCTGGGTGACGATCTCCACCACCTGGGGAATCAATTCCGGGACAGCCTCCGCGATGCCCTGGGCCAGCGACACGATGATCTGCATCCCTGCCTCTATGAGCATGGGGAGCAGTTCCACCAGGGCCGCGATAAGCTGGGTGACGACCTCCGTGATGGTGGGCATCAGCTCCGGCACGGCTTCCAGGATACCTTGCGCCAGAGCCTGGATGATGGCGGGCGCACCGGACAACACAGCCTCGGCAATGGTACTGATAAGCGTGACCACCTGGGGGATCATGGCGCTGATGCCCTCGATCATGGAGGTGACGCCGCTCTCGATCTCCTCCGCCGCGTTGTCGTTCCCGGCAATCAGGTCAGAGAAACCGTCCATGAGACTGATAAGGCCGGGGAGCATATCGGAGGTGATCCGGTTTTTCAGCCCGCCGAAGGTATTGTTGAGCCTGCTGAGGCTGTCCTCAAAAGCGGCGCTGGCGGCAACGGCCTCGTTGCTCATGACCATACCGTAGTCCTGGGCTTCTTTTTTGAGCGCGGCGGTGTCCTCGGCGGTCATGTTGAGGACCGCCGCCATGTCCGTAGCCGATTTACCCAGAAGGTCAGTGGCGGCGGAGGTGCGTTCCGCACCGGCACCCATCTCCTGTAAAGCGGCGATGACCACATCAAGCTGCTGCTCCTGGGAGAGACCGTTCAAGTCCTCGATGGACAACCCCACTGCGTTCAGCTTCTCAGCAGCAGACTTGGAGCCGTTGGCAGCATCCGCAATGACCCCGGAGAGGGTCTTCATCCCGGCTTGGAGGTTATCCACATTGGCCCCACTGCGCTCGAACACGTAGGCCCACTCCTGGTAGGCTTCCGCGCTGATGCCAATTTTCTGGGAGGTCTTATCGATCTTGTCCCCAGCAGAGGCCGTCTCGTTCGCCATGTCCCAGATAGCCTTCCCCGCCGCCACAGCCGCCGTACCAATTGCGGTGACGGCGGCAGCGGTGGCCTTTGCAACGGTTCCGAGGACGCTCTTGAACTTCTCGAACTTACCCCCGGCATCCTCCGCCGCATCGCCGCTGTCCTCCAGAGCATCTGCGAATCCCTCTGTGCTGTCCCCGGCGGCGTCCATCTCATCCGTCATACCCTGGATGGCCTGCTCATTACCAGACAGTTCCCGTTCCATGCTGTTGAGCGCGGCTTCAGCATTATTCAGTTGTATCTGCCAGTTCTGCGTCCGGCGGTCGTTCTCACCGAAGGATTCGGCGGCGTTGTCCAGAGCGGCACGGAGGGTGTCGATCTTCTGCTTCTGGGCCTCGATCTCTTTGTTCAGCACCTGGTTCCGGGCAGTGAGGGCTTCTACAGAATTGTCGTTCTTATCAAACTGGGACTGCACCAGCTTCATTTCAGAGCCGAGGACCTTGAAGGACTGGTTGATCTCCGAGAGAGCCGATTTGAACTCTTTTTCGCCCTCCAGACCGATTTTCAGTCCAAAGTTATCTGCCAATCATACCGCTCCCTTTCAGAATCCGGCAGGGATGATGTCATCAATGGAAAGCTCCCGCCTAGGCTTGGCCCAGCCCATGAACTGGCGGTGGCACTCCCAAAGGTCCAGAAGCTGACCAAACGGCATCCGCCACACCTCATCCTGGGAGAGATGGAGGTGGGCGATGCCGTAATAGAGCAGCCGGGTAAACAGCTCCTCGCTGCTTACCCGGCCTGTATGTTTTTTGTATCAGGATCACTCTCCACGTTCCGCTTGGTCCCCCGGTACATGGCCTGCATGATGGCGTTCTTGCATCCGGCGAGGTCGTAGGGAGAGGTGAGCAGCTCCACCACTTCGGCGGTCAGCTCCGGGCGCGGAGAGTCAGGGTATTTGAGGTTGTGGACAAGGATGCTCTGATTCGCCAGCAGGGTGATGAGCCAGACGATCTCGTCCAGGGCCATCTCGAAGTTCTCGGACTTCATGAGCTTATCGCCCAGATTCTCCAGCCCGCCATACCGGGCGGCGATCTCCTTGGTGGCCCTGGTGGTCAGCAGGAGTGTAAACTCCTCACCGCCGATATTGATGTTTGCCGTGCGTTCCGTATCCATAATCAGACCTCCTCCGCCGTATAGGACGGCTCATACACTTCCTCATACCAGCCGGTGATGGTGGCGGCGGCGACATCCTTGTCCCCCTCGGTGACCTCCGCCTTCCAGGGGTGCTTGCCGCTGGCGTCCAGCTTGTTCCGGCGCAGGATGGTCCCCTCGATGGTCGGCGTGGAGAAGGTGATGCCGTCCCCCTTAGTCGCCAGGTTGGTGGCGGGGATGCCGAACTTCACCCGGTACAGCCAGAAGTAGCGGTAGTTCCCGTTCGCCTTTTTCGCCCGGAAGCCGATAGCCACCGGACTGCCGCCGTCCTCGCTGGCGGAGATCACCACATGGTTGCTGTCGATGGTGGAGCCGGTGAGGACGGACGCGGCCTCCGCGCCCAGATCATCCACGCCCAGGGTCAGCTTGCCGCTCTTAAACTCCTTCACGATCTCCGCCGCGCCGTCATCTGCGTAGAGCGTGGCCTCCGCCAGCTCCACGGAGAGGTCTGCGGAGATGGCCTTTGCAAGCTGGGCGGGCTTGCCGTAGGTCTCCACCCCGGCGGCGGTTTCAGTGATAGGCGCGTAAAAAAGTTTATCCAAACCGATGGTTGCCACGATTTATCCCTCCATTTCATAAGATTTCGCCACATCGATGGCGTAGTGAAAATAGCCGGTGTCATCCTCATGGGAGATAAACCGGCGGTCTGTGATGCCGATGTCCGCAGCCAGCAGGGCGCGGACGATCTGATCCTTCCGCTCCATGTAGCTGCCCCTGGCATAGAGCGAGATGCGCACCTCCTGGACATCATACTGGGGCTTGTTGTCCGCAAAAAAGGTGAAGGAATCCGACAGCGGGGTGAGTACGAGATACTCGTCTGGGGCAGTCCCTGTGAACACACCTGTCTCCACAGGGATACCGATGTCCTCCGCCAGCGCGTTCAGTTCCGCCAGCAGGCTCACAGCTTCCCCACCTCCTCGTCAAACACCTGCCGCATGGCGGCAGCACAGCTATCACGGGTAGCTGTTTTTGCGGGTTTCAGAAAGGGCTTGGGCGGCTGGCCGTGTTTGCCGTATTCAATGATGTTGGCGATTTTGGCGTTGCTCTCGCCGTCCGAACGTGGCTCGGCGAAACCGACCTTCACGTTGAGGATGCCGTCCGCGTCCTGCTTTACCTCCGATGTACCCAGCGATTCCAACAGTTCCCCGGTGGAGCGGGACGGCCCCTGTGTATCCCTGCCTATGACAGCACGAAGGTTGTCTCGGATTTTTGCCTCCACCACCTCCGCACCAGCCTCCAGCATCTTCTCACAGACAGCGTCCGTCTGCTTGCCCAGCTTGGTCAGCTTCCGCAGAAACTCATTCGGCAATTTTACCGTCACTTCGGCCACTGGCGGTCACCTCCTTTGCCAGCACCTCCAAATACATTCCCCGTCCCTTCACGTCCTCCACGGAAGTAATGTTGAATCTCTCTCCGCCGCAGCGGATCACCATCGCTGTGGTGATCTTTACACTGGGGATGCAACGAAACCGGAACAGGTCGGTGGCCTCGGAGAAGGCGGCGCGGTTGGCCCATTTCTCGCTGCCGTGCCGCCCCTCCCGGTACGCCCGGACGGAGGCCACCGCCACGTCCTCCGTGGCGGCGAACCCCTCCGGGTCCTTGGTTTTCCGCTGCTCCACGATGTCGATGAAAGTGTTCATTTTTCCAAAAGACATGGCTACACCTTCCAATTCCGGTCCAGCCGCAGCAGCAGATTCACAGTGTTCCAGACCTGCTGCGCGGCATTGGTGTTGTCTGCGAAGAAGCCGCCCGTGGAACCATCCCGGCTCTCGTAGAAGTGGCTGGCCAGCATGATGACCGCTTGCTCCGTGGTGGGCGGCATGGAATTTTCGCTGTAGCTGCCCTCCGGGATATGCTGGTAGCTCTCCGCATAGGCAATGGCGGCGGTGATGTACTGCATGAGCAGCACATCATCCGCATCGTGATCCAGAATGAGGTTCGCTTTGACCTTCGCCAGTAACTCCTCCATCACTTCGCCGCCTTGATGGTGAGGAGCTGGACGGCCTCCGGCAGCACCAGCTTGCCGTCCACCCGCTCCTTGGCCACAAAGCCCACCATGCCGTTCCCGGCGAACAGCTCCTTCAGCTCGGCGAACGAGCGGGTCCCACGGTCGCCGATGTTGTAGTAACTGAAATCGCCGAAGGCGATGGCGGGCTTCCCGGCGGTGATGGTCGGGAAGTAGGGAGAGGTGTGGATGGCGTAGCCGAACAGACGGTCCGGCTCCCCAGCCTGGTAGGAGGGCTGCCACAGATACTGGCCGTTGTTGTCCTTCAGCTTGCGCAGCACCGCCAGCGTCTGGTCATTGGTGAGGAACGCAGCGTTCTTACGGTAGGGCCGCTTGAGGGCGTAGACCAGGTCGATGACCTCGTCCGCCGTGATGGAGGCCCCGGCGGTGGTGACGGCGGTCTGCGCTCCGCCGGTCGCCGCCAGCAGGCCCAGGGGCTTGCCGGAGCCGTCCCCGTTGAGGAAGGCGTCCTCCTCGGCGTTGCCCAGGGCCTTGGCGAACTGAGCGATGATGTAGTTCTCCAGACCGAAGGCGTTGTCGTAGAGCAGCTCCTCGGTGACCTTCACCGCCACATGGAGCTTGTGGGCGTCCAGGCTGATCTGGGCGAAGGTGGCGTCCCCGAAAGTGAGCGCCCCGCCCTCGTCGATCCACGCGGCGGCGGGCTTGGTGGCGGCGATGTTGATCTTATGTTCGCCGCTGGTGGTGATACGGTGGCCCAGCTTGCGCATGATGTTCTCCTCGGTCAGACCATCGATGAGCCGGGAGTCGTACTCCTCCGGCACCAGATAGCCGCCGTTGGCATCGATGCCCTCCTGGAGAACATTGCTTACCTGGCGGAAGTTGGTGCGCAGGGCGGTGAGCATGGCCTCCTTGTAGGCTTTGGAGGCCCGCCCGGTCTTAGGCTCATCAGGATCAGCGCCGCCCAGGGGCTTGCCGGTGAGGGGGCTGGCGGTGGGCTTGGACAGTTCGGCGTCCAGCGCCTCCTGCCGCTCCAGACGGGCGATCTCCCTGCCCAGATCGGTGATGTCCTGCTCCATGCGGGTGTAGGCGGCATCGTCCTCGGCGGACAGAACGCCCTTGTCGTTGCGGTGGCTGTCCAGAAACGCCTTTGCAGCCGCCCAAGCCTTGGCCCGCTTCTCTCTCAGTTCCAGAATGGTCATGATGTGATCCTCCTTAAAATTTCAAAAGTTCAAGCCGCTCCATCAGCGTGTCGATGGAACGGCCTGTGGGTTTGGGGTGTTCAATTTTGCATCTCTGGGCGATCTTCCCCATGAGGGAATTGACCACCGCCGCTGGGGAATACAGCATGGAGCCAGCAGGCGGGGACTCGTCCTCCGCCGGGGCGCGGGACAGGATGCCGTCCGCAAAGCCCAGCTCCACGGCCTTGTTCGCGTCCATCCAAGTCTCGGCATCCATGAGGTGGGACAGCTTTGCGCGGGACAAGCCGCTCTTGATCTCGTAGGCATTGATGATGGAGTCCTTGACGGCTTCCAGCATGGCAATGGCCTTCTCCATCTCCCCGGCATCGCCCCAGGCGATGGTGGCGGGGTTGTGGATCATCATAGTGGACACGGGGGACATCAGCACCTTGGTGCCAGCCATGGCAATAACGGACGCTGCACTGGCGGCGATGCCATCGATCTTCACGGTCACATCGTAGGGGTAGTCCATGAGCATATTGTAGATTTGCGCCGCCGCTACGCAGTCACCGCCGGGGCTGTTGATCCAGACGGTGATGTTGCCGGAGCCGCCCATCAGCTCGTCCTTGAAAAGCTGCGGAGTCACGTCATCGTCATACCAGCTATCCTCGGCGATGGTGCCGTTGAGGAACAGCGTCCGTTCCTCCGGGGCCGTCTCCGTTGCCGCCTTCACTTTCCAGTTCCAGAATTTCTTCATCGGATTCCTCCTCTTCTGTCGTTGTGGTATTCGCAAAAGCCCCCGCGTCCTTCAGCGGGAGCATATTGCCGTTGATGAGGTACAGGTCGCCGCCCTCCTCGGCGGGGATGCGGTCCAGGTTTTCCAGCTCCCGGATATCATTGGCGGACATCCATCCGTTCTGCCGGGCGGTGGCGTAGCCGTTCATCCGGCTCTGGTAGTCGCCCCGGAGCAAGCCCTCCAAGTTGAACTTCACAAAATATTGAGCCTTTTCCGCTTCGGTGAGCAAGGTGCGCTGGATAGACTGCTCCCAGCGGATCACCCAAGGCTCCAGCGTGTATTTCACAAACTCCAGCGACTGTTGCTCAATATTAGAAAAGCTCGATTTTTCCAGGTCGCCCACCATGTGGGGCGGAACTCGGAAAATTCGAGCGATCTCATTGATTTGGAATTTTCGTGTTTCGAGGAACTGCGCCTGCTCCGGCGAGATGCCGATGGGCGTGTACTTCATGCCCTCCTCCAGAACCGCGATCTTGTTGGCGTTGCCGCTGCCGCCGAACTGGCTCATCCAATTTTCCCGAAGCCGTTGGGGGTCCTTGATGGTGCCAGGGTGTTCCAGTACGCCGCCGGGAGCCGCGCCGTTGGCGAAGAACTTCGCGCCGTACTCCTCACAGGCGATGGCCATGCCGATGGCGTTTTTCGCCATAGCGATGGGCGAGTAGCCCACCAGCCCGTCAAAGCCCAGGCCGGGGATGTGCAGCACATCCGAGGGCCGGAGGATGACGGTCTGGTCTTTGGAACGGACGGCCTCGTCATTGCTCCGCTGGTAGCTGTAGTAGAGCTGGCCCCGTTCGTCCCGGTCTACCGTCATCTTGTTGGGCATGAGGGGGTAGAGAGCAATGACCTCGCCCTTGCCATTGCGGATTATCTGGGCGTAGGCGTTGCCCCAGAGGAGCAGGTGGGTCATGAGGGTTTCCCGGAACACGAAGGAACTCATTTCCGGGTTCGGCTCGTCATGGAGCAGGAGGTACAGCGGGTGGCCGATAGCCTTCTCCTTACCGCCGTCCTCGGTGTAGCGATAGAGGTTGAGTGGCAGGCCAGCCACGGCCTCCCCCAAGATACGGACGCAGGAATACACCGCCGTCATCTGCATGGCGCTCCGCTCGGTGACGGTTTTGCCGGATGTAGAGCCGCCGAAGTAGAAGGTGTAGCCGCTCCCGGCGGTGCGGTTCTGGGGAGCATCCCGCGAATGAAACAGGCTGCTGAAAAAGCCCATGAAAATCACCATCCTTTTTGAAAATGGGAATAAGAAAAGCGCCCATCATTTCTGATAGACGCTTAACACAGACTTTCGCCGAATTTACGGAGTGCAGAACCGCACATTACTGTACGGTGGGCGATAGATTCACCTTTCTGTCACTAATACTATTTGTAGCTTTGGAAAAATTGTCAATAATACTATTGACTTCTGTGATTGCTTGATCGAATAGTCTGTAAGTATCGAAACCATACTCATATTCATTATGTATGATCTCTTCGACATCACAAAAGACTTCTTCAATCTGTGAACGCATTAAATTTAACGCATGTACATTTGTAGTACAATTCCATGCATTAACATCAGAATCTGCAAGATTGGAGTCAATTATAAGTCTATCACTTGGCACACTATTCATTTCTATCCAGTTTGTTACGACACCTAATGGTGCGGGCATCATGTTTCCATGATCCTCTTACGGTCGCCCGTAAGTTCAGACTGTGCCTTCAACCACATGGGTTGCTCCGTGTCCAGTCGTTACACCTTCCCGGAAGGGCTTGGCTCGGCGTTTTCTGCAAAATAATTATAGCAAAAATTGGATGCGAACGCAACCAGGAAAATCCGTATGACCTTACCCTTTCCGCTGGAAATCACCATCTCTTTTAAATTTGCAAATCACTCGCCTTGAAATGTTTATGAGGGTGTGGTATAATATTTACACCTTAAATGTTAAGCTACGAGGAGTGTCCGTCATATGGAGGAGAAATACTATAGACCGATTCTCAAAAACGGGGATCATCTTATTTCATCAAAGGAAAATCCCAACAGAGTAAGAGGACTTGCGCGAGACGCAAATAATCATAATCCAGATATTCCGGAATGGGAAGAAGTGGAAATTGGTGGGAGTTATGACGACAGAAATGCCCCGTATTTTGAAACACAGCCTCAGACTCGGTTATCGCCAACAGAAGAAAAACTGGCTCGGGCATTCGGCGAAGCAATTACTGCTGGCAGCGTCTGGCTAATAGATAATAAAATTGCCCCTTGGTGGCGATGCTCTGCATGGCCGTGGCTTTACAGCAAAGGACATAATATAAAATCTTTCTTTGTTTCAAGGAAACACAGCACAGATAGGCGGAAAGTAAAAGAGTCCGAAGCGGAAGTCTGTGCCAAACGCTTTAACGATGCATTAGACGCCTACATTGGTGCAATTAAAGATGAAAACCTTCAAGTTTCCATCCTAGATGATTTGATTGCCAGCTTAGATGAAATTGAAGCAAAGCAAGGTCGCGGGGAAGCTGTGATTGAAATATCTACGAGCCAGTTAAGTGCCTTGCTACTTATTCTTAGTGATTACACCCAGAAATTGGCGGCAACTAATGGCATACCTTTTGAGGAAATTAATAATTCGGAACAGAGAACAATTATTTCCCTTCGCCCTTATTTGGAAAAACAACGTGAAATGATGGAGACCGCATCATAGTGGCAATTCAAATCGTCATTTTGTTAGATGAAAAGTAACCCCCGACTGTCATAGACCGAGGCACTGGTGTCGTTACCGCAACGGATAGCTCTGTCCAGGGCCATCACCGTGGCAACGGCACCATCTATTTTTTCGGTAGATTTTTCCTTGTCCGGCTTGATGTTGCCAGCCGGGTCAGTGCGGATGTAGATGTTGTCCATCATCCACCGCAGCACCGGGTGACCGCCGTGGGTCACCCGCTCCTCCAGCACCAGCTTCATCAGCTCCTTGGTAGGCGGGGACATATCCTTGAAGCCCTGCCCAAAGGGAACCACTGTGAAACCCATACCCTCCAAGTTCTGGACCATCTGGACGGCACCCCAGCGGTCAAAGGCAATCTCCCGGATGTTGAACCGTTCACCTAGCCGCTCGATGAACTTCTCGATGTAGCCGTAATGAACCACGTTGCCCTCGGTGGTCTGGAGGAACCCTTGTTTTTCCCACACATCGTAGGGAACATGGTCACGCCGAACCCGGAGGTCAAGGTTGTCCTCTGGAATCCAGAAGTACGGGAGGATGCTGTATTTATCATCCTCGTCCAAAGGCGGGAACACCAGCACGAAAGCCGTGATGTCGGTAGTGGAGGACAAGTCCAGCCCGCCATAGCAGACCCGGCCCTCCAAGCCGTCCTCGCCCACGGCAAAGGCGCATTTGTCCCACCGTTCCATCGGCATCCAGCGCACCGCCTGTTTTACCCACTGGTTGAGACGGAGCTGCCGGAAAGAGTTCTCCTCGGCGGGGTTCTGCTTGGCGGAGTCACACGCCGCCCGCACCTTGTCGATGCCCACCGTGATGCCCAGGGAGGGGTTGGCCTTCTTCCATACCTTGGGGTCCGTCCAATCATCGCCCTCGTCCGCACCATAGATCACAGGATAGAAAGTGGGATCAATCTTCCGGCCCTCCAGAATGTCCTTGGCCTTCTGGTGTGTCTCATAGCAAATGGAGCGGGTGTCGGTGCCAGCCGTGGTAATGAGGAAGTAGAGCGGCTGCATCCGGGCATCGCCGGAGCCTTTGGTCATAACATCGAACAGTTTCCTGTTGGGCTGGGTGTGCAGCTCGTCAAAGACCACACCGTGGATGTTGAAGCCGTGTTTGCTGTACGCCTCCGCCGAAAGCACCTGGTAGAAGGAGTTGGTGGGCTGGTAGATGATGCGTTTCTGGGAGGCCAGAATCTTCACCCGCTTGGAGAGTGCTGGACACATCTTCACCATATCGGCGGCAACCTCGAACACAATGGACGCCTGCTGGCGGTCAGCGGCGCAGCCGTAGACCTCGGCCCGCTCCTCGCCGTCCCCGCAGCAGAGCAGGAGGGCGACAGCGGCAGCAAGTTCGCTCTTGCCCATCTTCTTGGGAATCTCGATGTAGGCGGTGTTGAACTGCCGGTAGCCGTTGGGCTTGAGGGTGCCGAACACATCCCGGATGATCTGCTCCTGCCAGTCGATCAGCTCGAAGGGCTTTCCGGCCCAAGTCCCCTTGGTGTGGCAGAGACACTCGATGAAGCCCACAGCATAGTCAGCGGCTTCCTTGCTGTAGGTGGAGTCCTTGGCCTTGAACGGGGTAGGCTTATATTTTTTCAGCTTGCGCATGGCGGGTCACCTCCAAGATGGCATAAAAAATGACCTGCCCAGCGGCAAGCCAGTAACGAGCAGCAGCCCCGGAGGGCTGATGCTTCGGTGTATTTGGTTTTGGTTCGGCTTACCAGGGGATGCCGTTGTTCTCGCAGCCTCGTGTGTCGTGGAGCAGATCCTCAACATTGGTGTAGTGCTGGAGCCGGGCCAGTTGCTCCAAGAGGCCGTAGATTTCCTGCTCCCGCGCCTCGTAGACCGCTGGGGGCAAACCGCACCCCATCAGTTCGTCCATCTTGATCCCGGTCTGTATGCGGTCGATCTTCTTGATGATCTCCTTTTTCTGCCTCGTCATGTCCGGCACCCCCTCAGTTCGCCATCGCCCAGGCAATGGCGTGGCCGTTGTCCTCGAAGGTGTCCTCGGAGATGCTCACCAGCTCCACCCGGCCCTCGCAGGTGTGGTCGGTGGTGGTGAAGCGGTAGGTGGCCCCGTAGTAGCTGCGCCCGTTGGGGTCGTAGAAGTACCCCGCGACCAGGATGCGGTCACCAAAGGTGAGGATGGTCCCGCCGCCGTGCATCATCTTCAGTTCGAGGTCCTCCGGGGTGGTGGCCCTCTGGAGCCGGTAGGCATCGGCCTTGGCTGCGGTCTTGCTGTTCATTTTCATGGTGTTGTCCTCCGTTTTCAAAGTGTGGTTTTCCCTTTCGGTGTACCCATATTCGCTCTAAAACGGAGATATAGCAAGTCAATTCAGAGCATGATCTACACAAATATCCGGGGCAGAAACTGTCCATAATTTTGGATCACATAACGAGGAGCAGGCCCTTCCGGGTCAGCCCCTTGGGATCGTGGGTCAAAGCTGGATTTCCTTGCCGGTGAGTGCGTCCACCACCTTGGCCCCCTTGCCAAACGCAGCCCGCATCTCGGCCAGTTCCTCGGCGCTGGGGGCCTTTCTGCTGGCTCGGTAGGATTCCAAGTCAGCCTGCACCTCGGCCTCCCGTGCGGCCCGTGTCGCGGCGCTGTCGGCCTTGCCAGTGACCAGGAGTAACTTCTCCAGCAGGTCATCCATCAAGGCCCGCCCGATGCAGTTCCGGGCAACCCCGGCTTCGTTGATGGTGATCTCCCCACTGTCCAGGTCGGCCTTGACCTGCTCCAGTTCCGCCTCAGCCTGACGCTGCCAAAAGGTCCCCAGCTCACCGCTCAGTTCCCGTTGAAATCTTGTTTTCATGTGTTTGCCCTCCGTTTTCAAAATGTGGTTTTCACTTTCGGTATGGACATATTCGCTCTAAATCGGGATAATAGCAAGACAATTCGTAGGGCTAAAGTACACAAATATCCAGGGTGGGAACCGTGTAGATTATCCACAGTACGAGCAGCAGCCCCGAAGGGCTGTGCTGCCGCTGGCGGTCAGCGGATGGGCCTATACCTAGGGGCGGGGACCTTGCCGGTGGTGAGCCAAGCCAGCCAGCAGTCCTTGCAGTCAACCAGGTCGCACTGCACCTCGCCCTCCCCGAAGGGCGGGTGGCCCTTGCTCAAGATGGCGGCGATTTCGCCCGCCGTGGTGCCGGGGGCCTTCAAAATTTCCAGTCCAGTTTTCGCCATTATCCCAGCCCCCTCGCACAGTTGTGAATGGTCTCGATGATTTTATCCTGCTCTGCGGCACCCACGCCGATGCTCTCCAGCGCCTCCCTGGTACCGCAGTCCGGGCAGATGGGACCACTGCCGTCCCTGGCCGTGGCTGAGGGCGCGGTGTAGGTCTGACCGCACCTGGGACAGACCGAGATCCGAAAAATGTTGTCTTTCATTTCATCCCCTCCATGCTCCGCTGGATGGCATCGGTCAAGTACCGCTGGCCGAAACCGAAGAAATCATATCCTGCGCGGCAGACCGCCACATAGTGGGCGGAGGGCAGGCCAAGGCTCCGTTCCTCGTGCATGATGTAGACAAACACCCTGCGGCGGCGGACCTTCCCAGTGCGGATACCCTTGATGGGCAGCACCATCTCGGCTTTGTAGTAGAAATCGGGAAACCCCTCATAGTGATCCAGGGCCAGCTCGTCCGCCTCGTTGACCTCCCATGCCGCCACCGGGACGCTGGCCCCGGCCTTCGACTCGATGGTGAGGTAGGAGCCGGTCTTGCTCCCCTTGAACAGCAGCTCGTAGTCGGGGATGACCGAGGTGCCGATGATCCTTGCCCCTGGGCAGCGCATCCGCATCTGCGGGATGTTGAGGTTGCTGCCGTAGGCGATGTAGTATCTCTTTGCCATATTCATTCCATCCTTTCCGGGGTTTGCCCCCTTCTACCGCCTAAAGCCCGCTCGGTGGCGGGTTTAGGGGGCCTGCGGCTAATGCCTTCAAGCGGCTCTGCCGTTGCGGAAGGCGGCATCCCCGGCGAGGCGGCGGGTCAGCAGATCGCGGGCGGTGGCGAACTCCTCGCCGATGAAGCCCAGGCGGAGGAGCCAGGTGCGCATAGCGTACTTGGGGTTCTCGTTCTGCTGGGGCTTGGGGCTGGCGGTCTTGACTGACTTCGCCATCTGGCTAAGCGCAAGGCAAAGCTGGATGTAGCTCTTGAGCTGTCCGGCGTGGAGGCCGTTCTGCTTCCCGTCTGCCGGAGCATCGAACTGGAAAAGGCGGAACTCAATGGTGCCTTTGGTGAAGGTGGCGTGGAGGTTGAGCATATGGTAGCGGCTGTCGTTGTAATGCTCGTTTCTGCCGGAGCTGGCGTAGTTGGCTGTGTACCAAATGTCGGCGAGGTCGCTCATGGTGCTGGGCTTGCGGTCGTTGATCTCCCGGATGAACCGGGGACTGACCATCGCGCAGTAGTCGTTGATGCGGCTGCGGTCAATGCTGAGGGCGTCAACCAGAAGGCTCTCATGGCTGGCCATGATGTTCGCCAGGTTGCGCAGGCTCTGGGGTGTGTGGCCCTTGGCCCCGATGTGGATGTGGACTCCGCAGCCTCTGGTGGCATCGCTCTTGGCCCCGGCCTTCCGCAGCCGCCGGACCAACTCCTGGAGGGTGTCCATATCGGCGTAAGTGAGGATGGGCGTCACCATCTCGCACTTCTCATCGTCCGGACCGTAGATGCTGCTGTCCCGCTGAAACTTCCACTCGCGGCCCTGGGTGTCCCAGGCGGACCAGGTGCGGTAGCCGTTGCGGTAGGCAGTATCCTCGCAGCGTCCGGTGTCGAAGAACTCGGCGGCGACCTTGGCAGCGCTCCGGCGGGTGATGCTGTTCATTTCCACCTCGACCCCGATGGTCTGCTCTTTCATCGCGGCGATCTGGGCTTTCATTTTCTCGTTCATAGTGTGTACCTCCGTCTTGTGTGTTTTCCCTTTCGGTAGTACATATATCACTCTAAAAGGGATAAATAGCAAGACAATTCGGAGGTATAAAGTACACAATGATTTCAAGCCCGTGTTGTGCGGTTTATGGTTCGATCTGCGTCAGATGACGGAAGTTTTCGCTGCTGCCATCGAGAATGTCCAGCATAAACTTTGCCCCAGTGCGGAACCCATCTACATACCGCTCTGTTGCAGTGGTAGTGCTGGTAATCAACTGAGATTCGACCAGCCGCTCCAGTGCGGCGAGGCACTCGCTGTCCAGCCGTTCCCGGAGGAAAGATTCGGCATCTGCCATTTCCTGCGCCGCCTTTTTCAACTCAGAGGTCTGCCGGATGGCGGTGGCGTCCGGGGAGATGTTGCCGAGGTAGAACTCTTGGATGATGCTGTGCATTTCACTCCCCTACCTTTCTGCATTCATCCACGCCGTACAGTACGTTGAGAGAGCCGCCGGTGTCCCAGCGCACCATGATGCTGCCGCTATCATCCACCCAGATGACCGTACCCATCGTGCCTGCGGGCGGGGCCTGGAGATCGTCCATGCGGAGCAGCTCCACCCGCGTCCCTTGCGGGAACCGCTCCCACAAGCTGGCGAGGATTTCCGGGGTCATGTTCCTCACGATGCCGCCTCCTCTCCGAAGGAGGCGTTGACCTGCTGAATCAGCAGCTCGTCTGCCAGGGCCTCGGCCAGCTCCGGGTCGCCCTGAACCTCCACCGCATCGGCGGAGGCGGGAGGCTCCGGTTCGAGGCCCTCAGTGTGGCGCTGGCCGCTCTTGAACGCGCTGTTGCCAGAGAGGTTGCGGAGCAGGACCTTCCTCTCATCCTTGAACTCGGCCCCGATGAAGCCCAGCCGGAGGAGGAAGCACCGGAAGGCATACTTGTCGTTGTCGGTCACCTTTTCCTTGGCGGTAATGCGTTTCTGGTTCCGGGCCATGTCGCAGAGGGCGGCGATCAGATGGGTGTAGGCTTTGACCTCATCGGCATCAAGCTCCCGGCCCTCGAACCAGGGGAAGGAAACCGTGTCGGTGCCAACCTCCACCGGGAGGGCCTCCACGCCGAGGGCTTTGCAAATCAACCGTCCCTTGGCGGCGAGGAGGTTGGTGAGGTTGACCAGTGCCTCGGCGGGCAGGCTGGCGGCGGGGAGGGTGACTGTCAGGTTGCAGCCCTGGGATTCCGCAGGAGCGGCATCCCAGCCCTCCACCGGCTCGGCCTCGAAGCCCATGCCGTGCAGCCGCTCAATCAGGTTCTCGACCTCCTCGCTGTCGGCCCGGTCATCAAAGGAAACGCCGCCGTTGCGATCGATGGTGAAGTAATCTACCTGGTAGGCAAATGTCGGTGCGCCCAGGTACTTGGCCTCGGCTCCGGTGATGGCGGAGATGGCGATGACCAGGGGCTTGCGGTCGGCTCCAGTGCGGTTGTAGTTGATCGTCATGGTGTGAACCTCCTTGTTTTTTGGTAGTCACATATTCGCTCTACTTCCCACAAATAGCAAGTTGTTTCTCGCCCTGACCATGACAAATTACTGGCCGGATAATTGTGTAGACCACACAATGCCCGCAAGTACAAAGAACACATTGGGCAAGGCGACGCCGTTCCCCCACATCTTATATTCAGCAGCATCCGAATGGGGGTGTTGCAGCCACTTTATGATCTGGTTCCGGCTCTTGGCCTTGGTGGAGCTGCCCACCACCCGGCGGTGGGTTTCCCGGACCTTGGCTACAGGTCAGGTTGCCGCTGTTCTGATCCAGCGTCCGGGAGGTCTAAGTTTCCACCACAGAAGGATGATTGTGTCGCTAGTTTTTCTGCACTTTCCTGTTGACATGATGGGCATCCTTTCGTATATTGTTTTGAGTATAAGTTACTGGTGCCATGTCATCTTACACCAATTAAACTGAAACACGATTGAGTAAGTGTGTACTCAACCGTGCCACTTAAAAATGGGAGTTGTTTTACATGAGCAAAAAGGAAAAAATAGTAGGGACATGTAGGCTTTGTAAGCAAAAAATGGAACTCCAGGGTAGCCATATTATACCTAAAATGTTCTATGATCTTATCAAACGGAATTCTCTTACTGCAAGAATTAGAGGAACCGACAATCCTAATATTCCTCTACAGGATGGAGTAAAAATTCCTTTTCTCTGCCATGAATGTGAGGAAAAATTTAGCAACTACGAAACTGGATTTTCAAGGATCTATAGGAATTATGCAGGCTCCTTTGGTACAGCAGAATTTGATTCAGATTCTGATATACTTAGGTATTTTCTTCTTTCGATTGGGTGGCGGGTTTTGCAGTACTTAAGGGAAAAAGATATAAAAGATTTGACTGTTGAGGAATATGAGGCGATAGATTCGAAATTAGAAGAGTGGAGGTTAGCCCTTTGGAATGAGGATCATGAGTCTATACGGAAACAGAAGCAGTATATCATACCGACTACACGGTTATCTTACTTCAATAAATTTCCGACTCGAAGGATATCAAATATAGGTTTTGATTTTCATCCATTTGGTCCTGAGAATTCTTTTAGATCTGCTTTTTCGACGACACAAATCCCCTACTTGCTTTTTTTGTCCATGGTATGGGGCGAAGAAAAATTACTTGCTGACTATGAAATAGGAAAGAAAATTGTCCCAGCAGATTTTCAACTCCCAGAGACGTTGAATTGGCAATTAGACGAATTCCATATTAACAAATTTGGTGATGCGGACCAAGCCTTATCGGACAGTCAAAGGGAAAAAATAGAAGATCTTGTATCTGCAAAAACTAAAGGTGTTGTTTCTGTTGAATCTCTTAGCGAAGCTTATCAGCGCATCTTGAAAGATACCGAGAGTAATTAAATATTTCCAAACTTACCTTATCAGAATTGTCTGTAACAACTCTGACAAGGTAAGTTGTTCTGCTTTGGAAGGAGGAACTTGGAGTGTAGCCGTCTAGTGGTCACCCGGATGGGGAACGGCTCGATCTCCGAGGCCCAGACCGGGGTGACGCCAGCCAGCAGACCACCCAAAGGAAATCCCCCGGAGCCGTCAAACAGACTGCCGAGGGTCAGTGTGTTATTCCGTTCCATCGCAGACCTCCGAATACTGATATGTCTTGCCATCCCGGATCACAGACACTCCGTCCGCGCTGCCCACCTGGGCGATATACCGCTGAACCGCTACGTCCACAAACTTTGGCTCCAGCTCAATCCCATAGCAGGTACGGTTTAGCTGTTCACAGGCGATCAGCGTAGATGCACTGCCGAGGAAGCCGTCCAGCACCACGCCGTTCGTCATGGTACACTGCTTGATCAGATACGCAATCAGCGGCACTGGCTTGGAGGACGGATGGCCGCAGCCGTCTTCCTTGGAATTCTTGATGCGGTCGAACTCAAATACCGTCCGCTGTTTCTGGTCACCGTACCAGATGTGCTTGCCGTCCTTCCGCCAGCCCCAGATGATAGGCTCATGGATGTATTTCCAGTCCGTCCGCGTCAGCACCAGGCGGTCCTTTTTCCAGACAAGGCCAGCGCCGACCTTGAACCCAGCATCCTCATAGGCGTCGTGGAACACACGGGCCTTGGACGTGGCGTAGAATACATAGATGGAGGCATCTTTCGCCATTGCCTCACGGAAGCACTCAAATGCACTTTTGAGAAATACATATCCCTGTTCATCGTCCAGATCGTCATTTTTGATTTTGCCGGACGTGCTTTCCAGCTTGACCAAGTAGGGAGGGTCTGTACACACCAGGTTGACCTTGGTATCACCCAGAAGAAGCGCATAGGTTTCCGGCTTGGTGCTGTCCCCACAGATCACGCGGTGTCTGCCGAGCAGCCAAACGTCACCTCCTTTGGCGACACAAGGCTGTTTCAGCTCCGCCTCCACATCGAAATCATCCTCATGCACATCGGCGTCATCCTTGAAGAAATCGGACAGCTCTTTCTCGTCAAAGCCTGTGAGGGAGAGGTCGAACGCCTCCGCCTGCAACGCTTCGATCTCCACCCGCAGGAGCTCTTCATCCCATCCGGCATCCATCGCCATGCGGTTGTCGGCGATGATATACGCTTTCTTCTGCGCCTCTGTCAGATGATCGGCGAACACACAGGGAACCTCCCGGATACCTTCTTCCTTCGCGGCAAGAATACGACCGTGACCGGCGATAACGCCATAGTCACGGTCGATGATAACGGGATTGATAAATCCGAACTCCCGCAAAGAGGAGCGCAGTTTGTTGATCTGCTCCGCAGAGTGGGTCCGGGCGTTATTCGCGTAAGGCACCAGTTTTTCCAGCGGCACAAGCTGCATCTCGGTGGTGGTTTTCAAATTCAGCCCCTCCTTTTCCGCAGAAGCTGCTCCATCGTGTCGTGCGGATCGTCTGTGAACATCTCGGTGCAGTTCTGCTTGACAATATCGTAAATTTCATACCACATCATGTTCGCGGCCTTTTGGAACTGCTGCGACATCTGCACGAACGGCGAGGCCATGACGCCGCCCGTGGTCGGATGCTTCCCCAGCAGGCCGTAGCTGCTGATGGCGTCCTCGCACTGGATGTACCTGGCGAACGCCTGCGCGTAGGCTTCAATCATCCGCTTGTTCACCAGATTTTGACAGCCCCGTTTTTTCAGCCACAGCCATGTCTCCCTGTAGATCTCATCGGCTCCCAGCGGCACGCCGTTCTTCTGCCTTGCGGAAAGGTAGTCGGCGGGCTTGGGCATATCCGCGCCCTGCAAAGCCGCGCCCTCCGGCAGATCCACGGCTTCCAGCTCCGCCGGTTCCAGACCGGGAATATCGTTGCTCATGATTCGCACGGCCTGGCCCTTCTGCATTTTTTCTGCCGCAGGCAGGGGCTTCCCTCCGGCGCGGACGCGCCTGCCGCCCCTGTTTGTACCATCCTTTGCCACGGGCCTCACCTCCAATCCGACCGGGCAGGGGGTAATCCCCCGTTTGAACCTCATTTTTTGCGCACGCTCCCCCATGCCCGTTGCCCATTTATAAAGCTGTAGAGATTTTTACCCCCCTACCGGGTGTGCCAGCGGTCTCCATCCCGCGCGGTAATCTCCGAGTGACATGGTTTGCAGAGGGCCATGAGGTTGGAATCATCATGGGTGCCTCCACGGGAGAGCGGCAGGATGTGGTGTACCTCCTGGGCCGGGGTCAGCCTCCCTCGCTCCCTGCACTTCTCGCACAGAGGATGCGCTGCGATGTAGCGCTCCCGGATGCGTTTCCACGCTCTGCCGTACCTTTTGCGAGTGGCAGGATCACGGTCATACTTCTCATAGCGGCGGGCCTCCTGCTTGGCGTGTTCCTCGCAGAACCGTCCGCTGGTCAGCCGGGGGCAGCTGGGGTAGGAGCAGGGGCGCTTGGGCTTAGTAGGCATGGGATCACCTCCTGTGGGCAAAAGAAAAGCCACCGCAGGATCGCTCCCACGATGGCCTTCTTGATGCTGTTTTGCTGATTATAATCTTATCAGAAGTTGAGGGTGGCTTTCAATGGTTTTTAGTGGCGAGTTGAAGTTGAAGAACTACTTGTTTGGATATTTGTCCAGCCAGTTCTCTCCACAGTAATTATTGATGTTCTCTACCAGGCGGGATACAAATGGCTGCGCTTTTGGTTCAGTCGGATACCAGACCATCGACTGGCCGAAACCATAGGCTTTCGTGCGCTTCGCCGTAGGAATCGACCAAATGTGCCGGTTACGCTCACCGACCGGGAGCAGAGTGCAGTCTGCGGCTTTTGCCCGGACATTTTGAAAACGCTCTTCTTCACCATCGTTCCACTCAAGCGTCCAGCTTTGCAGATCGCGCCAGACTGTCGCGTGTTTGTACCAGCCGACTACGGTAACATCACCTTGGAGCCTGGTGGCACACCAAATGACGAGGACATCTTCCACGAAAGGTTCGTTTTTCAGATTGGCGCACCCATCGATTTTTTCAAGATGAAAGGTGTTCCTGGTACCGGAGTTGGACTTTGGCTCCACAAATCCCAGGCACTCCGTTTCTGACTCTCCCTGGACCAAAATCGGTGTAAAATTGTACTCCTCATGCCCATAGCCATGTTCTGCCACATATTTTCCACCGTTGACAGGGACATCCTCATCGCAATGCCCTTTGTAATATTTCATGCTGGAAATCTTGCAAAACAGGATTCTCATAACCGGCCCTCCTTCATTTGACCTTTATCGCCAGAGAAACATCTCCATTATCGTCAATCACAAGCTGCAAGGTTTTGATGTACTTGTCATAGAACTGCTTCCGCTCGGAGGGCGGCATGGTGATGCGGGTGGAGCGGAGGGCATCGTCCAGCATGGCGTTGACGTTCAGGCGGACGGCCCGTGCCATATAGTTCCGCATTTCCCGGAACAGCGCGTTCATCTTCAGCTCCTCGGAGTCGCCGGTATAGAAATCGTCCAGGTAGCAGTAGAAGATGCCGGAATCGACCAGAGCCGCTTTCATATCCGGGCCGCATTTCTCCCGTTCGATCATCACCAGGAATCGGGCCTTCGGCAATGAGGAGATTAGACCCCAGTAGTCCGAATCGCTGGAAACGATGATGAAGGAATCCACCTTGTTCTCGTAATACTCCTGGCAGGCCCTGGCGGTGAGCTTGATGTCCACCAGGGATTTGTTCTGCTTGATTCGCTCAATGGTGATATGCTCCACGGGGATGTGGGTGAACTGTTCCAGGATGCTCCACGCCGATGCGGTATGAACATCGTCAAAGAGGATGATGGAGTTGATTTTGTCCAGGTACGCCCGGTCCAGCCCCCGGAGGGTGGCGCTCAGTCTGTAGGGGTCAGAGTTTTCGCAGTCGACCACTACGACCACCTGTTCGCCGTCATTAATGTAGTCGTGGATATTGCCCTTGACATAGGTTCCGGCATCCGACACCTTGCTGTATTCGGTAAACTCGTCATTGTTCCACTCATAAAGGAGGGTAACAAACTTTTTGTCGTTATATAGGATATTTCCCGCGTCATAGGGATGCCAGTTGATATACACCTGATACGGATAGAAGGAGAGGCTCTCGTAATACACCGCCGCCGCATCCTTGCTTCCTTTCTCGCTGAGGCCGTTCGGCATGATAAACAGTTCCCTCACATAAGGCCAGTTCAGCCAAAGCGGGAACAGGCTCTTGCAATTATTGATCCGGTCTGAAATAATTCGGTTGATCTCCACGATATATCCTGAAAGTTGCGTACTCGATTTTTTGATAAAATTAATGCCGTCAGCCGTGAGGGCGTTGATAGCTGATGCTGACACATATTCCGGCATTGACAAAAGCGATCTGTACTCGGTCCGCATTTTATCAATGATTTTCTTGAAATTTCTCTCGATTTCTGTTCGGATAATACATAAATTCCTAATAATTCTGGCGTTCTTATCTAACTCCAACCTTTTGTATACGTCCATCTGCGGCGCTTCATGCTCGTTCTCAAATATCCGCAGCGGTACGCCAATCAAATAGGCTACTTTTGATACGATTTCATAGGTACTGTCTTTATATTGAATTTTTTCTGCCGCTGTATGCACTTGGTTAAATGCTACTGATTCCATTTTATCGTCCTCCTGTTTTAATCGCAAAATTGATCCGGGCTGACGGAGACCCGCCGCGCCGGTTTTGCCGAATCGAGTATACCATAGAAATCCTCATCCAGCAAGCGGCAGCGGCGGGCCTGTTCGGCTATTCGCAGTGCGTGACAGCCTGGACCTCGTCCAGCGCCTTGCCATGGATTCGATACAGCCAGCGCAGGTCGTAGCCCATCTCCACCGCGATCTGCTCCCAGCTTTGGAAACACAAATACCGCTTTTCCAAGACGGTCTGATACTCGGTGTTGCCCACAGCTTTGATGGTGGCGGACAGATCCCGTTTCAGATCCACCAGCGTATCGATGTCGCTATTGATCTCCGCTTGAAGGTCAATGATCTTGGCGATGGCCTCCTCCATCGTGGAAGTGGCATGGTTGGGGTTGCGGGGCATCCCGGTCAAAGTGGAGGTGGCCTTGGTCGCCAGATCGTTCAGAGCGGCCACCTGCTGGATTTTGCTGTTGATTCGCTGATCCAGAAACTTGGCCTGGGAGAGATATTCTTTTACAGTCATTTCTTTCGTTTCCATTACTGCACCTCCAGATTCGCTTTCACCGCATCAATCAATGCGGACTGTGTTTTTTCCTTCCTGTTCAGAGCGGACATGATCCGCTCGTCAATGGTGTCGGCGGAGATGATATGGTGGATGACCACCGTATCCGTCTGGCCCTGCCGCCACAGGCGGGCGTTGGCCTGCTGATACAGTTCCAGCGACCAGGTCAGCCCGAACCAGACCAGGGTGGAGCCTCCAGCTTGGAGGTTCAGCCCATGTCCGGCAGAGGCCGGATGGATGAGGGCCACCGGCAATTCCCCGCGATTCCACCGGGCGATACTCTCCGATGTGTCCAACAGGGAGAAGGGAATGTGGAGCTTTCGGAGCCGGGAGGTGATCCGCTCCCGGTCATGCTGGAACCAGTAGGCCACCAGCACCGGCTTTCCGTTCGCTGCTTCGATCAGGTCCTCCAGAGCGTCCAGCTTGCGGTCGTGGATGGGGAACACACGCTTGTCCTCGCCATAGACGGCTCCGTTCGCCATCTGGGACAGTTTGTTCCCCAAAGCCGCCGCATTCCCGGCATCCACTTCCTCGCCGCCCAGGGAAACCACCAGCTCAGAGCGCATGGTGTCGTAGGTCTGCCGTTCCCGCTCGGAGAGGGTAACCCGTACCTCGTTGAACACACACTCCGGCATCTGGAGGTGGTCGATGGCCCGCATGGAGATGGTGACGTCGGAAATCTTCTCGTAGATGGCCTTCTCCGCTCCGGGGAGGGGTTTGTAGGAGAACACCACCTGACCGTTCCGCTTGTCCGGCTGAAAGTACCGAGCGCGGTAGTGAGTGATGTACCGCCCCAGCCGCTGGCCCATATCCAGGAGCCGGAACTCCGCCCAGAGGTCCATCAGACCGTTGCTGGAGGGTGTGCCAGTCAGACCCACGATCCGTTTGACACCGGGCCGGACTTTCAGCAGAGAGCGGAATCGTTTTGCCTGGTAGGACTTGAAGGAGGACAACTCGTCCACCACCACCATGTCGTAGTCGAAGGGAAGGCCGCTGTCCTCAATGAGCCATTGGACGTTCGCCCGGTTGATGATGTACACGAAAGCCCGCTGGTGCAGCGCCGCCTTCCGCTCGATCTCGCTCCCCACCGCCAGCGACCAGGACAGGCCCCGGAGGTGATCCCACTTTTTGATCTCACTGGGCCAGGTGTCCCTCGCCACTCGGAGCGGGGCGATGACCAGCACCTTCCGCACCAGAAAGCTGTCCAGGCACAGGTCGAACAGGGCGGTGAGGGTGATGACGCTCTTTCCAAGACCGCAATCGAGGAAGATGGCGGAGGCGGGGTGCATCAGGAGGAAATTGGTCGCATAGGTCTGGTATTCATGAGGACTGTATTTCATTGAGAACGCCTCCGATCTGCTCCGGCCTGTCGATGCAGTACACCGAAAAGCCCAGAGCCTCGATTTGATTTTTCCGCCTTACTTGCAGCGGACGCATTTTCTTTCCAGGGGCTTTCAGCTCTACGAAAGCCGCCTTTTCTCCGGGGAGCAGCACAACTCGGTCGGGTACCCCGTCGAACCCCGGACTTACGAACTTCAAAGCCAGCCCGCCCATCAGGTGAACTGCCTGCACGAGCTTGCGCTCGATTGTTTTTTCTGCTGCCATAGTTCCTCCAGAAGTGTATTTCTTGTGGTGTGGAGGTCATGGAAGTCTTTTACTTTACTTTTCTATAGGCTGAAAAAATAAGCCTATAAGTATTTTAGAGAATTGACTGCCACGACCTCCACACCCGCCCGGTTTGTGCTATTGCAGGAAATCGTCAAACTGCTCCTGCACAGAGGAGAACTCACGGGTGCGCAGCCGCAGGCCAGTGATAAGGTTGGCATCGCGGGTGCGCTTGCGCCCATACCCCGCCATTTCCAGCGCGGCATAGAACTCCGCCGTACTGCGGAAAAACTCCCCGGTGTCGGCGCAGTAGGAGCGATATGCTTGGTACACCGCTCCAGAACGCGCAGTGTAGCCGACACCAACCTCACAGTTGTCGGTCACAAAGTGGGTGAGCCAGTCGTTCTCCTCCCGATACTTGGCGATAGCCGCCTCCACCACCGGGGGCAGGGCGATATGGAACCCCATGTCGATGACACGCTTGGCTCCCTCGATCATCCAGGCAAGGATGGCGGGACCGGCGTTCTCATAGAGGTACTCGGCATAGTTTTTGATGTCGCCGCTCCCGGTGATCCGGGCGTTGAACGGCACCACGATGAGCCGCCGCCAGGTACCGGCGTCGATGGCACCGACCTTGGGCAGATGGTTGGTATACAGTACCAGCGTATGGCTGGGGACAAAGCTGAAGGGGTCCTTGTACTTTTTTTCGGCGTAGACCTCGTCCGTGGAACACATCTGTTTCACTGTGGCGGTGTTCAGCCGGGTACCTTCCTCCAGCTCGGCGGCGATTACCAGACGCTTGCCCTTCAGTTCCGCCATCTCCGGCTTGATGTTGCGGCGGTTGCCCACGGTCAGCGCGTCCGAGGACACATTGCCGCTGTAGGTCCCCAGCACACGAGCCAGGGTGTTCCAGAAAGTGGATTTACCGTTGGCCCCGCAGCCGTAGGCAATGATCATCTGCTCGATGAACACCTTTCCGATGCAGGCGGTCCCGGCCACGAGCTGCACATAGTCCATCAGATCCCGGTCGCCGCCGAACAGGAGGTCAAGCTGTTTCTGCCAGAGGTCGGCCCCCTTGTCACTGGGGGACACCGAGGTCACCTTGGTCATGAAGTCGCCGGGGTGATGCGCCCGGCCACCGGCCATCCCCAGACGAAGGTCATAGGTAGCCTCCGGGGTACAGAGAAGATAGCAGTCTGCGTCCAGCTCCTGCGGCGTGATGGCCAGCATGGGCCGGGCCTCCTTCAGTGTGTTGGTGATGTTCCGGGAGCCGCGCCGATCCAGGGCGAAAGACTTATACTCCGCCGCTTTCTTGTACTTGATGTAGGCGGCGGTCTGATCCTTGGTGAGCATGGACTCCGCCTTTTTCTTGCTCATGGCGGCGAGGATTTCCGCCGCGCCGTTTTTGGTCAGAACGGCCCAGGCATCCTCAGCGGTGGAGGTGGCCTCCTCCAGTTGGTTGGCGGTGAGCCGCTGGGCCACGGCCTGCGCTCCATGCTTGGACTCCTCCCAATAGGCGCCGTTGTAGCAGATATAGTCGGTGGCGGGAGAGTACCGCAGTTCCCCGCCAGACACACGGGAGAGGACTTCGGCCTGCCCCACATCGGTGAAATCTTCTGGGCAGTAGCGGAAATCCACGTTGTACTCCTCCGGGGGGATGTAGCCCTCCTGCTGCTGGATGCGGCGGTTGAACCGAAGGGCGCTGCGCCAGATGGCGGTCTGCTCCGAATCATCCAGCGGCGGGTCGCACTTGGCGGCTTCCGCGAGGAAGGCATCGTGGGCCTCCTGGGTATCGCCCAGCCGCTTGAGAACCCGACCGGCGAAGTGGGAGAGATGGGAGTTGCGGTGGCCTTCTGGGATGGTGGCCCCCACCGGCATCTCCAAACCCTCGAAGGAACGGTCGCCCAGGAAGTCGGCAATGGTCAGGTCGCCATCGAAGAACTCGACTTCCGGGGGATTAGTGCCGAAGAAGAACCGGGCAGCGTCCAGAGCGTTGGAGTCGAAGAAGGGAAACTCAGCCTGGATCCGTTTTTTCATATCACTGTAAGCAGCGGAGTCGGTCTGCTCCGGGATGGGGAAAAACACATGGAACTTGGGCCGCGCTGCTTTGCCGTTCTTCGCCTTGCCATTATTCCGGCTGTAGTGGACGGCAAAGGCCACCCCCAGCAGGGAATCGGCAAGCACCTGGGGCGTGATCCACGCAGCGGGGTCCTCGGAATGGTCGTTGTCGCAGTCCAGCATCAGGCAGTTGGTTTTGATAAAGTTGGCGTTATTGCGGTAGCCGTTTTTGTACTCTACCGCTACATAGTCAAAGCTGACAGCAGCAGCGAGTGAGGCAGCGTCAGTCACCTCCACAGCGTGGGGGTACATACAATTGGACGCTCGACCCAGGCTGTCCGAGTGGTAGAGGGTAAAGGGCTGGCTCATGGGGATACCTCCTTGCAGTCATCGGTGAACCAGCGGATGGGCTGGCCCTTGCGCTTGGCTTTCTCGATCTCGATACTCATGCCCTTGGAGATTCGCTCCCCGAATACCCATAGTTCGGAGCATTTGGAGAGCAGCACAATATCCATGAACAGGGCGAGGTCCCGCTCGGCCACGTTGCCGTCATCCATGAACTGCGGGAAGTAGAGGTGCGGGGCCAGGGGAATACAGCCGCTGTCCACGGCGAACCGGCAGTAGCGGCGGGCGCTCCTCTGGTTGGCGGCAATATTCCCGGAGAGCGGGGAGCAGATGTAGACCAGGGGCCGGAAAGCGCGGGCCTGCTTCGCCTCTCGCTTGATTTTGGTGAGAGCTTCGTATGCGGTGGGGTCGTAGTAGCCCTCAGAATTGCGCTTATTTACACTCATGATCAAACCTCAATCTTTCTTATAGAAGTCGCACTCGTAACCGTCCGCCCGGAGGAGCAGGTCCTTGGCCCAGGGCGGCGTCCGGCCCATCTGCTCACACACGGCGATGAGGGAAACTTTGCGGTCGCACTCGATGATAAGCTCATCATGGACATGGGCCACGATGGAGCAATTCCGCAGTGTCTGCATGGCGTACATGAGGATGTCTCTGGCGGTGGCTTGAACACAGTTGCTCACGACACGGACTTTTCCTGATTCTCCATCCCAAACGGCGAATCTGTGCCTCGGACCGCAATTCCGAATGTCGTAGACTGGTTTCTGAAATCCGGTTTCATGCACAGAAATTCTGTCGGCCAGCCGTGATCCAGACGGTATAGGAGCGTTGTCTCGCCAATGCCCGTCAATTCTGCCAGAGTGGATACCGTCATCCTGCCGTATGGCGTATCTATCACACGATTTGTCCGCTTGTTCCGCGTGTTGATTTTTCGAGTGGTCCACCGACAGTTCCCTGGCCGATAGCCCTCGCTGTTGTTGATCCTGTCCAAATCCAGTCCGCGCTGGTAGGTCGGTCCCATATCCCGCCAGAACGCCTCGAAGCTCTCGGCCCACTCCTTGCAGACAGTGATCCCCCGGCCACCGTAATTGTGGTATGCAGGATGATTCGGGTCCTGGCATCTCTGCTTCATGGAATGCCACACACCAAATGCGGGATGGTGGCTCATGCCGTGTTGTTTCAGCGCCTCTGAAATCAGTTGCCCCCGCATACAGCCGCACGACTTGACGGGACTCTTTTTTGAGGTGAGATTCCTGGTTGGGATGACCTTCTGTACCCCGCAGACGCACTGGCACAGCCACTGGGCTTTGCCCTGTTTTGTGTTCTCCGCACGAGACAAAACCGTCAGGTAATGAAAACGCCGCCCAGCTAAGTCCACTACTCTTGGCACATTCCATCCATCCTTTCTCTGTCAAAATCTGATGTTCCGGGGTTAAATAGATACCGTTTGCTTTTACAACGGTCTGCTGCCCCTTGGCAATCAGCCCATCATGACGGCACCATTCACATCCATCCCACAGAATGTCTGCATCTGTTATTTCTTCAATGGGAACAAATCCTCGCTGTGCAATAACCAACGTCCCTTCAGCGATGCAGTTCTCCACGAACTTGGGGCCGTAGCTTTCCAGCCGTTCCCACTTCTTCGTACCTCCCACACCCTCATAGGTGACGGACTCACCGCCAAAGCGGTTCTCGCCGATCTTCGGCTTCACATAGGCCAGCCGTCTGCCAGAGGGAAGGGTGATGAATAGGAATCCGCTCTCATAGGTAAAGCGGAGGCCGTGTGTCTCTGTGGCGCATCGCTCTTTCACGCACCGCTTGACCTCCCGGTCCACATCCCACCAAAACTGGACGATGCGGGGATTGGAGGTGCGCCAAGCGTCCACCAGCGGTTTCAGCTCATCTTCTGATACACCCATTTCCAGAGCGCCCATCGATTTCAGAGCGCCCACCGAGCCGCCATAGCCAAGGGCCAATTCCGCGATCTTGCCCTTCTGCCGCAGATGGGCGTTCCGGCCATGCTTCTCCACAGGCACATGGAACATCTGGGAGGCGGAGGCGCAGTAAATATCGCTGCCTTGGGCGAACACCTCCTGCCGCCATTGCTCCCCGGCGAACCAGGCGATGACACGCGCCTCGATTGCGGAGAAGTCGGACACAATGAACTTCCTGCCGTACTGCGGCACAAAGGCGGTGCGGATGAGCTGGGACAGGGTGTCCGGCACATCCTCGTAGAGCATCTCCACGGCCTCGAAATCGCCAAAGCGCACCACCGAGCGGGCCTCCGCCAGATTGGGGAGGTGGTTCTGAGGCAGATTTTGTAGCTGAATAATGCGCCCCGCCCACCGCCCGGTACGGTTGGCTCCGTAAAACTGGAACATCCCTCTGGCCCGCCCATCCGGGCAGACCGCTGTTTCCATCGCTGTGTATTTCTTCACGCTGGACTTCGCTAATTGCTGCCGCAGGAGCAGCACCTCGGAGAGCGGAGCGGGAGCGGTTTTCAGCAGCGCGGCGACCTCCTTTTTGCCGAGGCTGTCCATCTCCAGCCCGTGGTCTGCCAGCCACTGTTTCATCTGTTGGACGGAGTTGGGGTTTTCCAGATCAGTCAGTCGCCGCATCTGGGCGGTCAATTCGCTCTGGGAGCGGGCATCCATGCCGATGGCCTGACGCACCAGCCCCATGTCCACACCGATGCCCCGGTCGTTGATCTCCTGGTCGAGATGATACTCGTCCCAGATATTCTCCGGCACAGGGAACCGGGACAGCTTCTGTTGGATGGACATCTCAGTTTCTACATCCCGGAGGTTGTAGGCTTTGAACCGCTCCCACTTCTCCGGGGTGTCCTCCGGGTAATGGCGATAGGAGTTGCCGTCCCGGTCCTTGGTAGGTGTGCAGAAATAGCGGATGAGGTCTTTGCCCTCTTTCAGCTTCTGCTTCTCCAGCCCCAGCACAGCACCCACACCCTCCAGCGAGAGGGGGAGGCCCAGGGTCGCGGCCCACACCATCGTGCAGCGCCAGGAGTCCGGCTCCAGATACTCGCCTACGGGCATCCCCAGCCAGCGGGACAGGCACACACGCTCAAATTGGGCATTGAAGGCCCATTTGGTCACGGCAGGGTCGGTGAGGGCCGATAGCACTTCAGCGGGTAGCTGCTCCCCAGCGGTGAAGTCCACCACTTGGACAGGTCCGCCATCTACCGAGTACCCGAACAGCAGGATTTCAAAATCCGGGGAGGACGCATACTTATACACGCCACTTTTGGAGAGCTTCACACTGCTGAATGTCTCCAAATCGCAGTTGATATTTTTCATTGGGGCTCCTTCCTGCGCCAAAGGGCAGCGGAGCCGAAGCTCCGCCACCCGGCGCGAGTGGTCTTAGGACAGGAAGTCATTGTCCAGATCGGTGGCGAAATCGTCAGTGGCAGAGGTACGGCCACTGAGCGGCTCACCGTCCCGGATCTTCTGGATATTGCCCAGGCCGCAGGCGATGCCCTTGTTGCCGTTGGTATTGAAGGCATAGAAATTGATGGACACACGGGCGTAACAGCCGGAGTAGACCTCGGCCCGATCCAGAATGGGCTGGACGGCCTTGTCCACGATCTGGGGCGCGGTGGTGCTGTTGGCGTTGACGAAGTAGGCACCCTTGTACGCCTCATCGTCCCGCTCGGCATCGCCGTCCCGGAGGGGCAGCTTCAAAGCGCCTTTGGGCGGCACCTTCCCGCCGAACTTCGCCACACCCTCCTTGATGGCGGCGTCCACGGCGGCGTTGATTGCGGCGATGGTCTTGGTGTCGCTCTTGGGGATGATGAGGGACACGCTGTACTTGGGGTTGCTGCCGTTGATGGAGGCAGGTTCCCAGACGTGTTCATAGGACAGCCGGACGATGCCGGTGACCACCTTGGTGTTGGATTTCTGAGTGGGCATGGATTAGTCCTCCTTAAATTCGGTGAAATCATCGCCTGCGCCGGTGTTGGTCAGGGCGGGGCGCTTATCGGTGACGGGTACGAGGGTGGGACGGCCCTGGGGCTTCTCCACTAGGGAGCCGAGGATGGCGGTGAAGTTCTTCTTGCCCATGAGCCGCTCCATCTCGGTGATGGGGATGAGGGATTTCTTGAAGATGTCGTGGTATCCGGCCTCGTTCGCGGCCTTGACCACGGCCTCCTCGTCTGTGTACTTGCGGTTGGTGCGGGTGGCCACCAGCTTGAACCCCTGCCACACCTTCCCATGGTTGATGGCGGCGTCTTGGGCATAGGCTTGAATCTCGCTGGCCCACTTGGTGAGATCATCCAGCTTGCCGAGGATTTCCTCGATCTCCTCGTCAGAGAGGAGCGGAGGCGGGGCGAACTCGAACCGGGCAAGCTGGAGCTTTTCCTCGGCGCGGGCGCGGCACTTGACCGCTGCCTTGCAGAACTGGCACCAGGGGCCGGGGAGATAGTCTCCCTCGCCCTTGTGGGCCAGCTCCGCCCTGGGCTTGAGGATGTTCTCCGCCCAGGCGTTTAGCTCGTCCACCGAGATGGTCCAGGTAGACACATTTTCCCGGCGGGGCTGGTAAATGCTCATGCTTATCTCAGTAATGTCGCAGAGAGAGTCGAACAGCCGGAGTGCTCCCAATGCGTACAGCATCATTTGGGGATTCTCCTCGGCATCCACCAGAACTCCCTGCCCATACTTAAAGTCAATGATGTGGAGCAGCTTGTCCGCCACGATGAGGCAGTCCCCGGTGCCGAAGCCTTCCGGGACCCAGCAGGAGAAGTCCAGCCGCTGCTCGATGAGGACCAGCGGATCGGCGCATTCCAGCTTGGCCTGGGTGAGCTGCTCCAGCACGAACTCCACATAACCGTCCGTGTAGGCGTCCATCTCGTCACAGTCATACTTGGACACCGGCTTGCGGGAGCGCATCTTCAGAGCGCGGCGGAGCTTGTGTTCGCAGAGGGCGTGGGCGGCGGTGCCCTCGGCAGCGGCCTCCGTTTCCCGGTCAGCGAACTCCCGCTCCAGACGGGCGGAGGGGGTACAGTTCATCCAGCGGTGGGAGCTGGAGGCGGAGAGGATGGCGTGGCTGTTAGGTGGCATGGCCCAGCACCTCCGCATCCTTCAACAGCGCGGCGTAGTGCTTGGGGTCCACGCCACTGAGTTTCTCGGCCCCGTACTTCTGGAGCAGTCCCCGCACCTGGTCGGTGTACCCATCGTGGCTTCGCTCCGCCAGCACAGCCCGGACCTCCTCCAGCGTGATGGCCTTGGGTGGCGGGTCGGCGGGAGCCGGGGCAGAGGGTACTGCCGGGGCCAAATCGGGAGCGGCGGCATCCTCCGTATCGCTCTGACCCAAGGCGGTGGCCACGGCCTGGAGGCTGTCCGCCAGGGAGCGGATGTCCTCGATCACATCCAGGAGCAGCTTGATCCTACTCACAGACCGCACCTCCCTCCGGCACCTCGGTGATGCACACCGACTCCACGCTGTTGCCGGGGACCAGGATCATCACCTTTTCCCTCCGGCCCAGCAGCCGGGTGAGCAGCTTTTCCCGCAGGGACACGTTCCGGCACTGCACGATGCCGCCGCTCTGGGGTTCCTTGGACACGCTGATTTTCAAATTGTGTCGCATGACCTTCTTCCTTTCTGAAAGGCAAGTATCGATTGCGCCTTTCACAGGTAGGCCACGGGAGAGCCGGATTCGGACGGTCTGTCATAAAAATTTTTTCAATTTTTTCAGAGCGCGGGTCGTGGCATGGCGGACGGCGGATTCATCAAGGCCCTCGGCACGGGCAATGTCGGTGTAGCCGCGCTCTTCAAAGAACATCTGCCAGATGAGCTTCTGCTGGCGCGGCTCCAGCTTGGCGATGGCGTTGTGCAGCCGCTCGTCATCCTCGGCCTTGAGGATGTCCCGCAACACATCCACATCGGATGGGAAAAGGGTATTGTCCAGGTTGTAAGCATCCAGGGAGCAGTGGCGGCGGGTCTCCTTGTGGTTGATGTTGTACTCCTGCCGGTCCAGATCGACCAGGATGGACCCCCAATCATCGGTGACCTCGACTTCCACGGTTTCAGTTGCGAACTCATACTTGATCTTCATTTTCGTGTCCTTTCCGCCTGGGGCGGGCAGGGCGGGGACACAAAAATAGCCGGAACGTATCAGCCCCGGACCAAGCACAGCCAAAAAGGGCGCACAGGATCAAGGGTGCTGATAATGCCTCTCCCAACAGGGAGGGTCGGCGTTATAGCATCCTCGCCCATGTGCGCACACAGGCTGCGGTATTTTATTATCTCAACGGCCAGAGCCGCTTTGACCTTATTGCTGTATATAACGATTTGCGCTGAAAAACAGAAAGGGCCGGAGCAGCGCAGATACGATGATACCTGCATTGCTCCGGCCTTGGTGGTGGCAATCAGCCCCGGTGGTCAGTCAGCAACGATTATGCCGTTCGGCTTTGCGCCGCTGCGGTTTCGCTTTCTCAGTCATCAATGTGTCCAAGTCGGCAAGATATGTGTTCCCGCATTTCCTGCATTGAACAGAAATCGTGACTTTGGCTCGTCCATCACTAAGCGTCTCGCCCTTGCTACACCAGGGGCAGAGGAGATGATAGCTCATTTCTGTTACTTTGTATGTCATGGAATTCCTCCTTTTAGATTGTACGCATAAACGCTAAATTGCGAACAATTTTGGTGAAATATAAGCGGGGAGGTCATCCCCGCTTATAACAGGGTCATAATCCAGCAGCCAAGTCAGCAGCAATCTCCTCCATCGCGTCTTCATAAATCTCAATGAAGTCCATCCCGGCATAGGGAACAGAGAAGTCCTTGCCCACAATGTCCAGCTCCTTCAGTCGATAGGTCGCTGCCTCCAGAGAAACGTCAAAAGTCCAAACCACATCTTGCACAATGGAAAGATCTCTGATGTAATCTGGATCGCTTTTATGCCTCTGCGCCACCAGCTCTACAGCGGATTTTGGCATGAGGATGGCCGAGGAAAAGCGATTGGCCTGGAACTCCATGCGGTCGTGGTCATTCCAGCCCCTGGGATTCGTCTTGCTCGTCTTCGTGTTGTCCCGGCGGCATTGGATTATAGGGGCCGTTGGCGAGCCAAAGAATGACATCTGATTTGGATCGTAGTGGAAGAAAGCTGAATGGAAGATGTCATGACCCCCCTCATGCCCCAGGGTAAACCGATACCGATGTTGCTGGTTCTCCTCCAGGAGGTGGTTGTCCACAATAACGGTTCGGGCCTTTGCGCTGATATACTCAGCGCGTTTAGTCACCGGATCGTAGACTGGAACCTTATTGGTGTCGTTGAACACTGTCATGCCCAGATAGATGCCGTTGTGGGAAAGGTGCTGGTAGTCCATAGTCATCCCAAGGTAGCACTCGATAAACCCTTCAATGTCCACGGGCGCTGGGTTTCCTAGAACTTCCGGTTGGAAGTCCCGTACATATGCTTCTCCAATGGTGTCAATCTCTTCTTTTCTTAGAACGGGTACTCCGTTCTTCTGGGTCCGGTACGAGGGGTTATACATAAATTGTTTTTACCCTTTCCGCTTCTTCAGCTCGGCAACAAACTTCATCCACTCCTCCTCTCCCGCATCCAAATCGCGAGCGGTGCGGAGGGCGGCGGACACATAGTCCCTCTCCATGATATAACTAGGGAGATCCGGTGCCACCGAATTGCGCTTCCTGCCAGCCAAATCAAGCATAATAGATTTTTCGTCTTCCGACAGGAGTAGAACCTGGGAGATCAGTTCCAGCTTATCCATTTCGGGCGGGTTGCGCCGATCCTTTTCAATGTCGCTCAAATAGGGTGCAGAGATGCCGATATTCTCCGCCATCTTGCGGAGGGGGATCTGCTTTTCCACACGTTTCCGCTGGATAAATTCTCCAAAATTCTGATACTGTGCGTTCATAATAGTTTCACCTTTTCTTTTCAACTCGGCCATTTTCTGTCATCTTTCGTCACTCTTTAGACTTCATTTTCGCTTTATAGCGACTCACGTCTCTCACTTGACTGCTCTCGACTGTACTCGGCCCTTCATTTTCATCACTCGGTGAATATAGCAAGGAAGCGGGTATGCTAACTTGCGAATAAGAGTATAGCACAGCCAATGCAACTTTGTCAAGACTGGGAATATGTCTTTTTTCGATGTTTTTGGGGGAATACAAAAGTTGGGAAGCCTTGCTGACCTCCCAACTTTATTATTTTGTGTTCATCGCGCGAATCATCTGCAATGCTGCCTGTTTCTGCTCTGGGGTCAGCGACACCCAATTATCAAACAGTTCTTTCAGCTCCGGCGTTAACTCCACCATCTCACTCTCGGCGAAGAATTGAGCGAGGGAGATGCCAAAGGCAGAGCAGACGGCCTCCAGAGTCGCAATGGAAGGAACGGTGTTCCGCTTGAAGATATTCGCCAGTGTGGACTCGGAGAGGCCGCTCTCTTTTGCCAGCCGATAAGCCGTCCAGCCCCGCTCCGCCATCAACTGCCGCAGCCTGGAATGTGTGTCCATAATGCCACCTCCCTTTGGTCAATATTTTACCGTTCACTTAAATGGTTTTATACAGTTGACTTGTACGGCATATACCGTTATATTAAACTGTATCAACCATCACGGAGGAGCGGCAAAATGACAGAGCGAGAACTGCGGCAGCATCGGTGCTGCTTTACTGGACATAGACCGGAAAAGCTGGAACAGCCGGAGGCGGTGGTCGTGGAGGTACTAAAAAAAGAAATCCGCACAGCGATTGCTGACGGATTTCAAACATTTATTTCTGGAATGGCGAGAGGTGTGGACCTTTGGGCGGCGGAGATCGTGCTGTCTTTCCGAGATGAGGGGGCGGTAATCCGGCTTATCTGTGCAAGCCCTTATCGAGGGTTTGAGAACCGCTGGAGCCAAGAGTGGCAGGAGCGGTATCGACAGGTTTGGGAACGAGCCGACTTGGTGCGGTTCATTTGTCCTGCATACAGCCCGGACTGCTTTCAGAGAAGGAATGAGTGGATGGTGGATCATTCTGCGCGGGTCATTGCCATCTATAACGGAGGGGGCGGGGGAACACGGAACACGGTGGCATATGCCAAACGAAATGGCGTACCAGTGGTTAATGTACTCAACTCAGATGTCCTCATCAAGTGAGTCGGGTAGTTCATTTGAGCATTCTATACGATTCACTGTTTGGTCGAAAATACAATCCTTAATGACAGCTATGCACTCTTCGGTATTCTTCATTATCTCCTTTCCCCAGAAACGTATGACGGTCCAGCCCATGAAGTTCAAAGTTTTGTTAATTTCGCTATCCCTTTCCATATTTCGGATGATTTTCCTTTCCCAAAATGCACCGTTAGTTCCATTTCGTATCTTTGGCCGCTGAATTGTGTACCAATCTTTTCCGTGGAAAAACTCTCCATCACAGAAAATAGCGATTTTGTACTTAGTCAACGCAATATCAGGTGTTCCTGGCAAAGCGCGATAGTTCTTGCGATAGCGGAAACCTTCATGCCATAGGGCCTTTCTCAACTTAACTTCAATAGAAGTATCTTTTGAATGAATACTAGCCATGGCCTTGTGGCGCTGAGCTTTTGTTAGAATATCCATAGCACACCTTGTCCTCTTTTAAAGAAACTATGGTCGACTTTAGAAAAACGTGGTTTGCCATTTTGTAATCGTATGGTATAATAGAACGGAAGGGAGGGAACCCCGTATATGTTCAATGTTGTTAGCTTGTTCGCAGGTATTGGCGGAATCTGCTTGGGATTCCGACAGGCAGGCTTCAATATATGCTGGGCAAACGAAAAGGATCATGCGGCTTGCCTTACATACCGGCACAATCTTGGAGATAGGTATTTGGTTGAAGGAGACATCAAAAAGATTAATGAAAACTCCATTCCTAAAGCAGATGTTTTGGCAGCGGGTTTCCCTTGTCAGTCATTTTCTATTGCGGGTGCAGGAAAAGGTTTCTCTGACCCCAGAGGCGAACTGTTTTTTGATGTTGTTCGAGTTGCATCTGCCATCCAGCCTAAAGTGATCTTTCTTGAAAATGTAGAAAATCTTATGGAACACGATAATGGACACACTTTTCAAGTCATATACTCATCATTGGTAGAATTGGGATACCTTATACGCTATAGGGCCATGCCGACACACGAATATGCCAATATTCCACAAACGCGGCGCCGAATATACATCGTTGCCGTTTCGAATTATGAATTGTGCAATCGTTTTCGCTTCCCTGACCCAGTTCCACTCACTACCAGCGCGCTGGATTGGCTCGACCGTAAAAATATGCAACCAGATATCTACTATTATTCGCGCGATACAGCGTTTGAACGATATGTCAGGTCTATGGTTACGGATGATAGGTATATTTGTCGGATTTATAACGGCTCTGTTATTAAATTGAAGAATCGAAAATGTCCAACGCTGACAGCCACAATGTGTACGCCACAAAATGCCGCAGTGATTAAAGATTCATTTGGTGTGAGACGGTTGACATTAAGGGAATCTCTAAAATTTCAAGGTTTTCCAAAGGACTACTATTTCCCCAAAACTATAGATATCCAGTCAGCTTATAAACAAATTGGAAATTCGGTTTCAGTTCCTGTTATATTTAGAATTGCAAAAAATATTCACACAATTCTGCTTGGTGATAACAATAATTCCCAATAGGAACGGAGGATGATTATGGCACCCTCCGTTCCTATTGCAGTTTACGGTTTCCGCATTGGTACTATCTCCTAAAGCCGCAAGCAGGAGGCATCCATTGATTTATGGCTAAGATATTTGTCGTATAACTGTGCGGTAGGGAGCAATCGAATCTGGATGTCTTCCAAGCCAAGCCGGGAAAGCATAGTTATCGATGCTATGCCAAGGTCTATAATAACATCTTGCTCGGAAGGTATCAGAAAACAATTCCGTATCTTTTCAATGTGGTTTTCAGCGATAAAGTTCTGATAAGCCAATTGATAAAGATATTGCTTTGTCACATCTCCAACACCAGGCTGTCCTCTTAGCGGCTTGTTGTTTTCAAGCTGGATACAGTAATACTTGGCGTCAAAGATTACAAAAGTATAGCTACCACCATCTTCGTAGATGTTGATAAGATCTGGGGTAAGTGTCTCTAAGGCTGTTTTTACAAATGCTGTGCCATCAGCGTTCCAACCCTGCCACTGTGGTTTCTCAATGATATCGATAAGCAGGGACTTGGGATCATAGCCTGGGGCAAGCCCGTGTGGAAGCGGAAGGTGGCGGAGCTGCGTCTTGAGTTTGTTGTTGAACACTTCCGCACAGACATCCTCCCACACCAAGTTAAAGCTGTTCGTCCCGTACATACTGATTCCTTCTGATTCGGCAAGGGTACGATGGTGTACGATAAAGGCATAAAGCGTTTTAAGAACTGTCTGTTTATGAGTATTGAATTGAACCCCTAATTCGGAGTGAAGTCGATAAAGGATATATTCTTTGTCACCAAAATCATCCAAGACTTCATTGGAAATGTCCGCCTCCACTAAATCAAAGAGGTCTATCAGCCCTGCGTCTCGAAGCTGGCGGGAACTTTCGGAAACAATACATCTATGCAGCCGATGGAAAAAGTCCTGCTCATCATTGATGGATCGGTGCGTGTAGATGTCAACGTAGTATGGGCGGTTGTTGCTGATTACTGCAAACCCGTTGTCAATAGTCTGCCCCCAAAGGATAGGTCCCTCTCCATTGACTTCAACAATATCCTCGGAATTGATGTATGCGCCATATTGATGGTAGTCCTCCAGAAGAAACAACATGACCGCAAGAATGTTAAAACTGCTGCTTTGTCCATCACCATTGTAGAGGTTGACGATTTGCTCTTTGCTGCCGTACCTTCGTAAAACTCGGATAACTTGTTTCATCTCTGTATCTGGGGCATCATTTTGAGTAATGTACTTGGGGAAACACTTGATAACTCTGTCGCCAATTGTCAGCACACCCACGTAGGTGAAAACATAGAAGCATTCACTGCTCTCGCCGGCATCATCAGCTATCTCGATATCGGCATCCGACAAATCCGAAAGGTCCCTCTGGCCCGCAGTATTCTTCACCGCCTTCATGATGCCGAACGATTTAAGCCGCCGGATGAAGGACTCAGCCTCGGACTCGCTGAAATCGAAAATACATTTGATCTCATTTTTGGTATAGCGCTTCTGCTCACGCACATACCGAGAGATGAATCCCATAGCGTTCACCTCTCGAAATCATTGTACTTGGCAAGGAAGTCCGCTCCGAATATTTCAATCCCCGTTTCATCAAAGGCGGAACACACGGAGGAATACTTACTTGCATCGCACCCTTCGAACAGGCGGCGCTTGACCGATTTGGCGGCATCCTCATAAAGATACATAATAACCTTGCTCTTAAAGGCGGCAATAAACCTTTCCGGGTCGGTTATTCGTTGATTGTCACCATAGGCGAAGACCCGCTTCGATAGGAAATAGGGGCCAAGCAGCTTGTCCTCGTTGATATTATATGTCACAGCTAGCGTATCATTGATAGCCTTTCGGAGCTGGTTCCAGTTGATGTCACGGGCGTGGTCACCGCGCCCCAGAGCAACAATGCCACCGACCTCGGCATCGTTCTCATCAATACCGATGTACTCAAAACTCCAGCGCCGCTTGAAAGCAGTGTCCATCGGGTAGACTCCCTGATCCGCACTGTTCATTGTTGCCCAAATAAACATATTGTCCGGAATGCGGAGACTGTCCGGGGATTTGCCCAGTTCGGATATCAGATATTTCCTGACATCCTCCGTTGCGTGGATTTCATATTCGCTGGCCCCCGAGTCGGAGCGATCCAGGAGCTGGAATACCTCACCGAACACTGCGGCCACTTTCGCACGGTTGATTTCTTCAATGAGCAAAAGGTGGGGCTGGGGTGATTCGGTGCGCCCGCTTTTCAATGCAGCCACCAGCACACGCATAAAAGGTCCCGGTACAAAATCATAACGGATTTCCCCGGTAGGCCCGGTCACCGGCTTGTAGCTGCCAACAAACTGTGAATAGGTATACTCTGGGTGGAACGTAACCCGTTCGTAGGTGCCGCTGGTATCGGTCAGCAGGGAATCTTTGTCCTCGTTCAGCCGGTGGCTTTTGCCAGTGCCTGGAGCGCCGAATACGATCCTATTTCGCTCGAAAGCGGTTGGAAGGCCGGTCTCAAAGCGAATCGTCAAGAGCAATTCAAACAGCCAATCGAGGAAAGCTCCCCTGGCATCTTCACGGTCAGGACGCCACTGAGATGAAACATAATATTCATCCTCGCCAATACTGTATGTATCCGCATAATATCTGGGGCGACCAGAATCATCCTGCATTCCATCTTTGAACTCTTTGTCTGTAATTCCAGCAGGCCGTCTATACAGAATGCCGTGAATATTATTGTGCCTAAACAGTAAAGAACACTGCTCTCTGCTCTCCAAAGCGGGGAGCGTGTACCCATTGAAAAGCCGATGATGAGACATCATCTCAAGCGCAGAGAAAATAAACTCCTTATTCTCCATCCCCAAAAGTTCTTCACGAGAATAGTCGTGTACCGCTTTGTCCATTGGAGTAGCAAGAGCCTCTGCCTTTTTCTTAAGTTCATCATCATTTGAAGTAAGAATCTCCAGAATACGCTCTGCCGTTAGGCCATCACCGCATAGTCCAAGAAGGGTTGTAACTTCTTCAGCATCCAGAGTCTCTGCCTGGGGCATATAAGAACTCGCCGGCGAACCTTCTTCGATTTCAGGCATACAATCATCATTGTCGAATTTCAAGGCAGCTCGTAATTCGGGACCTGTAATCGGGAAGTCGGCCTTTTTGATTGTCCTATACCCGTAGGAGAAGATGTGATTGAACTCGTTGCATGAAATACCGAAGCGAAGGAGGAAAGCAAGCACGCATACATCTTGAAACATTTTGTCCGTTGCGTCATCCGGCATACATATAGTCCAAAACTTGAAATGCCATGCTGCAATAGCTTCTAATGGGATTTTTTGCCCATTCAGACGGTCGCGAAGAATGTCAATATAATTGCTGGCCAGCTTGAGCTGGCTCGCTTCGGAGCCGCGCTGAATAAATGTAGAGACCAGGGTGTTATCCAGAGTGTCATAAATACGAGAACCTAGTCCGCTGAATACAGTTCCGCCATTATAGAAACAACTGGCCTTGTAATTTTTGCATATCGAAAAAGGAAATAGGGACGTCCGTTTAAGCCCATTCTCTGTGGTCACATCGAAAACGCCAGATAAATCATATAAGCGGCGAAGCAATTCTTTTCTCCTTGACGCGGGGCAATCTCCCCAGCGTTGATAGGTTGAAAAGGTATACTCGTTTAATCCAGTAGATTTGAAGTAGAGGAAAAGGCCAAGTTGCTCCGGCTTTTTGTAATCATGCTCCCGGAAGTAAGCTGCAAATTCCTCGATTGTTTCTTGGCTGACAAACATATCCATCAACGTTCATCCCCTCCATCGACTGTGAATATCTGTTCTTTAATTGCCATTGCTATTGAATTGGCCAGTTTTGGGGGAACCGCATTCCCGATAACCTTATACATAGCGGTTATGTTTTTCAAACTGTCATCGATGAAGATGAAGGTATCCGGGAACGTCTGTATCCTCGCAATTTCCCTGATGGTATACCGGCGGTTATGAATTGGGTGAATAATTCCACAGTTTTCTGGCTGTGCAGAGGCAGTAATCGTTCCATTAATCTCGTCCAAAGAAAAGCGGCGATAAAAATTGGGAGAATGATAGCGTTGCATATTATCACGGATTTTTTGGAATCGAGGAGCTAACTTCTCGTATGGAATGTCTTTCCAAGACCCCCCCTGCGGAATATGAGCAATCATATTAAGTGCCTGGGGAGAGAGCGGCCAGTCAACTTGGTTTGGTACTTCTGCGGGGATTGTGAGTACATTGCGGAGGGTCAGGTTTTCACGGGCTTCTTTTTCTGGGAATGTAAAGGTAACACCCAGATTCTTTAGAACCCCAACCATAATAAGGCGCTGTCTGTTTTGTGGCACACCATAGTCACTGGCGTTCAATAATTCATATGTAACCTGATAGCCCATTTCACCAAGGTCACCCGCAATAACATCAACCAGGAATCTTCCGTCTACGTACTTCGATGAGAGCAGCCCTTTAACATTCTCAAAGAGAAAAACCTTGGGGCGCTTCGCCTCAATAATGCGAAGACATTCCTTATAAAGCATACCTCGCGAATCGTGAACACCTTTACGATTTCCGGCATTTGAAAATGGCTGGCAGGGGAATCCGGCAAGGACTATATCGCACTCCGGTATTTCGTCTGCGGGAACGTCTCGAATATCTCTGCCATCAATTTCACCAAGATTGAGCCTAAAAACGGCCTGGGCATCTTTGTCAAAATCATTAGCCCAGATACGGTGAAAGCCAGCTTGCTCAAACCCCAAATCTAAGCCTCCACAGCCGGAAAACAATGATACTAATTTGGGAGTGTCCATGGTAATTCCTCATTTCTATTATTCATCAGGTGTATAATCAAGAAGATCTGAAACACCACAATTAAAAAAAGTACACAATTTCCCCAAGGTGGCATAATCAATTCGAGTAGCGCGGTCATGGTATAAACTCGAAATCGTATTTCTGGACAGGCCGGTCGCGCTGTGGACATCTTGGATTGAGACACGTTGTTTGCCCATCAAAGTGGAAAGTGTGCAGTGAATGCCTTCTTCCATAGCATCGTCCCCTTTGCTTAGCATTATTATCATTATAACATACTTCTTGCCTATTGCAACCCCTCTTACTGACAAAAAGAACGAAGTAATATTGCTTTGTAAAAATATATGATCCACGTATGAGAGATAACTTCATTTTTAATATAGGGTCATCAATGGTATAGATACAAGAGTTCTGCCTGCTTGCCCTATTGGGGGAGGAATTTGGAACATTGGCCACAAGATTTGTTCAGTAACCATGATTTAACGCATACCTTAAAATTTCAATGGCATATGCTTCGCCATTGCCCACAAAACCAATGATCCAACGCATAGCTTAAAGTTTCAACGCCTTCACAGGGCAAAATATCCCCAAAGCTTCAAAAGGCACCACCGCTGATCGGATCGAAGTCCAATCTGCGATGGTGCTTTTTTGCGAAATGTACGAAAAGTTATTGCTTTTGAATGTTTTGAGCAAAAAGTAGGGACGGAAATCTTGATACCCATTGTATCAAAATCTCCGTCCCTACATGGCGCAGCGGGAGGGATTCGAACCCTCGTGGGATTGCTCCCAAACTGATTTCGAGTCAGCCCCGTTATGACCACTTCGATACCGCTGCCAATATGACCGATGGACGCAAGAAGCATCATACCATACTTCTTTCAATTTAGCAAGTTCTTTTCTCACAAAACCTGGCAACAGAAAACACAACCGCGGCAACCCCACAAGAAATCCTTTCCCCGTCCGTCCCAATATGGTATAATACCCAGGAACGATTCACACAGAGCGGGGGTACCCCCGCTCTCAGCCGCATGGCGGCTGAGAGCGGCCCCCTGACGGAGGACGCTATGGATACACTGAATACCTTCTTTGACCAGGAGCAGCTGCTCCGGCTGCTGACCAACCTCTACGTCTTCACCGGCATTGCCGCCAATATCCTGGACCCCCAGGGGCGGGATATCAATCTCTTCGAGGGCCACCCGCCGTTCTGCAAGGCGCTCAACGCCCTGCCGGAGGGCCACCGGCGCTGCGTGGAGTGCGACGCCTGGAAGATCCGGAGCTATAACGCGGCCAAGGGCTTCCAGTTCTACCGCTGCCACGCGGGCATCTGCGAGGCGGTGATGCCTCTGTACGACAAGAGCCGTCCGCTGGCCTATCTGGTCTTCGGCTGTTTTCTGGACATGTCGCCGGTCGAGGGGCAGTGGGAGCGCACCCGCGCCTCCCTGGACTGGTACCCCGGCGGACCGGAGGCCTTGAAGCCCGCCTTCTACCAGTTCCGCCAGTACTCCGACGAGGAACTGCGGGCCTACTCCGAGCTGCTGGAGGCCCTGGCCGCCTATATCCAGCTGAAGGGGATGATCCAGGCCACGGAGCGCACGGACGCCCAGCGGCTGGAGCTGTACCTGGACCAGCACTACATGGAAAAGCTCTCCTTGGAGAGCGTCTCCCGGGAGCTGGGCATCGGGCGGACCAAGCTGTGCCGCCTGGCCCGGCAGATCTCCGGCGGGGAGACCCTCTTCCAGCTGATCGCCCGGAGGCGCATCGAGGAGGCCAAGGCGCTGCTGATGCGCAACGACCTGCCCATTTCCGCCGTGGCCGAAGCGGTGGGCATCAGCGATTACAACTATTTTTCCCGGATATTCCGCACCCTCACCGGGATGACCCCCAGAGACTTTCGGAAAAAGTGGCGGTCCGCCCCATAAATTTTTGTATATACTGACGAAAATCACGGGGGAAAATTTTGCTATTCGCACAATTTTTCCTGCGGTGTACGATTATGCTATATTGGGAACGCTGGTCTCTATTTTTTATTGGCAAATCTGCTACAATAACAACTGCAAAAGCACTCTGTGCGCAGGCATTTCACCGATCCCGCGGACAGAGTGTTTTTCTTTATCAAGAACAGATCGAGGAGGAAAAAGAAATGAAAAAAGCACTTGCAGCGCTGTTGTCCCTGGTGATGGTCCTGTCCCTGGCCGCCTGCGGCGGCAGCGGCGGGCAGACCACGCTGAACGTCATCATCTCCCAGTACGGCAACTACACCCAGGAGTGGTGGAACCAGTTCGAGAAGGATTTCGAGGCGGCCAACAAGAACGTGGACCTGAACATCGAGATCGTCTCCTGGAACGACATCTACTCCGTGGTCTCCACCCGCATCCAGTCCAAGCAGCAGCCCGACATCCTGAACATCAGCGGCTTTGCCGACTACGTCAACGACGGCCTGCTGATGAAGGCCGAGGACTACACCTCCGACGAGGTCAAGGCCAAGATCATCCCCAGCTTCTGGGAGTCCAACGCCATTGACGGCACCGTGTGGGCCCTGCCCATCCTGGCTTCCTGCCGCTCCCTGTTCTGCAACATGGATCTGCTGAACGAGGCCGGCGTGTCTGCTCCTCCCTCCACCTGGGACGAGGTCCTCACCGCCTGCCAGGCCGTGAAGGATAAGTTCGGCGACAGCATCGTGCCCTGGGGCCTGGACATCTCCACCGATGAGGGCCAGGCGGCCTTCGCCTACTACAGCTGGAACTTCGGAGGCGGCTTCATGGACGGCAGCGGCAACTGGGCCCTCAACAGCGCCGAGAACGTGCAGGCCGTTGAGTACATCAAGCAGCTCATCGACTCCGGCTACTGCAACTCCGCACCCTACACCGACACCCGCTATCCCCTGCAGGACGCTTTCAGCGCCGGCACCCTGGCCATGATGATCGGACCCATGAACATGGTCTCCGCCGACTCCAGCGTCAACTATCAGTCCGTCGGCATCCCCACCAACACCGGCACTTCCACCGGTCTGGGCGTGTGCGATCAGCTGATGGTCTTCAAGAACGACTCCGTGAAGGATCAGGACGCCCGTACCAAGGCGATCTCCGCGTTCTTTGATTTCTTCTATGACTGCGAGCGCTACTCCGACTACATGGTCTACGAGGGCTTCCTGCCTGCCACCAGCGATTCCTCCGAGTACCTGGCCTCCAGCGCGGAGAAGCACAAGGTGGGCGGCTCCGACGCCACCGGCAACAGCGAGTACTTCAAGACCTTCTGCGCACAGCTCCCCAACTGCCAGTTCTATCCCATGAGCAAGAGCGAGTGGATGGATGTGCGTAACGGCGTCATCGAAGTCGAGCAGCAGGTCTGCCAGGGCAGCATTTCCGCCAAGGACGCCCTGGACAATCTCCAGAAGAGCATCGCCGGCTAAGTATCTGACCGGACAATAGGGAGGGGCCGGGCATCGGCCCCTTCCTTCTATTTCGAAGGCAAGTAAGGAGGCTCGTCTATGAAAGAAAATAAGCCCCGCGCGAACCTGAACATAAAAAAGAAAGAAAATAAGCCCCGCACGAATCTGAACATGAAGAAGGTGGAGCCCTACATCTGGCTGCTGCCCAGCATCCTGCTGATGGGCGTCATGATCCTGGTGCCCATTTTCAGCGTGTTCCAGACCTCGTTTTCCGAGATCAGCAAGTCTGGCGTCAATAAGGGCTTCAATGGGGTGAGCAACTACCTCTGGATCTTCCAGAACCCCACCTTCTGGAACACACTGAAGAACACGGTGATCTGGACCGTGGTGGTGGTAGGCATCTCCACCATCCTGGGCATCATCCTGGGACTGGTCCTCAACGAGAAGTTCCATGGCCGGAAGTTCGTCCGCGCCATCGTGGTGTTCCCCTGGGCCACGGCCCTCATCATCCAGTCCGTCATCTGGAAGTACATCATCAACGCCGACTACGGCGCCCTAAACGCCCTGCTCTATAAGCTGGGCATCATCAAGAGCTACGTGAACTGGACGGCCACTCCGGGCCAGTTCTTCGCCTGGGAGTGCTTCGTGGGCATCCTGGTCACCATCCCCTTTGTCACCTTCTGCGTCCTCTCGGGGCTCCAGAGCATCGACACCGCCCTCTATGAGGCGGCCGCCGTGGACGGCGCCACCTTCTGGAGCAAGCTGTTCCGGGTGACCCTGCCCCTTCTGATGCCCAGCCTGACGGTGTCCACGGTGCTGAACATCATCTACGTGTTCAACTCCTTCCCCATCATCTGGACCATCTCCAAGGGCGACCCGGCGGACCAGACCCATACCCTGGTGACCTACCTTTATAAGCTCTCCTTTACCAACCAGAAGGTAGGCGAGGCGGCGGCAGTGTCCGTGGTGGGCTTCCTGATCCTGGCGGCCTGCGCCAGCGTCTACATGATGATCACCCTGCGGGCGGAAAAGGAGGAGGAGTAAGCCATGAAAACAAAGAGATCCCCCTGGGCCCGCGTGGCGCTGTATCTGTTCGTGTTCGTCATCTGCGTGGTGATCCTGTACCCCTATTTCGTGATGTTCACCACGGCGGCCAAGAGCAACGACGAGATGTACGCCATCGGCGGCAGCCTGCTGCCCGCCGCGTGGCAGTGGTCCAACTTCATCAACATCTGGAAAGAGGCCCCGGTCTTCAAGTACCTGCTCAACTCCATCGTCGTGGCCGGCGGGGCCACCTTCCTGGCCATCCTGTGCGGCATTCCGGCGGCCTACGCCCTGTCCCGGATGCGCTTCAAGGGCAAGGGCATTTTCATGGGCGCGGTCATCATGAGCCAGATGTTCTCCCCGGTGGTGCTCCTGGTGGGCATCTACCGTCTGATGACGGCCATGCACCTGACCAACAGCCTCATCGGCCTGATCCTGCTCAACGCGGCCTTCAACCAGGCCTTCGCCATCTGGCTGCTGCGGGGCACCTTTACCTCCATTTCCTCGGAAATGGAGCAGGCCGCCAAGATCGACGGCTGCGGCACGGTCCAGGCCCTCATGCGGGTGCTGCTGCCGGTGTCGGCGCCAGGCATCGTTACCACACTGATCTTCGTGTTCATCAACTCGTGGAACGAGTACACCATCGCCCTGACGCTGATCTCCAGCGATCTGCTCAAGCCCATCACCGTGGGCATCAACGTCTTCTACGGCTTCAACTTCATCAAGTGGCAGTATCTGTTCGCCACGTCGATCTTTGCCACCATCCCGGTGGTGGTCCTGTTCCTGTGCATCGAGAAGCACCTGGTAGCGGGCCTGACCTCCGGCGGCGTCAAGGGATAATAAGACAAAAAAGCGCTCCGCCTGCCGGCGGGGCACTTTTTCGTCCTGCCCCAAAACTATCCTCCGGAAGGCCGTTTAGAGGGCTGCTGCCGGGGGATGCGGGGGCAATTGCGAATAAACTGTAAATATATAGAAAAATTTGCATAATCACTTGCATATTCAACCGAGACGTGGTATACTATGCCTTGCTAAACGACGGTGCAGTATCCTAGTCAGATCTGCCGCTTCCGAAGAAGGGCCTAAAAATCCTTTAAAGGGCATAGCTGTGAAACCCCTGGTGCCTGCTGCAAACGCCCAGTTTGGGGTGGGTGCTGGGCGGGAAGCGCGGACTCCCCGCGCTTGCGGCCGTAGGGCGTTCCCCAATGGCATGGGGAAGCCGACCCTGCGGTCGTGGAGACCTGTTCTCGTGCTTGGGCGTACTCCCTTTGTGGTAACGCGACCCTTGTACGGCTCAGGTGTAGAAACCTGTATTGCGGTGCTACCCGGCCTTGAGCCGTGAACGCTGTGTGCAGATGTAGCCTGCCTTGCGTGGACATGGCGAATAGGAGAACTACCCAGCTTTTCCCCGGCCAGGGAGGGGCTGCTATTGCTCCTTGAAACCCTGCCTGCAAAAGAGGCTAAGAAGCGGTTAGACTGTGGTGGAAAACACCTAGGCTGTCGTCACTGGGCAGTCAAGGGATTGCAGTGCGGACTAAGTGGCAGTCGGGCAGCGCGGTGGGCAACGCCGCGCCGGGGCGCCGAACGGGAAACCGCCCGATCGGCAACGAGGGGTGCGCCCCGGGGAAATCCAGCCCGTACCTAAGCCGTAAGATTTACCTTGACTGCTGCCGCCGTTTAGTTTTTTACGTGACAGCGGAATGTGCGCCGTCCCGCCCGCTGGGCGGGGCGGCGGTTTTTATGCTGATTCACACTATCATATTTGTAAAGAAAGGAATGGACCGATGAAGATCAGAGAGAGAAGTATGGCGCTTTTGCTGGCGCTGATGATGGTGCTGGGCCTGACGGCCTGCGGGCGGGAAAAGCTGGAAGCGGAACCCTACAACGGCATTGTCTACGTGGGGGAGGACCTGCCGCTGGACGCGGCGGTCCAGCGGATCAGGGGCAGCTGCGTTTTGGGGGAGTTCGTCTACTTGAGGGGCAATATGGGCGGAGAGCGTTTGGAGCTTATGCGCCTGCCTCTGGCGGGAGGCGGGATGGAGGTCCTGCCGGACGATCAGCCCTATGAAAATGGAGACTATTTCTCCATAGACGGCGGAATGCAGGCCGGGGCGGATGGGACGCTGTGGCTGTGGGAACGGGCCGCCGCTGGCGACGACTTTGATGGCCGGATTGTCCTGCGGCAGCTGGACGCGGAAGGGAAGCTGCTCTTCCAGTCGGCGTTTGAAAAGAACTGGGCGGAGCTGGAAACGGAGCTGAACCTGGGCCACCTGTACGAATTGACGCTGGACGGCCAGGGGGACCTGGCGGTCCGGTGTGAAAATGGCGTGGCCGTACTGGACCAGAAGGGCGCGGTGCGGTTCACACTGAAGGCGGATGCGGGGTTAGGCGGCCTGGCCCTGTTCAGCGATGGACGGATAGGGCTCTCTGATCCGGACCGGTCCGGTGATGGGGACCGTTACCGCCTGCGGGTCATCGATAAGGAAGCAAAGGGCTGGGGGGAGACGTATCCCCTGCCGTCCGGGGCCAGCGTCTACGCCGGGGATGAGAACGCGCTGTTCTATTACACGGCGGGCGACGAGCTGTGGGCCTGGAGGATGGGCGAGGACGGAAAACCCGGCGAGGGGGAGCGGGTATTGAACTTCCTGGATTCCGGGATCGACCAGGAGTCCGTTGCGTTTTTCGCGTTCCTTCCGGACGGAAAGCTGGCGGTGACGTGCGGCCAAAGGTTTGAGGAGGGCTCCAAAAGGAAGGTGAGCGTCCTCGCGCCTGTGGAGGCCGCCTCCCTGCCGGAGAAGAAGGTGCTGACCTATGCCGCCTTTAACCTGGACTCCAATGAGCGTGCGGCGATCCTGGAGTTTAACCGGACCAACCCGGAGTACATGATCTCTGTGACGGATTATGGCCAGTATGGCGGCGGGAATATGACCGACGGAATGACCAGGCTGATCACTGAGATCGGGGCGGGGCGTATCCCGGATATCCTGTCCACGTGGTTTATGCCCACGGAGCAGTGGGGCGCAAAGGGCCTGCTGGAGGACCTGTGGCCCTGGATCGACAAGGACCCGGAGCTGAACAGGGAAGACCTGATGATCCGGGTGCTGGAGGCGTCGGAGATCGATGGAAAGCTCTACGAGGTGAGCGATGGATTCCAAATCTGGACCATGGCGGGAGCCCGGAGCGTGGTGGGCGACCGGTACAGCTGGACGCCGGAAGAGATGTGGGAGGCCGTGGAGAAGATGCCGGAGGGGTGCGTCCCCATGCGGGCTGGCAGCAGGAGCCAGGAGCTGCTGAATCTGCTGCGGCTGGACTGGAGCCGGTTTGTGGACTGGAAGAAGGGCTCCTGTCACTTCGACAGCGAGGAGTTCCGGGAGGTGCTGGAATTTTGCGGCAGCATCCCGGCGGGCGAGGAGGCTGATCTCAAGGATGAGAACCGGCGGCTGCTGGACAAGGAGCAGCTGCTGATGAACTGGGGGCTCTACTATCTGCTGGACCTGCAGGTATACCGGTTCTTTCTGGGGGACGAGGTGTCCTTCGTGGGATACCCCAATCCCTGGGGAAAAGTTGGCAGCAGTTTCATACTGACGCGGAGGCTGGCCATGTCCAGCACCTGCCGGAACAAGGACGCAGCCTGGTCCTTTATCCGGCAGATGCTGCTGCCCCAGGAGGGGACCGGGGATGGTTATTTTTGGGCCTACCCGATCAACAGGGCGGACTTCCAGAGGAGAGCGGAATTTAATATGAGAAGTACGGCCCCTAACTCTACGTACCAGGTGGGCGAGTCGGAGGTGACCCTGGATATCCAGGCGGCCACTCAGGAGGACCTGGATCAGCTCATGGCGCTCTATGAGCAGATCGATACGGCCTACCGCTGGGATGAGCCGCTGGAGGAGATCATCACCGACGTAGCCGGCGCCTACTTCGCCGGGGACAAGACCCTGGACGAGACCGCGGCGCTGATCCAGAACCGGGCGCAGCTGTATGTAAACGAGCGGAAATAATATCATCGAAAGTGAGGAGAAATTTTCTTGGACGCAGACAGTAAAAAACAGAAGCAGCAGAAGAAAAAGGGAAAGCAGGAGAGATCGACGGGCCGCTGGGCGGTGCAGGTATTTTTCATCGCCGTGGTCCTGTCGGCGGCGTTGAGCCTGGCCTCCGACCAGGCGCTGGACGGAGCGGGATTGGCGGTGGCCTTCGTGGTGCTGCTGTCGTTCATCCTGCTGGGCATCGTCTTCGACATCATCGGCGTGTCGGTGACGGCGGCGGACGAAAAGCCCTTCCACTCCATGGCGGCCCGCAAGACTCCCGGGGCCCGGGAGGCCCTGAATCTCATCCGGAAGGCCGACAAGGTGTCCAGCTTCTGCAACGACGTGGTGGGCGACATCTGCGGCATCATCTCCGGTTCCACCGGCGCGGTGATCGTGGTGCAGATCCAGTCCGCCCTCGGGGCGCCAGGCATCGTGATCTCCCTGGCCGTGACGGCCCTGACCTCCGGCCTGACCATCGGGGGCAAGGCCCTGGGCAAGAGCTTCGCCATCGCCAAGAGCACGGCGGTACTCCAGCTGGTGGGGCGGTTCCTACATCTGTTCAGCCGTAAGAAGAGGTGAAACGTTTTTGATCCTGGAGCATATTTCCACCCCGGCGGACGTAAAGGCGCTGAGCGGGGAGGAGCTGAAAGTACTGTGCGGGGAGCTGCGCCGGTCCCTGGTGGAGAGCGTGGCCCGCACGGGGGGGCATCTGGCCTCCAACCTGGGGGCCGTGGAGCTGACGGTGGCCCTCCACCGGGTCTACGACACGGCCCGGGACCGTCTGGTGTTCGACGTGGGCCACCAGTGCTACGTCCATAAGATGCTCACCGGGCGGCGGGAGCAATTCGATACCCTCCGGCAGCTGGGGGGCCTGTCCGGCTTCCCCAAGCCGGAGGAGAGCGGCCACGACGCCTTCGTGGCCGGACACGCCTCCAACTCCGTGTCCGTGGCCCTGGGCATGGCCCGGGCCAGGACGCTGCGGGGGGAGGACTACGGCGTGGCGGCCCTCATCGGGGACGGGGCCCTCACCGGCGGCCTGGCCTACGAGGGGCTCAACGACGCCGGGGCCTCCGGGGAGCCCATGGTGGTGATCCTCAACGACAACGGCATGTCCATCGACCCCAACGTGGGGGGCGTGGCCACCCACCTCAGCCGCCTGCGGCTGCGCCCGGGTTACTACCGGTTCAAGAAGAGCTACCGGGCAGTGCTGGAGCACCTCCCCGGCGGAGGGCGGCTCTACCGGCTGAACCACCGCATCAAGAGCGGCGTGAAGCGGGCCATCTACCCCTGCTCCATGTTCGAGGACATGGGCTTCACCTACCTGGGGCCGGTGGACGGGCACAATGTGGAGCAGCTGTGTACCACCCTGGCCTGGGCCAGGGAGATGGCCTGCCCGGTGCTGCTCCACGTGCGCACGGTGAAGGGAAAGGGCTACAAGCCCGCCGAGGTCCAGCCGGAGCGGAGCCACGGCGTAGCCCCCTTTGACCCCGCTGTCGGGCCGGACCTGGGGCGGAGCATCGATTTTTCCTACGTCCTGGGCCACGAGCTGGTGGAGATGGCGGGGAAGGACCGCCGGCTGTGCACCGTCACCGCCGCCATGGCGGAGGGCACGGGCCTGCAGGAGTTCGCCTCCGCGTGGCCCAAGCGGTTTTTTGACGTGGGCATCGCCGAGGGCCATGCTGTGGCCATGTCTGCGGGACTGGCGAAGCAGGGGATGGTCCCGGTGTTCGCCGTCTATTCCAGCTTCCTGCAGCGGGGATTCGACATGCTGCTCCATGACGTGGCCCTCCAGGGGCTCCACGTGGTGCTGGCGGTGGACCGGGCGGGGCTGGTGGGCTCTGACGGGCCTACCCATCACGGCTGTCAGGACGTGGGGTATCTCACCCAGATCCCCGGCATGACGGTGCTGTGCCCGGCCTGCTTCTCCGAGCTGAAGGAGATGCTGCGCTGGGCCGTCGGGGCGGACGGCCCCGTGGCGGTCCGGTATCCCCGGGGCGGCGAAGGGCGGCGGTACCCCGAATGGACGGGGGAGAGCGCCCGTCTCCTCCGGCAGGGGGCGGACGTGACCTTGGTTTCTTATGGAACGATGACGGACGAACTTCTGACGGCGGCGGAGCTGCTGGCGGAACAGGGCACCGGCGCGGAGGTGTTGAAGCTCCACCGCGTCGCGCCCTTGGACGCGGAGCCGGTGGCGGAGTCGGTCCGGCGCACGGGACGCCTGCTGGTGCTGGAGGACTGCAACGAGAACGGTTCCATCGGCCAGCAGCTGGCCTCGGCGCTGGTACAGTCTGGGGCCGCGCCCCGGAAGATGGTCCTGAAGAATTTGAAAAACACCTTCGCTCCCCAGGGCACGGTGGCGCAGCTGCGGAAGCTGCTGGGCCTGGACGCCGGGAGCGTGGCGGAGGCGGTACGGGAGATGCTATGACCTATTATTCGGACGATAACTTGACGATCCGCACCATGACGGAGGCGGACGCGGAGGCCCTGGCCGCCGGCGAGCTTGCCCAGGGCTGGGGCGATACGCTGGAGAAGCACCGGACGCGCCTGCGGGACCAGGCGGCGGGGCGGTGCGCCGCCCTGGCGGCGGAATATCGCGGGCAGACGGCGGGATATCTCAGCGTTTATTTCCAGCCGGAGCACGGACCCTTTACCGGGAAGGGCTGGCCGGAGCTGGTAGATTTTGGAGTGCTGGAGAAGTTCCGTATGCACGGGATCGGCGGAAGGCTGATGGACGCTGCGGAGAAGATCGCGGCGGAGACTTCGCCGGTGGCCACGCTGGGAGTCGGCCTGCACAGCGGGTACGGCAGCGCCCAGCGGATGTATATCAAGCGAGGCTATGTGCCCGACGGCAGCGGCGTGTGGTACCGGGACCAGGTGTGCCCGCCCTACGGAGACTGCCGCAACGACGACGGCCTGGTACTCTATTTGTCCAAAAAACTGCGGTAACGGGAGGGAAACCAATGACCAGCCGGGAAGTAAAGGAGATCGCGTATAAGCTGGGCGCGGAGCTGTGCGGGATCGCCGGCCTTGGCCGTTTTTCAGACGCGCCGGAGGGCTATCACCCCCGGGACGTGTGGCCGGAATGCCGGTCGGTGATCTCATTCGCCTGCCGGTTTCCCGCGGCGGGAGCCGCCTGCGGGAATGACGTTGTGTATACCCGGGTCCGCAACTCCATCACGGCGAAAATGGACGCCATCGCGCTGGACCTGTGCATTGAGCTGGAGAAACGGGGCGTGCAGTGCGTCCCCGTCCCTGCCAACGAGAGCCAGTGGGACGAGCGGACCGGCCGCTGGCGGTCCATCGTCTCCCAGAAGCACGCCGCTCAGGCGGCGGGGCTGGGGACCATCGGGCGGCACTCCCTGCTTATCACCCCGGAGCTGGGGAGCATGGTCTGGCTGGGGTGCGTGCTGTGTGGAGAGGAGCTGGAGGCGGACCCGGTGAGAGAGCCGGTCTGCGACAATTGCGGAAAATGCGTGGAGGTCTGTCCAGTCCACGCTTTAGGCGGAGAGGAGCTGGTCCAGCAGGCGTGCTGGGACCACGCCTTTGGGGACGATTCTGAGAAGCGGGTGTGGCGGATTGCCTGCCATGCCTGCCGGGACGTGTGTCCCTATTGTCTGGGAAGCTGGAACGGAGGTCGATGAAATGGTCAAAAAAGATATGCGCCGCAGCGACTGGCACCGCATCCTCCGGCGGGAGTACGTCAGCCGGGACTGTCAGATATGCGGACGGCGGGGGAAGGAGAGCCTGTTGGTTATCCGGGAGGTCACCGGGCCGCTGACCGTCCACGATGGGGGCGAGGACGTACTGATCGTGGATACGGACTACGCCTGGGTGCAGATCGCGCTGGAGGGGCTGCCCTTCTGGCTGACCGCCATGTACGATGACCGGGGGAGGCTGATCCAGATCTATTTTGACATTACCGCAGGCAACCGGTTCGATGATCCGGAAAATCCGACGTTTGTGGATATGTATCTGGATATCGTGGTCAACAGCCGCGGCGAGCTGTTCGTGATGGATCAGGACGAACTGGACGAAGCCCTGGCGGAGGGGACCATCACCCGGGAGGAGTGGAACAGGGCCGGCGCGGCCTGTGATCGTCTCTACGCCTGTCTGGAGGAAAACCGGGAAGCCGTGACAGAGCTGTGCGGCCGGGTGTACAGGGAGCTGTGGGAGCGGCTGGCCTGTCGCGAAAAGGGGGAACAGACATGATCGAGATCAAAGAGATCAATGGAGCCCACCGGGCGGATATCAATTTACCGAACGAGCCCTTCCGGCTGTTCGGAAGGATGGAGCCGTCTTATGTGGACGGCAGATGGGGATACAGAAAGGAGAGAGAACATGCTGCTGCACGAATTTGACCCCAACCCGTCGGCGGTCATCAACCCTTGGGGCAATATTAAGCCGGTACAGGACTGTCCCAGGGTGGCGGTGTCTTGCTTTGAGCTGAGGACCTTCGACCGGATGGTGGAGCGATTGGGCGGAGTGGAGATCATGCGGCTGAAGAAAGCCAATTGGGATGCTCCGGTCTACCGGACGGAGTATAAGGGCGTGGAGATCGCCCTGTTCGAGGCCTACGTGGGCGCGGCGGGATGTATGGGGGTCCTGGAGGAGCTGTTTGCCGCCGGGGTGGAGAAGCTGGCGCTGTTCGGCACCTGCGGGGTGCTGGACCGGTCCATTGGCGACTGCGGCATCATCATCCCCACCGCCGCCCTGCGGGACGAGGGGGCCAGCTTCCACTACGCGCCGCCCTCGGACGAGATCGAGGTAAACCCGAAATATCGGGAAGAATTTATAGAGATTTTGGATCACCATCAATGCACATACACCCTGGGCAAGGTCTGGACCACGGACGCTTTTTACCGGGAGACGGTGGAAAAGATGGAGCGCCGGAAGGCGGCGGGGTGCGTGTGCGTGGATATGGAGTGTTCGGCGGTGGCCGCGCTGGCCCGGTTCCGGGGGAAGGATGTGTTTCACTTCTTCCACGCCTCGGACAATCTGGACGGCGGGGAATGGGAGGCGTGGAGCCTCAGTCAGGATGCCAATATCACAGGCAAGGACAAGGCCGCGCTGCTGGCCCTGGAGCTGGCGGTGAGGATCGCGGAAAGGGAGGACTGACATGGCGGACTACATCCTGGACCTGCGGAAAGCGGTAGGCCGCCGTCCGCTGCTCCAGACCGGCGCCGGAGTGATCGTGGTGGACGCGGCGGGCCGCGTATTGCTGCAGCGGCGCAGCGACAACGGCTGCTGGGACTACGCCGGAGGCTCCATGGAGCTGGGCGAGGAAGCGGAGGAGACCGCCCACCGGGAGCTGCTGGAGGAGACGGGGCTGACAGCCCGCCGCCTGGAGCTGTTCGGCGTGTTTTCCGGCGAGGACATGCACTACGTCTACCCCAACGGGGACGAGGTGTATAACGTGGACATCGTGTATATTTGCCGGGATCATTCCGGTGAGTTAACGCCCCAGGAAGGAGAGGTGGACGAACTCCGCTTTTTTGACGCAGACGGTCTGCCGGAAAATATCTCGCCGCCCAGCCGGAGACCACTGGAACGATGGCTGGCGGAGAGAAACGCATAGGAGGGATAACAAATGGCATTTCGATGGCTCGACATGGACGATTTCCCGCGAAGGGCGCACTTTGAATATTTCAGCGGTCTGGCGTACCCCTACGTGGGGACTACCGCCAACGTGGATATCACGGACGCGCTGAAACGGATCAAGGAGGAGAAACTGCCCTTTTTCCTCACGATCTGTTACTGCGCCGCCCGGGCTGCCAACGGCGTCCCGGAGCTGCGCCAGCGGATCAAGGAGGGCCGGATCGTTGAATTTGACCAGTGCCGGGTCTCCCATACCGTGGCGCTGGAGGACGGGACCTTCTGCTACTGCACGCTGGAGAACGAGCCCGATCTTGCCGCCTATCTGGAGTCGGGCAGGAAGGCCCAGGAGGAGGCGAAGCGGAAGGCCAGTATCGAGGAGGACCCGGACGAGTCCCTGGAGAAATTTTTCGTATCCTCCCTGCCCTGGCTGAGCTATACGGCGCTGATCCAGCCGGTCCCCAGCCCGGCGGACAGCAACCCGCGGATCACCTTTGGAAAGTACTCCACCCAGGGGGACCGGGTCCTCATGCCCGTGACCCTGCTGTGCAACCACGCCCTGGTGGACGGGCGGCACATCGCGGCCTTTTACCACGGGATGGAGCGGGAGCTGGCGGCTGTGTCCGCCGGGCCGGAGGGAGAAGCATGAGCAAGAAGGTCCGCCTGGACGTCCTCCTGACGGAGAAGGGCCTCCAGGAGAGCCGCCAGAAGGCCCAGGCCACCATCATGAGCGGGCTGGTCTACGTGAACGGCCAGCGGGTGGACAAGCCCGGCGCCGCCGTGGACCCGGAGGCGGACGTCCAGGTCCGTGGGAATACCCTGCGGTACGTCAGCCGGGGCGGCTTGAAGCTGGAAAAGGCCATGGCGGTCTGGCCCATCGAATTGACGGGTAAAATCTGTATGGACGTAGGCGCGTCCACCGGCGGCTTTACGGACTGTATGCTCCAGAACGGCGCGGCGAAGGTCTACGCGGTGGACGTGGGCTACGGCCAGCTGGCGTGGAGCCTGCGCAGTGATGAGCGGGTGGTCTGCCTGGAGCGGACCAACGCCCGGTATCTGAACCATGAGATCATCCCCGAGGAGCCGGATTTTTCCAGCGTGGACGTGAGCTTCATTTCCCTGAAGCTGATCCTCCCCGCCATTGCCAGCGTGCTGCGGGACGGCGGCGAGGCAGTCTGCCTGATAAAGCCCCAGTTCGAGGCGGGGCGCGAGAAGGTGGGCAAAAAGGGCGTGGTCCGGGACCCCGCCGTCCACCGGGAGGTACTGGAGCGTTTCCTGGACCATGCCACGGAGAGCGGCTTCGCCGTGCTGGACCTGAGCTATTCCCCCGTCCGGGGGCCGGAGGGAAACATCGAGTATCTGGGCTGGCTGCGGAAGGGTCCGGGGGAGGAAAAGTCCTTCGACCTGGCCGCCCTGGTGGAGGCGTCCCACGGGGAGCTGGAGCGAAAGGAATAGGCCTATGGCGGAGTTGACGTCCATGATGAATATTGGCCGGGAGATGGCGAAAAAGCTGCGGTCCGTCGGGATATCCTCGGCGGAGGAGCTGATAGCCGCAGGCCCTGAGCAGGCTTTTGCGCGGCTCAGGGAGCGGTATCCCCGGGTCTGTCTGGTGCATTTGTACGCGCTGGAGGGCGCGGTTTCCCAGACGGAGTTCAACGGTCTGTCCGAGGAAAGAAAGAGGGCGCTGAAGAGGTTCAGCGATGGGCTGGCAGAAGCGCCCTAGGGAGAGTTATGATGGTTGCATTAAGAACGGTTGATCATGGCAATTGGATCAAATGTATTGAGCTGGAGGTTACCGGTGAACAGCGCCGGTTTGTCAATCCGAATCTGTTCAGCCTGGCAGAGGCCTATGTGCATTCGGATGCAAACAGGAGCGAGGCCGAAGCATATTACCGGTGCATCCCCTTTGCCGTCTATTGCGGAGACGAGATAGTAGGCTTCGCCATGATAACCTATGAGAAGGACAGCGACTTTGACCACCGCCCTGCATATGAAATATACAGACTGATGATTGATAAGAACCATCAGGGAAGGGGCTACGGAAGGGAAGCGGTCATGTTGCTGCTGGACTATATCCGGACATTTCCTTATGGCAGAGCGGAGAACGTGTATGCGGCATGGCACCCTGAGAATGAGATATCAGGAAAGACATTCCTCGGGTGCGGATTTATGGCTGCCGGCACAGACGAGGACGGCGCGGTTGTGGCACGCTGCCGCCTGAACAGATGACCGGGCCCGGACCAACACGGAGGTGCTTGCGATGAAACGTGTGATATTATGTCCCAACCCCTACCGGGACAAGGGCCTGGCGGCGGCGAAGGCGGCGGAGTCCATCCTGAAGAGCGTGGGCCTGACCACGGTCTACTGCCTGCCCTTCAAACCGGAGGGCGGGGACGGGCAGTTCGGCGTGCCCCTGCGGCCCCTCCAGCAGGAGCTGCGAAACAGCGACCTGGTGGTGGCCTTCGGCGGGGACGGGACCATCCTGCACCTGGCCCGGGCGGCCTCCATGCGGGGGGTCCCGGTGCTGGGGGTGAACCTGGGGAGCCTGGGATTCATGTCGGACCTGGAGGCGGGAGAGCTGGGACTGCTGAAAAACCTGGCCTCGGGCCGCTTCCGCCGGGAGAAACGGATGATGCTGGACGTGACCGTCCAGCGGGAGGGCCGGACGGTCTATACCGGCAGCGCCCTCAACGACGCGGTGATCACCAAAGGGGCTATGGCCCGTGTGGTCCGGCTCCAGGTATCGGCGGGGGAGGACCGGCTGGGCCTCTTCTGCGGGGACGGCGTGGTGGTGGCCACGCCCACCGGGTCCACGGGGTACTCCCTCTCGGCGGGGGGGCCCATCGTGGAGCCCACGGCGCGGAACTTCGTCATCAGCCCCATCTGCGCCCACTCCGTCTTCACCAAATCCTTTGTACTTTCCGCCGCGGGAACGGTGACCGTGTCCCCGGCGGAGCTGAACCGGAAGCAGGTCTACCTCTCGGTGGACGGCGGCAAGGCCTTCGCCCTGCGGCAGGGCGACCAGGTGCGCGTCAGCCGTTCCCGGTACGAGACGGAGCTGCTCCGGCTGACCGATAAAAGCATTTACGACATTCTGAGGACAAAAATGACAGGAGGCATTGGATATGAAAAATGACCGTCAGCGCCGTATTCTGGAGATCGTGGAGCGGGAAGCCATCGACACCCAGGAGCAATTGCAGCAGAAGCTTCAGGAGCAGGGCGTGACCTGCACCCAGGCCACCATTTCCCGGGACATCAAGCAGCTCCACCTCATCAAGGAGCCGGTCGGCCAGGGGCGGTACCGCTATACCGTCTCCAGCCAGCGCAACAAGCTCAACGTGGCGGACAAGCTGCGCACCATTTTCCGGGAGAGCATCATCAGCGTGGACTCCGCCCAGAACATCGTGGTCATCAAGACCATGGCGGGCCTGGCCAACGCGGCGGCGGCGGCCATGGACGGCATGAGCATCTCCGGCATGGTGGGCACGCTGGCGGGAGACGACACGGCCCTGCTGGTCATGAAGGACGCCGAGATGGCCAAGGGGTTCTGCGAGGACATCCACGAGATGCTGAAGTAAGCGGGCCTGTGGAGCGTGAGAAAAAGGAGAACGCACGATGTTACAGCTGCTGCATATTGAGAATATCGCGGTGATCGAGGAGGCGGACATCACCTTCGACGAGGGCTTCAACGCCCTGACCGGCGAGACCGGCGCCGGAAAGAGCATCGTGATCGATGCCATGGGGGCCGTGCTGGGCCAGCGGACCAGCCGGGACCTGATCCGCACCGGCGCGGCAAAGGCCTTCGTCAGCGCCATGTTCTCCGGCGTGCCGCCCCTGGCGGCCCTGGAGGAGTGCGGCCTGGAGGCGGAGGACGGGGAGCTCCTGCTCCAGCGGGAGATCTACGCCGACGGGAAGAACGCCTGCCGCGTGGGCGGCAGGCCGGTGACCGTGGCCCAGCTGCGCCGGATTGGCGGCGCGCTGCTGAACATCCACGGCCAGCACGACGGGCAGCAGCTGCTGGACGAGGAACAGCACGGCGCCTACCTGGACAGCTTCGGCCGGGTGGAGGCGGAGCTGGAGGCCTACGCCGCCTGCTACGAGGCCATGGAGGCCACCCGGAAGAAGCTGAAGTCCCTGCAGATGGACGAGGCGGAGAAGGAGCGGCGCATGGACAGCCTCGCCTTCCAGATCCAGGAGCTGGAGAAGGCCCAGCTGAAGCCGGGGGAGGAGGAGGCCCTCCTCCAGCGGCGGAACCTGCTGCGCAACGGCGAGAAATTCATGTCCGCCGTCCAGGGGGCCGTGTGGAACCTCACCGGCGGGGACGACGGCGGCGGCGCGGTGTCGGAGCTGCGGGAGGCCGCCGGGGCGGTCTCCGGCGTAAAGGGGCTGGACGACCGGTTCGGGAAGCTCCACGAGCGGCTGGAGGGCCTCTACTCGGAGGCCTACGACGTGGCGGAGACCCTCCGTGACCTCCAGGATTCCTTCGATTTCAGCCCCCGTGAGCTGGACGAGCTGGAGGGCCGGGCGGACCTGCTCTACCGCCTGAAAAAGAAGTACGGCCCCACGGTGGAGGACATGCTGGCCTACCTGGAGAAGTGCCGGGAGGAGCTGGACCAGATCGCCTTTGCCGCCGGCACCACCGCCCGGCTGGAGAAGCAGCTGGAGAAGGAACGGGGCAGGGCGATGAAAGCCGCCCGGGCGCTGTCCGAGGCCCGGAAGGCAGCGGCCAAGCGTCTGGAGGAGCGCATCCAGGAGGAGCTGCGGCAGCTGGATATGCCCAAGGTCCGCTTCGCCATCTGCTTCGAGGAGAAGGAGCCCGACGCCCTGGGGATCGACGTGGTGCGCTTTCTGATGTCCGCCAACGTGGGGGAGGAACTGCGCCCCATCAACAAGGTGGCCTCCGGCGGCGAGCTGGCCCGGATCATGCTGGCGCTGAAAAACGTGCTGGCGGAGAACGAGCTGATCGGGACCCTGGTGTTCGACGAGGTGGATACCGGCGTCAGCGGCCGGGCGGCCCAGAAGGTGGCGGAAAAGCTGGCCCAGGTCAGCCGCCGCAAGCAGGTGCTGTGCGTCACCCATCTGCCCCAGCTGGCGGCTATGGCGGACACCCACTTCTCCGTGGAAAAGGGGGAGCGGGAGGGCCGCACCTATACCCAGGTGGTCCGGCTGGACCGGGAGCGCCGCAAGGAGGAGCTGGCCCGGCTCACCGGCGGGCAGCGCGTGACCTCCGCCCTGCTGGCGGGCGCGGAGGAGCTGCTGGACGCGGCGGCGGAGTATCGGGCGGGATTGTGAGGAGAAGGGAATGGAAGGCATCGACAGCTTAAAAAAATACCTGCTGACGGTCCACCCGGTGCGGAAGACCGGAGCCCAGAAGCGGGAGTTCCGCCAGTGGCTGCTCCGGGAGCTGAAGCGGGCGGGATGGAAGGCCGGGGAGGAGACCTACGGCAAATGGAACGGCAGCGTCAACGTGGTAGCGGGCGACCCGGACCGGGCCGACATCTTCCTCTGCGCCCACTACGACACCGGCTCCCGGATGCTGATACCTGATTTCGTATCGCCCGCCAACGTGTTAGCCCACATCTGCTACCACCTGGCGGCGGCGCTGGCATTGGCGGCAGCGGCGTTCCTGCTGGCGCTGGCGGTCAGCTTCCCGCTGGACCAGCCGGGGCTGATGCTGCCCCTGTTCCTGGTGCTGGCGGTGGCAGCCCTGTGGCTCGCGGCCTACGGCCCGGCCAACCAGAACAACGCCAACGGCAACTCCTCCGGCGTGCTGGCGCTGATGGCCGTTGCCAGGGAGGCGCGGCCCGGCAAGCGGGTGTGCCTGGTGTTTCTGGACAACAACGAGCGGAGCCTCCTGGGGGCCTCGGCATTCAAGAAGCGGCATATCGACAAGGCGTCTCAGTGCCTGTTCATCGATCTGGACTGCGTGGGCGACGGGGAGGAGCTGCTGCTGATTCCCTCCAAATACAGCCGCTGGGACGGTCCGCTGCTGGAGGCGCTGGAGGCGTCCTTTCCGGAGGGGGAGGAGATGCGTCCCCATGTGCTGTCCAAGGGCCTGCAGTACTATCCCTCGGACAACCGGAAGTTCAAATTCCATGTAACGGTATGCGCCTGCCGGTATCTGGCGGGGCTGGGGTACTACATCCCCCATCTGCGCACGAAGAAGGATACGGTCCTCCGGGAGGAGAACGCGGCGTACATCGCCCGGAGCCTGGCGCGGTTTTTACCGGCATACCTGGACGGCGGGGCGGAAGAGTAACGCGGCGCAGGCTGAAAGGGGGATACTGCCTAATGAAGATCTACACCATCGTCGGCGGAGTGAACGGCGTGGGCAAGAGCAGTTTTACCGGCGTTCTGAAGAGCCGGACCACGGACCTGGGGGTCATCATCGACATTGACAAGCTGACCGCCCAGTCCGGCGGCGACCCCCTTGCGGGAGGCCGGAGGGCGGTCCGGACCATGGAGGACTGCATCCGCGGCGGGGTCAGCTTCACCCAGGAGACCACGCTGTCCGGCCATCAGGTGCGAAAGACGGTCCGGCGGGTCGGAGAACTGGGGTACCACGTCCGGCTGTACTACATCGGGCTGGATACTGCGGAGGAGAGCGAGAAGCGCATCGCCAACCGCGTGGCCCTGGGCGGCCACGATATTCCGGGAGCGATGGTCCGAAAGCGCTTTCAAAAGCGGTGGGACGGTCTCCGGGCCGTGCTGCCCTACTGCGATGAGGCGGTTTTCTATGACAACCGGAACGGCTTTGCGGAAGTGGCCGTCTATCGCAACGGAGAACTGATCCTGGAGGGCGAGTACCGGCCCGAATGGATCAAAGAGCTTTCGCGGCACCTGTGACCTTATCTTCATGACGGAACAAGCATAAAGGGGCGGTCCGATGAAAACATCGGGCCGCCCCTTTCGATCATGTTGAAGACAGTATATCATATCCCGCGGCCCGGGCCCATCGACCAGCTGTTGCGATTTTGCTACCCTTTGCGATTTCTTTCCCCCGCCCATTCCCCCCGCATATTTCCCGACAGATTTCTTCCTCCTTCTCTGCTACAATGGTACAAATCACAGCAGAGAAGGGGACAAGCTATGAAGATCGCCAACATTACCCTGGAACGGGCCTCCGCGGGGGAGGCGCTCCGGCTGGCGGGCTACGGGGCGGCGGGCTTTTTCGCCGCCGGGTGCTGTCTGGAGGGCCGCGCGCCGCTGGCGGCGGGCTTCCTTGCGGCCTGCCGGCCCGGGAAGTACGGCCTCGCCGCCCTGGCGGGGGGGATCGGGGGGAGCCTGGTGTTCCTGCCCTTCGCCCCGGCGCTGCGGGGCTGCGGGATACTGGTGCTGATCTACGCGGTGCTCTCTGCCTTTCGGGACACCAAGTGGTTCCGGCAGGGGTGGTTCCGTCCGGCGGCGGCCGCCGGGGCCACGCTGGCGGTGGAATTGGCCTACGCCCTGCAGATGGGCATCGGGAGCGAGAGCCTGCTGCGGATGGCGGCCTGCACGGTCCTGGCCGGAGGGCTGTGCCACTACTGCTCCCTGCTGCTGCGGGAGGCGGTGATCCCCCGGCGGAAGGCCCCCCGTGACTCGGAGAGCCTGCGCCAGCGTCTGCGCCTGAGCGCCGAGGCCCTGCGGGCCCTGGGGGAGAGCCTGGTCCCGACCCAGCAGCCCAAGAAGGAGGAGAACCCCGCCGTAGTCTTCGACCGCGCGGCGGAGGTGGTGTGCCGGGGGTGCGCCCTCCGGGACCTGTGCTGGAACAAGGAGTACGTCTCCACCTTCAACGCCTTCAACGATGCCACGCCCCTGATGCTGGAGCGGGGAAGGGCGGAGGCGTCGGACTTCGCCGTCCACTTCGCCTCCCGGTGCATCCACTTTCCCCAGCTCCTCTCCGCCATCAATACGGAGGTGACGGCCCTGCTGCTCCGGCGGCAGTACCGCCGCCAGCTGGCCCGGGAGCGGGAGCGCAGCCGGGGGCAGTACACCCAGCTGGGGGAGCTGGTGGCCCAGGCCATGTCCGCCGCCGAGGCCCCCGCCGCCACGGGGAAGGAGCTGTGCCACGAGGTGGCCCTGGGGGCGGAGCCCAAGGAGGGACAGCGCCTGTGCGGGGACAGCCTCACCTGGTTCCGGACCGGGGGCACCCTGTACGCCATCCTCAGCGACGGCATGGGCAGCGGCCGGGAGGCCCAGCGGGAGAGCCAGATGGCCCTGCGTCTGCTGGAGCAGTTCCTCCAGGCGGGCATCGCGCCGGAGACGGCCCTGCGGACCATGAACGCCGCCCTGAACCTCCGCAGTGACGAGCAGGGGAGCTTCACCACCATCGATCTGCTGGCGGCGGACCTGTCCGCCGGCCAGGCGGCGCTCTACAAGTACGGCGCGGCGCCCACGTATATCAAGCGCCAGGGCTCCGTCCGGCGTCTGGCGGGAGCGTCCCTCCCGGCGGGTCTCCAGGACTCCGGCGCGGAACCCCAGGCCATCCGGTTCCCCCTGGAGGAGAACGCGTTTTTGCTGATGGTCAGCGACGGCGTGGCCGACAGCGGGGACGACCAGTGGCTCCAGGACCTTCTGGCCGGATGGCAGGGGAGCGACCCCAACGTGCTGACCAGCCTCGTGCTCCGGGAGGCCTACCAGCGGCGTCACGGGGACGACGACCGGAGCGCCCTGTGCGTGTACCTCCCAGCCGGAAAGCGTGGAAGGAGAGAGGTATGATCCTTTCTCTCGGGAAAAGGGATCAAGATACCCTGCCGGGGCAGGGATGCGTTTCCGGCGAGGGAAAAGGACACAAACAGCCCGGGGGCTTCTTGCCCCCGGGCCGTTATCCTATAGGATCAACCTCGCTCCACACAGCAAATAAGCCTTTAGAACGCCCCCTGCTCCATCATCGCCTCCGCTACCTTCTTGAACCCCGCCAGATTGGCCCCGGCCACCAGATTGTAGCCCAGCCCATACTCCTCGGCGGCTTCCACAGAGACCTTGTGGATGTTCTTCATGATGCCCTTCAGCTTCTCGTCCACCTCCTCGGCGGACCAGACCAGCCGCTCGCTGTTCTGGCTCATTTCCAGAGCGGAGACGGCCACGCCGCCGGCGTTGACGGCCTTGGAGGGGGCCACGATCATCCCCGGCTGCCCCATGAGATAGAACAGCGCGTCATTGGTGGTGGGCATGTTGGCCACCTCGATGTAGTACTTCACGCCGTTTTCCACGATCTGCTTGGCGTGCTCCATATGCACGTCGTTCTGCATGGCGGAGGGCATGACGACATCGGCCTTCACGCCCCAGGGCTTCTCGCCGGGATGGAACGCCACGCCGAACTTGTCCGCGTAATCCTGGACCAGGTTCCGCCCGGAGTTGCGCATGGTCACCAGATAGTCGATCTTCTCCTGAGAGGAGGAAACGCCGTCGGGATCGTACACATACCCGTCCGGCCCGGACAGGGTGACGACCTTGGCCCCCAGATCCCTGGCCTTCTTGCAGATGCCCCAGGTCACGTTGCCGAACCCGGCGCAGGCGATGGTCTTCCCCTTGACGTCCTCGCCCTCGTGGGCCAGCACCTCCTGGAGGTAGTACATAGCGCCGTACCCGGTGGCCTCCGGCCTGGTGAGGCTGCCGCCGTAGCTGAACCCCTTCCCGGTGAGCACCCCGTTCTCGAAGGTGCCCTTCAGCCGCCGGTACTGGCCGTAGAGATAGCCGATCTCCCGGCCGCCCACGCCCATGTCTCCGGCGGGCACATCGATGTCCGGCCCGATGTACCGGTAGAGGGCGGTCATGAAGCTCTGGCAGAAGCGCATGATCTCCCCCTCGCTCTTCCCGGCGGGATCGAAGTCGCTGCCGCCCTTACCGCCGCCGATGGGCAGTCCGGTGAGGCTGTTCTTGAAGATCTGTTCAAAGCCCAGGAATTTGATGATGCCGGGATACACATTCTTCTGGAACCGCAGCCCGCCCTTGTAGGGCCCGATGGCTCCGTTGAACTGGCAGCGGTAGCCGGTGTTGGTATGATAATTGCCGTTGTCGTCCATCCAGACCACCCGGAAGGTGAACATCCGCTCCGGTTCCACCATCCGATTGAGCAGATCGACCTTTTCGTACTCCGGGTGCTTGTCAACCATCGGGGCGATGGAGGTCAGCACCTCTTCTACGGTCTGAACGAATTCCGGTTCGCTGCCGTGCTTCCGCTTCACATTTTCGATCACGCTGGCGACATAGGCGTTCATGTATGTATTCCTCCTCAAATTTCCAGAGCAGGCGGAGGGCCCCTCCGCCTTTTCTCCATCTGATGCCATACTACCATTTTTCAGAAAAAAAGACAACCGCTTTTTTTGTGAAAGCCACGGTGAAAGTGTGGAAGTTTTCCGTTTCTTTTTGTGCAAAATAGACACCCCCTGCCCACCGTTCATTGGTGCGCAGGGGGTGCGGCGTCATACCCGCTCGATTCAGCAGAGCGTGGCGTAGATCACGGCCTTGATGGTGTGCATCCGATTTTCCGCCTCGTCGAACACCACCGACCGGGCGGACTCGAACACCTCGTCGGTGACCTCCATCTCCGGCAGGCCGAACTTCTCCGCGATCTGCGCCCCGATGGTGGTCCTGGTGTCGTGGAAGGAGGGCAGGCAGTGCATAAAGATGGCGGACTCCTTAGCGTTTGCCATCACCCCGGCGTTGACCTGATAGGGCCGCAGCAGCCGGATGCGCTCCTCCCAGACCGAATCCGGCTCGCCCATGGAGACCCAGATGTCGGTGTAGATCACGTCGGCCTCCCGGGTGCCCTCCCGCACGTCCTCCGTCAGGGTCACGGACCCGCCGCTCTCCGCCGCGAGGCCCTTGGCGGCCTCCACCAGCTCCTGGGCGGGGAAGAGCTCCTTAGGCGCGCAGGCGGTAAAGTGGAGCCCCATTTTCGCGCAGGCGATCATCAGGGAGTTGCCCATATTGTTCCTGGCGTCCCCCATGTAGGTGAAGCGCAGTCCCTTCAGCGTCCCGAACTTCTCCTCGATGGTCAGCAGATCAGCCAGCATCTGGGTGGGGTGGAACTGATCCGTCAGCCCGTTCCAGACCGGTACCCCGGCATATTTCGCCAGCTCCTCCACCAGCTCCTGGCTGAACCCCCGGTACTCGATGCCGTCGTACATCCGCCCCAGCACCCGTGCCGTGTCGGCGATGGATTCCTTCTTCCCCATCTGAGAGGACCCGGGGTCCAGATACGTGACCCCCATCCCCAGATCATGCCCCGCCACCTCGAAGGAGCAGCGGGTCCTGGTGGAGGTCTTCTCGAACAGGAGCACGATGTTCTTCCCCTCCAGATACCGGTGAGGGGTCCCGGACCGTTTCATGGCCTTAAAATCCTTGGCCAGATCCAGCAGATACCGGATCTCCGCCGGAGAGTAGTCCAGCAGCTTCAAAAAATGTCTTCCTCTGATATTGACAGGCATAATGTACCCTCTTTCTTTCTCATTTCAAACGCGACAGCGCCGGGGCGAACCCGTCCCACGCGCCTCCCTCCGGCAGCGCCCGGAAGTCCATCATCTTACCGCCCGGGTGCCGGAACGCCAGCGCCCAGCTCCACAGCGCCATCCCGCCTCCGCCTCCGCCATATTTCCCATCGCCAACCAGGGGCGTCCCCCGGCTGGCGAACTGCACCCGGATCTGATGGGTCCGCCCGGTGTGGAGCCGCACCAGCACCAGGGCCAGCCCGTCCCGCTCTGCCAGCAGGCGGTAGTCCAGCAGGGCCTCCTTCACGCCGCCCCGCATCCGCTGTACCACGAAGCTCTTGTTCCGGCTCTTGTCGTGGAGCAGCAGGTCCCGATAGGACCCCTCCTCCGCCTCCGGACGCCCCCGCGCGATGCACAGGTACTCCTTCCGGAACTCCCCCCGCGATATCGCGCCCGACAGCGCCCCGGCGGCCCGGCTGGTCCTGGCGAAGACCATCACGCCCCCCGCCTCCCGGTCCAGCCGGTGGACGGGAAAGATATCTCCCCCCAGCTGTGCGCGCAGCAGGGAAGGGAGGGTGTCTCCCGGCCCGTCCTGACTGAGGAGCCCCGCCGGCTTGCGGCAGACGGCCAGCTCTTTATCCTGATACAGGATGTGGATCATTTCATGACCCGGGCCATGATCTCCAGCCCCTTGTCGATCTCCTCCCTGGTGATGACCAGGGGCGGCAGCAGCCGCAGGGTGTCCTTCCCGGCGGTGAGGCACAGCAGGCCCTCCGCCATCAGCCGGTCCTTCAGCTCCTTGTGGGTCATCCCCTGGACGCCCACGCCCACCATGAGGCCCATGCCCCGGATGCCGGACACACAGGGGCTGTTCAGCCCCGCGATGCCCTCCCGGAGGTACTGCCCCTTCCGCTTCACGTCCTCCAGGAACTCCGGTGTCAGGGTATCCACCACCACGTTGGCGGCGGCGGCGGCCATGGGGTTCCCGCCGAAGGTACTCCCGTGATCCCCGGCGCGCAGGACGTTCCGGCACTTCTCGTTGGTCAGGAAGCCCCCGAAGGGCAGTCCGCCCGCGATGCCCTTGGCGAAGGTCGCCACGTCCGGCTGGATGCCGAACTGCTGGAACGCGAACATGGTCCCCGTCCGTCCGACGCCGGTCTGGACCTCGTCCACCAGCAGAAGCCAGTCCTTTTCGGCGCACAGCTTCGCCACCGCCTGCACGTAGTCCTCCTGGAGGGGATTGACGCCGCCCTCGCCCTGGATGAGCTCCATCATCACGCCGCACACGTCGTCCCCGGCGGCCCCCATGAGGCTGTCCATACTGTTGGCCTCCGCGTACCGGAAGCCCTCGGTGAAGGGGAAGAAGAACTCGTGGAAATGGTCCTGCCCGGTGGCCTTCAGCGTGGTGATGGTCCGCCCGTGGAAGGAGTTTTTCAAGGTAATGATTGTGGCCCTGCCCTCGCCGTACTTCTCATAGGAGTACTTCCGGGCGGTCTTGATCATGCCCTCGTTGGCCTCCGCGCCGGAGTTGCCGAAGAAGGCCGCCGCCATCCCGGAGGCGGGGACCAGCTTGGAGGCCAGCTTCGCGTAGGGCTCGGTGTAGAACAGGTTGGAGATGTGCCCCACCTTCATGGCCTGGTCGTAGATGGCCTTGGCCCATGTCTCGTTGGCGTACCCCAGGGAGCAGACCCCGATGCCGGATGTAAAGTCGATATAGTGTTTACCCTCTGTGTCCCAGAGACTTGCGCCCTTGCCGTGGTCGATGGCGGCCTGATTTCTTCCATATGTCTGGAGGACGTAGCCCTCGTCCAGTGCTTTGATCTCTTGGAAATTCATAAGAAAGCCGTTCCTTTCTGATAAAAATAAGTGCTGCCGTCAGTGGAATGCCGTAAAGTGCAGATGCAGGAAGGTATCCTCCGCTTCCTCAATGGAGATCCCGCTGGCGGTGACCACCGCGCCGGTGGATTGATCCTCCACTTGAGTTAAGAAAGTAAAGAGGAAACCATCTTCCAAACTTTCCTCAAAAAAGTAATACGTGGGGGTATCATCCTCCGGTATGATTTCGTAGACCTCCAATTCCTCAAAGGAAAGGATATAATCAAAGTAGTCCTCAAACTGGACAAATCGTCCTGTTAAAAGCGTCTGACCGTCCCGCTTCACCACAAAGCAGCTGTTTTCTGGGAAAAGATATGTCCCATCCTCCACATCCAGTGTTACCGTTACAGCATCTCCGGTACTCAGATTGTACGAAAGAGACATCTCAGCCTCGCAGGCTGTCAGGCAGAGTAAAGAAAGCAGCCAGAAAATCAGAGCGCGCCTCGCTTTCATTTACCTCTCCTCCTCCTTACCAGATCATAGTCCCGATCCCCGCGTGGGACAGCACCTCGATCAGGATCGAATGGGGTATCCTCCCATCCAGGATGTGGGTCCTGTGGACGCCGTTCTGAACGGCGTCCACGCAGCACTCCACCTTGGGGATCATCCCTCCGGAGATGATCCCCTGACCCACCAGCTCCGGCACCTCGGAGAGCCGTACCTGGGAGATCAGCGTAGACTCGTCGTTCTTGTCCCGCAGCAGTCCCCGGACGTCCGTCAGCAGGATCAGCTTCTCCGCGCCCACCGCCACGGCGATCTTCGCCGCCGCCGTGTCCGCGTTCACATTGTAGCTGGTCTCCGCGTCCGTCCCCTGGGCCACCGTGGAAATGACCGGAATGAACCCGTCCTGGAAGGCGTCCTGGATCACCTTGGGATTGACCTCGGTGATATCGCCCACCAGGCCGTAGTCCACCCCGTCCTCCTGCCGCCGCACGCCCTTGAGCATCCCGCCGTCCAGGCCGCACAGTCCCACGGCCTGTCCGCCCGCCCGGTTGAGGGTGGCGACCAGGTTCTTGTTCACCTTGCCGCACAGCACCATCTGCACGGCCTCCATGGTCTCCTCGTCGGTGTACCGCAGTCCGTTGACGAACTTACTCTCCTTGCCGGTCTTTTTCAGCAGTTCGTTGATCTCCGGCCCGCCGCCGTGGACCACCACCACGTGGACGCCCACCAGCCGCAGCAGGATGATATCGCTGATAACGGCCTTTTTCAGCTCCTCGCTGATCATGGCGTTGCCGCCATATTTGATGACCACCGTCTTCCCATAGTACCGCTGGATGTAAGGCAGCGCCTCCACCAGCACCTGGGCCCGGTCGCTGTGATTGAGATCCATAACACCCTCCCCGCGAAACGCGCTCCGCGCCGCAAACGGCAACTCCGGTTGCTGTTTTTGGAACGAATGTTTCACGTGAAACATTTTTAAGTCCGGTAATCCCCGTTGATCTTGATATAGTCGTAGGTGATGTCGCATCCCCAGCAGGTGCAGGACTCATCCCCCTCGGCCATGGTGATGTCGATGTCCACCTCGTCCTCGGTGAGGATCTTCTTTGCCAGCTCCTCGTCGAAGTCCAGCCCCCGGCCCGCCTGGCAAACCAGGATGTCCCCGGCCTCGGAGGCAAAGGACACGTCCACCTTCTCCGGATCGAACTTCTCCCCGGAGTAGCCCATGGCGCACAGCACCCGTCCCCAGTTGGCGTCGCACCCGAAGATAGCCGCCTTGGTGAGGGTGGAGGAGATGACGGACTTGGAGATGGTCTCCGCCTGCTCCTCGGAAGCCGCCCCCCGGACGGTGCAGGTAATGAGGTGCTTTGCCCCCTCGCCGTCCTTGGCCATGGACCGCGCCAGCAGGTAGCACACCTCATGGAGCGCCATAACGAAGTCCACATACCGGTCGTTCTTCTCCGTGATCTCCGCATTACCCGCCATCCCGTTTGCCAGAATACAGCAGGTATCGTTAGTAGACGTATCCCCGTCCACGCTGATCCGGTTGAAGGTCATCCGCACCACCTCGTGCAGCGCCTCCGTGAGCATCTCCTGAGAGATAGCGCAGTCGGTGGTGAGGAAGCACAGCATGGTACCCATGTTGGGATGGATCATCCCGCTGCCCTTGGCGATGCCTCCGATGTGGACGGCGGTTCCCCCGATGAACACCTCGGCGGCAAATTCCTTTTTCGTGGTATCCGTTGTCATGATAGCGTGGGCCGCCGCGTCGCTGGCCTCATCGCTGCGCTCCAGCAGGCCGTACAGCTCCGGCACGCCGTCCTCGATGACCTTCACGTTGATGGTCTGCCCGATAACGCCGGTAGAGGACACCAGCACGTCCTCCGGAGCGCACCCGATGGCCTTCGCCGCCGCCGCGCACATTTTCTCGGCGTTTTCCTCCCCGTGGGGAGCGCAGGCGTTGGCGTTGCCGCTGTTGGCGATAATGGCCCGGATGCTGCCCTTCGCCAGATGGTCCATGGTAACATGGATGGGAGCCGCCTTCACCACGTTTTTGGTGAACATGGCCGCCGCCCTGCAGGGCACGTCAGAAACGATCAGCGCCACATCCTTCTTCCAGGTAGCGTGGGTCTTAACGCCCACATGGAGCCCCGCCGCCCGGAACCCCTGCGCGGCGCACACGCCGCCGGAAATCATTTGACTCATGGTAGATTCTCCTATACATTCGGCATACATACTTTTCTTTTTGAAAAAAGAAAAGTATCAAAAGAAAAACTTTTAATGGCGAAACTCCGTTTCGCCTGACATCTTTTCGGGTTCTGTGGGGCCGCACGGCTCACGCCGTGCTGGGGGGCCGGTCTATCGGGACCGCGCTTCCAACCCGGTCTCCTCCGGGAAGCCCAGCATAATATTCATATTCTGCACCGCCGCGCCGCTTGCGCCTTTGCCCAGGTTATCCAATCGGGCCGCCAGCATGACCTGTTCGTCATTCCCGCAGACAAAGATTTGCAGTTCGTTTGTTCCCGCCAGATTATTGCTTCCGATAAAGCCGCAGGCGGGAGCGTCATCCGGACGCACCGTCACGAACCGCGCCCCGGCATAGAACTCCCGGTAAAGCGTCCGCAGGCTGTCAAGGCTTTGACTGCCGCCCAGCATATCCAGATACAGCGGTACCGTCATCACCATACCCTGCGGAAAATCGCAGATCATGGGCATAAAGACCGGCTTCCGCGTGAGTCCGCAGACCTGCGCCATCTCCGGGAGATGCTTATGGGCCAGCGTCACCGCGTAGTGCCGTGGACTGACCAGCTCCGCCTCCCGGTCCTCCGCCTCATACTGGGCGATAGCCTTCTTCCCGCCCCCGGTATAGCCGGAGATCGCGTGGCAGGCAAGCGGAGCATCCGGAGCCAGCACCCCCCGCCGCACCAGCGGCGCGATCAGGGAGATGAACCCGGTCGCATAGCACCCCGGATTAGCGACCCGCTTCGCCGTCCGGATAGCCTCCCTCTGTTCCGCTCCCAGTTCCGGGAAGCCATAGACCCAGCCGGGAGCGGTACGGTGGGCAGTGGAAGCGTCGATGATCCGGGTAGCCGGATTCTCCGCCAGCGCCACCGCCTCCACGGCGGCGGCGTCCGGCAGGCAGAGGAAAACCAGATCGGCCTCGTTCATCAGCCTCTTCCGCTCGGAAGCGTCCTTCCGCTTGTCCTCGTCGATGAGAAGGAGCTGGATATCCTCCCGGCCCGCCAGCCGGTCGTAGATCTGCAGGCCGGTGGTGCCCTCCTTGCCGTCGATATATACAACAGGCTTACCCATGGCGAGCCTCCTCAATGAAGAATTTTAATTCGTTGATCTGCCGTGTAGTCTCCTCCTCAGCGGGACCGCCGTAGCTCTTCCGCTGGCCCATACAGGTCTCCAGACTAAGAGCCTCGTATACATCCTCCTCGAAGAGGGGGGAGATACTTCGCAGTTCCTCCAGCGTCAGCACCTCCAGCAGCTTTTCTTTTTCTGTGCAGTAGTACACCAGATTGCCCACCGTAGTATAGGCGTCCCGGAAGGGGAGGCCCTTCTTAGTCAGATAATCGGCGCAGTCGGTGGCGTTGATGAACCCGCTTCCGGCGGCCCGGCGCATATTCTGCGGCAGTACCCGCATGGTGGCAATCATCCCCGCGAACACCGGCAGGCACATCTTCACCGTGTCGATGGCGTCGAATACCGGCTCCTTGTCCTCCTGCATGTCCTTGTTATATGCCAGAGGGATGCCCTTCATGGTGGTCAGCAGACCCATGAGGTGTCCATAGACCCGGCCCGTCTTCCCGCGGACCAGCTCGGCTACATCGGGGTTCTTTTTCTGCGGCATGATGGAGCTGCCGGTGGAATAGGCGTCGTCCAGCTCAATAAACTTGAACTCCCAGCTGCACCAGAGGATGACCTCCTCCGCAAACCGGCTCAGGTGCATCATCAGGATGGACAGATCGCCCAGCAGCTCAAGGGCATAATCCCGGTCGCTGACCCCGTCCAGGCTGTTGGAGCAGGGGGCGTCAAAGCCCAGGAGCTTTGCCGTCTGCCAGCGGTCGATAGGGTAGGTAGTTCCCGCCAGGGCCCCGCTGCCCAGAGGGCAGACGTTCATCCGCGCCTTGCAGTCCAGCAGTCTCGTCACGTCCCGTTTGAGCTGTTCCCCGTAGGCCAGCAGATGCTGCGCGAAGGAAACCGGCTGCGCCCTCTGCAAATGGGTATAACCGGGCATCACGGCCTCCTGATGCTGTTTGGCCTGGTCCAGGACGGCCTGCTGGAGGTCCAGGATCTGCTGGACGATCTCGTCGATCTCCCGGCGGAGGAAGAGGCGGAGGTCCACGGCGACCTGATCGTTCCTGCTGCGGGCGGTGTGGAGGCGCTTGCCTGCCGCGCCGATCTTATCCGTCAGGAGGGATTCCACGTTCATGTGGATGTCCTCGTTGTCGGCGGTAAATTCGATTTTTCCGGCCTCGATACCGGCCAAAATGTCTTTCAGGCCCTGAATGATCTGTTCTTTGTCCTCCGTGGAGATGATGCCGCAGTCCGCCAGCATGGCCGCGTGGGCGATGCTGCCTTCAATATCTTCCCGGTACATGCGGCAGTCAAATTGGATGGAGGAGTTGAAATCGTTGACCAGCGTGTCGGTCTCTTTGCGGAACCGTCCGCCCCATAGCTTCATCGTTTATTCCTCGTTTCTCTCGCGCCCGGCCGGCGCGGCGGTAAGTCGTTTCTATTTGATAGCCCGGGGGCTTCTCGCCCCCGGACACCCCTCGGGTACTTTTTGTGTGAACAAAAAGTACCCAAAAAATCACTTAAGGAACGTAGTTCCTTAAGGATCCTCCTTCATTACGGGAGAGTTTAGTTTGCGCCCGAGGCCCAGTCTGGTTTTGTCTGCCGTACTGCCGTCCGCTCTGTGCAACTCCGGTTTCTATTTCAGCGTGGTCATTGGCGGCCCCTACCGTCTCGCGGGGCAAACTCTCCGGGGTGCGAGACGGGGAAGGTTCCGGGCTGGTAGAGATTTTTCCGCATGGGCCTGTTAGTTATCCGCAACTGTGCAAAATTGGATGTCCGCTTGCAGCCGGGACAGATAGCAGGAAGCGGCGGAGACGCTTTTGGCCCCCGCCCTTCCGGTTTATATTTTGGAAATGGAAAAAGGATGACCCGCTGGGTCCAGCAGGATCGTCTGGCCGGCGCGCTCCTCCGCCAGGTACGCGCCCAGCGTCTCGGCACGGCCTACGGCCTCCTGATAGAGTTCCGAACGGAAGTCGATATACAGCATCGCCTGCTGCTTCCCCGGCGCGGCGGGCCACATCGGAGGGATATAGTCCTCCGCGTATTCGATCGTCAGCTCCACACCGGTCTCTTCCGAGCGCAGCCGCACCCGTTGGGCGCTCCGTTCCACTGCGGGCCATTCCAGCAGCTCCTCATAAAATGCCGCCAGCTCCTCGACGAACGCGCATTGCAGGACCGCCCCCGCCAGCTTTGGCTCCCACCATTTATCATACGGCGGCATACGGAGGTCCTTCCAGTCGTATTTCTCCATGTCCAGCCGGGACCTCTCATCCCGCCACAGGCAGGGGCCCCAGCAGTCCATGGCTTCGGCTTCCCGGGCCATGTCCTCGTCCAGAGGATACAGAAAGCACTCAATTTCATGGGAGATGCTGCCGAAAAATAGTTTTCCCCGGGAGAAGATGCACAGGTCGCCCAGCGTGCCTCTATACCGGTTGGGCCGGTCGGGATGCTTTGCTGACGGGGCGTACTGGAAGAAAATATCATGGCAGCAGGACAGCAACACCTCCTTTGACCCCGGCGAGGCGTGATAGCGGTACACGCGCATTTTGGAGCTGCCGGGACCGTAGCCGAACCACTCGTCAATGGTGATGACATCCGCAAACCAGGGGAGCAGCGCCTCCTTCAGCCCGCAGCGGTCGTCATACAGGATGGCGAAGCTGGATAGCGTGAAGTAGTCCGCGTGGGGCCAGCAGACGTCCAGAAAGCGGCGGAACCCCGCTCCCCGGAGGGGGCTCCGCCCACCCGGCGCGCTGTGGCACAGCCAGCCGGACACTTACAGCTTCCCCTGCTCCCGCAGGGCCTGGACGGTGTCGGGGAGGCCCCAGAGGTTGATGAAGCCGGTGGCGTCGTTCTGGTTATAGTCGCTCTCCTCGAAGGTGACCAGCTTCTCGGAGTACAGGCTCTCGGGGCTGGTGACGGAGGAGGTGATGATGTTGCCCTTGTAGAGCTTCAGCTTCACCTGACCGGTGACGTGCTCCTGGGTCTTGACGGCGAAGGCCTGGAGGCACTCCCGCAGGGTGGTGAACCACTTTCCGTTATAGACCAGGTCGGCGAAGTCCACCGCCAGCTTGCTCTTCATATGCTTGGTATCTTTATCCAGGGTGATCATCTCCAGCACCTCGTGGGCCCGGTAGAGGATGGTGCCGCCGGGGGTCTCGTAGACGCCGCGGTCCTTCATGCCCACCAGACGGTTCTCCACGATGTCCAGCAGGCCGATGCCGTTCTCGCCGCCCAGCTTGTTCAGCTTGCGGATGATGTCGCTGGCCTTCATCTTCTCGCCGTCGATGGCCACGGGCACGCCCTTGACGAAGTCCAGGGTCACGTAGGCGGGCGCGTCGGGCGCCGTGGCGGGGGAGACGCCCATCTCCAGGAAGCCGGGCTTGTCGTACAGGGGCTCGTTGGCGGGGTCCTCCAGGTCCAGGCCCTCGTGGCTCAGGTGCCACAGGTTCTTATCCTTGGAGTAGTTGGTCTCCCGGCTGATCTTCAGGGGGACGTTGTGGGCCTCCGCGTAGTCGATCTCCTCGTCGCGGCCCTTGATGTCCCACTCACGCCAGGGGGCGATGATGGTCATCTCCGGGGCGAAGCGCTTGATGGCCAGCTCGAAGCGGACCTGGTCGTTGCCCTTGCCGGTGCAGCCGTGGGCGATGGCGTCCGCGCCCTCCTTCTTGGCGATCTCCACCAGCCGCTTGCCGATGATGGGCCGGGCGAAGGCGGTGCCCAGGAGGTAGTCCTCGTACTTGGCGCCCATCATCATGGAGGGGATCACCACATCGTCCACCATCTCATCCACCAGGTCCTCGACGTACAGCTTGGAAGCGCCGGTCTTGATGGCCTTCTCCTCCAGGCCCTCCAGCTCGTCGCCCTGGCCCACGTCGGCGGCTACGGCGATGATCTCCGGGTCGTTGTAGTTCTCCTTCAGCCAGGGAATGATGATGGATGTATCCAGGCCGCCGGAATAGGCCAGCACGATCTTCTTGATATCTTTCTTGCTCATGTTGATGTATCCTCCTGAAAATTTTGTTGCGGGACATCATATCTTGTGCATATATATTATATCGCCACGGTTTTTTATGCAATACAAAGTTTTTATGAAATCCAGGGGGAGATCGGGGGGTTCCTTGTGCAATTTACCGGAAAAATTTTCAAGGGCCGGTACGGAAGGGGAGGCGGCCGGTATTTTGCGCCCGGGGGCGGATGGCGGGGAAATGGAAAAACATGCCGTGTATCCTGCATAAAGAGGAAAAGGGGCGTCCGGAGGCTCAGGGCAAAAGCCCCAAAATACGGGGAAAAGATTAGAGGAAACGTGCATGGTTTCCCCACCCGTTCTTTGGTATAATGGCATCGTTGCGTACCCCCCGGCGCCTGCCGCAGCCAGCGGCGGCGCACAATACTAGGAGGTAAGAGGAAATGAAAAAAGAGAGCAACACCAAAACCGCGAAGACCCAGGCGTACACCAGCCCCTACGAGTTTCACGGAAAGATCCCGCTGGCGCAGGCGATCCCCCTGGGGATGCAGCACGTGCTGGCCATGTTCGTGGGGAACCTGACGCCGCTGATGATTATCTGCGGCATCTGCAACATCACCACCAGCGACCCCTCCCTCTACATTACCCTGCTCCAGAACGCCATGCTGGCGGCTGGCGTCATCACCCTGATCCAGCTGTGGTCCATCGGGCCTGTCGGCGGACAGGTGCCCGTCATCATGGGCACCAGCTCCGGCTTTTTGGGCGTGATGCGGGGCGTGGCCGGGTCCATGGGCGGCATCGCCGGGTACAGCGCCATCCTGGGCGCCAGTATGATCGGCGGCCTCTGCGAGGCGTGCCTGGGCTTCTTTATCAAGCCCCTGCGCAGGTTCTTCCCGCCGGTGGTCACCGGGACCGTGGTGCTGTCCATCGGCCTGAGCCTCATCAGCGTGGGCGTCAACTCCTTCGCCGGCGGCAACGCCAACAAGGACTTCGGCTCCCTGGAGAACCTGTTCGTGGGCCTGGTGGTGCTGATCGTCATCGTGATCCTCAAGCACTTCACCAAGGGGCTCACCAGCACCTCCTGCATCCTGTTCGGCATCATCGCGGGATACATCCTGTGTACCATCATGGGCTTCATCCTGCCCAACACCGCCGTCAAGGAGGTGGACGGGGCCATGGTGGAGTACACCAAGTCCTGGGTGGTCAACTGGAGCCGCATCGGGGAGTCCAGCTGGATCGCCGTGCCCAAGATCCTGCCGGTGAAGCCCACCTTCGAGATCAACGCCATCCTGTCCATCATCATCATGTTCCTGGTCACCGCCGTTGAGACCATCGGCGACATCTCCGGGTGCATCGAGGGCGGCATGGGCCGCGAGGCCACCGCCAAGGAGCTCTCCGGCGGCGTCGTCTGCGACGGCTGCGGCTCCATCATCTCCGCGCTGTTCGGCTCCCTGCCCACCACTTCCTTCTCCCAGAACGTGGGCCTGGTCACCATGACCAAGGTGGTCAACCGGATGGCCCTCACCTGCGGCGCCATCTTCCTGGTGCTGGCGGGCCTGAGCCCCAAGCTGGCGGCGGTCATCTCCATCATGCCCCAGAGCGTCCTGGGCGGCGCGGCCGTGATGATGTTCGCCTCCATCGCGGTGTCCGGCATCAAGCTGGTGACCAAGTTCGGCATCACCAACCGGGTGGTCACCATCGTTTCCATCGCCATGGGCCTGGGCTTCGGCCTGGGCGCTACCAGCGGCGCCCTGGCGGGTATGCCTGAGCGGCTGCAGCTGATCTTCGGCGGCTCCGGCATCGTTCCGGCGGCTGTGCTGGCCATCATCCTGAACATTGCTATTCCCAAGGAGCAGGAGGATCTCGACAACGAGGCCCGGGTGAATAGTACGGCGGCCTGAGTTTGGCGGGTTTTTCGCAATACCTCATTAAATGAGTAGGAAGCGCCCCCGGAGGATGGAGTCCTTCGGGGGCGTTTGCCTCGGGTATGGGGCTTATTCGGCCAGGGAGCGGGCGAAGGGGAGGACTACGGCGTTCAGCTTGGCCATGGCCTCGCCGTAGTTGAAGTACTCCTCCGCGTTGTTCTCCTGACACAGCCGGTCGGAGACGGACTTCAGGGCGGTGAACTTTACCCCGTTGCGCAGGCAGACCTGGGCGATGGCGCCGCCCTCCATCTCGCAGAGGGCGGGGGAGAAGGTCTCCGCCACCCAGTCCGCCCGGGAGCCCTTGGTCATGAAGACCTCGCCGGTGGCCACGCGGCCCACTTGGTGCTCCACGCCCTGGGCGGTGAGAAGGGCGCTCAGGCGCTCCGGCTCGGCGGTGGGGAAGTCCACCCGGTCTACGGTGGAGACCATGCCGATGGGGTCCCCCATGGCGGTGGTGTCCACGTCGTGCTGGACGAAGTCCTTGGCCAGGACGATGGTTCCGATGGGCAGGTCCAGGAAGCTCCCGGCCACGCCGGCGTTGATGATCCAGTCCGGGTGGAAGCGGTCGATGAACAGCTGGGCGCTCATGGCGGCGTTCACCTTCCCGACGCCGCCCAGATAGGCCAGGATGCCCGGCTCGATCTCGTATACGGCCACGCCGGCTGCCGTCTCCAGCGGCTTGGCGTCCGCGCTGCGCAGCATACTTTTGATCTCCCCCTTCAGGGCATAGGCTAGTCCGATCATGTAGAGTTGTCCTCCTTGGTGTTGATGGTCCTATTATAGCATAGTGACGGCGGCGGGTAAAGATTCTGTTTTTATTGAAAATCAATAAATTTATATTGACAAACAGAAATAGCGGTGGTAAGATATGGGCACAACTTGTTAGGAGGATGGAAACATGAAACGACTTGGACTGGTGCGGACGCTGAAGGGCACGATCCTTTTTCTGGCCGTGATGGCGGCGGTGTGCTACATCGGGATCTTTCCCGGCACCATTCGGGAAATGGGGGCGCAGAACGTTGGGACCGCCTGGCTGGTGACACCCGGGATCGTCGCCGTCAGCATCAGCGCAGCGCCCATCGCCATTGCCCTGGTGCTGTTCTGGCAGATATGCACGGAGATCGGGCGGGATAATTCCTTCTGCCACAAGAATGCCAGCCGTCTGACGGGGATCGGCTTCTGCGCGCTGATCGATACCGGGTACTGCGCCGTTGGGACGGTGACCCTGGAGATCATGGTGGGGTCGCCCATCTGGGTCACCGGAATGATGGTGTGTACGGTAGGGCTTGCCATCGCCCTGGCGGCGTTCTTGCTGAGCCATCTGGTTTTGAAGGCCGCCGATATGAAGGCGGAGAACGATTTGACCATTTAGGGGAGGGGAGAGATATGCCGATCATCGTGAATCTGGACGTCATGCTGGCAAAACGGAAAATGTCCCTCAGCCAGCTCTCCGAGCAAGTGGACGTGACCATCGCCAACCTGTCCATTCTGAAGACCAACAAGGCTAAGGCGGTGCGGTTCTCTACGCTGGAGGCTATTTGCAGGACTCTGGACTGCCAGCCGGGGGATCTGCTGGAGTATGTGGGGGAGGGGGACGGATGAAGAGGATGCCGGTGTGGCTGAAATGGGGCATCCTGGCGCTTCTGGCGATATCCGCGGCGGTCCCTGTACTGGAACGGACAGTACTGGAGCCTAGGGGGTTGACGTGGCGGGCCGGTATAGGTCGTTGCTGCATTTTCTTTCTGACGCTGGACGCTATCACGCTAGTGGTCTGGACGGGTGTCCTTCTGTGGCGGAAGCCTACGAATGCCTTGCACCGGTGGGCGGTGGTTGTGTCGATAGGTCTTTTGTGCCTGATGGCTGGCGGCATAGGGCGTTTTATGGTTCGCGTCAGTATCCCATACGAGCGTGTTACAGAGAGGGACGGTCAATGGGTGGTTGAGGAAAGCCCGCCGCTGGACAGCGGCAGCAACTACTATGACTACCACGGCCCCTTCGTGCGGGGGACAGAGCTGCTTGAGGGGAGCTTTTACCTGGAGCTGTTTCGAAGTGGAGAGGGAGGGTAAGGAAATGCCTCTTTTTATCTGCATACTTTTCGCGCCGCTTCTTATCGCCCTGTTCGCAGCCCTCAAATCCTCCGGGCGGAAGAAGGTTCTGGCGTGGTGCGTCTTCGCGCTGCTGGCCCTGCCGCTGTTGGTGGGCGGCGCGGGGGGATGGCTCCTGTCCCTGCGGGGGCTGGCGTGGCGGAGCGGCGTGAAGCTGCCGGTGGGGTTCGCTTACGTGGCGGGGGTGCTGGCGCTGATGGTCTGGGCGGGGGCGGCCCTGTGGCGTGACACCGGGTGGTGGAGGCCGGCGGCCAGGAGCGTTGGACGGTGCGCCATCCTGCTGGTGGGCGGGTTCCTGATCCTCGTGACGGGATGGTATTGTCTGCTGTTTGCCGCCATCTGGGCGGGCGGAGATATGGTGACGGAGTATAACGGGCAGACGGCGGTGGCGGAGCAGACCTGGATGGACTGGGACTACTACGCCTACCACGGCCCGCTGGTCCGGGGGGAGGATGCCCTGGGGCACAGCAGCCGGGTCCCGGCGCCCAAGGAGCCGGAGCGGACGAAGGCGGAGCGGGACGCCGGGGCCCGGAAGACGGGCGGGGATACACTGGAGCAGGATATCCCAGGAGGCGGGGAAGTACAGTACGGCGATATGAACAAGATCGCAAAAGGTAAGTGAAGTTGCCGGCAGTACCATACTTTGCCCATAAGGACAAACAGATTTTGAAGCTCAAAAATGCAGCGGAGATCATGACGGTCTCCGCTGCATTTTTGGCGCTATACCCCTGCCGGTCAAATTCGATTTTGCTCCCCCCATTCGCACATTCCATCCAAAATAGGCATCAAAGATTTTCCCCGCTCCGTTAAGCTGTACTCGACTTTAGGCGGGATTTGAGGATATTCCTCCCTGTGAACCAGTTTATCAGCTTCTAATTCCTTCAGCGTGGAACTCAATGTTTTATAGGAAATCTCCCCAATGTATTTTTTCATTTCATTAAAGCGCACAACTTTGAATTCCATCAGGGTGTAGAGGATCGTCATTTTGTATTTGCCATTGATCAACGACAAGGTATAGCTGAAGCCAGTATCATTAAGGCACTCTTGCGAAATACATCGTTTGTTCATCGTATACTTTCCTCCGGGTAAGTATCGCACTTATATGTGCGTACTTGATTTTGCTTTTATTCTTGCTACAATGATACTATCAGAAGCGGACAAAGTCAAGTCCGCAAGATCAGGAGGTACTTTATATGAGCAAAAGAATCGTTGTTATTACCGGAAGCCCTCGAAAGAAAGGCAACAGCTTTGCCATGACAGCGGCATTTATCCAAGCGGCGGAGGCCAGGGGGCATACGGTCACCCGCTTTGATGCCGCCCTGCAAAATGTTGGCGGCTGCCGGGCTTGTGAAACATGCTTTAAGACGGGAAAAGCCTGCTCCTTCGACGATGGCTTCAACACGATCGCGCCCGCTATCTTGGAAGCTGACGCGGTGGTCTTTTCCATGCCCGTATATTGGTACTCCATCCCCGCGCAAATCAAAGGGGTCATTGACCGCCTGTTCTCCTTCGTAGTGGGCGGGAAGGATATTTCCGGGAAAGAGTGCGCAGTCATTGCCTGCTGTGAAGAACGGGATATGTCTGTTTTTGACGGGGTCCGCGTTCCAATGGAACGCTCCGCCGCGCTGATGAAATGGAAGATGGTAGGCGAGGTCCTTGTTCCGGGTGTTCTGAATGCTGGTGATATTGAAAAGACGGACGGCTGTGCGCAGGCGGCAGCTCTGGCGGAAAAATTTTAAGGAGGAGGAGCGCCATGGCAAAAAAGATCGTCATTCTCAATGGCAGCCCGCGGAAAAAGGGCAACACTTCCGAGCTGGCCAAGGCGTTTACCCGAGGGGCGGAGAGCGCCGGTCATACCGTAACAGAATTTTTTCTGGACAGTATGAACATACACGGCTGCAAAGGCTGTTTTGGCGGACGCAGCGGCAGGGACCGTCCTTGTGTCCAGAGGGACGATATGGACAAAATTTATCCGGCGGTACGGGAGTGCGATGTGATCGTGCTGGCCAGCCCGCTCTACTACTGGAATATGAGCGGGCAGATCAGGACTGCTGTTGACCGCCTCTTTGCGTTGGAAGAAGGGGAGGGAAATCTCCTGCGCGGGCATGGAAGGGCGTCTGCTCTGCTGATGGCAGCGGAAGGCCATGACTTTGAAGATGTCCTTCTTTACTACGATCACTTGACGGGGCACTTGAAGTGGAATGATCTCGGCCATGTTCTCGCCGGTGGAAACGGAGACATAGGAGATATTGAGGGAAAACCCGAAGTATCCGCCGCTTATGAATTAGGCAGGTCCATAGATTAGATGGACTCTGGCTCTGGCGCGCTGCGGCAAAAGCCCTCGCTCATCCAGCGCCGCCGCCGATCAATACAGGCTCCTGGCTGAAAACGCATCGCGCGCCGTGAAACCGGCGCGCGGTTTTTTTCGTTCCGGCCATTTTTCTGTTGCGCTTTTGAGGAAAATCAGATACACTGGTGCTATTGAACAAGAAGGGATGGGAAGCGCTATGGAACGGCTGGACAAGCTGCTGGCCGCTACGGGACGGTGGTCCCGGCGGGAGGTGAAGGGCCTCGTCAAGGCGGGGCGGGTGCTGGTGGACGGCGTCCCCGCCGCCGCGCCGGAGCAGAAGCTGGACCCGGACAGGTCCCGGGTGCTGGTGGACGGGGAAGAGGCGGTCTTCCGGGAATTTACCTACGTCATGCTGAACAAGCCCGCCGGGGTGCTCTCCGCCACCGAGGACGCGCGGCAGGAGACCGTCCTGGACCTGCTGCCGCCGGAGCTGCGGCGGCGGGGGCTGTTCCCCGTGGGGCGGCTGGACAAGGACAGCGAGGGCCTGCTGCTGCTGACCAACGACGGGGACCTGGCCCACCGGCTGCTGTCGCCCAAGTACCACGTGGACAAGGTGTACTACATCCGGACGGACGCGCCCCTGACGGAGGAGGACCGGGCGGCCTTTGCCGGGGGCGTCCTTCTGGCGGACGGGACGGAATGCCTCCCGGCGGGGCTGGAGCTGCTGGGAGACGGCAGGGAAGCCTTGGTCACATTGCACGAGGGTAAATTTCACCAAATCAAACGGATGATCGCCAGCCGGGGGGCGGCAGTCTGCCGGTTGAAGCGCCTTTCCATGGGAACGCTTGTACTGGACGAGGGGCTGCGCCCGGGTGGTTTTCGGCTTTTAAACGAAGAAGAAGTTATGAAAATTGGCGGAAAACCTTGAAAAATCAAGAAATTCACAAATCAACCAAAAGGGGCAGATATTTTTTGTTGAAAAAAGAAAAAATGTCTTGCAAAGTGTCGTTAAGCACGGTATAATAGAAAATAGTCCGACAGATTGCACAAAGGGCCGCGATGATATCATTGCTGATGGAGGAGTACCGCTATGTCAGGAAGAATTTTTCAAAATGTTGTCCTGCAGATCAAGGAAGCCACAGACCGGGTCGTGGGAGTGATCGACGGTGAGGGGACCGTGATCTCCTGCAGCGATCTGGGCCTTATCGGCAAGAAGTGGCCGGAGTATGTCAGTCAGATCAGTCAGGCGGACGGCGCGGTGACCGCCGTGGACGGCAGGACGTTCCATGCCCTGGGGGGCTGGGGCGGCCGGTTCGATTACGCCGTGTTCACCATGGGAGAGGACGAGGCCAGCCATACCATCTGCTCGATGGCCAGCGTCGCCCTCAACGGAGCGAAGAACTATTACGAGGAAAAGCATGACCGCGGTTCCTTCATCAAGAATATCATCTCCGACAACATCCTGCTCAGCGACATCTACATGCGGGCCAAGGAGCTCCACGTGGCCCCCGAGGTCCCCCGCAGCGTGTTCCTGGTGCGCCAGCTGGAGGACGGGGACGCCGCCTTGATGGACGTGGTCCAGGGCCTGTTCCCCGACCGGCAGAACGACTTCGTCCTCAGCGTGGGGGACAGCGACGTGGCCCTGATCCACCAGCTGCCGGAGAGCGGCGGCGAGAAGGAGATCCAGCGCGTGGCCGCCCTGCTGGAGGACAGCCTCCGGGTAGGCGGGGACGGCCGGGTGGTGGTCGGCATCGGCACCGTGGCCCTGCACCTGCGGGATCTGGCCAAGAGCTACAAGGAGGCCCAGATCGCCATCGAGGTGGGCAAGGTCTTCGATACGGAGAAGTACATCATCAACTATGAGAACCTGGGCATCGGGCGGCTCATCTATCAGCTGCCCACCACCCTGTGCGAGATGTTCCTGGTGGAGGTCTTTAAAAAGAATCCTATCGATTCTCTGGACCAGGAGACTCTGTTTACCATCCATAAGTTCTTTGAGAACAATTTGAACGTGTCCGAGACAGCACGAAAGCTGTTCGTCCACCGGAATACCCTGGTATACCGGCTGGAGAAGATCAAGAAGCTCACGGGACTGGATCTGCGGGAGTTCGACGACGCTATCACCTTCAAGGTGGCGCTGATGGTCAAGAAGTACCTCACCAGCAGGGGGATCGATGCGTAAGCATGTTTAATAATGGCGAGGCCCGGAGGCAATTTTGCCTCCGGGCCTCGCTTGCTGTTGTTACAGTCCGCACTTTCCTCGGGGGATGAATTGGCCCTCGGTGGCCAGTACCTGTCCCTGGTCTACCGCCAGCTGTCCACGGAGATACACCTGCTGGACGCGGCCTATGGTCCGCATCCCCTCGTAGGGGGTGTAGCCCACGTTCTGCACCTGGTCCGCGGCGGTGACGGTCCCCTCGACGCTGGGGTCGTAGACCACGATGTCCGCGTCGCTGCCGGGGGCGATCACGCCCTTCCGGGGCCAGCAGCCATAGAGCTTCGCCGGATTCTCGCACAGCACCCGGCACATGTCCGGGGCGGCGATGCGGCCCTCCGCCACGCCGTAGGTATACAGCAGCACCCCGCGGTGCTCCACGCCGGGCAGGCCGCCGGGGATCTTGGTGAAATCGTACCGTCCCGCCCGCTTCTGGGCGGTGGTGAAGGGGCAGTGGTCGGTGGCCACGGTGTCGATCTCACCGTTTTCCAGGGCCTCCCACAGGGCTTCGCGGTCCGCACGCTTCCGGAGGGGAGGGGCGCAGACGAACTTGGCCGCCTCCATAAAGTCCGGATCGTCGTAGGCCCCGTCCTCCAGCAGCAGGTAGTGAGGGCAGGTCTCCACGTAGACCGTCTGCCCCCGCCTGCGGGCGGCGCGGACCTCCTCCAGAGATTCCCGGGCGGAGAGATGGACGATGATGACCGGCACGTCCGCCAGCTGGGCCATCCGCAGGAGGTGGCCCACCGCCTCCGCCTCCAGGGGCGCGGGCCGGGTGCGGGGATGGGACCCGGGGCCCATCCGTCCCGCCGCCTTCGCGTCGGCCACCAGGGCGCGGATGACGCCGTCGTTCTCGCAGTGGACCCCGGTGATGCCTCCGGCCTCCTTCAGCCGCAGGAGGGCGTGGTACATGTCGCCCTCCGGGATCATCATGGCGGGGTAGGTCATATACATCTTGAAGGAGGTGATCCCCTGCTCCATCATCTCCCCGACCTCCCGGGAGATGCCCTCGTTCCAGTCGTCGATGGTCATGTGGAAGCCGTAGTCGCAGGCGCTGCGCCCCTCCGCCTTTTCACGCCAGCGGGCGAGGCCGGCGGCCAAGGGCTCCCCCTTGTCCGGGGCGGCGAAGTCCACGATCGTCGTGGTGCCGCCCCGCAGGGCCGCCCGGGTGCCGGTGGTGAAGTCGTCGGCGGTGATGGTGCCGCCTACCTCCAGGTCGAAGTGCGTGTGCCCGTCGATGAACCCGGGGAAGAGGAGCTTCCCGGCGCAGTCCACCACCTGGGCGTCCCCGGCGGGGAGATGCTCGCCTACGGCGGCGATCCGCCCGTCCTCTATCAGGACGTCCAGAACTGCCGTGCCCTCCGCCGAAACGACGGTCCCTCCATGCAGCAAAATATGCATTGATGCGCCTCCTTGTCTTTTGTACCGGTGGTTGAAATAGGGACATGAAACAAATGATTTGGAAAAGTATACCACAGATTGCCGTATATATCCAGTACCCAAAGGCCTGTCAGCAAAATTTTTCAAAATTTTATAAAAAAAGAAAAAACGGGACTAGCCAAACAGCAAAAGTTGGAGTATAATTTGGTACGTAGATGGGCAAACGTTCCCGGGTCCACATTTCCGGGAACGCGCCCAAAAATGAATTAGGAGGAAACCCCAATCATGAGAAAGTGGAACAAGCTGCTGGCGCTCGTGCTGGCAATGGTCATGGTGTTCGGCCTGACCGCTACCGCCTTTGCTGCGGAAGACGAGAAGACCGATGACACCAAGACCGAAACGACTGAGCCCGTCGAGGGCGAGGATGACAAGACCCCCGCCGAGGGCGAGGACGACAAGACCCCCGCTGAGGGCGAAGACGACAAGACCCCCGCCGAGGGCGA